>ERZ1031885.30-NODE-30-length-73174-cov-6.374923_pt1 | contig 73174 bp, 56 predicted proteins | sample MGYA00518168_ERZ1031885 | MGnify/ENA primary metagenome ERZ1031885 (study PRJEB33719, sample SAMN04261269) | wastewater metagenome | biome: rural village; feature: human; material: feces | host: Homo sapiens | place: El Salvador | collected 2014-01-14 ...
AGGATCATAACCGTCGGAACGCCCGCGCCACGCAATACCGAACCCCAAGGGGTTCGGCGTGCTCGCGGGCGTTCCGACGGCTAACGCTATCGCTTGACCAAACGGTCGCAAAGAAAAAATTTTCCGGGAGCAATCCCACAAGACCCAAGGAGCACACCATGACCGCCATCAAGACCACCAACATCGTCGAAGGCAACCTCGCTCAGGAGCCGAAGTACTTCCCCCAAGGCCAGTACGTCGCCCGCATCGTCTTCCGCATCATGCACACCGACCGCAAACTCAACCCGCAGACGAACCAGTGGGAGGACGGACGCACCACCGCCGTGGACGTGAACTTCTACGGCGCTACAGCCGAACGGTACGCGCAGACCATCCAACAACAGCCGGACGCGTTCGCCAAAGGCACGGCCGTGGCCGCATGGGGAGAACTCTCCGACCGTCCCAACACGTGGACCGACCGTGACGGAAACCCCCAGGCCACACCCGTCATCAATGGCACGCGCATCATCCCCAACCAGCTCGTCAACCAGCGTCGTGCCAATCGCCAGCAATCCAATTTCACCAGCCTGCCGCAATACACCAACGCGGTCCCGGAACAGGACCCGTGGGCGGGACAACAGGCACAGGCCTGAACCATCACGAACGGCAACCGGGGGCCGTTCAACCATGACGGCCCCATCTATCCGGATGAAGAAAGGAACCTGGAAATGGAACGCATCGAAACCATTAATCTGAAGACCGAAACCGACGCCCTCGAAGCGGGACACGGCATCACATACGACGAGCTGCGCGGCGCGGACATGCTCGCCAACGCCCGCAAACGGCTCGAAAACGAAATGCGCCCGCGAGGCATCGAACCGGACGGCGAACAGGCCGTCAAGGACGCCGAGACCGTCAGACAGGCCGGACTGAACGCCATCACGCCATCATTCTTCGAACTGTTCGAGGACTACATCACCGAAGAGGACAGCCAGCTCGCCGCCGACGGCGTGGAACTCGAAGCGCGCACGGCATGGATGCATGAAATGTACCGGGCCATGCTGAACACACTGAAAGAGTAGGCGACTTCCAAACAGGAAACCCTTCGCCGGGGCATCCGCCCCGGTCCGTTTGCCGTGCGGAAAACAACAACGAAACATTAAAAAACCAGCCGATATAATCGGTATTACAAGAAAGGAGACATGCCATGCCAGTTCTGAACATGGAAGTGCCCATCAACACTGAGGCCTATTATCGAGGCGAAACCATCGCACGCAGGGAAGGCGTGTCCCTATATGACAAGTTCGCGCAATGGCTGAACGAGTACATCGAGGACGCCGACGATGCGGCGGCATTGAACGACGCCATGGAAAAGGATGATGGCACACGATACACATCCAAGCAACTGCGTGAGGACCTCGGGTTATGACATGGCATGTCGAGCACACGTCGGCCGCTCGAAAAGAACTACGCAAGATGGGACGCGTCAACGCGGCACGCATCCTTGACTGGATGGACAAGCACATCGACGGTTGCGAGGACCCAAGGGTGACGGGCAAGGGCCTGACCGCCAACAGGTCAGGACAATGGCGTTACCGCATTGGCGACTATCGTGTTCTATGCCTACTGCGAGACGAGGTGGTCACCGTCGAGGTCTTCCGTATCCGCCATCGCAGCGAAGCCTATAAATAATCCATTCGTCGAACTCATCCAAACAAATCCCGATCGTTCTTCCAAACGGTCGGGATTTTTCATGCCCGCGGATGTCCCGCGGGCGGGTGCCTCCGGCGGCCAGAGGACGACTACCGTCCTCTGGACTCCACGCGCCGGGAACCAGTCCCCGGACCCAACAAGGGCTTCGCCGCGCCGCGTTGGCCGCGACTCGGCCGGAACAACGGACCCTCCGCTACCGCTTCGGGACCATTCCGACAGCGGAACGTGCCCCGCCATGCCTGGTGTGCGGCGGGGCCGGGAAACGGAGCGGCGCATGGACGCGCCGCGACCCTTTTATTTTCTTTTGGGCCGTTTGCCTACGGCAAGGATCGTAACCGCCCTCGCGTCCGCGCCACGCGATACCGAACCCCAAGGGGTTCGGCGTGCTCGCGGACGTTCCGGCGGCTAACGCTATCGCTCGACCAAACGGTCCAAAAGAAAAAATTCAGGGACCGACAGGACATCAAGGAGCGACATCATGCAGCAGAACATCATCTGGACCAACGACACCGACCAGATCGACGCCATCATCGACGACTGGAAGCAGGAGGCGGCGCACCTCGCCACGGCCATGGCCGAAAACCCGAAAGAGACCATGGCGGACGCGATGTACGGTGTGGACGTCATCCTCGAAAAGGCATGGAAATACGTCGTGGGGGAGTGCGAACTGCCGGCCCCGCAGCGACTCGTCGAAGCCATCGAATCCATCGCCGAATACGACGCGAACGTCCGTATCGCCGCGGACGACATCAACACTGAATACCGTGCCGACGAGCGGGACAACCTGCGTCACCTCGAGCTCGCGCATCCCGTCATCATCCTCGGCAAGGCCGGACTCTGGAACGGCAGCCGCACCATCGCCAGCGTCGTGAGGTTCGACAACATCGGCGACATCATCTCCGACAGCCCATGGACCAGTATGGAATACGAGACCTGGAAGATCGACGGCCACGACGACCTGAGATACGTCGGCGTCCACCACGACGGGGTCAACACCTGCACCTTCCGCGAGCTCAAGACCGACGGGCACGGCGAAAAACCCATCGAAGAGAACGACCTGCGCGCCCTGCTCAGGGCGAGCCGCCCCCTCGGGCCACTGGTGCGAGAAGTCTACGGCATGCCCGCACCCGCGAAAAAACACGGAAACCGTTGAAAAAGACAAGCCACAACCGGAAAATATCACAATACTGTGATATAATGGGGGCTATCGGCAAGGCATAGGCCAGCCGAAACCCCCAGAACGAAAGGGACAACAATGCTCGAAGCATTCAACGAACTCATGGCGGACCCTACATCCCGCGCCGAACTCGTCGGCGGACTGGTCGAAGTCCTCATCTTCATCATCCCCGCGGGAGCGTACGCGCTCTCATTCCGGATCCGAGCCTCTCTACGCCGCTTGCGCTACGGCACCGATCGTCCACGCGTCATCATCGGCCATGCGACCAACTCCTATTAGAGACGCATTCCGCCGACATGGCGGTCCGGAGGGAGTTCCGCCGACCTCCGGATTATTCCCTTGCAAACCGGCGGAATCAAAGGAGCCGCATTATGAGCGACATCGACGAAAATTCGGACCGCAGGCTGTCCGATACTTCCGAAAAGTACGAAGGAACGGAACATTACACGCTTGTCAAAACCAAAGACGGATGGCATGGCGACCCAGACGGTTACAGCTGGCAATGGTTCGACTTCCCCGACATCACATTCACCGATGACGGCGACTGCCATTTCGAACTGGAGGCCGAAGCCATCGACATGGCGGTCGAACTTGACACCTACCGGGAATTCCTCGCCATCCTCTCCAGAGAGATAGAAGCACTCCGCCAGCAAATCGACGGTTAGACAGGCAAGCCCGCATCCGCCCGCGGGACATCGCGGGCGGATGCCTCCGGCGGCCAGAGGACGGCTAACGTCCTCTGGACTCCACGCGCCGGGAACCGGTTCCCGGACCCAATAATGGCCAAACCGCGCCACGGAGGCCGCGGCCCGGCCGGAGGGAAATGGAGCGGCGCCCAGCGCGCCGCGACCCTTTTATTTTCTTTTGGGCCGTTTGCCTACGGCAAGGATCGTAACCGCCCTCGCGTCCGCGCCACGCGATACCGAACCCCAAGGGGTTCGGCGTGCTCGCGGACGTTCCGGCGGCTAACGCTATCGCTCGACCAAACGGTCCAAAAGAAAAAATCAGGGACCGGTTTCATCCAAGGAGACACGAACATGAACCACTGCGCATACGAACGGCAGTCCAAGCCGAGGAACATCGAAGTGAAGGGCCTGTACGGCAGGTGGGACGTCCAGCTTCACGCGACCGTGGACGGCGGTCGGGAATACTGGTGGGTCGAGAACGCCAACGGCATCGACGGCGAGGAAGGCTATTGGACCACCAGGAACGAGGCGGGGGAGTACGAATACTTCTGCGACGCCGGCTGGGGCGACGAGGCGAACGCCATCTGCCATCTCGAAGACGCCATCGACGACTGAAAAGAAAAACGTCCGGCCTCCATATCGGATCGGACGCCCGTGAACATACGGAGCAAGAGAAACAGGAGCAGGAAAAATGTGCAACTACAAGCTGACCGTCACCCTTGAGAAGAGCGTCGACGTCGTGGACGGCGGCGGCTGGGTCACCGGCATGACGTGGCGCAAGGCCGTCATCCTCGAAGCCGGCGAACGCGCAAGCGTCCTCGCCCTGCGCGACCTGCTCAACCAATCCAAGCCCGCCATGGACGATCTCGGATACATGCTGTGGGACCGCTGCTACGGAATGTGCAACCGCCAGTGCTGGCAGTGGGAATTGGTTTCGGCGCACAGCACCTGCGTCAATGAAATCCTCCGCAAGGCCGGCATCGACTGGCCGGTGGACGGCATTCCCAGCATCGACAAGCCCATCATCACCATCAACCTCGCCATCAACTGACCTTCGGAAAGGAGAACGATGGATGCCGAACGAATCATGGAACGAGTGCGCAGACTGCTGGCGATAGCCAACGATCCCGCAGCGTCCGACAACGAGCAGCGCATAGCCCTCGAACAGGCCCAAAGGCTCATGGACCGGCACGCCATCGAGGAATGGCAGCTCGAAGAGGACCACGACGCAATCGAGATCATCCGCCGTATGATCCACCTGGAAGCCAACCCATGCAACTGGTACATGGCCGAACTCGCCAACATCGTCGCACTGGGAAACCGATGCCGGGCGTCATACGGATGGCGGCGGGCCGGGAACGGACGGAACGTCGTCTGCTCCATCAGCATTTACGGAGCCCGCTCCGACGTGGACAAGACCGAAGCCATCTGGACGGCTATGGAGACCAGCCGCGCTGCCATGTGGCGGGAACGGGCCAGGACGACACCACGCGCGAAAGCGAACGCGGCATGGAGGAACGGCTATTACCGCGGATTCCAGGAGGAGATCGCCCGCAGATACCAGATCCTCCGGCGGGAGATGGAATCGGATGGCGCCGGCAGGGAACTCGTCACCGTCCGCGGCAGCCAGGTCGACCAATGGGTCGAAAAACACGTCACCTTCAGCGACAGTCGGCCGAAACTCTCCAAGCCCACGGGATCCAGCCAGTCCGCCTACCGGCACGGACGACAGGACGGGGCACGCCAGGCCATCGGACTCAAGGAGACCGGCAAGGCCGCCGATTGGGCTCTGGAAAAGTAGGAAGACACCTGCAAAATATCACACATGTGTGATATACTTGTGGTGTCGGCAAGGCATAGGCCAGCCGGTACCCCCACAGTGAAAGGGAATCAAAATGTACTACATCATCGACAGTAAAACCGGAAGCCAGCAGCCCTGCGCGGTCGTTCCGCGCGTGACCATCAGAAACCTGCGGGAGGTCTTCTCCACGCTGGACAAGGGCGTGGAGCCATGCGTCGCCCACGCCGCCTTCCCGACCGGCGAGACCTTGGACGTGGAGGTCCCGCTGCGATACCGGTCGAATTCGCTCGGGCGGGAGGCCGCCATCACCGGAGGGAATCCACTCTTCCAGAAGCGTCTGGAAATCGACATCAAACATCTCGCGCGCTTCCAGTGGGGAGAGGGCCACAAGTGGGACCAGAGCACCATGGGAATCTGGTGGGAGGCAATCGGAATCACGGACACGTCGAAACCCGTTGACGACGAGACGATCGAAAGACTCCACGAAGCGTTTCCCAAAACCAGTCTGCATGACCTCGTCGTCCGTTACCGCGCGCAGCATTACAGCCATCCGACCCCATCCGTCTACACGCTGATCGACCTCGCGCTGAAGGCGAACCGTCCCCTCACCGACCAGCGTCCATCGAAGAGCGGCATCGCCATCGAATTCAAGGACAACGAGTACGGCCGCATGGGCATCGCACGTGACAAGCGCACCGGTCAGACCTGGATGTGGCCGCTCGAAGAGGAGAACGACGCCAACGAGGAATTCGGCGTCGCGCCGGACGACAAGGCCGACGCGTTCGTGTCCTACCGCAGCACGGACGGACGCAAGAAGACCATCAAGGAAATGATCGAAGACATCGAAGAGGCGGACAAGAAACTCGGATACAGTCCTACCTGGTCAGGCCCGACCACCAGAAGAGTGGAGTACGTACTTGACCGCTACAAGGCCCATCGGATCGAAGGACTCGACAGGCGGAACATCAGTCGGGCGCTCAAGGAAGAACTCGAACGTGGCGGACTGCCCGAGGGCTTCGACTATCCCTGCCATACGGACGAAGGCACGGTCTGGTGCGATTGGGACTGCACCCAGGACCGTACGGAGATCATGCTGAAGACCAAGCCGACGGAACCCGGAACTCCACGGGAGACGAACCAGGTCGGCTGGCTCAACCGCACGACGGACGATGACGGCCTGCGCTGGTGGTGGTGGGAGGACATGGAAGGACGCGAAGGCAAACGACTGCCGTCATACCAGCAGGCCCTTCTCGACTTCATCGAAACAACGAAAGAATAATCGGGAATATCACAATGGTGTGATATAATGGTGGTGTCGGCAAGGCATGGGCCAGCCGGCACCCCAGTGAAAGGGAAATCATGATCGAGAACGATCCAGTCAGCAATCCCAGCCATTACACGAACGCGCCATTCGAATGCTTCGACCTCACCCGCGAGTATCCGTTCGCGGGCGGCAACGCCATAAAGTACGTGTTCCGGCATCGGGCGAAGAACGGTGTGGAGGACCTGAAGAAGGCCGCATGGTATCTCGACCACGCCACATGCGATGAGCTGCGTCCCCGAGCCGACCGGCATGACATGACGGACTTCGGTTACCGCTGCGGCCTCGTCTTCTCCAAAGCCATGGCCGGCGACGAAAGGGACCTGGACTCATTGGGAGCCACTGTCTGGCGGAGGATGCCGCTGTTCATGGCCAGCCGCGTTTCGGGCGGACTGGAAGCCACACCGAGCGCCACCCGCCGCGCGTGCGCCATGCTCCGTATCCTGCAGCATGCCGACTGGCAAGGCATGGCTCCGTTCTGGAAAGGCATGTGGGAACTCGCCCATGGATACGATTCGGGGCTGACTCGCGCACGCCGCGCGGTCACGCGCCGCATATCCCTGATGGAGTCCCCTCTGACCGACGAAGAGCTTCTGCTGCTAGACGGCTGGAGCCCCACGCCCACGGCTCTGTGGCGTCTTAAGGCCAGAGGGAGTATTGACTGAAGCTCTAGCCTCGCATCGGTTCGACCGACTCCGAAAAATCGACTCCCATCGAAAAATCTTTGGTTCCATCCACTCCGGACGGAACCACAACCATGAAAGGAAACACAACAAAAATGTATTGGGAACGCTATATCGACCGTCGCAACCCGCGCCGCATCGAACCGCTCGACAAGCCGATCGACACATACATCATGCTCGACACGGAGACCACCGGCCTCCATCCCGAAGAGGGAGCCACGCTCATCGAGATCGGCGCCCTGTTCGTGCAACCCGGCAACGAGAACAGCAGGCCGAAGTTCGAGCAGTTGATCGACCCGCAGCATCCATTGACGGAATTCATCACGGGCCTCACCGGCATCACCGACCGCATGCTCCAGGGCATGCCGACCGCCGGCGCGGCGATGATGCGCTTCCACCAGTGGATCGACCATGTCTGGCCGGCGGGGAAGCCGTTGACCATCATCGCGCACAACGCCCAATTCGACGTCAGTTTCCTTGACGCGGCCGAACGCGTCTACGATCCGACCTCGCCAGTGTTCGACTGCAAGTGGGCCTGCACGAAGGAGATGAGCTGGGAGCTCAACCCGCAGAAACGTCACCACCGCGTCGCGGACCTCATCGTCGACTACCACATCGGAGACGTCGAGGAACACCGCGCACTGTCCGACGCGATCCAGGAGCAGATGCTCTACCAAGCGCTTTGCGCTGAGGCCACCAGGCGAGGGAAGTGGAATGAAAGGGAAGACTGACATGAAGCCTAGCAAAGAACAATTATCCAGCGGAAGAAGGAGGGTTGAAATGAGCATCGTGACAGACGAGGCGGAGGATTACGCAAACAGTCAGGACTACGACTGCTGCCAGATCATCGAAGGAGCATTCACCGTCGGCGACGCGATCATCGAAGCGTACGCCGCCGGACGACTCGCGCCTTCCACCGACGCCGGAGTCGAAGCAGCCGCCGATTTCTTCACCTCTCATCTGAGCATGCTCGGATCGGCGTCAAGCTTCATAGACACAGGCCGGGCGAAAGACCTCGCGCGCGGAATGCTCGACGCGGCGCGAAAAGCCATAAACCGCCCAGCAACAAGCCAAATTCAGAGAACAAGCATGGGACTGAGTGGGCACATGGAATATCGACATACGATGAAGTGAGAAGGATAAGCCCACCACATGGGCCGCAATTCGAAAGAAAGGACCAATCATGGCGACAATCAACCAGATTCCCATGACCCTCATGGGCAATCTCGTCTCCGATCTCGAACCCAAGCGCACGGCAGGCGGCAAGACCGTCGTCAACTTCCGCGTAGCCCAAACCAGCGTCACCGAGAAGAACGGCAAATGGGAGGACGGCGAGACCACGTTCATCCGCTGCGTAGCCTACGGCATCCTGGCGGACCATATGATCGCCTCCGGCATCCGCAAGGGCACCAGGGTCATAGTCAGCGGACGATACGTGCAACGCGAATGGCAGACCGAGACGGGGGAGAGGCGAAGCAGCTACGAGCTCAACGTGGACGATCTCGGCGCCTCCGTCCGTTACGCCACCGTCCAGATCACCAAGGCCACCGCCAACGCCGGCATGCAACACGCTCCGCTGGTCCAACCGCAACAGCAGACGGCCCAGCCAACGAATGATCCATGGCCCACTGCCACACAGGACCAGTTCGCCGAACCACAGGAGCCGGCCTTCTAGAAAATCCCACAGATTCGAGCCCATGAAAAACTCATGGGCTCTCTTTTTCTTGGGAAGCAAACTAATAAAATGAAGGCAAAGAAGGAAGGACTGTTCTGCACCATCACACGCGGACAATGGTTCAACGACGGCAATGAACGTACCGCATTGATGGCAGCGAACCATGTGCTCATCAACGCGGGCATTGGCGTATTCGCCATAAGCCCGTCTCTGAAGCGTGATTTCACTAACAGGCTTATTCGATATTACGAATCGGACGATCCCGCTCCGTTATGCGCATGGTTGAGAGATTATGCCATTGGCCGGCTGCCGGGAGGGCTCACCTCCGCGGAGTCGCGGAGACTTGAAACCGAACGGATCAAGTCGGGGCGACCTTCCATCGGACTCCCGATACCGAATCCGACTGCCATCACGGAAGACACGGACAATGACGTCCGGTCATCGATGGGCATGTAGAGAAACATGATTGGACCACCGGCCACGAATCCGATATCGGCATGCGGGCCACTGCTCCAATCACATGCCGAGCGGCCGGCAGCAGAATCGGAATGGCCCAAGGAAGCGCCATCGATGGACCCCGACCAACCGATATCGGAGCCAACGCATCGTCCCCGATATCGGACCGAAAAAGAAAAGGACCAGGACCATCCGGACCATGGACCATATGATCCATGACCTCAAACCCTTGGAATAAAGCCAAAGGCTCAATTGACCCAAATGAGCCGAACCGATATCGGCATGCGGATCACGTGCCGATATATCGGTCCAGAACCGAAATGGTCCCTTATGGACCATTGATCACAGGCCGTGTCCATAAGGCTTGAAAGACAAACCACCAGCCGATATCGGAGCCGGGGCATGACCTTCGATATCGGCTCAAGCCCACGCCAAACCGATAGGCCAGAATTGAGCCGGCGCATCCTGACCCGTATGGTCCAAACTGCGCGAAGAGAGAGCCGAGCCGATATCGAATCCTCGTTCCGGACTTCCCACCCCGGACCAGGATCATCCGGCTCATGATCGGCATGGTCCCGATATCGACGCGGCCATGTTTGCACGTGAGCGCAAAAGCACTTTTCGTACGAAAACAATGATAGGGGAAAACGAACACAGAGAAGAAAGAATTCAAGAAAGAAAAACCAAAACGAAAAAAGATAGAAGAAAGACCATACAAGAAGAAACAAGAAAAAAGACAACAACAAAAAAGAAGAAAGAACCACAGCCAAGACAAAAAGACAGAAGAAACCAAAACAGACCCCAAAACAAAAACTATAAGCATAAAAAAGAAACCACGCGCGTCTTGCACCCGGCTACGCCAATTCCGCCGAAAACGGCGGAATTGCAGGCATAAGTCATCGTCGGTCGGGGTTTTAAGCCGATATCGTGACAAACTTCGGTGAAATGACGTGACAAAGACGTGGAAAGCAACGATGAGCGGCCGGTTTGCCCGGTCTGCGGAGAGCCGGTCGATGAGCGATATAGGCAAAAGCAAGGAGATAAGGAGGCAGGGGATTATCACGAGTTCCACCGCAAATGTAGGAATGGTTACTCTCGTCTGCTGAAGGAACGGAAGGCTTGGCGAGATGAGAAGGAACGTGATGAACAACTGAAGGATGCTTGGGTCGAACGGTATGACGCGTTGGAATTGATAGCGCGTGCTGCCTGCGAATATAACGAGAGCGTGCCTGGGCATGACCGGATGGTCGTTCGGATGGTCTATGAACTCTCCCGGACGGCGATATTGATGTTCCAGATCAGCCCGATGATCCCTCTTGAATATGGGGACGATTTCCGCAGGATCGCCACCGAGATCGGTTCGAACGGGATGGATCTGATCGCCGACAGCGTCCACTGGAACGGCGTGAGACGGTGGAACGACGATCCGGACGTGAGTCCGGAGGGCAGGGCGCCCCGCACGTTCATGGGACGCATCAGAGAGCCCGGGGAAGAGCTCGAGGACGAATACACGGGCGACCTGGACCACAAGGAGACGACGGTCGACGTGGAGACCGCGTTGAAGCATATCTGGCGCGAGGACAACATCGCGGGAGGCCGACGGATCAACGACCGCGGGCCATGGACATATAAGTGAGGAATCATGAAGCTGGATAATAGACAACTTATCGGTACACGTATGCGGGCGTCCGAGATAAAACGCATACGGCGCAAGTTGGATGAGGAATACGGGCGAATCGTCGAAGGAGTATGCCCAGTATGTGGTACTCCGATACGCAAACCGAGGCGTGGACCGACAGCCAAATTCTGCAGTGAAAGATGCCGCAAGACATATACCCGGAGAAAACAGGCTATGTCTAGATTCAAAAAAGAACAAGACATGAACCTGACCCTGAAACAGCTTCGACAAGAAGCCGCGGATTACAGGACGCGAGCCGATAGGCTGTGGACGCGAAATCTATTCGCGGCGGAGGAAACAAGACGAATCAAGTCGGTCCTACGCATTTCATGCATGCTCCAGCTCAAAACCATCCTGGAACACAAACCGGAACTCATCGAACAGGCGACCACTAGCGGATATGTGGTTGACCTCATGAATGAAATCGACCAATACGGCACGCAGGGTGATGCGGAACGCATGCTCAGACATCTCGGATACACAGGGCCGATACCCACCGGAGACAAGTGAACAAACCATGTCAATGAACCTCACCAAACTCAGCAACGCCGAATACCCGCTCCGTGACGCGCGGGAGGCGATCGACGGTGACAACGCGTTGAGCCCATCCGATCCGAGCGCCTACTACACGGCGGCCGGCAACCCACCAGGCGTTTGGATCGGCAAGGGCGCGGAACTCGTCGGCGGCAAGGTCGGCACCACGGCCTCCAGCAAAACCATCCGCGCACTCATCAACGAACGACGCAACCCGTCCAACGGCCAATACCTCGGAGACATCAAAATGAGCGAAGGCGACAACGGGGAAGCGCCGGTCGCCGGCTTCGACCTGACCACACGCCAGCCGAAAAGCATCAGCATCCTCTGGGCGTTCGGAGACAAGGAAACCAGGGACGGCATCGACGAGTGCATGCGCAAGGCCGCGGAAATGACCATCGACTATTTCGAAAACGAGTATGCGACGACCCGCGCCGGACAAGGAGGCGTCGCCAGCGTCGCGGCCGACGGCGTGGCCGGTTTCGCGTTCGACCACTACGACAGTCGTGACGGCGACCCGCAGCCGCACAAGCACCTCGTCATCAGCAACCGCGTGCGCCGCTCGTCCGACAAGATGTGGACCGCATTGGACGGCCGAAAGATCTACGCCAGCATGGTCGAGATCAGCGAAGTGCATGAGAACCTGCTGCAGGACCTGCTCACCGAACGGTTCAGCTGGTCATGGACCCTCAAACAGGACACCAACACCAAAGCCATGGTCAACGAGGTCGAAGGCGTTCCACAGGAACTCATCAACGCGTTCAGTGGCCGGCATGCGGAAATCGCCAAGGAAGTCGAAAGAAAAATCAAAGAGGAGGAACAGCAAACCGGCAAGGAAGTCGGACCACGACGCAAGGCGCAGATCGACTTGGAAGTCTGGAAGAACACCCGCAAGGCGAAGCCAGAGATCCAACCATCCCTGAAAGCGAAACGCGACCACTGGTTCCGGAAACTCGGCGAAGTCGCTCCCGGCATCCAGATCGACCAGATGCTCAAAGACGTCAACTCACACAAGACCAGCATCATGCATGTGGACGCAGAAGGCGAGGACGACATCGCACGACTCCTGCTCGGCCAGCTCGCAGACCTCACCAAGCTCGCAGGAGGCGGCGACGAATATCTGGACCGTCAGGCACGCGCCGCCATCCAGAAAACAGTCAACGCGCACACCGTATGGAAACGCACCAACGTGCGCGCCGAAGCCGAACGTCTCCTGCGTGAGGTGCGCATCGACCCCGCACAGCGCATCATCGTCGCGAACAAGATCGCCGACAGGGCGCTCGGCCAATGCGTCAAACTCACACCGGACCGGTACAAACTCCCGGACGGCGCGTTGGACGATCTGAGCATCGCCACACGCCAGGGGCAAAGCGTGTTCGAGGACGCCGACCTCGACCAGTACACGACGACCGACGTGCTCGAAGCCGAACAGTACATGATCGCCAGTCTCGACAAAACCACCGGAATCGGATACAAGCCAGGGGAAGGCAACCGATGGCTCGACCAGTGGAACGAGCGGATGAAAACACAAGGCGGCTATCCGCTCGCACCCGACCAGCAGCGGGCGGCCGCATACGCGTTGGAGAACCCCCGCCTGGTCAGCAGCATCATCGGACCGGCCGGCACAGGCAAGACCACCACCATGAAAGCGGTCGCGCAAGCATGGCAGTCCAAATACGGTGCCGACAGCGTCATCGGCCTGGCGACCAGTGCCAGGGCGGTGGGCGAGCTCAAAGACAGCATCGGATGCGAAAGCATGACCATCGCCATGCTCCTGACCCTCAACAATCCCGAACGGATCAAAGCCGAGATCCAACAGGAAGGCAGACTCCAACAACAGTTGAGGAACGCGTCCAACCCGTTGGAACGATTGTTCATCCGCACCAAGATAGCAACCCGTCACATCACGGACTCGTCTACGATCCGGCCTAACCAGCTGATCATCGTGGACGAGGCGGGCATGACCGACACCAGACTCCTGCAATGGATCACCAAACTCGCCGAATTCCATGGAGCCAAGGTCATCCTCACCGGCGACCCCAAACAGCTCGACTCCGTCTCCGGAGCCGGAGGCATGCTCGGCTACGCCGACCGGCACGGGAAATGCGAACGATTGACCAGCCTCTGGCGGTTCACCGGCAAAGCCGAGAAATGGGCGGACGATCCGGACGGTCCCGATTCCCGACGACGTTGGGAAGGCGAGGCCGACGCGACGCTCCGGCTGCGTGAGGGCGGCGACCGGTTGGACGAGTCGAGCGTCGACGAATGCCGCCGACTCATCGACGAATACATGGAGCACGACCGTATCCACTGGGGCGAGGACGTCGACCTGGAGGAAGAGGCGTACCAGATGTGCATCAAATGGCAGGCACTCGGCAAATCCACGCTTCTGCTCGCCGGCACGAACGCGCAGGTACGCGACATCAACCAACGGTTCATCCTCGAACGACGCGCGCAGGGAAGAAGCGAAAGCGATCCTGCCAAGCTCTGCCGTCTGCGCGACGGACTCGACGTCGGAACCGGAGACCAGATCGTCTGCCGAACCAATTCGAGAAGCGTACGCGACCAGATCGGCCGGCCCATCGAAAACGGCATGACGTTCAAAATCATCTCCACCGGCAAAGCGGGCGCGAGATGCGTGAACCTCGCGGACGGCGTCGAATGCAGAATCCCGAACGACTGGCTCAAGGAAGCATGCGAAGCCGGATACGCTGCCACCGTCCACCGCAGCCAGGGCATGACCGTGGACCGGTGCGCCGCGGTGTTCCCATCCGACGAGAACATGGCATGCAACCTGCAATACGTCGCGGGCTCGCGTGGCAAGGAGGAAAACCATTTCCTGTTCGGCTGCAAAAGCGAAGAGGACCGTCATATCGACCACATGCTCACCGGTGCGGAAGAAGACCCGAGGAAAATCGCCATGAGCCGCATGCTCGACTCGCTATTGACCCACACGGAGACCATGACCGCGACCGAAACCATGGAACAGGAATACAAGGACCGGTACGATCTGAAACGGCTGCTCCGCGAACACGATTACGCGGCCGGACTCATCGCCGGCCCCCACCTGCTCGCCATGCTCGGCAAGACGCACGACGCGAGGACCGTGGACAAGATCAAACGCAGTCCAAGCTTCGAATGGCTCCGTGGAGTCTGGTCCCGCGCCTACATGACCGACCCGAAACGTGCCACCGCCATCATCAGACAAAGCCTTGAGAAGAAGCCACGCAGGCTCACGGCGGAGAAGGCCGAACACGCCGCCATCCACGCGGCACGCGGCATGATGCCCGCGGCCGGCACGGAAACAGGCGGCACGTTCACGCTCGACATGGACGCGCCATCCGACATGATCGAAACAGTCCGGCACATGATGGACGAGACCGGCATCCCATACCATGAGGAACCATCCCTGGACCCCGGCCGCAGCCGGTTCAGCATGGACGAGCGGTACACGCCGGCGGTCAAGGCCATGCTTGACGCGCATATACAGGCCCGGGACGATATCGACCAGTCCATGTTCCCCGAATGGGAAGCATTGCGCAAAACCGCACGCGGGATCATCAACGACGATCCGGACCTGAAAAAGAAAAACCGGCCCGTGGAACCCGACTGGGCGGCGACCATAGCGGGACGATTGAACGCCAACCTGTTGGACCGGGTCAACGGCAGCGTGCACGACGATTGGGTGGGTGGCATCCTGCCTCCCATACGCTCCCACAAGCATGACGCGGCCCTCGACCTGGTGCGGCAGAACGAACGGCTCATCGAAACCAGGATCGACAGCCTCGAACAGGAGGCACGCCGAACCAAGCAGGCATGGGTCGGCCAGGTACTCGCCGCGGCCGGGGACTCCGACAAGCGTCTCCTGCGCGACGTCGTCGTCTACCGCGCCATGTGGAGTGTGGAGGACGCCGACAATCCGCTAGGGGAGAGGCCTCCCGCGGAAAGCGGCAGACAGGAACAGCATTGGGCCAACCTCAACGGCCGCATCAACCACACCAGCGGAGTGGTCAAGCCGCCCAAACCCACCCGGGAAGGGACCCGCATCCCGGTCACGGCCAAGACTCCGATCGCGGAAAAGCCAATACGGAAAGAGCCGGTCGTCCATGTGGAGGGAAGGCTTCTGGACTCCGGCATTCCAATGGACACCAAACCCACGCCCGACGGGGACAGACTGCTCGGCCGATGCTCCCGGGACATCGGTTTCATCAGCCGTATGTCCGACATCGCGGACGAGGCGGCCCTCGACTTCATCCATGGCAGATACGATCCCGACGTCACCCTCGGCAGGATACGCGACGAGGTCGGCGGCATCGCCCAGGCATGCCGCGAGACGTTTGGCGAGGATTACAGCGACCATATCGACGAAGCCGCGCAATCGGCCCTTGACGCACTGACCGATCCCATCAACGGCAGGATCGCCCGATTGGCCGACCATGGAACGGGAGAAGCGGAAATCATCGACGCGAACCGCAGGGACCGCATGCGACGATTGGAGGAATACTACATGGAACGGGCTGTCATGGACGCGGATGAGCGCAGCCACGACACGTACTCGCTGCTGCCGCCGACCATCAGGCAAAGCCTCGACGCGCTCACCATGACATATGGCGGCACCGCCACGGACCTCATGGGCACGGAAGCCACCCAGAACAAAAGAACCACGCATGCCATGGACCATGACATGCCCACTTGGGACGAATTGCGGCAATGCTCGACGACCATCGAGGAATACTATGAAACGCATCCGTCCGACAGGCATGAAGGCCGTCTCCCCGAGGACGTCGAACGGAGTCTACTCACGCTCGCGTCAATGTACGGCATGGGACGGGAAGCGGACCAGAAGGAACTCGAAACGATGCGAGAGACCCTCCATCGGCTTCCGATGGATGAACCGCACGTGGAACAGACAACGGAAAACAACAACGAAAGGACAGCAACATGGCAGGAATCCTCGGGACTCTCGCAGAATGGCTTGTCTCAGTAAGCCAATGGTTCAATGATTGGGATATCACAATACTGGTGCCGGCGCTCATCATCCTCACGGTGATCGCCGGAGTGACCGGGCGGGCGGCCACCGGGCCGAGACTATGGATGCAACTCGTCTGGGGCACGGCGACCATCATCCTCAGCCTGATTGAGGTCGCGATCATCTGGACCATTATCGCTCGCTACCTGCCGGTCGCCGACATGGGCACACTCATCCAGAACATGCTCCAACACAAGCCGCTGCTCGTCACAGAATAAGTGCAGAGGATGGGCGTGCGTGGCGGCGATGGGCATTGTCGGGAAAAGTCACCGCCATTCGTCAGTCGACATTGGACCGACGTCCGTCGTATGCCTGCCCGTCGGATGGTGCGGCACGCAGAATGAATTCGCCCATGTCCGGGACGGTGAAAGCGACCTTGCCATGCTCCGGGGAATAGATCAGTCCGAGTTTGATCAAGGAATCGCGTGCCATGGACACTTCGCCCGGCGTCTTTCCAAGTCGTCTTGCGATTTCCGACGTCGAACTCGGCGTATCGCCTCCGATTTCCGCCATGGCCGTGAGATATCGTCTTCCCGGGGTCGAGGCCCTCTGCCATCTCGATGAATACAGTCCCTCATCCAGTTCCGCCCTCGCGTATGGTTCGTTTCCAATCGTATGCCAGGTTCCGGCGGCGTCGCAGGCCCGGTAGATATCCGCGGACGTCATGCCCTTGAGCGGCCCGTGAGGCACTTCACCCGCGAAGTCGAACAATGCCGTGAACGGAATGTCGAGGGCGTCGCAGATCAGGATCGCCTCATCGATGCTCATCTTTCGCTCATGGGAGACAAGCCTGCGCAAAATGCTGTATGGCAGGCCGCAATCGGGATGCCTGTCGTGGATCAAGGCCAGAAGTCCGTTTACGCTGATGTGCCTGTCCTTCAGGATTCTCCCTACGTTGTCCATCGCGACGCAGGTGATCGAAAGAGAAGGTGGTGAAGAAGTGCGCATACGGTGATCTACTTCCTTTTCCTGTTCAGATCGTCGAACGACAATCCGATCCCGTACTGCCTGTCCGGCACCAGGCGCGCGTCGAACGTCTTGCCCGCCTTCGACTTCAGGCCGGACACCTTCGGACGTTTGCCCTCCAACGTGCGGCGGACCATGCTATCGGTCAGCTTCTTGCCGAACTTCTCAGAGAAGATCTTGTAGCCGCAACCCTCGCCGAGCTTCCAGGCACCGGCATCATCCCTCACGCTCTTGTTCGACGAGCATTGCCAGACGCTCCCGGTCTTGACCACGGGTTTGCCGCAACGCGGGCAGGGGCCGAACGACTCACGTTCGCCGGCCTGCTGCGCCAACTGTCGCAGGCTGTCGCGCTGGGTCATCTCCATGACACGGCCGGGCATCGCCGCGCAGGCCGTGCGGATCTCGTTCAGAAAGACCGTCTCGTCGCCCCTGCCATGTTCGATGTCGGCAAGGCTCTGCTCCCATTGCGCGGTGAGCTTCACATCCTTCAACTCGTCTACGGTGACACCGACGAGCATCCGCCCGGCAGTGGTGCTGCGTATCTGCTTGCCCTTACGCTGCAGGTAGCCGCTTTTGACCAGGCTCTCGAGAATGCCGGCGCGGGTCGCAGGCGTGCCGATACCGCCCGAATGGCTCGTGTCGTCATCCAAGGCGGCTTTCAGATCGCTGTCCGCGACGAAACGGCTCGCATGCTCCATGGCGGACAGCAATGTGGCCTCCGTGAACGGTTTCGGCGGCGCGGACACGCCCTCGGCGAGGGAAGGTGAGCCGGACTGGGAGAGAGGTCCCTTCCCGAGGGAGTCCGGTATCCGATTCGCGGGCTTCTTCTCCGCGCCGTCCGTTTTCGACGTGTGCTCGATGGCGGTCCAACCCGCATCGACCGTCACATCGTTCGATGCGGACAACGGAACCCGTTCCGTGGAACCATCGGCATGACGTTCATCCAATGCCGCATCGACTTTCACCGTGTCGTGGACACGGTCCGTGGCGCAGGCGGCCCACATGCGCGTCAGGATCACGGTCATGACCTTGCGTTCCATGTCCGTCAGGTCATGCTGGAACACGTCGTATGTGAGACGCCGCGTCGGAAGGATTGCGGTATGACCTTGGACCTTGTCGTCCGCGACGCACCGCATCGGATCGAAGCCGCCGGCGGAATACAGGTCGTGGATCGCGTCGACGGGCTTCTGATCCAGGAAACCCAACGCGTATTTCGGCTGCAGCAGTTCCTTCAACCCGTCCACGTCATCATGGGTGACGTATTTGGAATCGGTGCGGGGATAGGTCGCTACCTTCATCTCGTACAAGTGCTGCAGACAGTCCAGCGTCTGCTCGGCGGTCAGCCCGTGCCGGTCGCTCATGGCCTTCTGCAATCCGGTCAGGTCGAACAGGGTCGGCGGCTTCGCATGCTCGCGACGCCGTTTCACCTCCAGAACATCGACGGCCAGTCCCTTGGCGTCGGCCAGCACGCGGTCGGCCGACGCCCGGTCCTCGATCTTCCCGCTTTCAAGCGTCCACCCGTCCATCGGCACGATGAGTCGCCAGAACGGAGTCGGCTTGTGTGATTCGATGGCGAGATCACGTTGGACGACCATGTTCAGCGTGGGTGTGCGCACGCGTCCGAGCGACAGACTGCGATGCCAGGCGAGCGTATGGGCGCGTGACGCGTTCATGCCGACCAGCCAGTCGGCTTTCGCCCTGGCGTCCGCCGCGTCGGCCAGACCATCGTAATCGGATTCCGGACGCATCCTTTTCCACGCGTCACGGATCGCCTGCTCGTCCAATGACGCGACCCACAGGCGCAGGGACGGTTTGGAGACCTTCGAGGCCATGAGGATACGTCGGAATATGGCCTCGCCCTCACGGTCCGGATCGCACGCGTTGACCAGCTCGGTCACCTTGTCGGAACGAAGCAGTTCGGAGAGGGAACGGTAACGTTGCACCGCGCCCTTCGCACCGCTCAAACGCCAACGCCATGACTTCGGATCGATGGGAAGGGACTCCATCGTCCACTTACGCGCTGACCAAGGCATGTCCGTGTATTCCTCCGGATCCGACAATTCCACCAGATGACCCTGCGCCCACGAGATGAGCGCCCCTCCGGCCGAAACATACCCATCACCCTGTCTCACATCACCCAACGCCTGCGCGATGGCGAAAGCCACGGAACGTTTCTCAGCGATCACAAGACGCAATTCAATTCCTTCCCGATATCGAATGGTGCGTCCCTTCCACACGCATCCCAACCGATATCGGTTTTTCATCCTCGAAAAAAATATCGGCGGCGAAAAAACCGGGGGCATGTGGACAGGAGGAAGACGGGAAAGCCCCGTCGGAAAGGAAACCATCATGGTCGACGTAACCCAACGTTCGGAACTGTCCCTCCTGGACCACGACGCTCTCGCACGCGCCGTCGGGAGCATCCTCGACCGGCATGAGGAGATCCAGGACTGGACCATCCTCTACACGCAACGGGAACTCGGCATGAGATATCCGGGCATCGACTTCTCCACCGCGTCCACACTCGCGAAGATCGCCACCGATCCCGGACTGTCCAAGGAATTCGACCAATCACTCACCGCCGACGCCATCGAACGCATGCGGGCCGTCCCACTGCTGGACCGTCCGGAACAACGGTCGGACGCTGGGCTTCCCATGCCGGATCCCGGCATCGACCCGAACTCCGGCAACGGTCCCATGGGTCCCGGAATCGGAATGTGACGGAAAGGAGACGAACATGGAAAACCCGACCTTGGAACGGATGGAAGCATGGCGCGACCAGGCGACCGAACGGTTATCGCTCTTCGCGCGAAGCAACGCCATCGAAGAGCCGATCGGAATCGGCGAGGAATGCTACCAGCTCGGAGAGGACTGCTACAAGCCCGATGGGTACGACCAATTCCGCTGGGTCACCGAAGACCAGTTCGACTCGGTCCTCCCACCGGGAATCGAACACGACCGGTACATCGCCATGACGAACATGACCGGCTTCGACGACGTGGCCAAGGAATGGTCCGCGAACTGGAACGACCCCGGATACTGGCATGATGCCGCGGCCGATGCCTTATGGTCCAGCAACGACGGCGCCTATTGGACCACCCGCGACGAAGACCCGTCGGACGCCGTCATGGCGCGCGCCACCGCCGCATCGCAGATCGCCCTTGAACTGGACGCCGATAATCTCATCGAACGCACGCCGGAGAACATCGGACTGCTACATGACATCGTCGATACCGTCCATGACATGGACGGTGAAAGCGACCTCGGATACTACCGCGCCTACCCGTCCGAAACCGCCCGCGAAACCGTCGGAGAGCATCTCATCGATGGCGAGATCGCGGAGAAAACCATGTACGGCGGATGGAACCCCGACAGGGACCGGTATCTGAGGGTCAACAAGGACGGCGACTGGGTCGGCATGGACCAGATCACCGCGGACCGGCTCGTATGGGACAACCGTACGCCGATCCTGAAAAGCGTCGGCGCATACGCGGACGACATGCCGGCCGACCTCACTGACCGCGTCTGCGTAATGGACGAACGATCCTCCGCCGCACGCGTGAAAGCGCCGGACCCGTGGACCGGCGTCGACTTGGACGCCTTGTTCCAAGCCAGCGGGCCGACCATTCCCGATCCGGATCCCGGCATCGACCCGAACTCCGGCAACGGTCCCATGGATCCCGGAATCGGAATGTGAGAACCAACCATGTCATCCATCGATATGGAACGGTTCCGCAATGACATCAACCGGTATCGGAACAAAACCGGCATGCCTTGGGCCGCATTGGCCGAAAAAGCAGGCGTGAGCCCGGCGATGTTCACCCGCATCAAAAAAGGCTCGGCCGTCACCCTCGAGGCATTCGCGCAACTGTGCTCCTCATTCCAACTCAATCCCATCGACTACATGCCGGAACTCCAAACAAAACCAACGAAGGAACAACCAATGGAAGACGTGAAAAGACTCAGCATCGACGGCAAGGACTTCACCATCGAGGACGTGGAACTGCGATCCGGCCCGGCCTGGGCGAACGGTCCGAGACGCGCCGACGCGGAACTACCCGACGGGCAGGTCCTCGGCAGCATCATGGCATCGGACGGCGAATGGCTCTGGCGTCTCGCCGGAGAGAAATGGAACCATACGGAACCGGCCGAAGGCCCCATCACCGAATACATCGGCCATGAACCGAACCGCCTCTCGGCCATCAGAAGCCTATTGCAGGCCATCGATGACCGGTATTCCACCACAGCGGCCGACGACCCATGGGCATCCATGCCGGACGCTCACTCCACCACCATGCCGGATGCCGTCAGCCAGACCCAACCGGCACAGGTCGGGGATCCCTGGGCTTCGGCCTTCCCGGACGCGAACGCCCTGCCCGACCCGGATCCAGGCATCGACCAAGGCGCCATGCCCGCCACAGGACCCGGGATCGGAATGTGAAAGGAGACGGACATCATGCGTGACGACAAGACCGGAACGGACGAGGAACTGAACACACCCGACACGGCGAGAACCATTCCAACACGAAGGAGGAAGGAACCCGAGCCTCCGGCGACGGACGAGTGGCGTCCACCCGCATCGCTGAACCCCTGGGCGCGCGCGTTCGACGGCGACAGCCTGCCGGACGAACCGTACATGGGAAGCAACAAAAAACCGAAACAACTCTCCGACATGCTCCCGTACCCGAATCCGGCATCGGCCGACACGGCGGACGACAAGCCACGCCCCACATTGGAAGGCATGCGGTGAGCCGAATGGAAGGAACAGCCACAATGATCGACGAAAACACCAGCCGGCAGGTCGAAGAACTCTACCGTTCCGACGATTGGGCCGAACTGCGTTGGGCGCGCGAACATTCCACCCCACAGCAGATCGCACGGCATCTGCTCGACCCGCAATGGCGGAACCGCGACTACAACGCGTTGGACGAACTCGTGGAAATGACCCACGATGCGGACCTTTCCAGCCTCGACGAGGACGATCTGGAAACCCTCGCGGCCAGCGGACTGCCGGAACTCCGCCAGGCGGTCATCCGCTATGCCGGCACGCCGGCACGTCTGTTCGAGGACATGGCCCGCACCGAAAGCAACACGAGACTGCTGCAGATGCTCGTCGAATCAGGCAAACTCAGCCAGAACGCCATCGACCTGTGCTGCTGGAACCAGACGGACAGCCGACTGGCGGCAAGCATGCTGACGAAAGCCTCGGACGACCTGCTCCACCGTCTCAGCGGCCGCGACTGGTGGCCATCCAGGAAGAACGCCGTCGAATCCGGCAGGCTCGACCGCGCGCGCCTGTCCGACATGATCAAAACGGAGAACCACCCGGACGTGGTCTCCGCCCTGATCGGCACAGGCGAATTCGACATGGACAGCGAAGCCGAAGCCATCAGACGGGTCATCACCTCACCCGGGCTTCTCACGACATACACCAATCCGATGAACCGCAGATACAGCCTCGACCAGTCCCGGCAGGAAGTCGTCCGACAGGCCGCGAGAACCATGCTGGAGCACGCTCCCGTGGGAATGATCCTCAGCATGCCCGACGACGATGATGAGAACTGGCGCACGCTCATCGACACGGCGGCGACGGAATACGCCGGGGAACTCGGCAAGGACATGCTTGGCCTCATCGCCCAGTCGGAAGGCAACACCCAGGCACGGACCATCCTCGCCGGACGGGGATTTCCGAAAGCCGCGGCATCCAACGCGGAACGGACCCTGGCGGCATCTCCCGGAGCGGACGGAACCTACGGGTTCAACCTGCGGCTGCTCGGACGCCTCAAGGACGACGTCGACTATTTCCTCGGCCCATCACATGCGGAGAAATACCTATGGGCCGGCAGCGTGGACGCGCAGATCGCGAAACTCCGCGAGATCGACGGGACAATCAGGCCGGAAGACCGTCCCGAATGGTTCACCACGGAGTGGATCGACCAAGCCGAACGGGAGATGAAAGACCCGTCCGACAATACGGGAACAGCCCTTGACGCCGCATTGTCAGGCCAATACGCGGCGTTCGAGAATGCGGTCATCGGCTACATCGACGCGCACGACACGGACGCGGGAACCAGCGAGAACGGCGCGAGCCAGTTCGCCGGATACGAGGTGGCCGCACGCGACGCGAACGGAACGCCCATGGCCTACCGGCTCGACTGGTTCGACGATGAAGGCATGGTCCACGAGGGGCCGGAGGCCACGGAAACGGAACTCAGGAGTCTCCGCGAAGGCATCTTCGACAGTCCGGACTCATGGGACTCCTTCAACACGGCGACGGACACGCCCAATACGACCGCCGCCGATACTTCCGGAACGGCCGGCACGAAGCCCGGACATGAGACGGGCCACGGTCCGCAGATCGTCTTCACGTCACTGGCCGGCGGACATGGCATGCCGGAAGGAACGGTGGGACTGCTGTCCGACGACGCCGCCCGACAGGTCTCGGACATCCTCGACGCCGGAGGAACCAGTGGAGGACGGCCGGAACGGGCAGCCGGACAAGACCGGGAACGACGCCGCGAGAACATCGACAGACTGCTGGACGTACTGCCCGTCACCATGGTCACGAAAGACGGAAACCACCAGGTGACGGCCGAAGAGGTCATGGCCATGGCCGACCGGACGGAACATGCCGCGGACATGGCCGAGGAGCCGGAGACGGCCGCCGCATCATCCACGGATACGCCGGCGGAACCATTCGACTGGAACGGCGTGGATGGTCTCGAATCCGGCATCCGGGACTGGTACTCCCACGAATTCCCGGACGATCCGGAAGGCGGCCGCATCGACCCGCGGACCACGTTCCGCGAGGCCGTCGAATCGTTCCCCATGGGAGACGGCCACGATTTCTACGCGGTCACCGGAGTGGTGGACTCCATCGTGCGCGAACGCGTGTTCGAGGAACTGTCCAAGCGGCTCGACTGCGGATACGGGACGGTCTACGACGCATGGCTCCACCATACGGGCCTCGACCCGGACCTTTTGGACACGAAAAGCACGCGCATGCGCCACGACATCGAGGATATGCTCGGCGCCGGCGCCGGATCGTACGCCACGGTGGACGCCATCGCCGACCATATGGCCGCGGACCGGCATCTGAGGTCCGTCATCCGCGAGGCAGACAGATCGACTGCCATCGGCAGCCGTGATTTCGAAAAGGGCCTCGGATCCGCCGTCGCCGACCATCCGCGAATCGGACGTCTTATGGACGACGACCGTTTCAAGGACCTCATCTACGACATGGTCCACGACGGACGCAGATTCTCCACGCCAGTACAGGACGATGCCATCGTATCCGGCGCGGACGCCCCCGCGGCCGAAGCGGGGACACAATCCGAAGCCGGGGAGGGGAGAGACCTGCCCGACAGCGGCGACGGGCTGGCGTCGGAGAACGTCGCGGAAGCTCCGGAACCGGTGGTCGCGGCCACCATCGAAGCGGAACAACTCGCCTTCGATTTCGACGACATGCCGTCCGGACTTGACTCCCGGCAGAATCGGGGGGAAAATTATAGCCAAACGAAATTAGGCACGGTGTCTAATTCGGGCTCTTCCCATGAAACGGAAGAAAACGATGCGAGGAAGGAGACGATCCGGAATGACGGTCACGTACTGCCCGTACCAGGGAATCAAGAAGATGAGGTACCTGTTCATGGCGGAGCATCTGCCGGAACAGCTCAAGGAACTCAAGAGGCAGGGGATGCCGGCGTTGGACGCCTACATGGACCAGGTCCAGAAGGACTACGGCCGGACGATCACCGAGTACGTCAACCATTGGGACAAGACGCACCAGCACCTCAAGCAGCCGGGCAACTGGGATCCGTGGTTCAAGGGACTCAAGATGGCGGAGCATCAGGCCGAGGAGATCGCCATCAGGAACGTGATCGAAGCCCTCTGACCCACATCGACCGCGGTCTGCTCGACCCGGACCTGCAGGCCACGGGATCCAGCCTCGAACGGGCGCGTGCGAACGTGCGCGCCATCGAGGTGCTGCGCGACCTCGACGACAGCGGCCGCGAACCCACCGAGGACGACATCCGCGCCCTCGCCGCGTACGCGGGATGGGGCGGCGCCCAGAAGGCGTTCGAGGAGGATGGAGCCGATCCGGCATGGAGTGGGATCAACACGCGTCTGCGCGAACTGCTCACCGACGCCGAATACGCGGACGCGCGCAGCAGCACGCTCACCGCCTTCTACACGCCGCGGCCCGTCGTGGACGCGATGTGGCAGGCGCTCGGCAAGGCCGGTTTCGGCCGGGATCCGAAGCACCCGGACATGGTGCTGGAACCCGGCTGCGGAACCGGCAACTTCATCCGCAGCACTCCGGCCGGATCCTCCTACGCGTTCACCGGCATCGAAGCCGACCCGATCAGCGCCGGCATCGCACGCTACCTGTGCCCGGACGACGACATCATCAACAACAGGATGGAACGGACCGGCCTGCCCACGGACGCGTTCGACCTCGCGATAGGCAACGTGCCATACAGCGACGCGATCAGGATCGACGGCACCGTCATCCACGACTGGTTCATCCGGCACAGTCTCGACACGGTCCGCCCCGGCGGCCTCGTCGCCGTGCTCACCAGCCGGTACACGCTCGACAAGAACACGTCGAACATGCGCCGCGAACTCTCCCGCAGGGCCGAACTCGTCGCCGCATGCCGCCTGCCCAGGGAGACGTTCGGCAGACAGGCCGGCACCGAAGTGGTCTCCGACATCCTGATCCTGCGCAAACGCGACGAGCCGTTGGCCGACACGGCCGCCGAATGGGAGGACACCACCGAATTCCGGGACGGAGTCAACGCCAACAGACTGTTCGTCGACCATCCCGAACTCGTCGCCGGAAGCATGACCATCGGCTCGGGACCATTCGGCCCGCAAATCGACGTCACCGGAACCGGCGACATCGGCCGATTGGGCGGACAGGTCGAACGCATCCTCACCAGCCAGCTCGAAGAACACGGCATCGACCTGCACGACGGACTCGGCGAACGCGCCAACGAGCCGATCGTCGCTCCCGACAGGACCGTGCAAAAGGCCATGCGGTACACGGTCGACGGCAACGACCACATCTGGTACGGCGACATGGACGGACAGCTCGTCCCCGCGCACTCCCGCGTCAAAAAGGGCGGGGACGCGCGCATGGCCGCCATGCTGCGCCTACGCGACCGGACGGAACGCCTGCTCGCCATCGAACGAGACCCGGACGCCACCGACACCGCCGTGGACCAAGGCATCAGGGACCTCGATGGGGAGTACGACCGGTTCGTCGCATCCTACGGCAGGCTCAATTCCAAAGAGAACCTGCGCGTGTTCGACCCGAACAACTCCGATCCGAGCCTCAACCAGCTCTACAGTTTGGAGAAAACCGGCCCCAACGGGTTCGAAGCCAAAGGCGACATGCTCTCCAAGAGGGTCGTCACGCCGGTGCCTCCGATGCCCGAACACGTGGACGAACCCGTCGAAGCGCTGGCCGTCAGCCTCGACCGCGTCGGACATGTGGATCTCGACCTCATCGGACGACTGCTCGACACCCGGGACGACATCGAAACCATTGAAAAACTCGGCGACCTCATCGTTATGGATCCGGACACCGGGATGCCGTTGCCCGCGGACGAATACCTGTCCGGCGACGTGGGAGGAAAACTCGACCACGTCGACGGACTGCTCCGGGACCTGGTCGACCAGCCCGAACATGCGCGCGTGAGGGAATGGCTCGCCGACAACGGGCTCGAGGACGTGGCACCGCCCGTGTCCGTCGAACGATGCCGGACGGAACTCACCCAAACCGGGGCATGGCAGAGCGCCACCGACCCGATCCACGCGAACAAGTCCGTGGCCGAAGCCCCCTGGTTCTCCAACGTGCTCAAAGAACACGGACACGGCCAGCAGAGGGCCTTCGCCGCCATGTTCCTGGATGGCTGCAAGCCCGGCGTGGAACTGCTCGGGAAAAACTGGAACGCGCAACAACCCACGGGCAACGACCTGTTCGACACGGTCTTCGACAACGGCTGGTCAAGCGATGACGAAGGAGCGTCCAACAGTGCCATGCGCATGCTGTACAAGGCCGTTTCGGCCGATCCCGAGGCCATCGACGACAAGGTCATCGCCACGATCCTCAACGCCGGCAGCTTCAAACGAGGTCCGGCATGCGACGCGTTGAGAAAAATCACCGATCCAAGCCTGTGGGAGGTGGAGGACCACGGCTACTACAAGGAAACCAAGTGCGATTTCCTCGCCTTGGCCAAGGACCTGCGCGCCCATCCGGAAACCTGCGAATACCTGTACGCGATGGACGTGGACCGGTTGAACCATCCGACCATCGAGAAACGGTACGGACGCTACAATTCATGGGACCAGAAGACGTTCAAACCATTGGACGAGATGGTCGACATGGAAGGCCTGGAACAGTGGAGAAGCCGCCGGAACGCATGGATGGACTCCCATCCGGCCGAACCTGCGGACACGGACCGTCTCAAGAGCCTGCAATCCCTGCACGAACGACTCGCGCGATCGCTGCCCGCGCGACTCACCCACGACGACATCACCGCGAAACTCGGCTCGGCGTGGATCCCGACCGGAGTGATCCGCGACTTCATGATCGACACATTCGACCTCGGCCAACAGCCCAACATCACCGACGGCGGCATGCGGAGCCTTACGGTCAGCCATGACGAGACGACCGGCAACTGGCAGGTCAACGCGTCGCTCGGATCGAAACTCGACGAGGAAACCATCCGGAAATACGGTCTGGGCACCGGAGCGGGACGCAACCCGTTCGAGGTCGTGTCCGGAGCGCTCAACGCGACCACCAGCAACCTCACCAAACCCGACCCGAACGACCCGACCGGGAAGAGAAGGATCCGCGACCCGCAGGCCACCGCGCTGCTGTACCAGAAGCGCCACACCGTCGAACAGGCGTTCGCGGAATGGGTGTGGACCGACCCGGACCGCACCCGCATGCTGGAGAACGTGTACAACGAACGGTTCAACCGCATCCATCCGCGCGAATACGACGGCTCCTATCTCACATTCCCCGGCATCAGCGCCGACATCGACCTGTATCCTCACCAGCGCAAGGCCGTCGCGAGGATCCTGCAATCCGAGGAGGGCACACTCGTCGCGCACGTCGTGGGAGCGGGCAAGACCTTCACCGGCGTGGCCGCCTGCCACGAGGCGAAACGACTCGGCCGGGCCACCAAGCCGATGATCGTCGTACCGAACCATCTGACCGAACAATGGGCGAAGGACTATCTGACGCTCTACCCGGACGCGAACATCCTGTCCATGACGGAGGCCGACGGCACCGGCAAGGGCGCGGCACGCTTCTGGGCCAAAGTCGCCGCCGGCGACTGGGACGCGGTCATCGTCCGGCAGGACACGTTCCAACGCATGCACGTCAGTCCAGAACGCCGTGAGAAGTATTTCGAACGGCGTAAGGCGGAGATGCTCGACAGCATCGAGACCGCGAAGTCGGACGGCAACGACTTCTCCGCGAAGAAGCTGAAGGACGAGATCGGCAAAATGGAGAAGAACCTCGGCAAAACCGTCAAACAGGCCGAGAAGGACCGCATGCGCGTCGACGGCAAACTCCAGGCGCTGCGCGACAGCGGGGAAAGCAAGGAGTGGATCGACTTCGAGGACCTCGGCGTGGACATGCTGTTCGTCGACGAAGCCCACCAATACAAGAACCTCGCCATCGCCACCACGATCAGCGTGCCCGGCGTGGACGTCGCGGCCGCGCAGAAATGCGAGGACCTGTTCGACAAGTGCGAGTACCTGCGCGAGGCAGGACATGGAAGCAACATCGTGTTCGCGACCGGCACGCCGGTATCCAATTCCATGGCCGAGTTGTACAACATGCAACGCTACCTCGCTCCCGACCTGCTCAAGGCGCAGGGCGTGGAGGCGTTCACCAGCTGGGCCAACACGTACGGCAGCATCGTCGAAAGCGTCGAAGTCAAGCCGGAAGGCAGCGGATACCAGATCAAGCAACGGTTCGCGAAATTCCATAACCTTCCCGAGCTGATGAGCACGTTCCACGACTACGCGGACCTGCTGACCGCCGACCAGCTCGACCTCGACGTGCCGGACTGCGAGGTGGTGTCCGTCGCGGTCGAAGCCACCGAAGCGCAGAAACAGGCCGTCGACGCGCTGGTGGAACGGGCCGAACTGGTGCGCGACGGAGCCGTTGACCCGTCGGACGACAACATGCTCAACATCACGAACGACGGCAGGAAAGTCAGTCTCGATCCGAAACTGCTCGACGTGTCCGATCCGGACATCCAGCCCATGGAAGGCGGCAAGGTGCAGGTCTGCGCCGAGAAGATCCACGAGATCTGGCGGGAGCATGCCGAGGAGAAGGCCACACAGCTCGTGTTCTGCGACTCGTCGACCACGGCGTCCGGCAAGTGGAACATCCAATCCGATCTGAAACGACGGCTCGTCGACCTGGGAATTCCGGAAGACGAGATCATGTTCGCCGCGCAGGAAAAGGATCCACAGAAGAAACAGGCCCTGTTCGAAAAAGTCCGCAAAGGCGAGGTGCGCGTGCTCATCGGTTCGACCGGCACCCTGGGCACCGGTACGAACGTGCAGGACAGGCTCTTCGCCATCCACGACCTCGACTGCCCTTGGAAGCCCGCCGAACTCGAACAACGCCAGGGCCGAGTCCGCCGGCAGGGCAACATGTTCGACAACGTGCAGGACTACCGGTACGTCACCGTCGGCACATTCGACAGCTACATGTTCCAGACGGTCGAGCGCAAGGCCCGGTTCATCAGCCAGATCATGAGCTCCGGCTCGCCATCACGCGAAGCGTCCGACGTGGACGCCACGGTGCTCAGCCTCGCAGACATGAAGGCCATCGCCACAGGAGACCCGAACATCGCCAAACGTATGGAACTCGAGAACCAGCTCACCCAGATGAAACTGCTCAAACGCGCCCACGCCGACCAGCAGAGATCAATCCGGTTCAAGATCGACATGCAACTGCAGCCGACCGTGGACAATCTCGAAAGACTCCACGACGAGGCGTTGGACGACGAGCCGAAATTCCGCGAAGCCGTCGAGATCCGCGGCCAGCATCTCACCCGGGGAATATGCGGCCTCGATCTTGGCAACGGCCCGATCGCGGACCGCAGACAGGCCATCCACGACCTCGTCGGCATCGTGCGCGGGCTCGACCGCGGCGAAACGCGGGAAGTGGGCGAATACTGCGGTCTGACCGTCATGGTCGCTTCACGGAACATGGCCGTCAACGGCCTCAACGTGTTCCGCCCGTTCGTGGGATTGAAAGGCGAGCATGAGCATTGGGCCGGCACCAGCGCGCCGGACATCAACAACAGCGCCGACAGCGTCATCAGACAGCTCGACCGAATCATCTCCAACAACACCAACACCGCGCAAAGCCTCGGCGTCAAACTCGGCAATGCGAAAGCCAGCCTGGAAAGCGCGTGGAACGCGTTGAACCAGCCATGGGAAGGCCAGAAGGAGTACGACGACCTCACCGACCAGATCGCAAAAATGAACCTGGAAATCAAACACGGAAAGGGCCCGACGCCGGCCGAAGAGGACGGACAGGCCGATCTCGCCGAAGCCTCGTTCCACTCCGACGAGTCGCAGGAACCCCAGGTCGTGCGCGCGGCCGTGGAATCCGGCCCATCCGGGTCGGACTCTTTCCCCGCGACAGTGGAGACGACCGATGTTCCGATGCCCGATCCATGCGTCGATCCGTGCAACGGTGGCACAGGCATGTCGGGACTGTGCATGTGACGTCCGCCCGGGCGACATCCAGAGAAGAAGGACCGGAAAAGGGAACCAATCCCTTCCGGTCCTTTTCCGATATCGGCATGCCCGCACGTGAACCGGATGGAACGAACAGAAAGGTATTTCCATCCAAAATGGCCGAAGCCGAGGAAATCCGATCACGGATAGAAACCATCAAAGACTTATCCGACCGTCTGGCCGAACAAGACCGGACGATCAAGGACCTGGAAGAGGAAATGCGGTCGGAGACGCCGGAACATCCATGGTCCTTCATGAAGATGCGCAGGCATAACCGGCTGCATACGGAAATCGAAGACGAACAAACGTCGATGTCGCGCGACAGATACGATCTGAACCATCTCGCGGAACGGCTGTTCGAGGACGTCAACATCATCGCCGACAAGGCAACCTCCACCAACTCCCTGGAACTGATCCTCGACCTGGTCGAACAATCCCTGGACACCGATCCGAAGTACAGAGAAAACGTCAGAAAACAAGCCGGAGTGACCGATGGGATGTCATACATGCGTCTCGTTCCGCAAGACAATCCCAAAGGCATGCTGCCACCCACCCCATGGGGCAGGAAAGCCGCCGAGGAGGCATACCGGCAGCATCAGGTCCGACAGCTCGACCAACGGTTGAGACTGCTGCGCACACTCGCCACGGGAAGCTACAAGAACCATGACACCCCGGAAACGAACGACTATCTCGCCCTGATGGACTTCAACGTGGGAGACCAGGTGACCATGGGACCGGGCTTGTCCACGACAGTCACCACCCCGCATTGGCTCGGGGGCGGGGGAATCCTCCTCGTCATCGAAGGCGCCTCCCACGGAGTGCCGATGGTCGGCAGCAGGGGAGACGTGCCCAACGAAAGCGAGGTGTTCCTCCCGGACCTAATGCACTGCACCGTTTTGGAGGAAACGACGGACGGCACCTATCTGGGCAAGAGATTCGAACGAATCTACCGGCTCGGCGTCGATTCGGAAGAGACTCCCGTTCCGAAGCGGGAACTTCTGGAATTCCCAAGCATCCAATCGAATGTTCCGCTGCCGGACCCGGCCATCGACCAGGACGCGGCGGCGAACGGACCGGACAATCCAGGACTCGAATCATGAGAACAAACGAAACAAGCGGAAACCAACGTAAGGCATCCGATGGCAGGGAACTCAGAGAATTCTGGACCCGGGCGAAACGACACATGAGCCGGCGGGACTTCGAGAAACTCAGATCCGCCGCCATCATCCGCCAATAGGACCGCACAGCGGAACCAACCAGACCGTTCCCTCTCTCCGACGCCCATACGGGAGAAAGAGAGAGGGCAAGAAAAACACAATAGAAAGCAAAAAGGAGAAGAACATGGCCGAAACCGCACAGACCATGACCGAATTCACTTACGCGCCCGGCGAGAAGAACATCGTCGGAGACCGTTTCAGCCCGAGCGTGATCATCTTCTGGCTCAAAACCTCCATCGCCGCGTCCAGCACACGCGTGCAGTACAAGGCGCCGAACACCCTGTTCGGGCTGATCCCACTCGGCGCATCCACCAAGACCATCCCGCTACGCAACATCGCCAGCGTCGACACGAACACGAAATTCAACCTCGGCAGCCTCGTCTGGGGACTGATCTTCCTGTTCGTCGGCTTCGGCATGTTCAACTCCAACGCACTGGTCGCCATCGTGTGCCTGCTCATCGCCGTCGCGAACTTCGCGAACGTGATGAGCGCCACCCTGACATTCCACGATCCATCCGGCGGCGCGAACGCCATCACCGTGAGCATCCTCGAAAAGGACAAGCTCATGAGCCTCGCCCAAGAGATCCAGGCCCGCGTGTTCACGGACGCCGACCAGCTGCGTCATGAGGAAAGCATGCACATGGCCGAGAAACAGTACACCGCGCAAACCAACAGTGTGCTCATCCAACAGCAGATGCTCGCCAACCAGCAGGCACAAGCCGCACAGCCGGCCTCGGTTCAGACTCTGGCACAGGCCGAACAAACCCAGCCAAGCGAGTGATAGCTTGGAACGTGGTTTCTGACATGCGCCACGTTCCTAGAAAGCATCGGATCCATTCCGCTAAAAAATCTCGATTTACACTAAAGATAAACGACGATTGGTGTGGATGGATCCGTTTTTTATATCCACTACATCCTGCATCGTCGAAGGTAAATGTACTATGGAAGGCATTCTTGAGGGTGACGCCGTAGCTTACAGTTACAATGAAGTAATTTCCAACATATATGAAAGGAGCGGAAGCATGCCACGCAAATTGATCATGTGCGGGAACCATCCGGTCCTTGCGTTCGAATATGATCCCGAGTCCGGCCGCGCGTGTTCCTCGGGCGAGGTCCTCGACCCCATGCGACTGCCCTTGGAATTCACCACGCACGGCAAGAGTGCACTGTACGCCAAAAGAATCGACGAATGGTGGAAGTCCCGCGCTATTCCCTCCACTCGCGATGGTATCCGCCGTGTACTCGAATCGCTCGGCGCGGCGTCTACCGGAGAACTGCTCGACCGGACCTACGGGCTGAGCCTGTCGGACCAATACTGGGTCAGACACGAGGACGATCCAGTCGAATGGAAGGACATCAACTTCTTCGACAATCCCTTCGACGAGGCGTTGGGTGAGATCCTGCTCACCTCGTATTCGTCATCCCATGACATCAGCCTCAACGCTCCCGACGTATCCACTGGCGGCGATCTGCCCAAACGCTGGACGATCGACAAGGTCACCGGCAGCAGGCTGCTCGTCAAGTCGGGCCGCACGGGCCAAGAGCCCATGAACGAGGTCATCGCCTCGAAACTCTGCTCGAGACTGGGCGTCCCGTCCGTCCGATACTCCTTGGCTCGTAGCGGCAACCGTCTGGTATGCACTTGCGCGGACATGCTTTCCAACCATGAGGAACTGGTCTCCGCCTGGCAGGTGCTCCAATCCGTCAAAACCGTCAACGGCCTCAACACTCATGACCAGTGGATCCGCGCCGCCACCGGTTTCGGAGCCGACGGGCGGGCGGTGCGTGATGCCACTGACGATTGGCTCGTGATCGATTACCTCATGCGCAACACCGACCGGCATTACAACAACTTCGGTCTGATCCGTGACGTCGAAACCCTTGCGGTCCGTCCGGCCCCAATCTACGATACGGGCGCGAGCCTGTGGAGCGGCGAGCTCGATGTGGACGGCCGGGATTGGTTCGCCAAACCGTTCTACTCTGCGACCGGTCGGCCATCAGCCCTGCGGCAGCTCAAACTGGTGGAGGACTGGGGCCGGTTCGACCTAGATGTTCTATCGGATTGGCCGGACGAGGTGGCACACGAACTGTCGCGCATGCGTATGTTCGCGCACGAGCGTCTCGACGCCATCAGGGAGCAACTCGCGAAGCGCGTCAAAATGATTAGCGGAATCAGAGATGGCAAGGCGTATCGTGTTCCTAGAGCGATACACGATACGACGAATCTTCCGGAACCGAATCCCGACGTTGATCCTGATGGAATTCATGGAATGGATGTACCTAATCTTGGAATATAGATTTTTATCTAAAAAAGACTTTCTCGACATGAGCAATGGTATCGACTAGTATGGAAGCACCGATCGGGGCACTGCAAACATGGCCAAGATCGGTGGGGTGGTCTCATTCCCATCCCTTGGCAAAGCGTCGGGCCGGTGTCTTCGGACACCGGCCTCTTGCATTCCGTGGTCGTACAGACAATAAAAAGTTTGACTCACGGTAAAACATGCGCTTAAGCGTTGCGTGGAGATGGCCACGTGACGCTTACTTTTATAGACATCCCGAAAAACGTCCGTTTTTGAAACAAAGCTATGCAATGCTTCAGATTCTTCGATTTGACGGTTAAAAGCGTTCCAAAACCCGTTTCAAAATCAATGTCGCACAAGGTGAGCCGACTGACGGGTAATGGTACCATGGCACGCATGGCAAGCATGACATACGGGTATGCGAGGGTCAGCACCGGCGACCAGACCACCGATCTGCAGCAGGACGCGCTCGAAAAGGCCGGTTGCAATCGAATCTTCACCGACGTGGCGTCCGGCGCGAAGGCCCACCGTCCCGAGCTTGACCACATGCTCGACCTGCTACGCGAAGGCGACACCGTCGTCGTCTGGAAACTCGACAGGCTTGGACGATCCCTGCAGAACCTGGTAGAACTCATCAATGAGTTCGACGCCAGGGGAGTGCAGTTCCACTCGTTGACGGAATCGATCGACACGAGCACGCCCGGTGGCACTCTCATCTTCAACATCTTCGGCAGCCTGGCCCAGTTCGAACGTGACCTGATACGAGAACGCACCCGGGCAGGCCTTGAAGCCGCAAGGGCAAGGGGCAGAACGGGCGGGCGCCCCGTAAGCCTCGACAGGAAGCAGATCAAGGAGGCACGGCGATTGTACGAATCCCGATCCGTGACAGTGGACCAGATAGCATCCATGATGCATGTCAGCCGAACCACCATATACAGATGCTTGCAGAAGAACAAAGAGACCAATCGAGAAGGATGAAAATGGCAGAAAACATGACCGAGGATGAAGTCAGGGACAAGGCGCGCGAGATTCTGGGCCTAAACAGCGTCGGGGGGGGGGTAATCGCTGGCGTAGGCCAGCTGACGACATTCAACCAGCTGGGATTTAAAGGGAGACTCGACAAGCCGGATGGCTGGTATCTCCCGTCCACCAAGACCGATACCGCCGTGGTCCTGGAAACCAAAGCGTCAAAGATCTCACTCGGGGCACCCCAGGTAAAGGAGCTCCTGAAGAACATTCGCATCATGAATGCGAAATACGAGCATGTCGTGGGCATCCTCTACAACGGGGAATCCACCAGGGTGTTCAAGAACGGCGAGGAATATAAGGAGAAGGGGAGTGAAAAGCTCCACAACATCGCCTACTACACGGCCCTGTTCAACGTCGACCACATCGACAAGCAGCGCATCTACGAACTGACTGCCCGGATCAACAACTGCCTGCATTTCGAGTTCGGTATCAGGAATCTCTACCACCGAATGATATTCACCGCCTGCGCATTGGTCGCGAAACGATACGATGCGCTGATGGTCAGCGGCATGGACTACTCCGAATTCCACAACGCAATCCTCAACTGTCTCAACAAGGAGCTGTTGCGGGACAAGCACCAGAACCAGAAGCTCAGTCTGCTCGCGGACGTGTTCTCCGAGATCCGCATGAACCTCAACGTGAACAGCGAGGACGAGAAGGAACAGGAGCACGTCAAGGATCTGATCTCGAACTTTATCGACTGGGTGACGGAGATCTCCGACTGTCTGAACTCCGACGCATGGCGGGGAGAGGATGTCATGGGCATCTTCTTCAACGAGTTCAACCGGTACAAGAAGAAGTCCGAATCCGGGCAGGTGTTCACGCCCGAGCACATCACCGACTTCATATACAGGATCCTCGAAGTAAACCAGGACGACAGGGTGCTCGACGCGACCTGCGGCAGTGGAGGATTCCTCGTCAAGGCGATGGCGAACATGATCGACGAGGCCGGCGGAGTGAACACCGAAAAAGCCAGGGAAATCAAACAGAACCAACTATTCGGCATCGAGTTCGACCGCGAGATCTACGCCCTCGCATGCGCGAACATGCTCATCCACAAGGACGGCAAGACCAACCTGGAACAGCTGGACGCCAGATCGGAAGAGGCCGGAAAATGGATCGGCCGCCAAAACATCACCAAAGTCCTCATGAATCCCCCGTATGAGAAGAAGTACGGTTGCATGGACATCGTTGAGAACGTGCTGGACAGCGTCCCACCGCATACGTCCTGCGCGTTCATCCTTCCGGATAAAAAACTCGAGAAGACAGGCAAAAAGCAAATGGCCCGCATCTTCGAGCACCACAGGCTCCGCAAAGTGGTCAAGCTGCCGGAGGACCTGTTCTTCGGCATTGGAATGACCACGAGCATATTCGTGTTCGAGACAGGCGTGCCCCAGAGCGGACATGAGTTCTTCACCTGCTGGATGAAGGACGACGGTTTGGAGACGGTGAAGAACAAGGGACGGCACGACGTGCATGACCGATGGCCTGAGATCGAGAGGTACTGGATCGATGTCGTGTCCAAGCAATCCGGCGACGATACATGCGTTTGGGAGAGTCCAGACGAATGCCTTTCATATCAGGTGCCCGTCAAACCCTTCGAGATATCGGAGGAGGATTTCCGTAAAACGGCCATGGACTATCTCATGTATAAAAAGGGCATCGACGCAAAAGCGTTCAGCGGACAGCTGTTTGACCGAATAATGTATTCGGCGACGATTGACGGTGACGAAGACAATGTAATCATCAGTTTGAGGAAGAGGTGACTTTTCCATGAAAGGACCAGATTGTCTTGAGTGGACGACTTTTAGGCTTGGCGACCTGTTCGTTATTTCGAAAGGAACGAGACTCACAAAGGCGCAGATGATCCCCGGGAAAATCAATTATATCGGCGCATCGTCCATGAATAACGGCGTTACCGCACGCATCGGAAACACGGAACGTCTCTTCCCGGCTGGAATGATTACCGTTTGCTATAACGGCAGTGTAGGCGAATCGTTTTATCAGCCGGAGATGTTCTGGGCCTCTGATGACGTCAATGTGCTCGCAGCAAAAGATGCGATTGACGAGAATGCCTCTCTGTTCATACTTCCCATACTGAAGAATCTCGGAAAGCGTTATGGCTTCGCCAATAAATGGCGTCAAGATGTGATGGCTGACGAACTGCTGTATCTGCCTGCGACGTCAGATGGAAAGCCTGATTGGACCCATATGTCGAGATACATGCAGGAGATGCTCGACAAAACGGAATCAGCGATTGATGAAATGGGCGAGGCGTATTTCCATGAGGAAACAATAGACAGTTCGAAATGGACGCCTTACAAAATCGGCGAATTGTTCACGATACTGAAAGGAACACGACTTACACGCGCGAATATGGAACCTGGAACGACACCCTTCATCGGCGCCACGCTGGAGAATAACGGTGTCACCGCACATGTCGGCAACACCGATCATCTCCATCCTGGCGGGGTAATTACTATCGCATACAACGGGCAGAAGGCCACAGGAAAAGCCTTCTGGCAACCGAAGCCGTTCTGGGCATCCGATGACGTCAACGTGCTCTATCCGAAATTCGATCTGACAGAGGAAATCGCATTGTTCCTCCAGCCGTTGTTCTGGGAGGCCGGACGACCATACGCGTACGACGACAAATGGAGCAAGGAGAAAATGGAACAAACAGAGCTGACATTGCCGGCGAAATCTGACGGCAACCCGGATTGGGAGTACATGCAGAGACACATGAAAAGCCTGAAGCAAGACGCCTCGGGAATTATCGACATGCTCGGCAAGGTGTGATCTGGATAGGGATAACTTCCGACCCCGATGATGCGGGGATGGCTCGAATTCCTGTGAAATCGGGCCATCCTTCATGTCTTGGGAAAATCCCGCAATACATGATTAGCATGGCGATTCGCCGGTAGCATCTTAATAAGACTTTGCGAAAGGGAGACAGGCTATGGACAAGCCAGAAAGTATATTCTCGTTTTTGGCGGCTTTGCTGACCGCAATAGGAAGCTTCCTGGGACTTTTAAGAATTTCCCCTGATTGGTTTCCCGCGTTCGGCAAATCGAGCATTTCCAGCATAAACTCGAAATTCGAGGAGACAACGAAGTTGGAATCGAATTTGGAGGGCCGTGGGGAATCCGCCATCCGCCTCCGAAAGAAAGGTCTCGCCGATGAGGCCTTAGAAACTCTTTCATACAAGATCTACATGCGAGACGGGATACGCTTCATATCGAATCGAGGAAAAGTGGGATGCGGCTGCATCTCATGTTGTCTCATAGGATTCGAAATTGGGATAGCCGCTGTACTGCTTTTGCTTTCCTGTGCGTTCTCTCAAGAAGAAGATGAGGATACAGCAAGCAGATACTTCATAGCTTTTATTGTGGTTATTCTGGTGATATTGATGACGGTGAAGGCATGCTGCTGGATATACGCGCGCATAGCATTGAATCGTCAGTTTCGCCTCTATATGTGGAATCGGTGGCATGATGGAGAAGACGGGGCTGACGATTCGTTACAAATGATGATGGAGAAGTCTCACGAATGTCTGCTTGCATACGAGAAAAAGAGGGGAAAATATAAAGCGGCCGTCACCGTCTTGTGGGTTATGCTCGTCGTTTTCCCGCTTACTAGTGCTTTTGTTGAAGACCTTAAGCCCCTTGCCGATACAGTTGTCGTTAAATTCCTCATTAAGACCTTTAATCTTACCTGGAAAGATATTCCTAATATTCTCAGCACGGCAGCGGTATGGGTGTGCGTAGGGTGCCCATACCTACTTCTTTTCATAGCCGGCATGGTGCTGCATCTTTCGGATAAGGAGAATGAGGAGGCTAAAGCCAACCCGGCCAAGCAGAGACCAGACGACGTCGATTTTAATGCCGGGGATGTCGAATCTCAGACTCAGAGTGAGTCAAGCCGGCAATCTCAAGCAGGCGGCGGCAAACATGACTGCAATCCCGATAAGGCGCAGTCGTTCCCCGATGTCCGAGCACCTGAGATAGAACCGGCAGAAAAGCCGATAGCAGCGGCCTCAAAAGTCGAATCGCTTCAGACATGCAGTATGGTGCTCATCATTGTTGCAGCTGCGGCCTTCATCCTCGGTATCAGGAATCGTAGAGGATGAGGCCTTCGATTCGGTCCGATGTCTCAGTTAATGAGTGGCGCGGAAAAGATTTCGAGACCTTTTTTACGACTTACGGCAAGTCAGGCGAAGATCTCCCAACCACATGACGCCGTTCGACTAGACCTTGTAGTCGAGGAACAGGCGCAGACCTCGCAATACGCAGACGTACCGGTCGTTGTCCATCTGCGCGAATTCGTCCAGGCGAGCGGTTCGCGACCGGCACGCTGGTGATTGGGTACAAGGAGATGGGGAAACGAGAAAGCTCAAGAAAAGTTTACAGGGCGAGTCGCCAGGTAAGGGGGCCGTCATTAGGGATGTTGGCTGTACGTCAGCCACGAGGCCATTCGTCCGAGCATCGCCCGGCTTTAAGCTCGGCATGGGTGCAGATATGCAGTATGCGCAGGAACTCGCGCGGCGTGGGTGGATAGCAGATCACGAGAACGTCATCCATGAAGTGGAACTCGAGGGCTCCGCTGTATGCCGCCCGCGGATTGTCCAGTATGTGAGGGTCGTAGGCGTCGGGCACGCGCCCCTGGACCCGCACCTCGTCGTGGAGCATGTCGAGCAGTTCGTCCGCATAGCTCGGGTGACGCCTGTAGAGCCTTTTCAGATCGCGCTTGGCTTCGGATGAGAAGGCGATGGTCAGGCTCATAGCTTTTCCCCGTGCATCTCGTCGCGCAGCATGCGCCAGTCCGCTTCGTCGCGCAGCACGGTGTCTCCAGGCTGCGGTGTCGCGGCGAGGCTGTTCGTCGCGGCGCCCCTGGCGTAGCCGGCCAGGAACGCGTCGATAAGGGAGCCAAGATTCTCTCCGCGGCGTTTCGCCGCGACCTCGGCTTCCCTGTATGCGGGTAGGGATTCTATCGCTGTCATGATACGTTCCTTTCGGTTTCTTGGCTTCAGGCGTTGGCGAGGGCGCTGACCCGCTGCGGGGTGACGCCGATGACGGCGGCTACGTCGCGCACGGTCATGCCTTGGGCCCGTAGGACGTCCACGGCGTCGCGGGTAAGCGAGGACGCGCGCGACTGTGCCTCGCTGGCCCGCCTGCGTGCGTCCAACAGCTCGGCGAGCATGCGCTCATCCCGTTCGGGGAGCTTCGGTTCCACGGTAACGGTGCCAATCTCGCAGCCGAGCATGCCGGCGGCATCGCGCACCATCGCGTCGATCTGGTCGAGACGCCGGGTCTGTGTGAACAGTCCGGGGATCTCCGGCACCTCCACGGACCACCGACCATCGGAACGTTCGGCGGCGGCGGTCACGTTCATTGGTTCGCTCATTTCGGTTCCTTTCAGAGCGCCGGATGGTGCTTCGTATTCCATAAAATAGTCTACACTTATTTACTTAATGAGTAAAGGTATATTTACTTATTGGCTCCGTTGAACCAGTTCCAACATTCTGAAATTGGGTTCGTTCCGCGTCGCGTGCGGAGACAAGTCCACCCATATTTAAGCTTTGGACATGTTTCCAAAGCTTTCCGGTCCGATGACGTCCATGTCGGTGACGATGACGATGTAGTAGTTCTGTCCAGACATGTCATGCCATTCGCAGGGACGTCCGATGAATTCGACCGTCTCGCCGCCCTTCAATGATTCCAATTCCTTGCGGATCCGACCAGTCGATGGCATGAGGGAGACGAAACGTGCCTCGTCGCCCTCGAACCAGCAGGCGCGGACGGTTTTGATGCGTCTACCCCCGGTGAGATTAAGCGTGGAACGTGGGCAGACGGGCGGAATCTTCACCCTGCCGATCTGCGGGCACACTCCGATGCCGCCGTTCCGTGGCAGTAACGCTTTCCAAGAGCGGTTGTTCGTGGTGGCCATGTTCTTCTACTCCTTATCTTCCTTGAGGGTTCCCTGCGGTCGGCCGAACACTTTCTCCCGGTTCGTCGGATCGAGGTTGGTCGCGCAGCCGCTCATCGCCGTGGTCAGATTCTGCTGGGCTTTGGTCAAAGCGTCGTAATCATCCGACTTGGAGTCCACGAGTCGTTTCGCGGTCTCGTACGCGGCTTTGAGATCGCCGCAGCCTTGCGTGCCGGAAAGATCGTCCCGTTCGATGGTGGCGACCTCGCGCGCGGTGTTGTCCAATCCGGACGAGAGGTCGTCACGTCTCGCCTCGATGCCGGCCTGCATGGCTTGCGGATACCATTCGCGTGCGAGGCTGCGGATCGTGTCGATGTCCTTCTGCTGGCCGATCGCGTCGTACAGGTCCGTCGCTTCGGCTAGATCCTGACGGTTGTGCCGGTACAGCAGGTTGCCGAGCGTGTCGACGTTCGAGTTCTCCGGCGCGTTCAACAGGTCGCGCACGTCGTCGGCGATCTGTTCCGCGTCGCCGGTGAACATGGATTGTGCCTGCTGTTGCAGGGTGCCGGACGGTTTCGTCGTCTTCTTTTTCTTGTTCTGTTTGTGGGATCGTGTCTGCGCGGATTGGCTGGATTGCGGCGTGGACGTCGTGGACGTCTGCTGTTTCCATGGGTTGGCGACCAGGACCATGACGGTGATGGCGATGATGGCGATCGCGCACCAGACGGCCGCCTGCTTCTTCGATTCGGGCGTGGACGCCTGACGATGTTTGTTCTTTCCCATTGTTGTGCTCCTTTCCCGTTTGTCAGAGGCTTGAGTCGTTGCTCGGCAGACTGTTGTCGTTGGTTTCCGGTGGCACGTACCATCCGCCGGAGTTGCCGTTGGATGTTCCGCCATTGTTGTTGTTCGTGGTTCCTCCGCCGTTGCCTTGCGGCACGCTGGTGGAGCCCGAGCCGGAAGAGCCGGAAGAGCCGGAAGAGCGGCGGTACTGCGGCGTCGGCGCGGGCATCGTCTGCTGTTGCTGTTGCGGGGCTTGCTGTTGGGCTTGCGCCTGCGCTTCGGCCTGCCGTTTGGCTTCCTCGTCGGCTTTGGCTTTCGCGTCCAACGCCTGGGAGAGGTTCCCGCGCGCCTTGTCGAGCTTGGATGCCATGTCGTTCCACGTGTCGACGGTGGTTTTCGCATCGAGCTTGCGGGCCTGGCCGATCAGCTTGTCCAACGTGGCCTTCGCGGCGCGGGTCGCATCATCCGATGGTTTCGCGTCCGTCGACGCTTTCACGGCCTTGTCCAACGCGTCCCGGCATTTCCTCCTCGCGTCCATCAACGGCTTGGCTTTGACGAGCCGGTCGACCTTGCCGGCCAGTGTGCGGGTTCGTTTCGTGGCCTTGTCGGCCTTGGTGGAGAGCCGTTCGGACTCGCTGATGGACAGGCCGGCGCGTTCGGATCGGATGAGTTTACCGTTCGATGCGACGAGGTCACGTAGCGTGTCCACGTCCTTATCGTCCACGCCGGCCTTGTCTGCATTGCCGACCGTGTTTTTCGCTTTGCCGTTGCATGCGGCCAGTTGGCTCATGGACGCTTGCACGCGCTCATAGGCGGTTTTCTCCTTGACGGCCGTCGAGTGGGAGCCCGCCAGGGCGAGGATGATGAGCAGCATGATGGCGGCGCCCGCGATGATCAGACCGCATTTGACCCAGGTCATGGCCTTCGAGTCGCCGGAGGGCGAGTCGGGGTCGGCCACGTCCTCCAACGCCTCTTCCGGAAGGATGGTCGTTTCGGATTCGGGTTCCGGTCCGATCACGGTGGTTTCGGCCGGACTTTCATCCGGCGTTTCCGGGTCGGGCGGTTCGATCACGGTGGTCGGAGCCTCCAATCCGGCCAGTGGGATGGGCTCATCCGTTTGGGTCATGTCGGGCACGATGAGCATGGGCTGTTCGGGCTCGTGTCCGGGTTTGGCCGGCGGTGGCGGGGGAGTGGGCTGTTCAGGCTCGTGCTCGGTTGGAATGTTCTTCCGGCCGCGGCGTTTGCGTGGCTTGCGTTCCTGCCTGGCGGGCTTGTCGTCCTCCTGCGTGTCTTCCTGCAGGGAGTCAATCCATGCGAGGTCGTCACGCAGCGAGTCCGACGGCGTCAACTGGTCGAACAGGCTGGGCTGTTCGCTGCTCATCGTCCGTCCTTTCCACGTTCGAACACGTCGTCGAGCTGGTCGAGCATACGGTCGCAATGGTCGAACACGTTGGCTGGATCACCGTCCACAAGCCGGTTCAACCGTTCGGTCAGATCGTCCTGCATGTCGATGGAGCATGGCTGGTAGGCGTCGTCGAACTGGCTGCTTCCGTATTCGCGGAGGATGCTCCGTCCCTGGTCGATCAGATCGGCGAGGGCGCGGCGGTCCTCGTCCGTCATGGGCATGGAGCGTTCCTGGTCGCGCGTGAGTCTGACGGCGGCCGTGACAGCACGGTCGAGCCGGTCACGGCTCGACCGTTCACGGGTCGTGTAGTCCAGGAGGGCGCGACGGATCCGTTCCTCGTCATTCCTCGCGGCGGCCAGATGCTCCGGCTTGTGGTCCATGGCATAGTTGCCGCGCAGGCCTTCCAATCCGGCGCGCCACTTGTCGACCTGGTCGGACAATGCCTTGTCGTCCCGATCATCCTCGTCGTCGACGCGGGTGGGTGTCATCAGATCGCATACCGCGTCCAATCCCTCGGACGCGTTCGTGAACCGCCAGGACGGTCCGAAGCCGGGCTCTCCGGCCCAACCGCCGTCGCGTTCGAACCAATGCCTGTACTCGTCGCATCGCGCCTGTTCGCGTTTGCGGTCGTCCGCCGTGGACAGGTGGTGCTTGTGGTCCGCGCTGGACGTGTCGGCCGAGGACAGGTATCCCTTGACGCGTTCCAACGACGAGTGGATCAATGATTGCAATGTCGGCGCGTACAGGCCGCCGTTCGGGCTCGCGACGATCATGTCCATGTAGCATTTGAGTGAGTAGACCTCCTGGACCACGTCGTCGTGGCGGATCCAACAGGATGGCAGGGTGCGCGCCCAATCCGTGTAATGCGTGGTGAGGAACCGGCCCATGCGTATGGTGTGCAGCATCATCAGATCGATGTCCATGCGCGTGGGGGAGCCGGTCAGGTCCAACGGGCGGGCCTCGACCATGGTGGCGAGGGAGTTCTGCGGGAGTTTGGCCCACAGGCCGGGACCATGCTCCGGCTCGTTGAGCGGGGCCATGGTGATCTGCGTGAGCAGCTGGTCCAGGTTGCGCGCCATGGAGGACGGCAGGTCCTTGCCGGTCAGCTCCTTGTATTTGCCGTTCACGGCGGCGGTCAACTGTTCGTACGCGTGCTCGCATTGCTCCCTGACGGACAGTTCGCCACGCTGCCTGTTCACCATGTCGTCGAACATGGCCTTGACTTCCTCCTGGAAGTCGCGTTCCATGTCGTCGGTCCAGAACGACGGCCGTTCCAAACCGTCCGTCACGCCACCCGGGGTGGACGGCCCATGCTCCGGCTCGTCCCGTCCCGTGGAGTCGTCCATGACCGTATCCGGTTCCCCGGGCTTGTCGGCCTCGTCCGGCGGGGTGGATTCCGTCGGCGTGGACGCGGGGGAGACCATCTCGTCGAAGAACTTGTCCACGGCGTCGTCGCTCATGCGGTCGCTCCTTCCGTCTCATGCCATGCCTGGCCCGCGGAGGGACGCAGGTCCTCCAACCCCTCGCGCCACCAGTCGCGGTCGTGGAACATGATCATGTGCACCAGGGCGGGCGCCTGGCCCAATGGTTCCACGAGCGCGGATCCGACGGGCAGGAGGCTCAGTTCCTGCTGGGTGACGGATTCCTCACGTTCGTGGCGAGTGGTCAATCCACCCAACGGCCCCTGGCCCGGATTCCAGCTTGATTCGCGGCGTGTGCGGTGGTGCGTGCCGATCTGGCTGATCCACCATTTCAACGTCTCGTCGTCGGACACGCCCTTGAGCATGATCCGATGGCAGTTCTCCCACACGGTCTGCTCCACGGCCTTGCCGTACCCGTCCTTCTCGTCGGCCATCTGCTGGCGGGACTGTTCCACGATGATCAGCTGGTAGCCGTTGCCGCCGCCCTGGGTGATGGCGTTGCGCAGGCCGGGCCATTTCTCGATGTTCGACAGTTCGTCCAAAACGAATCGGGCGGGGGGCTCGATCTTGCCGCGCGAGCCGGAGGCCTTGTCGAACGCGAGGTCCTGGCATGCCTCCTGGAACGTGTCGAGCAGGAGGCTCACGAAGATGCCCGCGTTGCCGGCGACGCCGCCGTCACGGCGTGGCTTGGACAGCACGTACACGGTGTCGCCGCGCAGGACCATGCGTTTCGGGTCGATCAGTCGCGGGTCGGACGGGCTGAGGTTCATGCGGGCCCTCACGTTCGGGTCGGCGAGGATGCTGAACGCGTTCTTCACGCCGAACCATTCGCTGCCTTTCTGCCTTGGGTCCACGTGGGGCAGGGCGTTCAACGTCGCGGCCCAACGGTCCATCTCGCGTTCCGGCGTGTACTTGCGGATCAGGTCGGCGGCCTCCTGCGCGTTCTCCGGGGACAGGCTCCAACGGTAGCAGTCGTTGATGGTGCGGTCCGCGATGGCCGCCGCGTACAGCATGGCCTGCACGTACATGGTGGCGCTCACGCCCCACTCCTGGTTGTTGGAGCCGCTTCCCATGCCGCCGATCGCGACCATGGTCTGCGCGCGGCGCATCGCGACGGCCGGATCGTCGCAACCCTGCAATGGCGTCCAACGCATGTTGTGCCGCGTGTCCGGATCGTTCTCCGCGATGCCTTCCGGGTCGAAGATGTGCGTGGTGCCCGCGCCACGGCCACCGTATTCGGCCCCGTTCTTACGATCCTTCACACCGCATTCGCGTAGGTAGCGGGTCGTTTTGATGATGTCGCCTCGCGTGGAGGTCGCGAGCACGAAGCCGGGAGCCTCGACCACGCTGGGGATGACGACGCTGACGGTCTTGCCGGAACGGGTAGGACCCAACACGTAGATGTGCCGTTCGGAACCCAGCCACACCTCCATGTTCCACGAATCGCCCACATACCATGCCGCATGCCATGGGCGCGGACGAATGGCGCCCGGCTTGCGGTAACGGAAATCCTCAAGCATGCGCGGCAGGACGGAGGGAAGCACGTCACGGTTGACGGCGCGTGGACCGTAATCCGCGGCGATCTGACGCCAGGTGGCGACGCCGGGACGTGTGGACAGCCAGTCCGCGGCCCTTTCGCCGGAATCACGGTACGCGTCCCAGAAGATCCACAAAACCATGACCAGCATGAACGCGATGGCGAACACTGGCAGGGTGAGCAGCGTCCACGCGAGCATGCCGCCTTTGACGAGCAGGAACATGATCATGGAGAGGATCAGCGCGAACACGCACACCATCGCGCCGGCACGGACCACGAGATGGCTTTCCTCGTCGGACAGGCGTTCCAACAGATGCGTGTGCCGGCTCAGCCATACGCCCGTCTTGGACGATTCAAACCTTTTCCACACGTCCATGACCTTGCGGCGGTTGTCCGCGTTCAGTTCCTCACGGTCATACGAGCCGTCATTCCAATATCGGGCCATACCATTCCTCCTTCGCGATTGTTTTTTCCCTGGAAGGGCTTGTGTCTCACGACGCTTTTCGCAGGCTCGACGTGTCGAACACGTCCGCCCACATGGGTCCGGCGATGGGAAGGATCATGCGTGGATGCTCGTGTCCGATACGCCAGATGCCATAGCCTTGCGCCAAACGTGGGATCTGGTCGAGTTCGTCCTCGCTCAGATCAGGGATGAGACGGTTCAGCAGGGGGATGTTCTCGCCACCCTGGCGGTAGATGATCTTCGTCTCCATCAGGTTCATCAACTGTTCGACCTTGCCGCGCAGGCCACTGCCGGCCGTGAACACCTGGGTCATGTCCGCGACGCCGTGCACGATCAGCCAGGTCGCGCAACCCCAATGGCCCGCGGACCGTTGGCGCGTCTGCAACGAGTCGACCAGCTGGGGATTGGACAGCAGGTCCCACGCCTCCTCGCACACGATGATGCGACGCAGTCCGTCACGCGCCTGCAGCAGGCGGTCGATCCACGAGCTGACCGCCGCGGTGTACACGCGTTTCAACGTGGGATCCTGGAACACGGGGCCGGACGTGTCGAACACGATGATCGGCGCGGTCGGATCCAACGTGATGGTCGACTCCTTGTCGAACATGCCGCTCATGGTGCCTCCCTCGACCATGGGGGAGAACACGCGTGCGGCCTCGCTGGCCTTCTCGCGCGCGAGATCACGGTAATGTTCGAAACCGTGGATGTTCCTGTACACGCCATCGACCCAATCCCAGTCGGACAGGCGGGCCACGGCCTTCTCCAACGTCATCGGACCGATACCGTACGAGGCGATGAGCTGGTCGATCAGGGACAGCATGTCCTTGTCCAACGGGAATGGACGGTCCGGTTCCCTCACCGCCTCCGCCAACGCCATCATGGCGCTTTTCCTGCCGGCCAGGACCTCCTGGCGCAACGCGCGCTTGTCCTCCTCGGATTTGAGGTGGGACATGTCGGGCATGGCGAACGGGTTCAGATAGTTGCCTTTGCCGGGGGAGACGACCTGCCCGCCGGGAATGGCCCGCGCGATGGCCTTCCATTCGCCCTGCCGGTCGGATTGGACGATGATGTTGCGTCCGAAACCGATCTCGCGCACGGCGATCGTCTTCGCGCAATAGCTTTTGCCCTGGCCGCGCAGGCCGCTGAAGAACAGGTCGGGACTGGTGGTCATGTGCGCGTCGTACGTACCCCAGCAGTCGAATTGGAACAGTTCGCGGGAAAGCGCGTCCACGCCGATAGGCGGTCCGGGAATCAACTGGGCTCCCGAACCGGCCACGAAAGTGGTGAGCACTCCCGCCCGTCCCGTGCTGGTCTGATGCCATGGGATCAGGGGACGTTCGTTGAAATCGCGGGTGATCATGTCCAACGGGCTCGCGGAACCCAACGGGAGCATGCCTTCCTCGTCACGCTGCCGCGCCTTGTACAGGCTCTTCGTCTGGCTGACCTGCTTCGACACCATCGAATACAGGCGTCCGCGAGCCGATTCGACCGCGTCGCGGTCGGAACGCGAATACCGGTGTTCCGGCACACGCACCGACCGGCCGGCGCCGTCACGCACGCGCATGAGCCAGTCAAGTTCGGGAATGGACAGTCTGGTCGGCGCGGGAACGAAACCCACCACGCCGACGCCACGCCGCGCGGGACGGCCGAGCCTGTGCCCATCGTCCTCCAACATCGGCACGAACGGATCGGCCCCATCGCCGTCCGGTTCCATGCCATCTGCTTCCGAACCGTCGTATTCGTCTTCATCGTCGACGGACATTCCCACCTCTTTTGAAAAGACGGAAGATGGGCGGGAGGAATCCCGTGGATACGGAACCATCCCACCCATCATGGATGTGAGCCGGTCCGACGTCACACGTTGTATCCGGCATGGGCCATCAGCATGCCCGCCACGACCATCAGCACGAAGCAGACGACGGCGAGCACGATGAACAGGACGGCCTTGCCTTGACGGGTCTTACGGCTCATGGCGAGAACCTTTTCCTTGGTCTTGCGGCCAACGAAGGTGCTTTTCTGTTTGACGGCCATGTACACGAACGCCTCATACAGGCATGAGGCGGCGATGACCATCAGGACCAGGATGCAAAGGGTTGCAGCCATATGGATTCCTCCCTAGTTAGGACATGTCCGGGAACGAAACAGTCCTTTACGGGAGATTCGTTCCCGGACAATCCACATGACATGCGTTCGATATCAGACAGGGGGATTGACGTGATTATGGCGTCGCCGGTGGGCGAGCACGGACAAGGCCATCGCCGCTACCATGGCGAGACCTCCGATGGCCAATGACAGGTGGCTGGCGTGGCCTCCCGTGTCGGGCATGGTGGTCGGGTTCGACACGTATTCGAGAACGACAAGACGGTTCCTCAGCCCCGTCGAGGTCTCGGTGCCGGAAAGAGCGTCGCTGCCGGCCGCAAGCCCCGCGTACCGGTATCCTCCGATCTCCGGTGGCCGGATGCTCCACTTGTCGCCGATGCGCAGAACCGTCCCGGACCATGTCCTCAGCACGGTCCCGGTCTCCTTGTCCACGGCCTTCGCGTCGAGCGTCCAACGCAGGTCGCCCGCGTCGACCGACGGGCCGAAGGTGCCCCACGGGTCGACATATGGTTCCGCCTTCGGCGGTATGGCGCTGTAGCGGAATGTGAAGAAGCTTCCGCTCCAGGTGGCGGTGAGCCGGTGGAGGATCTGGGGGCTTTCGTTCATCCTGGACTCGTCGCCCGCGTCCCGTTTGATGCCGGAGAAGCCGTTCGTGCCGTATTCCGCGAGTTCGGCGTCCTCCAGACGGTACGCGCCGTCGAAGCCGGACAGCAGTTCGACGCCCTCCTCCAGCAGGTCGGGCTGGTCGTCACGTCCGTCGAGGTCGTTGAATCCGACGACGCCTTTGAACGTGTCGGGCACGGATTCCCCCGTGTCGTGGTAGGTGAAGGATGCGGTCATGGTAGCGCCGTATCGTCCGTCGGCGGGCGTGAATGTCCCCCAGATGCTCCTCACTTCATCCGGATACGGGATGGAGCCGGCCTCTTTCCCCGTATGCACGGTCCGCCACCACAGGCGGCCCCTGCGGGGATGGAAAGCGATGACGTCGCCCTCCTTCACGGAAAGTCGCATGTCGATCTGACGCGTGGTCCCGTCCTCGTCCGTCCATTTGCCCACGTTGGGGATGGTGAGGCCGGCATCCGGTTTCACCGGATACCGGTATGCGGCGCCTTTGAAACGGTATGTCATCCATGCCCCGTCGCCCCATTCGATTGAGTCGAAGTCGAGACCATTGGAGCCCAGGGCGAACTGCCTGTACTCGGCGGGCACCGAGGCCGTCTCAAGATCATGCACGCCGATGTCCGCCGCATACGCCGGCGGCGCGACGAACGCGGCCAGCAGACCCAACAGCACCGACAATACAGGAATGCCCCCGCGGGCGATGCGCCTCAGCATGTCACACCGCCCTTCCGGTTGATACTACCGGCTTCGGCGCATGCGCCGTCGCGCCAGCAGGACCGGGATGAGGGCCAGAAGACAAGCCCCCCCCCGATGGTTTTTCCGAATCCGTGGTCGCCCACCGTTCCTCCCGTCTCCGGCATCACCGTCATGGCATCCTCCCATTGCGCGTACAGGACGACGACGTCGTCTTGGCTGGACGCCAGGTTCGTGGCCTCGCCTTTGTTCCTATAGGCCGCGCCCGTGCCGTCGGCCTTGGTGTTCCAGCCCGCGAACGTTTCGCCGGATTTGACGTACCGATTGGCGGGCAGTGCGGCTTTCGCGTCGTATGCGACGGTCAGGTCGGCCATCGTGCCGGACGTGGCCCCGTTGCCGTCGAAACGGACCTTGTAGGTGATGGGCTTCCATTGCGCATATAAGGTCAAAGTCCGTCCCTCGGCCGGGTATGCGACGTCGTCGCCCACCTGGCAGGCGGTGCCCGTGCCGTCCCTGCGTGTGTTCCAGCCGGTGAACGTGTGGCCGGTACGGGCGAAGCCGTTCGCGGCCGCCTTTGCCGTGGTCCCCGGGTCGCCGACCGTGGGGGCGACGCCTCCGCTTCCGGCCCCGTTGCCGTCATAGGCGATGAGGGCGCGGCTTCGCCCCGTGTTCGTCGTGATGGTGTTGGATGCCAGGAACGAGCCTCCCGCGCGTTCGCTGGAGGTCCAGGTCACGACCGCGGAGCGTTTCTCCGTCGACGAGTCGAAATTGATGCCGATTCCGCCGTAATCCACCTGGAAAAGCATGTTGGACGCCTCCATGAGCTCTGCGGTGGTCTCGTCGTCGGCCGGTTTGGCGAAGCGTCTGGCGTTCGTGCCCTCACGTGGGCCGATGTCGAGGTCGTAATCATAGGAGCCGTCCGCATTGGCGACGAGCCGGTATTCGCCGGCCGTGGGCGTGCCGTCCGTCCGTTTCGGCGTGTATGCCACGTGCGATCCGCCGCCGGGGCCGGTGAATGCGTCGCCCGCCGTGGTCCCGTCGTAGGCGTAGTAGGCCTCGAACGCACGGGTGCCGCTTGCGACCGTCACCGGATGGCCCTCGTCGGCGGACGCGACGTGGATGTGGTATGTCACATCGGGGGCCGTGTCGGATTCCGCGCCGCCGCGCGCGATCCTGTTGACGGTGGCGCAGTTCCAGGTGACCATGGATGCGTCCACGCCGCTTTTCGTGGAGTTGACGCCCACGCCGGTCGTGTCGTTGACGCACCGGTGGTTCGGTTTCGCCGTGTTGTGGAAGGCGAACGTGTCCGAACCCGCATGCCAGGTGCTCGAGGTGGATTTCTGGTCGGCGTACCAGAGGTTGCCGTTGCGTACGACGACACGGAAGTCGAACCGGCCCGACAGGCGCGCCGCGGTGCGGGTGAGCCGCAGATCGGCCCGGCCGTCCCTCATGTTCGCCTTGAACGCGACGGTCCCGTCGGAGGTCGCCACGTCATCGGCGCATTCCCAGCCGGTGCCGTTCATGGAGAAATGGGAGCCCGCGTCGGATGTCAGGGGAACGGACACGACGTCGCCCGCGGCCAGGGCGGAGATGTCATCGATATGCCCCTCCAGCGCGATGCGCACGTTCCATGGATTGAAGCCGATCGTGTCTCCGGACTTCACTTCCTTGTTCCCCGTCGCGTTCCACACTTGGGAGAATCCGACGTCCCCGACCTGGGTGACGTCGTACGTTGCGGCCGCCATCGCCGCCGGCGCGACGAACGCGGCCAGCAGACCCAACAGCACCGACAATACAGGAATGCCCCCGCGGGCGATGCGCCTCAGCATGTCACACCGCCCTTCCGGTTGATACTACCGGCTTCGGCGCATGCGCCTCCGCGCGAATGGGATGAGGATGAGGCCGAAGAGGCAGACCCCCCCCCGATGGTTTTTTCGAATCTGTGGTCGCTCACCGTTCCTCCTGTCTCCGGCATTGTCGTCATGGCATCCGTCCATTGCGCGTACAGGACGACGACCGCGTCCCGCGTGGATGCCAGGTTCGTGGCCTCGGCCCTGTTCCTATACATCGCGCCGCTCCCGTCGGCCTTGGTGTTCCAGCCTGTGAACGTTTCGCCGAATTTGACGTACCGATTGGCGGGCAAGGTCTTTCTCTCGTCGTATGTGGCGGTCAGGTCGGACATCATGCCGGACGTGGCCCCGTTGCCGTCGAACCTGACCTTATAGGTGATGGGCTTCCACTGCGCGTACAGGACGACGACGCTCTTGGTCAGGACCAATGCGTCGCCCGGCTGGTGGGCGGTGCCGGTGCCATCCTTGGCGGTGTTCCAGCCGGCGAACGTGTATCCCGTGCGCGTGAACGCGTTGTCGGCGGCGGTGACGCCGGTGCCGGATTTCCCAATGGTCGGGGTCATGGCGCCGTCGCCGCCGTTCGGATCGTAGGAGACGCCGCCGGTCGTGACGGCCTGTCCCGTGCTGCCGGCGATGTTGGCCGCGGTCAGCGTGCCTGTGTAGGTTTTGCCGGCGCGGTACAGGTGGGTCTCCACCATGGCGGTGTCCGCCTGGTTCGGGTCGGCCCACGCGATGTCGTACCGGTAGCTGGTCCAGGCGCTCGTGCACTGGTGCTCGTGGAGCCACGTGATGATGTCGTTCGTGTTCCCGTCCCAGGTCCTGGTGGTTTCGGCGAGGGCATCCGGTCCGGTGAACGAGCCGAGGTTGGCGGCCACGTCATACGAGCCGTCCGTATTCCTCACGATGGACGACTGACCCGGCTTGAGACGTTTCGCCTCGTCCAGCGAATGCACGTCGTTCGGATGCCCATAGTCGGCGGAGGCGACGGCGAAGTCGCTCGAATTCGACAGGTGGGTCCTGTCGTAGGCGAGGGGCCAACGGTTCAGCATCGACCCGAACCGGACCGCGGAGATCGTGCCGCCCATGGGCGTGATGTGGTCGTAGACGATCGTGTCGGACATGTCGGGCGTGATGGCCCCGCCGTTCAGCATGTCGTTGATCACTCCCGGCCAGCGGAGGTGCGACTGCAACGTGACCTGGTTGGCGAGACGCTGGATGACGGTGGAGGCGGCGAAATCCTTCCCGCCGGTGGCGGCCCGCATGGCGAACGGCGTGTTCGGGAACGTGTACGAGTCGCCTCCGATGGTCCAGGTGCTCGACGTGGCGTACAGTTTCTCCCGGCTGCCGTAATCACGGTAGCTGGTGCAAAGGTTCGACTCGAACGTGAGGTCCATGCCGCCCGTCAGGCTCCCCGGCAGCCGGGTGAGGGTGATGCGCGCGTGGGTCCAGCCGATCGAGAACACGGGCGTGCCGGCCTGGTCGTTGACGACCGAGCCGCCGGAGTACGCGGCCACCTCGAAATGGCCGGTGCTTGACTGGCCGATGGTGATCCTGTCGCCCTCGGCGAGTCTCGACATGTCGTCGATATGGATGCCGTACCTCACCCGGGTTGAGATCATATAGGCGTTCGGCGTGAAGCCTCCGGTGATCTCCCGCCCGTCATGCGTGCCGTTCAGTTGACGGCCGTTGCCGTCGGCGATGCTTTGGATCGTGACCTTGCCGACCTGCGAGATGTCGTACGTGGCGGCCGCGCGTGCGGATGGCGCCAGTCCCAATAGGAGGCCGACGGCGAGTAGCCCGTGGAGCAGTCGGGCGACGTGTCTCAGCATGTCACATCACCCGCCTTGCATGGCTCAGCCCAGCCTGCGCCGGCGCATGAGGACGAATGGGATGGCGAGGATAAGAAGCCCCCCCCCAGGATTGTTGTCAGATTATGGGTCATGGTTCCTCCACTCCAAGGTAGCGCGGTCTCGGGTAGACGCTGCCATTGCGCGTACAGGACGCCGGTCGCGCCGTCGTGGACCAGTAGGTTCGATACGGCCTGCTTGTCCGTGAACGCCTTGCCCTTGCCGTTCCCGCGCGTGTTCCAGCCGGTGAAGCGGTAGCCCTCGCGGGCGAACGTATTTGCCGTCAACGCCTGCTTCCGGTCGTACGTGTGGCTTTGGTCGGCCATGGCGCCGGTGCCGCCGTTCGCGTCGAACCGGACCTTGTAGACGGCGGGCCTGTATCGGGCCGTGTACACGGTGCCGCCCTCGACCGGCTTCGATGGGTCCTTGTCCCAGCCGGTGAACACGTAGCCGTCGCGGGCGATGCCGTTGTGCGTGGCCGGGTCCACCTGGGTCAATTGCATGCGGTGGACGGTGGCGGTGCCGTAGCCGTTGAATCGGTCATTGGCTATCTGCACCCAGGGCTCGATCGTCTGGGAGGAGGCGAGTCCGGCCGTGAGAACGGCGTCCACTTCGCATTGCCGCCCATTCGGACAGGTGTCCCATCCCAGATAGGAATTGCTTCCGTTGTTGATGTTGAAGCCGATTCCCGAGCCCTTGGCGGCATTCGTGGCATTCGCTTCCGAATAGTCGGCATCCGCCTCGACATGGATGGCCGCATTCGCACCGACGGTCTTGCCGTTCGCCCTGGTGTCGCGGCTATTGACCGTCAGGCCGTCCTTGGTGAATGTGGGCGAACCATGCCACCAATCGTCGCGCCATCCGTCCACGTTGTCGAAGTTCATGTCCGGATCGGCCAGCCACGTCGTGTCGGCCAACGCGGGCACGGTCGGCGTGCTCCCGTACTTGGCCGTGCCGGACGTGATGGTCCGGCCCCGCCAATCCCTGAACTCCGTCTTATATGTGTTCGCCTCCCACTGGGCATACAGGGTCAGGGTGTCGCCCTCGGCCGGGTACGCTACATCGGCGCCCGCCTTGTAGGCCGTGCCGGTGCCGTCGGCCTTGGTGTTCCAGCCGGCGAACGTGTGGCCCTTGCGCAGGAAGACGCCGGCCTCGGCGGTCGTGGCCGTGGTGCCGGGGTCCCCCACCTTTTTGAACGCGTCGCCGTCACCGCCGTTCGGGTCGTATCGGATGGCGGACTGGCCCTGGCCGACGGCGGGGTCAAGGGGCTTCGTGGTCAGGGTCGTCGTCCGGTAGGCGGACTCGGTGGATTGCGTCTCGACCCTGACACGGTTCGGAATGGATTCGTCGGCGAAACGGACTCTTATTACGAATTGCGCGTTCTGCCAGATATGACCGGTCTTCGCCAATAGCTTCAGCGTGGCGGCATCACCCTTGTCTAGAACCTGCAGGCTGTTGTCTAACCCCGGCAGTTGGGCTCCTAAATTGGTCGCGATCACCCACGACCCGTCGGCCAATGCCTGGGAAGCGTAGGTGCCAGGCTTCAGATTCGCTTTCGCCTTGTCCAACGTGGACACGTCCGCATTCATGGCTGGAAAATACCTCGCGTTGGAACGGTCGTCGTATGTCGCGCCCGGAGTGTTCTCGTCGTAGGCCCTTTGGACCCAGACTTGGGGGCCCCCCATGTCTGGATCCCCGTGATGCTTCCGGCCTCAGGGGTCACATGCGCCCACATAACCAGACTGTCCGTGCTGACATAGGACGTGTCGGAACCTTTGGCAAGATCGGTCATCGTCCGACAGTTCTGCGCGAACCCGTTCAGTCCGATTTGAGCATTCCTCACGCCCGCCGCCAGATTCGGATGTTCGCTGTTCCGTGTGCATGGCTTGGAAACGGTTGCTTGGTTAGAGAATGTGTAGACGGAGCTTTTGCCGATATGCCATTCACTGGAGGTCGCATTATTGCTACCCCATAACGTGTTCGACACCTGAAGATCACAGGAGAACGTTCCCTGGGCCACCTCTCCCGTACGGATAAGCCGTATGACGCGGTTGCCAACGACGGATACGGTGAGCAGCTTCCTCCCTGAGCCATCCGCAAGATACGTAGGCAGATTCGACGAGTCAAAGAGACTCGGCCAGAAGTGGCTACCGGATATAGCCGATGCCTTGACCGTCACGGCATCGCCTTCTTTGAGCGCCGCCATATCGTCAATACCGATATGGATGGAAGCGGCCACCGGCACGTTGTTCGACGCGACGGTCTGTTCCGACAGTTCCCTGCCGTTCGAAGTGACGCCGACCCAGTTGGCGTCCCCGACCTGGGTGATGTCGTACGTGGCGGCGGACGGCGCCAAAGCCAGCAGGGGACCGGCGGCGAGCTCGCCGGCGATAAGGCGGGTGATGCGTCTCAGCATGTCACACCGCCTTCCCGGACGTTTCTATCGGCGCCTGCGCCGTCTTGCCGACAGGATTGGTATGAGGGCCAGAAGGCAAGCCCCCCCCCAGGATCGTAGTCAGGTTCCGATTGGTCAATGTTCCTCCCGTCTCCGGCATCGCCGTCTGCGTGGTGTCGGCCCATTGCGCGTACAAAGTCGTCGGTCTGTCGATGGAGATCATGTCGCCCGGCTTGCAGGAGTCGCCCGTGCCGTCGGGTTTGGTGTTCCATGAGGCGAGACCATGGCCTGCGAACGTGTAGCCATCCGTGGCCGTGTAGGCGGGCATGTTGACGCCGACCGTCTGGTCCGCCATCATGCCGGTTCCGCCGTTCGGGTCGTAGCGCAATGTCGTGGATTGGCTGAAGCCGATGTCGTCGACCAGATTGCCGACGTTGGATAAGGCCGAGTCGATGTCCTTGAAAGTGAACCGCGCCGTGGCCACGTCCTCGGGGCAGGTCCAGTCGCCCTCGTAGGTCTCCCAGTTGCGCGAATCCTTGTCGGTGATGTTGGCGGTGGCGATGTCGGTTCCCACGTCGCCGGTCCCGTCGGTCCCGCCGTTCGTCTTGGTGCGCGTCGCCTGTTGGGGCGTCTCCTTGCCGGGCTCTCCGATGAGCACCTGCATCCGGTCGACGTGGCGGGCGTACCCGCTCTGATGCTTCAGGCTCCAGTGGTAGGTGTTGCCGGGGGTGACATGGATGTCCTGGTAGATGCTCGTGTCGGGCTGGGCGGCGACGATCTCGGCCAAGGTGTTGACGCGGGTGAGTCCCTGCAATTCGACGGCGCCGGCCCTCTGCTCGCCGGGTTCGCCGTTCGTGCCGTCGACCTGCGTGCTATGCCAGCCGAATCTCGCCTCATTCCAATCATCCGGGCCGGGCTGATAGCTTTTCGTGCGGGTGTTCCAGTTCAGACCGGTGGAGGGGATCACCGCCGTCCAACCATATGCGGCATGCTCCCTGAACCAGTCATGCTGGTATTCGAAGTCCCCGTTGACGATGTGGTCAGGCAGTTGCGCGGCATCGGCCGCCGTATCGTCCGCCGACGCGAACGGCGCGACGAACGCGCCCAGCAGGCATGCCAGGGCGGCCAGCAGGCTTATGAGACGTTTCATTTCAGCTCCTATGCTCCTTCGGGCGGAAAGCATCATCGGTGTGCCGGCAGAGGCGTTCCGTGTCGCGTCGCGTCACGGCCAGGCCGGCCAGGAATGTGATGCCGCAGCATGCCAGGGCTCCGTCCCGTATGGTTTTCGAGTCCGTTTCCCGGGTTTCGCTTGGGGTTGGCGTGTATCGTTCGCCGGTGACGAGCAGTCGGCGGCTGTTGCCGGTGTCCGTGCAGGTCACGAGTGTGGCGAGGTCCCTGCCCGGTTGGATGCGCAGGGCGTCCGTGTCTTTCGGACTGGTGATCCGGATGCTGGTGATGCGGTAGTGCAGGACCCGGCCGTACACGCCGATCGTGAACGTCTGGTCTTTCCCGAGCTCGTCGAGCCGGGTGAACAGGGTCCTGCCTTCCATGTTCGTGTGCCCGCTGATCACGGTGCGCGTATTTTTCCCGCCCACGGGCAGTGACGTGCCGTGCACGTGGCCGAGCCCGTCGTCCAGGACGTCCGCGCCGGTGCCGTGCCGGATGGGCAGTTCCACGCCGATCGCGGGGATGGACAGCACGCCCATGGTGCCTGTGGCGTCCAACCGCAGCAGGCTCTGGTATTCCGTGTCGTCCTTGAAGTCCGCGTCGCGTGTGCCGTCCGCACGGATGATTTCGCCGATCTGCACCTGTTGGGCGGCGAGCCGGCGGTTGTACTCGTCGGCGGCTTCGAGCCGTGTGTCCGTGTCCGTGGCCGTGGCGGCCGATACCTGGGCGGCCTGGGCGGTGGCCGTGAGCCTGCCGTCCGTCACCCATTGGTTCAGTGGGGGAGTGCAGATGATGGCGAGTCCGCCGAGGAGGAGCAACACGGCGAGCAGCGTGTAGACGCGGGAGACGATCCGGTCCCGGTGTTCGAGCCGGCGGCGCCGTTGCTCGGTGCGTCCGCCCGACACGATGGTCCAGTAGTCGTCTTCCCGCGTCATGAGTCAATGCCTTCCCGTCAGAGGGTGTGGGCCTCGCGGCGGCGCTTGGACTGGACGGTGAGGTAGGCGACGCCGCCGGCCATGGCGATGACGACCACGCCGATCATGGTGTTGCCGAGCAGGCCGCCGGTCTGCGGCAGTTCGGTCAGGGCGTCGATGTTCCTCACGGTGATGGTCCACTTGTTGTCGCCGGTGGGCTGGCCGGAGATGAGCTTGTTCGTGTCGGCGCTGGTGGACACCTTGCCGCCGTCGGTGATGTTCATGTCGAACGCGACGGTCACGAGGCTGGTCATGTTGTCCGGGACCTTGGATTCGACGACGTGGTAGTTGCCCGCGCCGAGGCCCGCGATGTTCAGCTGACCGTTCTCGCCGGTAAGGAACTGCGAGGCTTCGCCCTGCGTGTCGACGTAGGTCCAGGAGCCGGTCTTGGGATCCTGCTTCATCCACTTGCCGGTGTCCTTGTTCTGGATCTTGAAGCCGGCGCCCTGCAATGCCTGCTTGCCGTCCCAGTTGGTCTTTTTGATGTTCACGTCGTAGGCGCTCACGGTGGCGGTGTCGTTCGAGTCGACGGTGGTCTTGGAGGCGGCCGTGCCGTCGTAGAACGTGGTCGAGATGGCCGCGGTGTTGGACGCCTGGGCGGCGCGCTTCGCGTTGGCCACGGTCGCCTTGTAGGTGACGGTCACCTGCTTGGCGCTGTTAGCCTTGATGAACGCCTGGTCGAACGTGGCGGTGAACCCGTCGCCGTTCTCGCCCTTGGCGACGGATGGGGTCACGGTCTTGCCGTCGATGGAGAACGCGGGGTCGCCGGCGAGTGTCAGGCCGTTCATGGTGTCCTTGACGACGGTCTGGGTGGCGGCCTGCATGTTCGGCAGGGTGAACACGTATTTGAAGTCCACGGTCTCGCCCACGGTGAACGAGGCGGAGTCCTCCGTGCCGCCGGCCTTCGAGTCGATGAACGTGCCCTTGTTCAGACGGTCGCGGGACACCTTCTTGTCGATCGTGGTGGTCTTGGACTTCACGGTCAGGGTGCCGAGGGTCACGCCGTTCAGGGTCTTGGTGCCCTGGATCGGCGTGCCGACGATCATGGGCACGCCGTCGGAGTCGACGATCAGGTACAGGCCGTTCGGCAGGTCGGACACGGTCATGGTGCCGCCCTCGCCGGCCACGGATTTCACGGCCTGGATCTTGCTGGCGGACGCGGATGCGGCGAGCTGTTTGGCGGCCTCGCGCAGCTGGCCCTGCACGGTGCCGGTCGGCTCGCCGTCCTTGCCGACGTGGGCCAGGTCGCCGGCCGCGTCGAAGCCCTGAAGGTCGGTGATGCCGGCCTTGGTGTTGGCGGCGGCGATCCACTTGTCGGACGCGTCGTCGATTTTGTTCACGGTCAGGGATTTCACGTCCGTGCCGGTCGTGCCGGCGGTGATATCGCCGTACGAGCCGAGCCGGTAGAACGTGAACGTGTGGCCGGCCAGCGTGTTGCCTTCGGCCGCGTTCAACGTGATCGATGCAGTGGCCGTATCGCCCGTGGTGGGTGTTTCCACTGCCATGGCCGTGCCGGCCAGTCCGAGTGTGGACAGGCTCGCGGCCGCCGCGCACATCGCGGCGAGACGTTTCAGGTTCGTGTTCTCCATTGGATATCCTTTCTTGTTGTGGAGGCGGGGGATGCGACGGTCCTTGTCGGCCGGGGAGGCTTCCCCGCTAGTCCACGTGGCCGGTGTCGGCGGGCCGGCTGATATCCGTGTCCGTGTGGGTATGGCGGATTTCTTCCATACGCCGGTCGGCGCGTGCCGCGACGACGCACATGCTCCATGCCATCAGCAGGCCGAGGAGCCAGAAGACGGCGATGATGATGATTACGCCCATCGTGTTCCCTCCTTGCATCGGGGATTCTCGTTCCCTGTGCCGTTCTTTCCACATGCACCACGTCCGATACCGTTACGGGGTGATTGTGAGGGCATGCGGCGTGTGGAGCCGGTTTTCCTTTTCCGTTCCCGAACGTCGTCGGACGGGAGGCATAAGGACCGCAAGATATGGGGATACGAGAGGGCGAAGGGAGGAAAAACGGCCGGAACAGGTTCGGGAAACCCTTATATGGGTTTCCGTCGTCCTGTTCCGGCCGTCTGTAGGATGGTATCGGATGTTCGGTTATGTTCGGGATGCGGTCTCGCTGGCTTGATCATGCCGGAAGCCGTCAAGACCTGCGAAGAGGGTCAGACCAGGCCGATGCCGGGATCGTGCGGCCGCGTATCGTCCGGAACATCGGCCGGATCCGGCGGCTGGACATCCTGGCCCGGAGCATCCATGGCGATGGAGCCGTCCGTGGTTTTCGGATCATGACGGAGCCGTTCGACAAGGTCGATGAACGTGCGTTCCTCCTGTTCCACGCAGTCGAACAGGATGGAGCAGAACGGTTCGGAATCACCGTCGACCTGCCAGGATTCGAGACCCCGGGCGTAAACACGTCCGGCGTCATGCTTGATCGCCACGGGACGGTATCCGTTCTCCAACAGCATGAGGTTGAGCAGTTGCCGGCCGGTCCTGCCGTTGCCGTCCATGAATGGATGGATGTTTTCGAACATCGTATGGAACGCCGCGGCCTTGAGCAACGGGTGCGCGTCGCTTCCGTTCAGCCCGTCGATCAGGGCTTGCAGGTCGTCATGGATCTCCAACGGGTCGGCGGTCTTGACGCGGGTCGCGGTGATTCTCGCCAGATATCCGTAAGGACGGAACGTGCCGCGTGCGAACGGCTGCAGGTCCAATGCGGTCACCTCGTGGATCCTTTGGATCAGTTCCGGGTCGAGTTCACGTCTTTCGGAGGCGTATTCGCGGACGTAGGCCATGCCGTCGGCGACGCCGCGCGCCGCGAACACGAAACGTGCCGGGGAATCCGAGGGCACGAATTCGCCTTCCAATACGAGGGATGTGTCCTGAAGAGTCAGGGTCGATCCTTCGATGGCGTTTGAATTGTAGGTGTATCTCACGAGCCAGTCGCGGTCGTAATCGGATAATGCCATGGTTTCGACGCCATCCAACGGTTCCAGTGAGAGGGCGTGGGCGCGCAGGGTGTCGATGAGGTCCAGTCGGGTGGTGATTTCCGGAATCCGTTCAAGTTTGGCGAGGATGCCGGGCATGTCGTCGATATGTTGACGCAGTTGCGTGTTGGGCATGGTTTCTCCTTCTTTGGCTTATTTTACCGAACCGTGGTGGATCTGGGTCCTGAGAGAGAAACGGCCGGAACAGGGTCGGGAAACCGTCATGTGGGTTTCCGTCGTCCTGTTCCGGCCGCCTGTTTGTTTGGAGGGGGAATTGGGTCAGCGCATGCCGTGGCGTGCGGTCACGTCCATGCGGCGGCGTTTCAGGTCGAGCGTGGCGGCGCCCATGCCGGCGAACGCGACGACGGCGAGGATGATGCCGTTCGTGTCCGCGCCGGTGGATGCCATGACCTTGTCGGCCTTGGCGGCCGCTTCGACCGTGGCCTGCTGGGCGGCGTTCAGACTGGTCTGGCCGGCATTGTCGTCATGCTTCGGGTTGGCGGCCTGCTGGGCCGTCTTGAGCGCTGCCTTCGCTGTCTCGTAGTCGCTCTTGGCCTGGGCTTCGACCGTCTGGGCCTGCTTGAGGTCGGCCTGCGCCTTGGCGAGGATCGTCTTGGCCTGGTCGAGCGCGTCCTGTGCTTCCTTGACCTTGGCCTGCGCGGTCTTGACGGCTTCCGTGTCCTTCGCGTCGCTCTTGGCCTTGGCGAGGCGTGCCTGCGCGTCGGTCAACGCCTGCTGCGCGTTCCTGACCGCGGTTTCGGCGTCCGTTTCGGCCTGCTTGGCCTTGTCGGCCTCGTTCCTGGCGGCGTCGTATGCCTGGGTCTTCGCGTCCAGGTCGGCCTGCGCGGCGGCGAGGGCCTGGGTCCTGGCCGCGAGGTCCGTCTTGGCGTTTTCGAGGTCCTTGACCTGTTGGGCGGCCTTGTCGCTTTCCTTCTTGGCCTGCTCGTACGCGGTCTGGGCTTGGGCGAGTTCGTCCTGCGCGGTCTGCTTGGCCTGCTGGGCCTGGTCGGCTTCGCTCTTGGCCTGGTCGTATGCGGTCTGGGCCTTGGCGAGGGCGTTCTTCGCGTCGGTCAGCACGTCGAGACGCGTGTCGGCGGCGGTCTTGTCCTGTTCGGCCTGCTTGACGTCCGTGTTGGCCTTGTCGAGCGCGGCCTGGGCTTGGGTGAGACGCGTCTGCGCCTGCTCGTCGGCGGATTTCGCCTGGTCGTACGCGGTCTGCTTGGTCTGGCGGTCGGTTTCGGCGGTGGTGAGGCTGGCCTGCGCCTGCTCGTCGGCGGATTTCGCCTGGTCGTACGCGGTCTGCGTTTCTGCGGCCTTGCGGGTCGCGTCGGCGAGCAGCTGCGTGGTGCGTGCGGATTCGTCTTGCGTGTCCTGCAGGTAGGAGGTGGCCTTGTCGAGCGTGAGGACGGCGGACGCGTGGGCCGTGTTGGCCTTGTCGAGCGCGGTCTTGGCGGCCTCGACCTGCTTCAACGCGTCCTCGTACGTGGATTGCGCGGATTTGATCTGGTTGACGTACGCTTCGACCTTCGCGCGGTACACGCTGGCATCGAACGTGGTGTCGTTCGCGTTGTAGGAGTTCCAGTCGTTGAAGTACTCCTGCGTGAACGCGTGATCGTAGTTGGTCTCACCGTAGCCGCTGTAGGCCATGCCGGTGGCGATGTACTCCGGGTCGACGATGTTGAGGTAGTGGCCGACCTGCTGGTACAGGTCCGGGTACTTCAGGAAAACGTCGTACGGGGACAGCTTGGCGAGGTCCGGATAGTCGCCGGACTTCACGGCCGCGTCGTAGGTCTCCTTCTCGGCCGTGTACCAGTCGTCGTACGGATCGTCGTCGGAGAAGCCCCAGTCGAGGTTTTCGCCGACGTTGTCGTACTGGTAGTTGTGGTTGTAATGGCCGTTGGCCGCGTAGTTGGCCTGGACCATGGCCATCGCCATCGCGGTCTCGGACACCTTCAACGGTTCCAGACCATGGTCGGCGCGCAGCTTGTTGCATTCGTCGATCATGTCGAGGGCCTTGAGCAGGTTGTCGAGGCTGGTCGCGTCGTCCTTCGCGCCGATGTGCGTGTATTCCAGGTACTGGGACACGCTGTCGTCGGTCAGATACTTGTACGCCTGTTCGGCCTTGTTGGTCTTGAACCATCCGGCCGCGCCCTCGGCCTGCGCCTTCGCGGCCTCGTCCGCGGCCTGCTTCGCGGCGTCCGCGGCGGCCTGCGCCTTGTCGTACGCGTCCTTCGCGGCCGCATACTCGTCCTTGGTCCTGTCGGACTGCGCCTGCGCGTCCTTCACGGCCTGGTCGGCCTTGTCGAGCGCGGCCTGCGCCTTGTCGTTGGCGGTCTGGGCGTCCTTCACGGCCTTCGCGTCCGTGTTCTTCGCGTCGGTGGCCTTGTCCAGGGCGGCGGAGGTCTTGTCGGCCTTCTCCTGGGCGGCGTCCTTCATGTCGTTCGCCTTGTCGAGCGCGGCCTTCGCCTGGTCGGCCTGGGTGCGGGTCTTGTCGGCCTCGGATTTCGCGGTGGCCTCGGCGACGGTGGCCTGGGCCTGCGCGGTCTTAGCGTCCTTCACGGCCTGGTCGGCCTGCTTGGCCTTGTCCTGCGCCTCCTGGATCTTGGCGGGATCGTTCGCGTCGCCCGCGATGCGGGTGGCCTCGTCGAGCAGGCTCTTCGCCTGGTCGGCCTTCTGCTGGGCCTGCTGCGCGGCGGCGGATGCCTGGTCGGCCTTCGTCTGGGCTTTGCCGAGCGCGTCCTGCTTCGCGGCGGTGGTCTGGTCGAGCTTGGTCTTGTCGGTCGAGTCGACCTTCCGCTGCGCGTCCTTCACGGCCTGGTCGGCCTGTTCCTTGGCCTTGGCGGCGTCGTCACGGATGGACTGGCTGTCGTTCATGGCCTTCTTGATGGTCTCGGCGTTCTTCGCGCTCTGGTCGGCCTTGTCCTTCGCGGCGGTGAGGCTGTCGTGGGCCTTGTCGAGGTTGGTCTGGGCCTGGTTGACGCCCGTCTGGGCGGCGGCCACGTTCGGATCGTTGTTGATGGTGGTCTCGACCTGCTGTTGCGCCTGCTGCACGTTCTGTTGGGCCTGCTGCACGCCGGTCTGGGCCTGCTGGACCTGCTGCTGGGCCTGCTGGGTGCCGGCCGCGGCCTGGTCGAGGCTGGTCTTCGCGTCCGTGACGGCCTGCTGGGCCGCGGCGACCTGGTCCTGCTGGGGCTGCGTGGTCGGCTGGGCCGCGGCCTGCTCGACGGCCTGCTGGGCCTGCTCGACGGCCTGCTGGGCCTGCTCGACGGCCTGCTGGGCCTGTTCGACCGGGGTGGTCGCGGTCTCGTCGGCCATTGCCGGCGCGGCGATGGTGCCCGCGACGGCCACGGATGCGACGGCCGTTGCGAAAGCCTTCTTGTTCATAATTCTCCCTCCAATGCCATGCCCCGTATCGGGGTCGTGGCTCCAATGGAAACATCCCTGCGACGTTTCCGACAACCATTCCACGTGCCCCCAATCCGATATCGGCGCCATCGGCGTGTCGCGGTCTCGGAGGCATATGGCGCGCATACCCACCAGTCTACCCCCGCATGAGGCGGTGCCGGCGTGTGGGCGTCTACCGTTTCATGCCGTGGCGTCCGTACGGGCGGACGCGTGGCCTGGACTCGACCATCGCCACGGGCATGCCCGCGAGCAATGCCACACCGGACACGAGCAGCGGGCGCGCGTCACGGCCGGTGGTCCTGGGCGCGTCCTCGGGATAGGGCGCGTCGTCCGGCATGCTCACGCGTTCGCCCGTGACGAGCAGCCGATACGTGTTCAGGAAGATCGGAGTGCAGGTGACCAGCGTCACCAGGTCGCGTCCCGTCTGGATGCGCACGTCGCGCAGATCGTCCGGATCGACCTTGCGGATGCGTTCGACCTTGTAGGCGAGGGTCTGGGCTGCGACCCTCACGTAGAACACGTCACCCTTCCTCAATTCGGTGAGCCTGGTGAACAGGGCCTTGTCGGCCACTCCCGTATGTCCGGTGATCACACTGTGGGTGCTTTGCCCGCCGACGGGCAGGCTGGTGCCGTGAAGGTGTCCCGCACCGTTCTCCAACGCGTACGCGTCGGCCCCGTGCCGGACGGGCAGGTCCACGCCGATGGACGGGATCTCGATGGTCGCCATGATCCCGTCGCCGAAATCCAGCAGGTTCTGGTATTCCGTGTCCGATTTGAACCCGAAATCACCATCGATGGTCCCGTCCTTGCCGGACGTCTCTCCGATGACATGCGGCGTGGCGGCGAGCCTCCGGTTGTACGCGCGGGCCGCGGCGACCATGCGCGCGTAATGTTCGGCCGAATGGTCGTCCTTCGCGGCCAGGGCGGACGATTCGGCCGCCCTGCGGGCCGCTCCGGCCTGTTCCACGCCAAGCCAAGCGAACGTGCCCATGCCCGCCAGGCAGAACACGACCGTGACGGCGATGAGCGCGCGGAACACGCGTCTCGAATGCCGTGCGCGTATGCGGCGCAGGCGCCGCATGCGACGTCCCTCCGAAGCACGTTCGCCCTCGATGATCCAATCCCAATCCATAACGTCCATACCTTTGCCACGATCCGTTCCACGAATATCGACGGGGATGGGCAACGGGAAGGGCCGGCGTCCGGACCATTCCGCCCACGTCCGAATGGAGTTGGTGGATGGCCGTCCGCCGGCCCTTCCGTCACCGGGTTCCGGTCACTCGTCGTCCGGCATGCCGTGTCCGTTCATGCGTCTGGTGAGCATGACGGTCGAGCCGATGCCGAACATGAGCAGCAGGACGCCGCCCGCGATGGCGATCGGCAGGCCGATGCCGCCCGTTTCGACGAAGTTCTCGTGAACCTCCTGCCATTGTGCGTACAGGGTGATGTCCTTGTCCTGCAATGCGACCTTGCTGCCGTCCTTATAGACGACGTCCGCCTTACCGGGTTTAGTGCCCCAACCCTTGAACACGTACTTGTCGCGTTTGAACGACTTGGACGTGTCACCGGGAATGGTCACATCCGAATACTGCCATCCGGTCGTGTTCGGATGCGAACCGGTGCCGCCGTTCGCGTTGTAGACCACGTTGGCCTGCAACCGCTGCCAGTGCGCGTACACGGTGACGTTGCCGGTCAGGGGCCTGGTCCAGTCGTACAGGCCCGCATTGTCCTGCGGGGCTGTGTACCAGCCGAGGAACCTGTAGCCGCGGATCTTCGTCGTGTCGCCCGCCCGCCAGCCGGACCCGTCCGCCGCGGCCGTGTTGTAAGCCACGGATACGGACGCCGGGGTGGACGGCATCTGGCCCGACCATGTGCTCGGCTTGTTCGTGTCGTAGGTGAGGACCGGGTTGCCGACCCACACCGCGTACACGGTCATGCCGCCCTCGACCATCGTGACCTGGGCCTGCGCCTGGGTCGCGTTCCGGTCCTGGTTCCAACCCAGCTGGGTGTGGCCCGGACGCGACAGCATGCTGGAATCCCAGCAGTCGTCGTCCTTCGCCATGGTCGCCAACGTGATCCGCTGGCCGGCCGGATAGTAGACCTGGCAGCCGGACACCACATCCGTGCTCTGGTCGACGGTCCTCACGGTCACGCTGCCGTCATCGTGGGTGGTGGTGCGCTGCACGAGGTCGGACACCTTGCCATCCGTCTTGGACGAGACCGTCCGGGTCGTGCCCGGCGTCGTGTCCGACGGAACGGATCCGGCCGCGTCGGCCGCGTTCGTGTCGTAGGTGAGGACCGCAGTGCGGGTGACCGGCGCGCCGAACGTCATGCGCGAGCCGTCGGTGCGTCCGGCGGGATTGCCCAGATCGTAGGAGAACGTGAACGTGCTTCCGGTCCAGGTGGCCGCGAGACGGTGCCTGGACTGCTGGGGCGCGTCCAGATGGGCCTCGTCGCCGGCGTCATGCTTGATTCCGGCGAAGCCGTTCGTACCGTACGTGCCGAGTTCCGCGTCGGAACGCTTGTACGCGCCGTCGAAACCGGAAAGCAGCTGCACGCCCTCGAACTTCAGGTCGGATTGCGCGTCCCAACCGTCGAGATCGTTGAAGCCGGTCACGCCCTTGAACGTGTCGGGCACCTTCTCGCCGGTGTCCGCGTATGTGAACTCGACGGTCCACGAGCAGCCCACGCGTTTCGACGTGTCGACCTTGCCCATGGCCTGTTCGACCTTCGCGGGCAGGCTGGAATAGCCGGAACCGTAGGCCGTGTTGATCCAACATCTTCCGTCTCCGACGATGTTCCCGTGCCCGTCGAACCTGTACAGTTCGCTGACGCTGCCGCCGTTCCACTCCTTCAAACGCATGGTCATGCTGATCTGGTGGGTCCTGCCGGACGGGTCGGTCCAGTCGCCCACGGACGGAATGGTCAACGAGGCGCCCGCCTTCAACGGCCACATGCCCTGGGACGAGGAGTCCGTGGACTTGTACCACGCGCCGTTCTCGAACTCGACCTGCGAGAGCCTCGTGTCGGTGGTGTTGAGCACGAACTGGCGGTAGTCGCCGGGAACATCATCCGTTTCGAGGTCATGCACCGTCAGACCGGAAGCGGTCCTGTCCGCCACGGCCCTCACAGTGCCGGTCGTCCTGGTCTTGGCCTGCTTGACGGTGTTCGCGGTCTCGTCGGACGGGACCTGGCCGAAGGCGTCCTGCGAATTCTTGTCGTAGGAGAGCTTGTAGGCGAGCTTGAACTGCACGTCGTCGATCAGATTGCCGGAGATGCCGTCGATGGAACCCAACGCCTTGAACGTGAACCTGCTGACGTTCCGACCGGCGGGAACCACGACCGAACCCTGGAACGTGTCCCACGAGCCGAGCCAGCCATCCGTGTTCGGAGCGTTCACCGTGGTGGACTTCTCACCCAGCCTGTTGCCTCGGTCGGACGCGATGCGGGTCATCTCCACCGGCTGCTCATGGCCGGGCGCTCCGACGAGGATCTGGATCTTCTCATTGGAGTTGATGGTCCCGTTCCTGTGCGCGTACCGGAGCTTCACCGTGTACACGGTCGGATAATCGTGCGCGGTGTCGATGTCCTGATACAGGTACGTGTTGGCCTGCGAGGCGGTGATCTCCGCGTACATGTTGTCGTTCGCACGGGACCGTTGGATCTCGACGATGCCGCCGCGCCCGTCGACCCTGGTGTCGGTCTGGTTGGACTTCCAGCCGAACTTGGCCGCGTCGAACCCGTTGAGGTGCACCCACTGCTTGGACGCCTCGCCCTTGCTGTTCAGCGCGCCGCTGATCTCCACGTCGCCGTGCGCGGGGTCGATGTTGGCGAAATTGTATTTCGCGCTCATCCTGGACTGGCCGACGATGTTCCGCCAATCATGGTCGAAGTCGCTGTTGACGAGCTGCTTCGGCAGGCCGTTGGCGGCGTATTCCGCCACATCGTCATCCGCCACGAGACGCACGCTGCCATTGGTTTTCGACTTGGCCTGCTTGACGGTGTTCGCGGCTGTATCCGACGGAACCTGGCCTGAAGCGTCCGAAGAGTTCGCGTCATAGGTCAACTTGTATGCCTTGTCGAACACGATGTCATCCAATAGGTTGCCTAAATTGAAAGCCTTCGCGTCAACGCTCTTGAACGTGAATGACGTCACATCGGAAGTGGCGACATAGATGCCCTCATAGGTTGCCCACTGTCCGTCATGGTTCCGCGACGAATAAGGAGTCCCTTGGCCATCCTTGATCTCCATCTCGTTTGACGCGTGGGTCGAAACGGTCGTGGATGTCGTGGACTGCCCGGTGGCGTCGAGTCCGTTTTGGGATTCGACGCGGGTCATGCTCACCGGCTGCTCGTTTCCGGCCGGCCCGACCAGGACCTGCATCTTATCCAAATAATCGCGGCTCAAACTGGCGTGTTTCAACCGCACCTTGTACAGGGTGCCGGGCGTGGTGCGGATGTACTGGCGAATACTGGTATGCGCCTGGTATGCGCACAGTTCGCCGTACATGTTGCCGGTATGCGAGTCCCGCTGGAGCTCGACCTCGTTCGTATGCCATTGCGAGGACCCATTCTGGGTTCCGGCGACCTCGGTGGAATCCCATGCGAATCTGTCCGAATCGAACGTCGACGGGAGGGAGACCCATTGAATTTCATGGGATGGGTCGTAGACCATCCTGTCCTTGCGGCTGACGCCCCACCAGTTATTATCCTTCTCGTCATGATTCTTGCTCAGGACGTTGACTCCCGGATATTCGAAGTCGCCGTTGACCAGATGGTCCGGCAGGCCGCTCGTGTCGTCGGAGGTGAGCCTGATTTTGCCGTTGGTCTTGGTCTTGGCGGGCTGGGTGGTGTTCTCCTTGCCACGCTGGTTCGACGGAACCTGACCGGACGCATCGGACGAGTTCTTGTCATAGGTCAACTTGTAGGAACGGGAGAATTCGATGTCGTCCAGATCGTTGCCGGAATACCATTCCGCGGACGCGACGGATTTGAAGGTGAAACGTACCGTGGTGACCCCGTCGGGCACGAGATACGTGCCGGAGTACGTATCCCACTTCTTGTTGTCCGCGCGGTCGGACGTGGTCGGGGTTGAGATGGTGGTCATCTTCTCGCCGACTTTGTTGCCGTTCTCGGACGCGATGCGGGTGGCCTCCTGCGCGGTCTCCTTGTATGGTTCGCCGATCATGACCTGCATCTTGTCCACGTAGGCGCTGGTCGCGCTGGAATGCTTCAGGCTCCATGTCATCATGGTGCCCGGCGTGACCTTCACGTCCTGGTAGATCGCGGTGCCCTGCTGGTCGGCGGTCAGTTCGGCGAACTGGTTGTGGTGGACGGAATCGTAATTGAGTTCCACATTGCCGGCCTCGCAGCTCATGCCGGGATAATGCGCGTCTCCCTGGGTGGAGTTCCAGGCGAAACTCGACCTGTTCCAATTGGGAATGGCCCTGCCTGTGGTGGACATGGCGCATCCCGAACCGTATTTGCCGGTACCGGGATTGATGGTGGCGAACCGCTTGCCCTTGTTGTTTTTGTTCGAACTCGACCCCGCCAGTCCCGTCCATGACGGCACGGATGGATAGTCGAAGCTGCCGTTGACGATATGGTCCGGCAGGTTGTTCGTGTCATCGGCCGTGAGCTTCACGACGCTTTTCGTGGTTCCGGTCGCGCCGGTCACGTCGACCGCGTTGGCGGTGCCGGTCAGGCCGGCTCCCAACGCCGCGGCCGCCGTGAGACCGGCGATAAGTCTTGTAAGGAATCCCATTTCCCTCATCCTTTGTGATTCATATGCGAGTTCCGTATTTTTTGGAAGAGGGCCGGGATCGTGCGGCTGACAGGAGAAAAGGCCGCACGATCCCGGCTCCTGGATCCCCGGACCTTCGCTTTCGAGGCCGGGGACGATTCGGAAAAATCAGGCGATGGCCGGACCGTCGCCTAGGTTCTCGTGGCGGACTCGGTAGGCGGCGAAGCCGGACGCGGTGGCCACGAGGATGATCGCGAACGCGCCGACCAGCATGACGGCCATGGTGGTCGCGCCGGTCTGCGGCAGCTGGGTGATGTTGTCGATGTTCTTCACCACGGCGGTCGGGGTGGTGGTCTTGCCGTCCGCGTTGTTGACCGTGCCGGTCAGTCCCGGCTGGTTCTTGCCGGTGATGGTCACGTGCCCGTCATCGGTGATCTTGAGGGTGAAACTCGGCTTGACGAAGCTGAAGTAGCCGGTCGGCACCTGGGTCTCCTTCACGGTGTACGCGCCGGCGCCCAGACGGGTGAAGTTGATCACGCCGGACGCGTTCGTGGAGAATTCGGTGGCTTTGGACTCATCCGTGGTGAACGTCCACTGGTTCGAGCTCGTGTTCCACACGTACCACTGGTTCAGGCTGTCGTTGTGGAGCTTGAACTTGGCTCCCTGGATGACCTTGTTGCCGTCGGCCGCGCTGATCTTCTTCAAGTTCACGTCGTAGGTCGGGACCGGGGTCTCATCGGTGCCCGGGTTCGGGGTCGGCACGTCCGGCGGGACCACGTTGGGCAGCCAGTTCGAGGTGATCAGGATCTGGTTGAGGCCCTGGTTGGCCTTGGACGCGTTGACGACCTTGCCCTGGTAGGTCACGGTCACCTGCTTGCCCTGGTAGGTGTCCACGAGGCTCTGCAGGCTGGTGGTCTTGAAGCCGGTGCCGTCGGTCTGGGTCTTGCCGGCCGCGGCAGTGATCTTGTCCTTGCCGATGGTGCCGAACTGGTTGGTCACGTCCGTGCCGGACGACGTGGTCGCGTGGAAGGAGCCGTCCACGTAGACGATGCCGGTCATGTGGTCCTCGAGGGTGATGGTGTCCACGGCCAGCTTGTTCGGCACGGTGAACGTGGCCTTGAAGTCACGGGTCTCGCCGTTGGTCGCGGCCGCGGAATCCTTCCACGTGCCGTCCACGCTCTTGATCTTCTTGTCGATCTTGGTGACGTTGGTCTTGATCTGGGTGGAACCGAGGGTCTGGCCGTTGCTCATCCTGACGCTGCCGCCGATCGTGGTGGACACGAGGATCGGGATTCCCTGGGCGTCGACGACGAGATAATAGCCCTCCGGCAGGGTCAGGTTCAGACTGCCCGTGACGGAGGTCTGGTTGGTCTTCACGGCCGCCACCTTGCTGGACGCGGCGGTGGACTGCAGGGTGCCGGCGACCTTGCGCAGCGTGCCCGAATCGGTCTTCAACCGCAGGAGCTGTTCGGCGGCGTTACGGCCTTCGGACGTGTTGTAGGTCACGCCGTTCTTGTTCAACGCGGCCTTGACCCACGCGTCGGTCGTGGCGTCCGGGGATGAGGCGCTCACGCTCTTCACGTTCGCGCCGTCCTTGACGACGTCGTTGTATCCAGCGACCTTGTACACGGTGAAGCTGTGTCCGGCGAGGGTGCTGCCGTCGCCCGCGTTCAGGGTGAGCGTGCCGTCGGCCGCGAACGCCGAGCCCGGGACGCACAACGCGGCCAGCGCGGCGGCGGTCGCGCACGCGGCTGAGATCTTCTTCATATCCATACTGGATGTCTCCTTTGATAGGGATTCTTCTGTTTTCTGCACGGACGGCTCACGCT
>ERZ1031885.37-NODE-37-length-65368-cov-12.358550_pt1 | contig 65368 bp, 69 predicted proteins | sample MGYA00518168_ERZ1031885 | MGnify/ENA primary metagenome ERZ1031885 (study PRJEB33719, sample SAMN04261269) | wastewater metagenome | biome: rural village; feature: human; material: feces | host: Homo sapiens | place: El Salvador | collected 2014-01-14 ...
AGCAGAGTCGCCCGATGAACCAATCTGAGCAGAGTAGCCCGATGAACCAATCTGAGCAGAGTAGCCCGATGAACCAATCTGTTTCTTTCTGTCTCCGTTGTCGTTCAACGCTCCATCCGTCTTAACCTTTGATGGTGAGGTAACATCTTTCAGCCACTCGACACCGATATTAATGATGTCTGCCAGCTTCAACTCAGCCTTAATCTTGATATGTGAAGAGCATACTTTTGTTGACTTTTCTTCTTCGTCAATCTTTCCAGATTGCTCAACCTCGGCAAAGCGAGAGTTTAGCATATCGTAGTAGTCCCATACTTCCAAAGGAGATTTGCAAGCGTGAAAACCTCGGTTACAACACTTGATTTCTCCGTCCATTTCGTACTCTTTTCCTACTTCGTACTGGAATCCACGGCATTGCATATTCTTGTCGAATCCCTTGTACGATTTAATCACTTTTTCACTCATAATATATCTTTTGTGCCCGAAGGCGTTAAACATCAAATCTTTCTGTCTTGATGAGTTATTATCTCACATTCATTTCCTCTACGATTCCAATAACCGCATTGATAACATTTTCTTCCGTAGAAAGGGCAATGGTGGTTTACTTGTGTTGCTACACTCATACCTACACCTCAATTAATTGTTTTATAGCCATACAAGTTAAGCATAAGCCTATCACGAAAATAAGCAGTCCGATATGAACATACCATAAATCTCTGCAAATTCTTATGCCTACATACATAAATGCTATGCCTATAGCTATGAATATTATCAATAATGCTGCTAACATACCTACACCTCCATTTCTGAGTTAAGTCCTAGACCGAAGAGAAGATGTTGTAGTTGATGAACAGTCGTTATGCTTTCATCTTGGTCTCCCCAATGGAAATACACCTCTTTCTCTGAACGTATGTTCAAAGTTGGGTAGCCTTTACGTCTGTAGCAATAATCACTACTATAAGGACGTTTGAATTTCTTCCACCCATTCTTTTTAAGTCTCTCTGGAGTGAGAGGAATCGGAACAATATTATCCTTATCAGCATATTGAATTTCTCCGTTTGGGAACTTGATTTGATATAAGAGTACTTCGTTTTCGTTTTCCGTACCAATTACCTCAACGATATATTTCTTTACACCTACATATACAGAGACCAAATCACCTGGTATATACTTATTCATACGCTTATATTTTTAAATTGCTATCTAATTGCAAGCCATAAAGAATATGTTGGAGTTCATCTACACCTTTTATCATAACAGCATAGTCTTTTCCGTCATTGAAAGAAACTCTGCAAATTCCCAAGAAATTATTATATTTCAAAATGAAGGGGTATTCTTGGTGTTTATACCACGTATATCCAAGACATTCTCCATCAGAGCGATAGTATGTCCACCCATTCTTTTTAAGAAACTCTTCCCAAATATGAACGTGCATAATATCATTTTGACAAATATTGCCCAAGCTTTGCCCATCAATAACTTTCAAGTCGTAAGAATAATCTATATTGAACGGATAGATGCTACAGATAATACAGATAAATCCGTGACTATAAACTATATCACCAACCATATAACGAGGTGGTTCTCTAAATTCTTTCTGTACCATACGCTTTACTCCTTAAAACGCAATTCGAAAATCCTTACCTTTCAAAGTAGGTCTCTTTTTGAGGACGAACTTTGTTAAATCTTCAAAATCAATCGGGAAGAGCGCACAATATTTATACTTTAATGTGCAGATGAATTTTCCGTTGAGCATAATATCAAATACAAATATTTTCATTGCTCACCCCCTCCTAGTATTTATATCCGTGAAGATACGGACGAGTTTGGTTATACTTCATTTTCAGCTTGATCTGTTCTTTCAGGTCGATGTTGTTGCTATGGGCAATCGCAAAGATGTCCATCAGAAGCTCCTGAAGGTATTTGGCGAGATACCAGCTTGGTGAACTATCCAAGTCCAAGACTCCCATCTTTTCGATGATGCGGTATAGGTCTTCGGCTAAATCCAATCCGAAGATATAACTTGCCAGCTTGTACTCACCTATGAGGTCTTCATCTTCTGATAGCTCGATTTTGTCTCCCTCCATGATCCATCCCAAGAGTGAGAGGATGCGAATGGCAATGTCGGCAAACTCAGACTCTACCGTACCATCCAGCGTGTTCTTGTAGGCGGTAGGCATATCCCTACCCATTTCAATCTCGTTCTCGTAGTCTTCGATGGAGCCGTGTCTGCCTTTTCTGTCGGCTTGCAATACCTCGCTCATTTCCACGATGATGAACATCAGAAGAAATGCGGTATTAACATCCTTTGGATAGAAGCCCTTATTCTTTGCAGACTCGTAAGCTTGCTTTGATAAAACTTCCAGTTCCTCCTTTAAAATGATTTTTAATTCTTTTTTCATATTGATTTGATTATTGTTTTCTGATAGTGAATGCCATATCATTGAGGGTCTTGCACCAGTTTATCCTGCCTTCTCTGACTAACTCGTTGAGGGCTTGATAAGGCTTGTGGAATCCACGATTGATAATCTCTGTGGTTCTGACGTGAGGAGGCACGATGTGAGCGGCTTCTCTCTTGGCTTGAATCTCAGCGATGATGGCTAGGATTTTTTCTTTCTCTGTCTTCATAAGGTGAAGGTAAGAATGAGACGTGGGTTACTTCGGACTGGAACATTAATTGTTCCCACATTCCGTTCATATCTTGTTGATACCACAAGCCATCGTGCATTGTTCCTATGATTGGATTGCCTTTATACCAGAGTACCATGGTCTTGTTGGTAAAGAGAGCTTTGTGCGCTTTACTGATGCGCTTGCCTACCTTAATATATCCAAAAATATCCATAAGCTAGAAGAGTGATAGCTGACCCGTCTTGTCGTGGTAGTGATTACCCGAAGGAAAAATCAGTTCCTCGAACATAGCGGTCAGGCAGTTGATTACTATTGAGTTTCCTGCCAGTGCATAGAGCTTGCTCTTGCAGATGATGCTGGCTCCCGACTTCTCCTTGCTCAGGAGCTTGTCTATGTCGGCTTCGTGTACTCCCATTAGCCGGAAGCAGTCTCTAGGAGTGTACTTCCTGATTTGGATGGAGTATTTCTTGCCGTTGGGAGCCGTATGAATGATTTCTTTACTCATGATGGTTACGAATGTCATTGATGATGAATCTATTGTGGTTAGCATGGTTGGGGCGATGCCTTTATAGACTTGCTGATTATATAAGTCTAAGACTTGTCCACCCATATCCGGCTTCACCTTCCCTGATAGAAGCAGGGATTTCATTCTCTTTCCTCCTGTTATCATACTCGATTAATGATTAGTACTGCGTTGGCTGCTCTTCCATCGTCATGTATATAGTTAGCAAAGCCAGCCTTATAGTAACCTGCTCGTATGGTTCTACTTAAACCATCTTTATCTGAGTTTATGAGCAGTTTTCTGCTTGTAACTTTTTGATTATCAGTACCCCCCCCTTAGGGAAATGGTCAACACCAAGGAGATTTGCTACGCTGATTCCTGCACCGAAAGATGATGTTATGGTAGGGGAACAACCATCAGCCGTTTTGGGTATTGAAATCTTCGGGGTAGAGCTTTTGGATGGATTCATTGATGTCTGCTTTGGTGAGATACTTTTCTAGGAGTGGCTGGGAGAGGTAATACTCAGGAGATACATCATCTTCCAAGATGTCCTCAACCGTTGTCTCCAGCTTGATAGGAGAGGGGAAGTGATACTCTGGGTTCGGATCATCCTCGGTGCGGAGGATGGAAATGACAAAGATACGCTCACGATTCTGTGGAATTCCGTAATCTTTGGCATTCAGAACCTTGTAGAAGGAAGTATAGCCATAGGAGTCTAGGTCTGCGAGATATTGGAAGAAGTACTTCCTCATCTTCTTGGTGAGAAGACCTTTCACATTCTCCAGCATCACATATTTAGGATGCTTGGCTTCCAACATTCTCCTTTCTTGGAAAATCAGGGAAGAACGTGTACCGCTACCTTCTTCTGCTCCCTTGCGAAGTCCTGCGTTTGAGAAGTCTTGGCAGGGAGAAGACCAAGATATGAAATCAAAGTCGGGAACCTCATTCCAGTCTATCCTCGTCACGTCACCATAGTTAGTGATGTCTCTTCCGTGCAGGAGTCCGTAAGCTTGGATGGCAGATGATTCTATCTCGGAATAGCCCACAACCTTGAAGTCGAACTCAGGGTGCTTCTCTTTGAGGTACTTGAAGGCTAGACTCTGACTGCCATAGCCAGCGAAGGCTTCAAAGACTCTGAGCGGATGCTGCTTGTTGTATTTGCTGATTTGTATCATTGTTGATGGTGTTATGGATTCCATTGGATGCCCAAGCGTTCCAAGATTCCGTTGTCACGATAAATCTCCAACTGCTTGCGGCAGAAGCTTTGAGGATTGTTGTGAAGAACCTGAATCATACCATAGATACGCTGGCGAAGAGCGTGGTTCTTGGCTTCTTCTGTGTTCTGTTCCTGTTCTACCTTTGTCTTGGCGATAAGCTGACTGATTTGGGATGCAGACTCGTTGGTAGATACTGGCGGTGGTGTGCCACCGATGATTTCATCTTCCCAAGCTCTCTGGTTGAGGAAGGTCTGAAAGTTCTTGCGATACTGCTTATCCGGCTGAGAGATAACATAGAGTGGGATATACTCTATAGCTGCCTTGCGGTCTTTCTGACTCATGGAGTTCCACTTCTTTTCCAGCTTCTCCTTGCAGCCCACTTTCTTCTGATATAAATCCCAAGCTCTCGCAAAGGTATATTCATCTTTGACTTGCTTGGGAGGGGCAGTGACCTTGTAGCCGTTCTCCTCTAGAAGCAGGATGGCTTGTTTGATTTCGTCTGTCATAGTTCACCATTAAGATAATTGTCGATTGCTTTCATAAATTCATCTATAGAGCGGACGATGATGTACTTGCCACCATGTCGTTCCACTTCAAACTGGAATACCTTCTGTTCGGGTTCCTGCCTACCTTTCGGTGTCTTGTTTTCGATGCAGAGGAAACCATACTGAGAGGTGCTTTTCAGGAGGATCATATCTGATACTCCTGCCTTCATACCTTCCTCTTTCAGCCATGCGGCTTGTCGGGAGGTTCGCTTGCCGCCATTGGGAACGGCAAAGAAGACCCCTTCGAGGTCAGGATGTACCCCACGGATATACCTGACCTCTGCGGCTTGCAAGTTGTGCTCATCGTAGGATGAACGCTTGCGTATCTTCTTGCCTTCCTGCAATAGCTTTGCCTTGATTTCAGCGTAGCTTGCCATTACCAGTCGGTTGAGAAAAGGTCGTTGAGAGAGTTTTCACCCATCAGGCGGATGGCTTCGTTTGCTGCTTCTTCTGATTTGAAGTAAACAGAACCATTATTAAACCATTTAATGAATCTGGCAACATATTTTCCGTCTTCAATACGAATAAGCCAGTTTTTGTTGTTACCTTTGAAAACTGGTATCCAATCACCATTGAGATACTTGGCGATGTTCATCAGCTTGTTGAAAGCCAACAAACGTTTTGCCTGAGCATAGGAGGTGCAGTTGTTTAGGTCGTTATAGTTAGCCCTTCCTACCGTTGCTGTGTAGATTTTGGATATACCAACCCAAGATGCAATCTTATCTAAGAAGAGTTCTTTGAGAACATCATCATAAGTGATAGGCTTCTCCTGAGTCTCCTCATCAAGAGCAGGCTCACCATCCTGCTTCTTACGCACCATCAACTTGCCTTCCTCATCGAAGAAGAACTCTAGGTTCTCAGGGATAGGGTACTCTACTGCCGAACCATTATTCGGGATGTACAACTTAGATAAGGAAGCTTTACCTTCGTTGATGTTCTGAATATCCTTGTCGGTGATACCCTCGGTGTGGATGGAAGGGGTGTTCTCGTCCTTCTCCTTCATCTTATTGGCAATCATTTCTGCACCCTTGCCGAGGATTGCTCCGAAAAGCATCTGGGCGAATGATGATAACTCTGGCTGGTTGTTGCGCTGACGGTTACGTCTGTTATTGCGCTTGTCGTTTCTACGTGTCATATTATGTGTAATTTTTTAGAATGTTATTAAACTCGTCTTCTGATACACCATCGGCAACCATGATGGTAAGGATGGTGTCCAAGACCTTGGAATAAACTTCGTTGAAGGCTGGCTCATCCATCTTGGCGAATGAGATAGACTTGGCTCGCTCCAAGAACTTCTGTCCGTTCAGGTCGTAGAGTGGTTCACTGAATCCTGATGTTATCAGGAGCTGTTCACGGAATGTCTCTACCGAACGGAGATTGATGCGCTGCTGCTCGGTGAGACAATCCCAAGCGGCTCGGATCAGGGAGAAGAACTTGCGGTGGAACTTCACGTTGCGTGGGCGGACGATGTTCGCCTTGACAACAGAGCCAACCTTAATCTTTCTCAACTGCTCATAGTCCTCGTCTGCATAAGCTTGAAGACCAAGAGAAGTACGCACAAGATGGATTTCCATAACCTTTGTTTTTGAATATCAACTAATTGTTGGGTGGGAATGGGAGATTACCCTGCTGACCACCATATTGAGCTTGCTGCTGAATAGGAGCTGGCTGCGGAGGATTCTGCTGGAATCCCTGCTGAGCACCTTGCTGGTAGTTCTGCCCTACCTGACTAGCGTACACCTGACCCTGCTGCTGCATCTGCTGAGGCTGAGCGGTTGGTCGCTGCACCTTCCAGCAATCCAACTGATTGAACCATCGTCCGTCCTTAGACTGATGTGCCTTCAATCCGATGTGAGCGGTGATGATTTCACCAACTTGGATATTGAACTGCTGCAGCTTGTCAGAGCCATAAACCTGAATCACGGCTCTTGCTGGGTACTGCTGGTTCAACTCCTCGATAACATATTCACACGAACTCCATTGAGTTCCGTTTTGGCTGGTTCCAGTTTGAACCTGCCCTGCTGCAATAATCTTGCCTGTAAATGTTACGTTCATATCTATACTTAATTAAGTTTGATTCTGATGGATGGCTTCGTAGTAGTATCTTTCAGATAGTACTCATAGTGTTCCGGCTCGGTGTCCTTGAAGAGTTTCGTGTCGAAGGTCTTCTTGGTGGATGCTGCCACATAGGAGTAGGAGCCATATTGAGTCTTGATGGATTTCTGCTTGTTGGCTTCCATCATCTTCATCAGCTTCTCCTTCAAGGCATCCTGCTCTATCTTCAAGGCATCAATTCTAGCTGTGACGAGTCGGTACTGCTGCTCGGTGCTAGAGAAGGCTTCCGGCACTTCCACCTCATACTTGTAGTCAGGATCATCCTCCAAGTATGCCTTGATAAGAGCATCAATCTTCTCTTCCGATACTCTAGGCAGCGGCTGGAATCGGCTCTGTCCGTTCTTGAACCACATACATACCAGTTTCTTCACCTTCAAGTCGGGATTCTGCTCCTCGAACCATCGTGCATAGATGGATAACTGGAGAGATACGTTGTCGTAGTGCAGGGTGGAGGTGGTCTTGTAATCTACCAGATAGATGTTGCCATCGCTATCAGCGAAGACTCCATCAATGGCAGAAGCGAAGTCCTCACCATCGGTAACGAGATACTCGGAATCAACGTGATGGAGACCGTAGGAGACCAGCATACTATTGAATGCCCGAATCTCTTCTGTCGGGTTCGGGTACATATTGATGTCGGAATCGAAGACGGTACAGAACAGCTCGAAGGAGTTGTGAATCATACCTCCTCGTTCTGCAGCCTTCATCAGTACAGACTCAGGAATATCCTTGTAGGTATCGGGGAAAGCCTTTCTTACCAGCGTTCCAGTGATACCTTTCAGTTGCTTCTTGCCAAGGAAGTATTGGTGGGTCTCCTCTATGAAGGTGATCTTCGGCTTATTCAGCTTGATGTTCTGTGTCATAGTCCTAACTCCTTTCTCTTAGCGGATAAGGCTTGCATAAACTGAGGGTTGCTGTTGAGCGGCATGTAAGTATTCATCACCCATTTGATGTTGTCTCTGTTCACACATCGCTTCACCATTTCCAAGGCTTCGGCTAGGTTGTCGGGATGATACTGAGGTTGCGCTGGCTGAGCGGTTGCCTGAGATTGCTGCTGAGTCTGTGCAGTCTGCTGTGCTGCCTGACTATCAACCAAGTCGTATTTGCTATCGTGATCTATAAGATACTTACCTTTCTCAAAGTACACGTCAGCCGCAACTCCTAGTGCTTTCATTGCAACAGACAGAGCATCTGTGAGTGCCATCTTGTAACATTCATCTGATACGTAAGCACCTTTGCTCTCCATTGTAACTTCCGAAGAGCCTCCTGTTCCCTGAATGGCATCTGACCATTCTCCATTGACCTTAATGAAAAGGTCGATGTTGCAATATGCCTTGACCTCACTGCCAAACGTTTCCGTCCACTGCTTGGTTATTACATACTTCCATCCGATACCGCATATACCGAAATTCTCGGTCATAGTTTTGATGCGCCACATCGGATTGATGTCGCTCTTTCCCCTTAGTCTTCCAGACTGAATTATTCTGAGTGCTTCGGGAGGAACAACCTTTAGTCTGTTGTAATACTCTAAATTGCTCATGTCCTTATTATATTAATAGTTATTGATACTTCCATTCATAGCCCCTACATCTGTAAGTGCCATCCGATTTCTTATTCGGGTTGTCACATATCTGCTCAAACAAGCAGTCGTGGCAGCTTTTCGGTTTGAATAACATATCTTGTTGTTTTAAAATGTTCTACAATAAAAATCCCCTCGATTCTCACGAACAGAGGGGATAGGTTGAAATATACAACTTTAACGAGTTATTAAATGCAGTCGCTACTGCTATAGTCGTAAATGATACTTAATTTGTATTATATGGTTTGAAAAAACGTGTCTGTCAAAAAGGAGGGGTGGGAGTAATAAAGCACCCCTCCGAGGAGCGACATCAGAAAATAATTGCCGGATGGTGATAATCGCTCCAAGTTCCCTTCTGCATTTGTGGAGGCTTAGGACTCCCAGCACTAGTAATCGCATACATTGTACTAGTATGGAAATATTAATATTTTATCTATGACAAAGTCGTGCTGGCTGCATTAGAACCATTGTAGTTGTGCGCTTCTACCTATTGATGCTACCTTATTATATATAAGGGTCACGGCATCAGGTCTGCATCTTCACAAGTGAACTCCAAGCGTTCCAAATTCCACCCAGTAGGTGTATGTATTAACTTGCCACTTCCACGTCTAAGCATCATCTGTGGTTAATAATGCTCCTTTTGGGTACGTGTACCTCTCTAGGAAGGTTTATCCTATCCGATATGACTCCTCGGAATCGGGCGATATGGGGCATAGGGTAGGACTCGAACCTACGACCTTGAAGGTAATGGTGCCTTCTACTCTACCATCTGAGCTACCTATGCCAATTCAAACAAATACTAACTAAAAACAATCTTGAACCTACACAACAGTTGTGGAGCTGGGAATAGCAAATTCCAAAAAATCCTTGCGAAAAAGACTTTTGTCCTTATTTTGAGATAAATAAAACGAAAATTTTAAACTTATTAATATCAAACAATTTTTTATGCCGGATTCAGCTCCATATATATCTACTTGTTTACTTCCTTGAAGTAAGAGTGGATTTCCTTAACTACTATAGCGAATGTGGCGATACTTGCCACCAACATAACATTTGCGAACATATCTTTCTGTTTTAATGGGTTATACAATAGGCTTCCACCTCTGAATCAATCTCCGACTGGGGCTTCACTCTGTTCTGCAGCATCCAATCCTCTAGGTCACTCTTCTTGAAATAAAGGGCTCGCTGGTTTGGCTTGTAGATAGGGATGGTATGCTCTGCCACCATCTTTCTGAGTGTTCTGATGGTAACTCCCAGTACTATGGATGCTTCATCAATGTTGAGCACATTCTTGGTTCCGATGAGAATATACTTCTCTATTCGGGCTAGTGTCTCTCCAAGACTACTCTTATTCGTCTCTTCAATATCACTTTTTATCGTTTCATCTTTCATATCACTCGAAGTTAATGGTTTGCTGACTGGCACCAGTTGTCTTGGAAGGCTCTCTTCCACCAGTGCCCTTATCTCTGGGAGTGTTCTCCTGCTCTATCAAGGGGAGAATGCCCTTTCCTTTGAGTGCTTCATAAAGGAAAATTCTTCCCTTCGTTGTCCACTCCGTGTTGTACTTCACATCGTGCCTACCATCCTTGCGGATGATGTCCACCGCTCTACTATGAACATAGCCACCTTTCAGGAACTGAGCGTACAATATCCACTGACCTCTCTCCTTATGCTGGATTCTCATAGATTCCAACTCCTTGTTCATTGCGATAGCACTCATACCGTAGTCTTGCGCTATCTGGGTGATGGTCATAGTTGCGTTGCTCTGCAGGATTCTGTCGTAGTAGCTCACCTTTGGCAGCATTTCAGTAATCTTGTTGCCAAGCTCAACGTTCGCCTTGCTGATAGTGATGATCGTCTCATCCTTCTGCTTGTTCTCCAGAGCAAGCTGCTGCTTCTCTTCCTCTGCCTTGACCAGAGACTTCAAAGCTTCGAGATAGTTCTGAGGAACGGATGGCTTGGATTGCTCAATCTGTTTCTTCATAGCGTTGAAGGCTTCGATGTATTTCAGCTTGAACTCCATCGCCTTCTTGCCGTTGAATCCCATCGCAAGCAGGGTGAAACCATCTTGGTTTATAACATACAAAGGATAACTCTGTTTGTTCTGCTCGCTCATGTAGGTTGTTTCCTCGAACATTGGGGTCTGCTCATTTTTGAGCACTCCCCCTTCAATGAGGTTTTTAATGTCTCTTAATACATTACGGTGCTCTTTACCAAATGTTTCTGCAACCAATAAGCTATTCGTTAGAGGTTGGTTGTCTTTTCCTCTGTAAACTAAGCCTGTCATATTGCCTCCTTCTTTTATATTAGTTCAACACTGGCTTCTCGCTTTCGACACCTCCGAAGTTGTCTAGAGCATCCTGCCGGATTGCATCAGCTCGTCTATTCATTGTCTTATATGCTAACGCATTATACAAAGTTGTTTGCGAGCACTGATACTTCTTTTTAAGTTCTTCCCGATTTTTTATAGAAACCGAGATGATTTTTTGCATTTTTACTTGCATATTTCATTTCTTTTGTTTATTTTTGCCACCGAAAACGAATAGGGAACGCTTTTAAAACATTTCTGTATCGTTTTCGAGTGCAAAGATATACATTTCTGTTTAGCTAGCCAAACAATTATGTGTATTTCTTTAGTCGTTTATGATTATTTAAATATGGTTTAAAAATGTGAATTATATGGAAAGTGTTGTTAATCAAAGAATTAAGTCTGTTTTAGAAGATAGACAAATAAGTATATCTGCATTTTCAAAAATGATAGGAATGCAGCAAGTAACTTGTAATCGTCAGATTCGAGGTGATCAGGCGGTGTCTCTTGGTCTCATAGAAGGATTCCTAGAGAAGTTTGACGATATATCAGCCGAATGGCTCCTTCGTGGTGTAGGTTCTATGTATCGCAAGGAAGAGCCTGCCGGAGGAGTAGAGGAAGCTATCAGTACGAATATGGTAGCAGAGCCAGCTCCAACCTATCGTGCCCAGTCTGATCAGGATGAATCCATCTGGAAGGCAAAGTATGAAGCTATCAAGGAATGCTATGATATGCTGGTATCTAGCCTTGGTAGTATGAGAAAAGCAAATGTAGGATAATTGAAATGTGGTAGGTATGAAAAGAGTAATAATGTTGTTAGTTAGCTCACTTTTTGTATTATTGTGTAATGCTCAAAGTAAAAGCGAATGTTTTAGGTATCTTAGAAAATATGATGTACCAAATGGATATTTGGAAATCGTAAAAGGAGATAATGTCGGATTTTGGACAAAACGTAAAGATTACGATAAGAGATTAAATGGAGTGATGAGCAGATTGGAATCCAAGTCAAAGTCTGCAATAAGTGCTAAAGAAACAATCTTTTGGAAGAATATACAAGCTGATAATATCATTAAAGGTATGAATACCATAAATAATGAGTATGAGGAAGAATTAGATTCGTTACAAAAGATTTTTCAGCTAAGTAGTATTGATTATAAATTGAGATTTTATGTGATACCTTCTTATGAGTTTAATGCTTCTACTTGCCCTAATGGTGCTATCCTTATCAATAAAGGGTTAATTGAAAATGTATCTTTTGATGAGTTGGTGGCAGTAGTTGCCCATGAGTTAAATCATTATGTAAATAAACATAGTCAGCAGGAATTATATGCAGTCGCAAAGAAGAAGCAGTCTAATAAGTTCTGGGCTGGTTTTGGAGCAGCATTAACAGGTGTTGCTGCAGGAGTTAACGCTTATTATGGTGGTATGGCTGGACAAAGTCAGGAAACCATTAATAAATCGACACGGAATTTCACTAATTTGATAGATGATATTTATGATACATCCGAAAAGGCAACCGTAAATTTCAAGTTTAGGTATAGTAGGGAAGAAGAAATTGAATCAGACATAGCTGCTTATCGTTTCTTGCAAGCAATAGGTAAAGACCCTCAAAAGATGATAGATGTAATTAACATTATATCTAAAATGGAAGGCGGTATAGCTTCCAATAAACATGATGATCATCCTATAGCTGTTGTGCGCAGGAATATATTGCAATCAATTAAGGAGTTTGATAACGCAAATAATGCAAATGAAAAGTCTCTTAAAAAGATAAATGCTAAAAACAAACCTCATAAAAAGCTAAATACTGTAGAGGATTTGTATATGTTTTAGTCATTATCTTAACTTAAAAATAAAGAATATGCCAAAAGAAGTTGTTTATGTGTTTTTAGCTTTCATAGCGATAGCTGCAATTTATTTTATGTATAGCTCTTTGAAAGTTAACAGAAAAGAAGGTGAAACTTCAAGTGTTAAGGATGATAGCAAGAAGGTAGCCAAGATGGTGTTTAGATATGCTGTCATTGCGATTACCTTTGTTGTCAGTATGGTTGTATTGGTTGCCATCGAATCCCAGTTCGTAGAGCCTAATAAAGGTTTTATTTGTGGTGACTTTGTTGTGTCTGCCATCGTTGCTAACTTTGTTGGTAGCTTTCTGAAAAAGAAACTAGGTTTGTAATGGCAGAGATAACTAATGAGCAGAAGTTGTATGTGCTGCTGGACAACATAAGAGACAAGTCAGACTATGAGCAGGAGATATGGAGCATCATTTATGATCACGTATCTCCTGATGATGACTGGAAGGAAGGTGTTGCCGAACTATTGGTGAAGAGTGAATACCTCAATCGAGGGTATGCCTATGGTAACCAAGAATCTAGGGTGGTATATAGTGTTACCAAGCAGGGCAGGAGACAGATTCCAATCCTTTGGAATGGCAGCGAGTTGAAGAAAGAGCATAAGGAGAAAGTGAAGGCTCTAAAGAAGGAGTCTTCATTTAAGACTAAGCACCCATACATAGATTATGCGATTAAAGCTATGATTACAGCAGTAATCACGATACTTGTAGGATTAGTTTATAAGCTTATCAGCTAGTAACGTTCCTAAGAAGAATGACTCTACACCTATCCAAACAAGATAGAAGTAAAAGCCGTTTTTGTAATATTCTAATTCTCTGTCTTTATCCATAAGCCATTGAGTTTTAATGTTTATGAGGCAAAGTTACGGTTTTCTCCTGAGAATCAGGAGGAAATTACATAGTTTAACTATAATCTCCGCAAAGTTTGCATGCAAACGTTGCAAACCTTGCGGAGACTAAGACTTGGTACGGAGAGGGTACGGAGTTGGTACGGAGCGGGTCTAGTCCTTATCGAAGAACTTATCAATGAGTCCTACGGCTTCATCCTTCTTCTTGTCTATGATCTTGGCATATATCTCTGTTGTGGATATGCGAGAGTGTCCAAGCAGCTTGCTGGTGGTGTATATGTCTGCCCCAAGAGTGAGCATCATCGTGGCGAAGGTATGTCTGGCGGTATGGAAGGAGACGTTCTTGGTGATTCCACAAAATTCTGCCCACTTCTTGATTTGCGCATTCAGGTTTGGGGCACATACCAGCTTGTCGAATACCTGTTCCCCATTTCGCTCCGGCAACCAACTGACCGCTTCCCTTGATAGTGAATAGGTGATGATTCGCTGAGTCTTCTGCATTCTCTTGATCATTCTGTATCTGGAGTTGCCATCCTCATCGGTGTACTCTTCAATATCCTCCCATTTAAGCTGGCGGATGTCTGAGATACGGAGACCAGTAAAGCAGGAGAACATGAAGGCTTGCTTGGTTGATTTGTCCTTCGGCTCTGATGCTGCCATCTTTTTCAATTCAGATATATCAAGATATATCCTTTCACTTTCGGGAGCCTTGATCTTTGTTCCAGTATCAATGAGGTCGATTGGATTTCTTGGGATAATCTCGTCACGTACAGCTTTCTTTAGCATAGTGTTGAACATAGCAAAGTACACCTTCTGAGTCATACCGCTTAATGGCTGCTCAGTGAATTTACCCTTGGCGGTTCTGAGATAGGAAATGAATCCTTCGCAAAACTTCTTGTCTATAGCTGCCATCGTCACTTTTTCTCCGGCATACTCATAGATGTGTCTCTCCACATTGCTGATGGTCTTGATGTATTCGTCACCTCTAGTGGTCTTGGCTTTGTAGTTGCGAAAAGTCTTGATGTATTGCGAGAAGAGCATCTTGCTTGGCTCCTTTTTCACGATGATGCCGCTTCGATTCTGGGTCAGTTCCACAATCTTCTTGGCTTGCATAGCTTCAATGATTCTTCTGGTCTCTTTGTTGGCGGCTATGGCTGCAGTCTTACCCCTGCCATTTTCTGGCAAGAGATAAAGCTTCGGGTACTCGTATTGTCTCTTGCCGTTGATGGTGTAGGCAAGATATAAGCTTATCTTGCCACTGGGCATTTTCCTTTCTCTGATTTGCACGATTTCCTTTTTCATAAGCTCAATGTTTATTGTTGACGGTGCAAAGATAAGAAGAAAAAACGAAAGTACCAAATTTTTTTAGCACCAAATTAGCACCAAATATTATGTAAACAGATGTATATTGTGTGTATAGTATGTGTGTATGATATGTTGTTTTGAGTAAATATAACGAGTTGATAATCAGGTATTAAACTATACATTTGCTACACATATAGTTACATATAAAAGAGCAACATAATGTTTTTGTATTAAAGGAAAAAGCTTATCCGAGAGGATAGGCTTTTCTGTTGTTATACAGATAGTTAAGCGTACATTGGTGCTGGTGCTGAAATTTTCTAGCACCAAAATAGCACCAAATTTTTTCCTAGCACAAAAAAGAAAAATAACAAATTGCTGTTCAGAAGTTTAGCCTAGTTTTTATCCACTATTATTTTTATAGTCTTTTAACAAATAGTCAAATGTATAATACGTGTATTCCAAATGTATAATAAAGTGTAGTTTTGCTCGTTTTTTACAAAACTTCACATTTGGTTGTTCAAAAAAAAGTTTCTATCTTTGCACCAGTCAAACGTAGCGGAATGACAAATGAAAGAAGACCTCCTTTCCGGCGAAAGCCGACGAGATATGGAATCCCTGAGTTCTAGACCGCTACCTAGGCTTGGGGATTCTCCTTTTTTATCCCTGAGTTTTTTGGCAAGACATACGAGGTTCAATCCGTGCAGTCCTCTTCGGGGTTATCGACCGATATATAAAACTGCTCAGTCTAGTAGAATATATCCATTTAGGTAAACCCTGCGCTGTTCGATCCATTAACAACAGGTGCCCATCTGTCGCAAGACACTACCCCTATATGGATGAATCAAACAAAGTGGGTAACTTTGTTCTATGTAGGCTTTGGTAGGGAATAATTTACTGCTTATAGTAGTTGATAATTAAATAAAAATTTTCCTTGCTGCTGCCCTCTCCCTTATGGGATGGGTAAAGAATGGATAGTATATATAGTTGAACTAGTAAAATTTTTGCTTATGGAACTGGATATGTTGATTAGAAATGCCCTGAGCGATGCCAAGTGGTTAATTGCTAAGGGTGGCACGGATAGGGCAGAAGTCCTGAATCGTGTGATGGGTAAGATTGATGATGCCTTGAAGGAACTGGATGGGGCTGACCTCATTGACCTCAACAAGGTATGGCATCAGGCGAAGGATGTTATGCCGCCAAGAATTTATGGTGGCAATCATGCAGACTTGCTGTGTGTGCATCAGTTTAAGCCTACCTCTCATCCTATTCTTACTCACGAAGAGAACTGCATATGGTTTGAGGTGTATCTTAAATCGAATCCGAATGACTGGTGGTGTAGAACTGGGGATTTGTTGAAGAAGGAACATCGTGAACTTTATTGGAGATAGATATATTAATTAAAATTTAAGATTATGAGTGAATTGTATTGGTTAGGTGTTTTGGGTAACTTGAATGAATTATGTGGGGTTACTGTAGTTCTTTGCTTTTTTGTTTTTGCAGGTTTAGGTATATGGGTATTTATGTGCATTGATGATTTTGAAGAGCCATCTCCTTTTATTAAAAAAGTATTGAAGGGTTCTCTTTTCGCTATTGTGTTTGCGGTATTTGGGTGTATATTTATTCCTTCACAAAAGAATCTCCTTATCATCTATGGGGTAGGCGGCACTATTGACTATCTCAAAGAAAACAAGGATGCAAATAAGATTCCTGATAAGTGTGTCAAGGCTCTTGATAAGTATCTTGATGATGCGTTGACGGAAGATAAAGATAAGGAGTAACTATGGTATCAGAATCAGCTAGATATTATCAGACTCATCCGGCTGCAAGGGAGCGCAAGAAGAAATACGATACACGCTTTGAGTCTTCACCTACACAGAAGGCTAAGCGTAGGGAGTTGGCTCGTCATAATGCCGAACACGACAAGAAGTATGGATCAGCATCCAGAAGGGGGATGGATGCTTCACATACCAAGTCAGGAATCAGGTATAAACCATCATCGGTGAATCGTGGTTCCAAGACTGATATGGCTGGAGATAGAAGAGCTAGGGGCGGTCGCTGATAGTGATTGCCGGAACATACGGAAAAAATAAGAGGGAGTGCTCACGCATTCCCTCTTCCGTTATCAACAATCTATTAACCTTAAACAAAAACCTTTAGCCTATGAACTTTAATTTCTAATCACTAAAATCAATGAACAAAATATTTCTAGAACCCATTAACTTTCCTCCTCAGACATCTGCTTCAACTTCTCTGTAAGCGCATTTGCAATCTCACGCTTATCTTCGAGAGTGACGGTCTGCAGCTTCGGACAATTAAACTCAAGCATCTTGATGAAGGTGCTGACCTTATCCTTCGGCTCGCATTTGTACCATGCAGCCATAAAATCATCCCAAGCATCTCTAGTGAAGTCGGCACACAGCTCACGAAACTCCTTCTTGATAGGAGACTCGTAACCTTTCTGCTTTCCGCCGGATTTCGCCCGACCTTTCTCGAACTGACCTTTTGAATTTCTGTCTGTAGCCATATCCTTCACTAAATATGATGCAAAGGTACACACAATCCTGCACATAGAAATCTTATCTATTAACTTTTTGCTGCTAAGTTAATGGATAAGATGCTTATATAATAAGGTATAGTTATCTTTGCTGCAGTTTAAACGTTTAAAATAAATTTTTATGTTAGGATCATTAATCGGTGCAGGACTCGGTGTTGCAAGTAGTATCTTTGGTGGCATATCAGCCCGAAAAGCAAGACGAAAGCAGGAGCGGATGCTTGCACAGCAGGAAAAGGAAAATCAGGCATGGTATGATAGAAAGTACAATGAAGACCCTACCAAACGTGCCGATACCGTAAGATTGCTCACTCAGATGCAGGAGCAGATCAAGAACAGAAACAAGGCTGCTAGGGGCAGACAAGCGGTGATTGGTGGTACGGAAGACTCTACCACAGCAGTGAAGGAAGCGAATAACAAGACTCTTGCCGACACGACCTCCCAGATTGTGGCTGCAAATGAGTCTCGCAAGGATGACATCGAAAGTCAGTATCAGGCGAGAAAGAATGCTATCCAAAATAAGAGAATGGGGCTGGAAGCAGAGAAGGCTGCTGGTGCTGCTAGCGTGGCTGCTGGTGTTGCCGGAACTGCTGCCAATATCGCTGCCACCATTGATGGTGGATTGGGCAATAGCAAGGTTGCCAGACCTAGCGTTTCCTCGCCTACACAAGCTGATCTGGATAAGCTCGATGCCAAGGTTGGTGCGGCTCCTACCCAGCAGCAAGTGGCGAGTGATTTGAACGATATGATAGGTGATAATGCACCTAAAAAGGTAAACGTATAGCTTATGGGATTGGCAGATTATTTACGAACGAACAATGGCTTGAAGACTACACAGAGTGTACTCAACAAGCAGCAGAGTGGTGTGGATGCTGCTCAGAAGGCTTCTCCTGAACAAATCAATATGAACACCGCACAAGCTATGCTCCATGGCAAGGAGGAGCAGCTTACTCCTCCCAAGGATGCCCATGAGCAAGCGGTGAGAATGAACCAGCAGACTTCCGAGGGTATGCTGAACGGCTCTATCCCTATCGTGAAGAAGGAAGAACCGAAGCCGGAACCCAAGCAGGAGCCGGAGAAGAAGCAGTTGACCTATGCGGAAATGTATAAGATGCTGAACCCTGCTGATAGTGAATCTCCTGAGCAGAGAGCACAGAGAGAGAAGAACGAGAAGCGGAAGGCTCGTATCGCTGCCTTTGGGGATGGTCTTCGGGCACTCGCCAACATTATCTTCGCTAGCAAGGGAGCCAAGGTGGTACACAATCCTGAGTCGGATATGACTGCTGCCATCAACAAGCGAAAGGCTTATATGGATGCTCAGCGTAAGAAGAATCGGGCGGCTTGGCTGACTGGCTATCAGAGGGCATTGGCTCTGGATGAGGAAGCGAGAAAGAATAACCTGACTCTTGCCGAGCAGATGAGGTATCACGATATGCAGAATGACATCAACAAGGTGAAGAATGATCAGGGGCAGCAGAGAATTGACCAAGGTCAGCAGAAGATAGAACAGAATCAGCAGAAGATTGACTTGTCGAAGTTGAAATATACAAATGATGCTGAGTATAAGGAAGCTAAGTTGAAGATAAGTGAATTGCTTGCAAATGGTCAGATAAGTCATTGGGCAGCTCAAGATGCGACTGCTAGACTCCGTGAGAGTCGAATTGCTGCCAAGGCTCATGCTTCTTCTGGTGGCAACAAAACTACTGCTGGATATTGGTATGAGTTCTACGATATGATGGACTCCCCTGAAGGTCAGAAGAAGATTAATGAACTCAAAAGAAAGTTGAGAATCAAGAATGTGACTCAGACTAATGTGAGATACATCATGGATAGATTGAAGGGCAGAAGTAGTTCTGCTGGTGGTGGTGTACCATCGGGTGGCGGCAAGCATACGACACATAAGGCTGGCGGTTCTTCTTCGGCTGGTGGCAAGAAGAAGACTGGAGTAAAATGGTAACAAGATTGGTAACAAACTAATATATATATTATGGCAGAAAGACCATTATACACTTTATACAAGAATCTGAAAGCACAGAACTATGATGTGCCGGACGATTACAATAAGTTTGAGAGTGCCCTGACCAGAGACGGAAAGGGCGGTGCTGATAACAGACACGCTATCTATGAGAACTTGAAGGCTCAGAACTTCGATGTTCCTAATACCTATGAGCGTTTCTACTCGGCACTTTTTGAACCAAGAAGCAAGACTTCATCAAGGGCGAAGGGCGGTAGTGTTCCTATGAGTGCTGCTGATCGTGCTCGTTTCTCGGCTGGGGCAGCAGCTATCTCGGCAAGTGCTCAGCACACGATGAATAATGCTGGCAGATACAACAGACTGAAACAACGCAAGCAGAAACAGCAGAAGGATTTCGGGCGTGTGAACTTGGGTACACATCAGACTCCTTATGGTGGTGATGCAAACAATGTGGTGAAGGATGATTCCTCTTACAATCCTGAGACTGGCAAGGCTGGGGCATACGTATCATCTGACAACGAGAATGTTTATTCTCAGCCGGAAGCCGAGCAGAAACAAGCTGTACTTGACCAGCAGAACAATGCCTATCAGGAAGCGGTAGATATTGGCGAGATTCCATCTGTATTCGATGTTCGTGACAAGAATGGAAACTATGACTTGCAGGAGAACATCAACAAGAATGGAACCTATCTTACTGAGGAGGGTGCTCGCAATCAGTTTGATAAGAAGCTGGCGGAAGCCTATGCCCGAAAGAAGGAGATTGAAGCTCTTATCGCTGAGGATCATCGTCAACACGGAAATCCTCTGCTCTCTTATGGTGCTAGTATCGGTGCAAGTAACGGAAGAACTGCAGAACAGAGTGACTATAGCAACAAACTGGCAACATCCCTTGCTCTGGTTAAGCAGCAGATCGGTGCGCTTGAAGCGGTGAAACAATACCCTACAAGTAGTTGGGGTGAGGATGCATTGAAGGCTCTTGACAATACTGCATTCACGGCTAAGACTTGGGATTTCGGTCTGACTGACTTTGCAACTATGGGTCAGATGGAACGTATCAAGACAAAGATGGACAACAACCTTCCACTCTCCGGCTCCGATAAGATGCTCTTGAAGAGTAAGCTGGGTGCTGATGCTGCTGCGGCTCTTGAAGACGAGAAGATGGGCAACATCTATCGCTGGACGAAGATTGCCGGACAGTCTCTCCCATTCATGGCAGACTTCTTCCTGACTGGCGGTTATGGTGGTATTACTAAGGCAATCAGCCGAGGAGCCTTGAAGTTCGCTGCTAAGCGTGGCATGGGCAAGGTGAGTGCTGCCATCTTGAAGAACACTGGTATCGTGGCTGGCGATGTTATCGGCTCGTATGCGATGGCAGGATCAGAACAGGCGATGAAGACTGGAGCAGACATCATGCAGCGACATCTTGGTAATCTGTATCAGGATGAGAAAGGTGATTACAAGTTCGGTACATTCGATGAGAACGGAAATCTCCTGCATGAGGGTGGCGAGTCTATGGGTACTGCTCTCTATAAGGGTCTGACCTCTGCTATGGTGGAGAACTATACTGAGAAGCTCTTCGGTCATAGCTATGGTATCAAGAAGGGTGCAATCAACTTCATGGAAAAACATGGTATGAATGCTTCTGCTGAGTTCTTCAAGAATATCGGCAAGAGTGGATGGTACACCAATTCCAAGAAGTGGATGGAGAAGTTCGGCATCAATGGCTTCGGTGAAGAAGTAATGGAGGAGGAGATTGGCATTCCTCTTCATGCTCTATTGGATGGAGATAATAAGTTCTCTGACCTCCTTGATACTAAACAGCAACTTGACATCATCGGTGGTATGGCTCTATCTGTCGGCTCTATGTATGCGATGGGTGCTGGCTCCCGACCAGTCAAAGGTGTGTACAATCGTTCCCAGTACTACCGATTCCGTAACAAGGTGAACGTGGCTGATAGTGATGCTCAGAACCTGATGGGCGATAAGTGGGCAGACATCAAGGATAAGATTGACAACACGACCAACGAGCAGATGGGTGGTGTGTTGGCTGATATTCTCAGACAGAGAGATACTATGAGCAAGGATCAGATTAATGCTGCCATCAACTATGGTATCAATCTGATGAAGATGCGTGGCTACAATGTTGCCAAGACTGCCGAAATGAATGCTAGAGAGATTACCAACGAGCCAACAACTCCTGAGGAGCAGCATCAAGAGGATATTGATAATGCTTACTCTGAGGGTCACGATGCTGATGATGCAGACAAACATGACATTCAGTTGGAGCATGAAGACCAGATGAAGACTCTTGCCGGATTGCTGAATATCTCCGAGCAGCAGTTGTCAGCTATGAATGATGATGAGCTTCAATCCCTGACTGGGCAGAACGACAAGATCGACCAAGCTATCTATGACTACCAGTTGTCTTCTGCTCGTTACCAAGGTGTGACAGATGATGCTCAGGATAAGATTGATATGGCGGCAAATCAGGCAGCTCAGCGTGTTGATATGTACACAGACAAGAGCCGTGGCTCCGTCCGTAACGCTACGGTTAAAGCTAGTGGTGGTGCTGAAGATTATGGTGTGTACATTATCTCCGGCAATATTGCTATCAACGAAGATGGCTCTATCAATGTAGCGGATAGCGATGATATGATTCTCTTCTATGATCCTACAACAAATTCTGTTGAACATGCTGATGCACTGAGATTCGCTGAACTGGGTGATGAAGTTCCTGCCGATGATGTGAAGGCTCAGGCGGTAGCTGATGCAAAGGAGAAGGCTATCAAGGAAGTTGCTGGCATTGTTGATGGCACAATAGATGTTGGCTCCCAGTTCAAGGTTACTGGTGCTGATGGTTTGGAACATACCTACGAGATTCTTGCCGACTATGGCGATGGTACTGCTGCAATCTCTATTGATGGTAACGTGGTAGAGAATCCATATTCGCTTGAAGACTTGCAGCAGTTGAAAGACTTGGAGGATCAGAAGAGACTGGAAGCAGCCAAGGCTCAGCGTGAGCAGATGGAGAAGGAGCGTGCTGAGCAGCAGACTCAGGAGACAGAGCAGCCAGAAGAGACTCAGCCTTCTCTTGACTTCAATCAGATTCTTAATGATAATGGTAACGTGGTGCTCGCTGATGTTCTCGGCAAGGATGGCAACACTAAATATCCAAACTCCCAGTTGTTCCTCATCCGTGATTCAGGTGCCAAAGCTAAGGTGATGGAGTTGAAGAGTGATGGTACTCTCGTTCCTCATGCGGTAAACAAGAAAGATGTGAGAACTGCTACTACTATGACACTCGATGAGTATAAGCAAGCATTTGCTGACTCCTCAATGATAGAGGATAATAGTGGTGCGATAGAGGGCGGTAGAGGTGGAATAGAGGTGAATGATGAACTCCCACCAGTTCCTGATAATGTGACAATCAATGGTGATGGAACATACTCTGTTGATGGTGCTGTGCAGGGTGGAGAAAATACTACTGCTCCTGCTGAACAGACAGAACAGACTCCTGCTATGACTCTCGAAGATGGAACCATCGTGCCTATGCTGGAGGATGGCAATCCTGACTTCTCGAAGCTGACTGCTGATCAGACTGCTGAGTTGTATGACTCCCAGTTTGGTGAGGATGCTGATAGCGTAATTAGTGGATGGGTATCTGATGCCAAGAAAGCACTCGACAAGGCGAACAATATGACCGTGAAGGGTAAGAACTTCGTGGAACAGAAGGCGGCAAAGGAAGCTAAGGAGAAGGCGATTGCTGATGCTCAGGCTGCCTATGACTCTGCTATTGCTATCCGTGATGCCTATAACAGCAGACAACTTGCCAAGGTCGAAGATACTGCTGAGGGTAGAAAGAATCTCATTGAGAAGGCAAGAAGAAAGTTCTCTCGCTTGAAGAGTGCGGTAAAGGATGATGCAGAGGCGGTATCTCAGCTTTACAAAGATGTTGTCGGCTCTCTCCTGCATCGTCTGTATGATGTGACTGGCATTGATGTGACTGATACGATTCCGCTTACTGCTGAGGAATATGTGGCTAGCAATCTCGGTGCTCACTCTCTCAACTATGAGGGAACTGAGACAAGCAAGGGTGTAAAGCAGGAAACTGGATTGAGCAGAGAAGACTTTGCCAAGACTCAGCTCCTCGCTGCTGATGGCAAGGGAACTACCATTGATGATCTCGTACATAGTCTGTGGGAGAATCGTCCATCTAACCTTGAATCTCTCGACACTCAGGATATTCGCAATGCCCTTATTGGTGTGCTCAATAGCGGTTTCAAGGCTTCGGAAGCTAGAAACTATATTGAGAATCTCCGTATCGCTCAGGCTGAGAATATTCTTGAAGAGCAGAAGAAGGCGGCTGACAACGCAGCATTCGCTGAGGAGAATAAGGCTGAATCAGAACAACAGACAGAAACGGCTCCTGAATCTGAGGAGAAGACTGGGGAAGAAAACTCTGATGAGATTAATGATGAGGAGAATGAGCAGACAAATGAGAATATAAATGCTCCTGAGACTCCTGAGATTCCTGAGGATGCAACGGACGAGAATCCGCTTGGTCAGCAGAAGTCTGAGGAAGACTTGCCTTTCTCTGCTAGAGACAATGGTACACAGCAGACAACTGCCGAGCGTGCTGCTGACGTAGAGAAGAATAAGGTGGATGATATGAAGGTCGTTGATAACATCGTGGGGCAGAAGACTCGCAAGGCTTTCGAGAGACTGGCTAAGATGATGGGTGCTAACATTCAATGGCAGTACTCAGACAAGTTGGGCAACGGCTGGATTCAGGAGACTACGGATGCCGATGGCAACGTTCATCGTACAATCTTCATCACTCTTGACTCTTCTATCACGGAAGGTGCTCAGTTTATCTTCGGTCACGAAATGACTCACCAAATCAAGAACCTGAACCCTGCTGCATACAATGAGTTGACTCAGCTTGTGCTTGATACCTATGGCTCTGATGCCTTCGACAAGGCGGTAGATGAGACTATGAAGAGATATTCCGATGCAGGATTCTCTGGACGTGCTAGAGATTACTATGCTGAGGAGGTTGTTGCTGATGCGGTAGGTGAAATGATTCGTGATCTCAACTTGGCTCACACTCTCGCTATGAAGATGTCTCATCCTCTGCTCGCTGCTATCCATGAGATATTGCAGAAGATTAAGTTGGCATTCTTTGGTACTGAGTATAGCGATGTAACCAAGAACATCATCCGCTCTATCGAACAAGCCTACGTGAAGACTGCCAATGGTCAGGTGACAAACTCTGAGACTGGTGAAGATGTTTCATTCTCTCTCCGTCAAAAGCCTGAGCCTAAGAAGAAGGGTATCGGCTACAAGGTGTTCGTGCTAAAGGATGGTAAACTCTATCCGCCGATGGTAGCGAACCCTGATGGTGCTGCTACTCCAGTTGGTGTATGGCTTGATGCTGATGCTGCTCCTATAGCAGGAGAAAGCAAGACTGGCAGACCTCAGGTAAAGCAGGGCGGCAAGGGCACACAAGGTGGCAGCGGTAAGCTAGCCTATAGACCAGGATGGCATCTTGGTGTAGTGCCTTATGCTATCCAGTTCAACCGCAAGGATGCTGAGGGCAACAAGACTCTCTTCCCAAAGAACTTCGTCTTCGCTGAGGTGGAGTATGCTGCTGATGTAGATTATCAGGAGGAAGCCCGACAAGAGGGTATCAATCCATCCGGCAAGTATCAGCATTCATTGGCTGGCTTGAAACATCTGCCTACTGATGGCTATTATATGTATCGTACCAACCCGAACCCTGAGACTGACCCTTGGGTGATTACTGGTGCGATGAAGGTGAACCGTATCTTGACCAGAGCAGAGCAAGCGGAACTTGTGAAGAATGCAGGACGTGAACCTCAGCAGATTCAGGAGGGCGATATTGTTACTGATGATGTTGTGAACAGCATCAATCAGGAGATAGATGATGCTCCTAAGTTCTCGTTAAAGGTATATCATGGTAGCGGTGCTGACTTCACAGAGTTTGACTTCGACCACATGGGCGAGGGTGCTGGCTCCCAAGTATTCGGTTGGGGTGGCTATGTTACATCTTCCAAGAAGATAGGAAAAAGCTATGCTACTCTGATGGATAATGACCCTTCTAAAGCATATTATCGCATACAGCGTTCTAATGGTACAAGATTCGCCAAGAAATATCCTACTCTAGAATCATTCCTGCATGGAGATAAGCAAATAGCTATGAATGACAAGTTCACAGAGCAGGAAAAGATAGACTTCTACAATGAAATGAAGAAGTTGGCTGAGCCATACCATAATCTCTATGAGGTGGATATACCTGATGATAATGGCAGCAACTATCTGGATTGGGATAAGCCTTTGAGTAAAAATCAGCAGGATGCCATTCGTGAAGGGTTGGAGCATCTTGGTGTAGGTATTAAGACGTTAGAAAGCAAAGGTCAGTCTTTAGAGAGAACTGGCGAAAATGTTTACAACAGTACTCTGTATATTGGGTTAACTGGAACAGAGTATGATTTGCCTGAAAGAACTAAAGGAATAAGCAAGTTCCTATCTTCTGTGGGCTTTACTGGTATTAAGTACAAGGCTGGACGTAACTTCGGTGGTGCTAAAAAGGGCGATACTAACTATGTTATATTCAAGCCTGAGGATATGAGAATCACAGAGCACACCAAGTTCTCGTTGAAGGATAATCAGGGGAATCCTCTGAATCAGGATGGTACTTTGAAGCTGGATAAGATTAAGTCCGTTGATGAGTTGACGGATGAAGACTTCTTGCATCCTACTAGAAATGTAGAATTGCCTAGCTTACCAAAGAAGATTGCTGATGCTATCGGAACAGAAGGCAAGCCAGTTGTTATCAAGAAGAATATCTTTGAGCGTAATTATATGAGACATAAGGACGTTACTCCTGAATTGAGTAAAGTAATCTTTAAGTCTGCTTTGTACAATCCTGATTTGTATGGTCAGAATCAAAAGAAAACTAGACCATATAATTGGGTACTTATCAACACGAAGGACGAGAAGGGCAATAACCGCACAGTATTATTAGAGGTAAATCCTAATAAAGATAATGTGGAAATCGTTCATTGGCACTTTGTGAATGATAAAAATTTGGGATTGATAAAGAAACAAGCCATCCGTGAGGGCGACCAAGTCCTCATACTGCCTTCTGAACAATCAGAAGAGGTTGGTGGTCTTTCCAACCTTACGGATGACTTATCTGCTGCAAAGATAGACAATTCTTCTGAAACTGCCAAGGAAAATGGCGAAAAGTTTTCATTGAAGGATGAAAAAACTCTTGCAGGAGTGCATAACATATCAGAAGAGAAGCTGTTGAAGGCTATCAAACAAGGTGGTCTTGCCAATCCGTCTGTGGCAGTCATTGACTCTAGTAAGCAAGACCATAAGGAGTATGGTGGCATTTCCTTGATTCTGCCTTCCGATAAGATTGCTAAGAGAACTGGAAAGAATGCAGGTACTTGGCAAGGTGATGCTTATACTCCTACTTATCCGGAAGTGGAGAAGCAGATGAGCAATAAGGGGGCTGAAAAGTCTTCTTCGGATGTTCTTTCTGTGCCAAAAGAAATGCAGCATGAAGTAAGAAATGGTATCGACCGATGGTTGAACGGAGGCGATGCAAACTCTGGTTTGAAGTATCTCTTCCTTCATGAGAAGGGTAACGCTCCTAAAATGGTAGAATTGCAACATAAATATAGCGATAAGGTCTATAATGACCTGAAATCTATCACATCAGGGAACTTTGACATCAGTAGTATTGGCAAGGCTGATGCTCAGAAGGTCTTGGATATGTATATTGATAACGTTTTCGGTGGTGACAGAGCAGCTTATGAGGAAAAGCAAAAATATCGTATTGCGAGGTATAAAAAACAAGTAGCTGAGGGTGAAAAGAATCCTTTCTTGTTAGTTAGAGCAAAAAATGCCTTGGAGCAGTATGATAAATATGGCTTTTATTTCGATAAAGTTCAGGAATTTGTTCGCAAAGTAGAACGTGACCATCGTATGACTGGAGTTGACACGAATGCTACGCTTAATGATGTGGAAGACTACATCAAGACCAATAACCTGACAGATGAGTTCAATATTTGGCTGGAAGGTAAGGAAAAGGAATATGGCATTAAGGAGGTAATCTTTGATGGCTTTACTCCTAGTGGCAATCGTAGATATGTGCCAAACACCTTGGAGAATGTTTCCAAGTTGATGAAGAAGCAAGGGCGAAATGGCGCAACTGGTGCGGCTGTATCTTTCCAAAACTTTGCTGCAAGACTGATGCCTTCTTATGGAACATTGAAGGATATTCGCTCCAAGAAAGGTTTGTTGACTTCTGACCGAGAGAAATTTGATAAATTCAGAGATAAGTGGTCTAGTGTTTTCTTTGAACTTGGTAATAAATGCCAACCAGATTCCACAAGTGCTTTTGATAGTTATGGCATGGAAAGACTCTCTGAGGCTGCTATGACCAGCGACCCACAAGCATACTTGAAGAAGGAGTATAATGTGGACTTCTCAGATGAGGACACGAAACGCTTGAAGGAAATGGTTAAGGCTATCAAGGAAGAGCATCCTGCCATGTACTTTGAGACTAAGTTTGAACGTCCAGTTAGATTTGATGAGTTCTCTGCTGCTGTTGTTCCTACTACTACCAAGAAAGAGGTGAAGGAGGCATTGAAGAATGCTGGTGTATCAATCTTTGAGTATGACGAAAAGAGCGATGCAGACCGCAGTCGTGCCTTCAATGAAGCTATCAATAGTAGCGACAATATTCGTTTCTCTCTGAAAGAAGAAAAGGAGAAGATTGTTGCTGATGCCAAGGCAAACGGAACCTATATGACTGCTCCTAATGGTGAGAAGACCAAACTGGATGCTGAACAATGGGCAACCGTCCGTACTGCCAACTTCAAGAACTGGTTCGGTGATTGGGAGAATGACCCTGAGAATGCCTCCAAGGTGGTGGATGAGAATGGCGAACCTATGGTGGTTTGGCATGGCAGAAGTGCTGAGTTCAACACCTTTGAGAAGAAGGAAGGTGTCCGCTTTATCATGGGGCTTGAAGACAAGGTGAAGGCAGAAGGATTCTTCTTCTCTCCTGATAAGGGCTTGGCTGAGGAGTTTGCATCCAATTCGTCTAGACACCGTGGCGGCAAGGCTAATGTGGTTCCTTGCTTCCTGAATATCCGAAGACCAATGGATTTGACTGGCGAAGACTATGACAGAATCTACGAAGATGTGACTGGCTGGGAGTACATGGTGGGCATGGACACTCAGGATAATCTTTGGGGTATCATGGATGAAGAGGGAATGGCTGACAAGATTAAGGAGAAAGGCTATGATGGAGCCATCTTTGTTGAAGAGGTGGATGATAGCTATGAGCCTACCAAGATTTCCTATTGTGCTCTGGATGCCAACCAAATCAAGTCTGCCGAGAATAACAATGGCGATTTCTCTGCCGACAACAATGATATCCGTTTCTCTCTCGCTGGCGAGCGTGGTGCGGCTGCTGCTGACAAGGCAGAGGAGCGTACTGCTCGTATGGATAACCTCTCCGTGGCTCGTAAGATGGAAGAGGAGAAGAAGGATGCCAAGGCTATCAAGATGGCTACTGGCTGGGAGCGTGGTGCTGATGGCAAGTGGAGATACGAAATGCCGGATGCCATGATCAAGGACACGATGGACGTAGGCGGTGGACATATTGTTAAGCGTTATGAGGATGATATGCTGTGGAATGGTGGCAAACTTTCTAGGGTGATTGATGCTCCTGAACTATTCAAGGCTTATCCTCAGTTGAAGGATGTGCGTATTGAAACGGATGCCATTATGAACGATATGCCTTCAAATGGTGAATATAATGCCAAGACAAACACCATTACCATCCATGCTGACGAGCTGAAATATATGAATAGTATATTGAATCACGAGATTCAGCATGCAATCCAGTCTATTGAGGGCTTTGATAGAGGAGGTAGCCCTAGATTGGTTAGAGGTGAGATTAAGAAGAGATTAGCAGAGGTCACTAAGCAGATTCGCCAGTTGCGTGCAGAAGGCAAGGAAGATGAGGCTAAGGCTATTGTTGAGAAGAACAGAGGTCTTTATAATGCTTATCAGGCGAATGATGATTACAACAGCTACAAGTCGCTTGCTGGCGAGGTGGAAGCAAGAAATGTGCAGGAAAGAATGAACATGACTCCTGAGGAAAGAAGAAGAACTCTCGCTGAATCTACTGAGGACGTTGCCCGCAAAGACCAGATTTTCTTGGGTGTTGGCGATGTGTCCTTCTCTCTCCGTGATATGGCTGACGGAAAGGAGAGTGGGGCGGCTGATATGGCTGAGGACTTGAAGAGTCTGAACACTCCTGATGAGGTGGATGATGCTATCAAGACTGCCATTGATGATATGCCGAGCGGCTGGCAGATGGCTAACAAGAAGATGGTTCATATTGCTCAGGCTCTGGGCGAGAACCGCAAGGCAGAGATTGCTGGCGATGAACCTAAGTTCTCCCTGAAGGATGGCACTCTCATTAAGGCTGGAACCTACTTTAGCGGTGGCGGTCTTGTTGAGGAAGGCTTGAAGGGCATCATCGACCCAGTGGTGGCAGTTGAGTATGATGAGAAGATAAGTGGTGTTTATCGCAATAACTTCGGGCAGCATATTGTGACGGCTGATGTTCGTGATGTTGACCCTAAGGAGTTGGTGAAGCAGATAGATGGCGAGGTGGAGTACTTCCATGCCAGCCCAGTCTGCAAGAACTACTCTCAGGCGAAGAGTAACCATGCTGAGGTGGAACTTGACAAGGAAACTGCTGCTAGTACTGCTGAGTTCATTAATGCTATTAAGCCAAAGGTGGTGACCATTGAGAATGTGAAGGGGTATAAGGATTCGGAAGCGATGAAGACTATCACCGATGCTCTGGATGCCAACGGCTATACTTGGGATGCAGATGTGTATAACGCTGCTGACTATGGCGGCTACACCAACCGAGAGAGATTGATTGTCCGTGCGGTTCGTGATGGCAAACTACCTGAAAAGCCAAAGAAGATGGCACACAAGAGTGGATGGTATGAAGCTGTGGCTGATATTATCCCGACCCTGACCGAGAAGAAGAATGGTGTGGCTCCTTGGATGGACGTTCGCTTGAAGGCTGATGGCATTGACTGGAGAAACATTGACAAGCCATTATATGTGATGGGTAGTGCCTATGCTGACGGAAAAATTCCTCATGCCTTTGCTGATGAACTGCTGCCAACACTCCGAACCAAGAGCGGTGATGTGATTGTGATGCCGGATGGTAAGGTATATCGTGCCATGGGTAGAGTGCTCGCAAGAGTATCAGGAGTGAGCGATGATTACAAGATGCCATTCTCCGAGAATCTGAGCCATACCATCATCGGCAACGGAATCCCTACCCAGTTGACGGAACATGTTATTGCTCCTCTGCTTACTGGATCTGACCCTAAGTTTAGCATCCGCACCTATCATGGTACTGGTGCTAGCTTTGATAAGTTTGATTTGTCTCATGCCTTGGAAGGCGAGGGAAGTGAGAGCTTCGGGCATGGTGTGTATGTTACCAACTCTAGCAAGATTGGACGTGAGTATGCCCAGAGAGCAAAGAATAGAAAGATGGAAGACCTCTATAAAAATATGCGCTACCCTGATGGGGTGAAGGGCGATATTTTCAAGAGAAGAGTCTTTGGGGAAATGGTGAACGATGTGGCTACTGGCGGTAGTGTGGCAAGTGCCAAGGAGTTTGCCAAGAAACGTGTCGGTGCTGATGCCAACGATATTCAGCGTACCCTTGAAAACTTGAAGGATAGAGAGAAGGGAACAGAATATGAGCAGAACTTGAAGAATAGACTTGCAGAGTATAAGGAAGGCTTGAAGTGGATTGATTCCCTTAATGAAGACTATCTGACTCAGGGAAATGCGAACCGTTACGATGTGGATATTCCTGATGATAATGGTAGCAACTATCTGGATTGGGAAGGAACGATTCCTGATTCCTTGGATAAGCAGAAGGTGGCAGAAGATGCCTATAAGGTAGTATCAGATAATCAAGGTTTCAATGATTTCAAGGCTACTCCTCTTAATGATTTCATTGCTCATACATTGAAGACTTATGTTAACACAACAGATGTGGCTGGAAGAGTTGAGAAACTGAAATCAGATATTAAGGATGTGATTGAGAATTATGTGGCAGATGACGATGTACTTGCTTTAAACGAGTATTTGAAGGATGCTACTCCTGATGATGTACTCGCTACCATCTGGTACAATGACCTAGTTAGAGATATTAATGATGCTGACCTTGGCGAGGAACTTTACAGAAAGTTGAGTACTTATGTAGGCGATAATGCAGCCAGTCAGATTCTTTCTGATAATGGTCTTGTCGGTATCAAGTACCCTGCTGGCATGATTCATGGCGGTGCAAAAGAAGGCGATTACAACTATGTTATATTCGATGAGAACAATGCCAATATCGTGGGTAATACCCGATACTCTTTGCGCTATGATCAGTTTGAGCACGACCTGAACCAGTGGAAGAAGGATAACAATCTGCCAAAGGATGCCCAGCGACCAACCATCCCACAACGTAACGCTGGCGAGAGTGCCGTTGACTTCCTGAGAAGAGTGGACGAGTACCGCAAGATGATGGCTCTGTGGAAGACTGCTCCAACCTACGAGCAGCATCTTCTGAGTGATGATACTGCCCTTGGTGAGTTCAACCGAGAGCTGCAGCGTGGTTCTGTGCTCAAAAGAATCGCATTCCAAGATAGTATGCTGGCTATCCGCAAGGCTCAGGAAGCTATCATGAAGGAGGTGGGTGTTGACCGCCTGAATATGGCTGAGGATGCCTATACTGCCGAGAACAGAAGTCACGGCAAGGGAAAGAACGAGTTTGAGGAGTACAATAACGAGTTCCTGCAGCCACTCAGAAAGGCTTATCATCAGATGAAGAAGGTACTGGGCAATAGCTACGACAACGTGCGAGTCTATATGATGGCTAAACACGGATTGGAGCGTGATGCCCAGATGGCATTCAAGAAGTCATTGGAAGCTGACTATGAAGATGTGAATCAGAGAAGTGCAGCATACAAGGCATACAAAAACGACTTGGATCGTGTGACCAATGATGCCGACTTGGAGTTTGGCAGGGTAGATTTCACCACTTGGAGACAGAAGGATAATGCCCTCCGAGGAAAGTACTCTCCATCCTATATGGACTACCGCTATGATGATAACGGAATCGCATACGATTATTCCGGCTTGTCTTCACTCTTCGATGGTTCAGACTTCGAGGAAGCTGCCCACAAACTGGTAAGGGATGTGGAGACCAAGCATCTTGCCGAGGTTCAGGCTCTTTGGAATGCTACGAATGCAGCCACCAAGAAGATCCTTCGTGATGGCTTCAAGGCTGGAATGATGAGCAAGGATGCCTACGAGTATGTGAAGGGTATGTATAGCCACTACATTCCTCTCCGTGGCTGGGATGGCACTACTGCCGACCAAGTCTGGGACTATATCGGTGGCGGCAAGGGTGCGTTCAATCAGACCTTGAAGACTGCACACGGACGAACCTCTATCGCTGATGATCCTATCGCATACATCGAGAATATGGCAGAGAGTGGAATCCTGCTGAACAACAAGAACTGGGTGAAGCAACACCTGATGCTCTTGGCTCAGAATCATCTTACCTCACTTCTGACTCTGAGCAAGGCTTGGTATGTGAAGAGTACGGATGCTAACGGCAACGAGGAGTGGATTCCTGCTACCCCTCAGATTACTTCTCAGATGAATAGTAATCAGGTGAAGGCTGCCATTAATGCTTTCGAGCAGAAGATGGAGCAGTTGGCTCAGACTGGCGATGCTACCAAGCAGAGAGATGGATTGAACATAGCCTATCCTCAGACTCACAGCGAGGAGAGAGAACATGAGGTACGAGTGATGAAGGATGGCGAGGAGTATGTAATCTACGTGAATGGTGACCCTCAGTTGGCTCAGGCGATGAACAATACCAGAGCACACCGAGTAAGAGAGATTCAGAGCGGTAAGCTGGATAGGGCTGCTGCTTGGTTGGGCAGAAAGATGGCTGCTGCCTACACTAGTCTTTCTCCTCTCTTCATCCCTTCCAACTACTTCCGAGACCTGACTATGACTCTGGCTTCTACCGCTATTCGTGAGGATGGCAGATACAATTATCTGCTCATAAAGAATCTCGCTACCTCTTGGAATCTCGGTTTTATGCTGAGAGAATATCAGAACGGCAAGTTGAGAGAAAAGGTAAGCAACGGAAACGCTACACCAAAGGAACAGATGTTCTATGACTTTATGATGAATGGTGGCGAGACTGGCTTTGTCTCTTCGCTTGATGTGGAAGACTTGAAGAAGAAATTCAAGAACGACTTGAAGGATTTGGATAGATGGAAGGCGAACCCAGTAAAGGTAGGGCACACCATCATGGATGGCATTGAGTTCCTGAACAGAATGATTGAGGATAGCAACCGATTTGCGGTCTATATGACTTCCATCCAGTATGGTCGCTCCATTGATGAGGCTGTGAATGATGCCAAAGATGTAACCTTGAACTTCAACCGCAAGGGTACTGGCGAATACGGCTGGCAGATGATTAGAAATCTCTATCTCTTCATCAATCCGGCTGTACAGAGCTTGCAGACCTTGGGTGCGCTTGTCAAGCATCATCCTTTCAAGTTCACGGCTGTTACTGCAGCTTGGTTGGCGAGTGGTGTGCTGGTTCCTATTGTCAATGCTGCCCTGATGAGTCTGTTGGGCGGTGATGATGATAAGGATAAGTATTGGCAGTTCTCTAAGTGGGATAGACGAAACAATGCCATTATGTGGATTCCGTTTACCAACGAATATGTAAAGATTCCGCTTGCTCAGGAGTTCCGTGCCTTCTATGGCATAGGCGATATGATTGCTTCCAAGATGATGGGTGGCGAGCTGGCAGAGGAAACTTGGAGCCAGTATGCAGAAGACTTGCTCGGTCAGGTAGTGGATATGCTTCCGCTTGATCCAACTGGATATGATGGCAACATAGCAGTCAGCCTGATGCCGAACCCTATCCGTCCTGTCTTCGAGTTGGCTTTCAATGTTGATTTCACTGGCAAGCCATTATTCAAGGAGACAGAGTACAACAAGTATGACCCGAACTTCACCAAGGCATACGTGGGTACTCCTGATTGGCTGGTGCGAGTATCGAAGATGGTTAACTCAATCGGAAATGACTATCCTGATGTACAGCAGAATGCCATAGATGCTTTTGGAGACCCAAGATACAATCTGAACAACCCAGCGGTGGTTGATCACGTCTTGTCTTCCTATCTCGGTGGTGCATACACAATGGGAAGTCAGGTGCTCGGTGTCCTCACCAAGTCACTCAACGACCCGAAGGAAATCAAGATGGCAGACATACCATTGGTAAGCAAGTTCGTGAGCAACCCAGATGATAGACCAGTCACCAAGAAACAAGGTGATGAGTTCTGGAATATGAAGGAGAACCACGACCGTGCAGCCAATACCCTGAGCAAGTTGAAGAAACAAGCTAAGGTGGATGGCGATTACTCTATACTTGAGCGGTTCTACGGCTCAGAGGAATACAAGCAGTATAAGCAGGAAGATGTGAAGGTGAAGAAGTATGAGGAAGACAAGAAGAAGGAACGTGCCGATGAGAGTGGGGAAGAGTACAGACCTCACAAGCTGAATGCCGAGGATATATACAAGGCTCACGCTACTCCGAAGGATGATTTCGAGGACTTGAAGCTGAAACAACTCTTCACCAAACTGAATGGATTCAAGACCTCCTACGACCTCTTGGTTGACACGGCTCCTGGTCAAAGCGATGGCTACTACAACACCAACAAGACTGCCATTGATGCCATTGACGAGATTTCCCTTGACAAGCAGGAGATTTCCGAGTTGAAGAAGGGTTTCTTGGAAGATGGCAAGGATGCCTACAATGCCGAGGATATGAAGAGAATCCGTGAACTGAGAAAGCGAATCCTCTCCGTGCTGGAGCCAGCCAATAAGGTGGTTGTGGCTAACCAGAAGGCGAAGGCTGAGAAGAAGTAATGCAAATATGACTATCCCCCGAAGGAGCTATGCTTTCGGGGGATAATAGTCTCTAGGCAAGGAATCTGCTTTCAATCCGGCACAAAACATCCTTGATTTGATAGGAAAAAGTTTCAATCTGAAAGTATTAACAAAGATTATAGTTTAAATTCCCTCAAAATAACCTCAATCTCAATAATTCTCTTTATCTTTGCTGCATCTAAGAACATCTGTTTATCAGATATTTAAATCAACGGTTCAATACCATTAAACTTTAAAAAAACGAAACGCTTATGGACAAAGACGAAAATAACCAACGTGTCAACAGAATGTTCGGTGAGATAGTTAAGCTTATTCCCGAACGCAGCAAGATCAAGACAGACTTGCTTTATTTCAAGTATGCCCCCATACTCGTCATGCTTATGAGATGGTATGGTGTATCTCAGTTCTATAGTAACAAGATGGAGATTACTCTCTGGTATGAGGAGAACGAGGAACCTGTCTGGTTCTTCTACTTCATTACCTACATTCTCTATCCTATCTCCTTATGGAAAGGTCAGGTGCTCCACCGATTGTGTGTAGAGTGGCGCATCCCTATCCTCTATACCGCAGGAGTCAACGTGATACATGTGATGTTTGGCTCTGTTATAATCACAAACCAGATGTTTTATTGCGATGTCTTCCTGATCAGTCTCATCTTAATATTGTATGCTTATGTCACAATTAGTAAATTACAGCATCATCGAAGCAGGACTTCGTGCTCTTGCTGACAAGGCTCACGAATCAGCAGTAGCCCAAGCGGAAGGCAAACCTATTCCTTGCGGTCTATCAGAGAATGATATGGAACTGGTGGCACTCCTTACCGCCATGATGAATGATACCCAAGCCAACAAGGGCTGGTGCGCCCACGAAATGGGTAAGTCTATTTCCTCCTTCGAGAAGTATGTTCACGATGGAAAGATACCTGAGGGCATCCACGACCAGTTCGGTCACGAAAAGAAGTGGAACAAATCTCTCATCAGGTTCTTCGCCAACAAGAAGGCTTTCTTCCGCAAGCAAGCCCGAAAGTATGGAATAAGCATATAGCATCAGCTACACATTATTATATATAGGAGAGACCCAATCGCCCCTCCTGTATTTTTACGACCTTTTCCGTAACCATAAATCTTTGCTAATCATACATTTATAGAACCTTTTACGAGTTTATCTATCTCTATCCATATTATTCGTATCTTTGTGCTCGTAACGTTACAAAGTGAGAATCATAATTTAGTGTTTAACAAAAAAGATTTCAGGATAATATGGAAAGTAAAACGTATGTATTCGGAAACGAAGGCTCAACATCTAACAATGGGATGCTCGGTCTTCTCGCACCCCTTCTCCAGAAGCAGGGTGTTGACCCAAATGTCCTTCTTGCCATGAAGGGAAACAATGGTTTCGGTGGCGAAGGTGGATGGTTTATGTGGGTAATCTTCCTTTTCTTCCTCATGGGCTGGGGTGGTAACGGCTGGGGAGGTTTCGGCAATAATGGTCGTGGTGGTCTCGCCAACGAGATTAACAATGACTATGGTCGTGGTCTCCTGATGGATGCCATCGGTGGTAACCGCAATGCGCTCAGCAATTTGGCTACCCAGTTGAACTGTACCGAAGGTCAGATTCAGAGTGCTATTTCTGCCTTGACCTCTCAGGTTCAGAATGTAGGTAATCAGGTTGGTATGAGCGGTATGCAGACTATCAATGCGCTGCAGCAGGGTAATATGCAGATTGCTCAGCAGATTGCAAACTGCTGCTGCCAGACCAACAACAACATCACTACTCAGGGTTATGAGAGTAAGTTGGCTATCTGCCAGCAGACTCATGCCATCAACGACAATGCCAATGCCAACGCATTGATGTTGCGTGACACCAACCAGTCTAACCATCTTGCCTTGATGGGTAAACTCGACCAGATGCAGACTCAGGCAATGCAGGACAAACTTGATGCACTTCGTGAGAAGAATAGTGCTCTTGTAGCACAGATTTCCAACGAGCATCAGACTCAGGCTTTGCAGGCATACCAAGCACAGATTATCACTCCAGTGAATGCTGCCCTTGCAGCCTTGCAAGCAGAGGTAGCTGGCATCAAGTGCAAGTTGCCTAATACCGTATCTGTACCATATCCTCAGTTGAAGACCTACAATCCAGAGGTGTTCCAAGCAGCTGCTATGGGAGCATACGCTGGTGATGTAGCAGCAGCCAACGCAGCATCAACCGTAGGTTGTGGTTGTTAAAGGAAAGGAGGTAACTATGTTCCCTTTAAATTATCCTTTCAGCCCATTATTCCCAATGGTCAGGCGACGGAATCCTATCAAGAGAGTTGATATTGGCGGTATCTATGAATTGAAGACCAATGCACTTCAAGTAACTAACGAGAGTGTAGACTTCGGTATCAATCCTAGCTGCTACAAGGCTTTACCTTGTGAGAGTATCGTACTGCTAAAGATTCATCAGGGAGTGCCTACTGCTGGCGAAGACCTTCCAGTCAAGATTGTGGTGCCACACAATGGTGCAACAACCATCAGCACTACTAGCGGAACTACAAGTGGAACAACCACGGCTGGCACAACTAAGTCTTCCGTGGTAGACCATACTGGTTCTGCTGTAACTGGAGCGGGTCTTTCAAGCACTACGGAAGCTCTAGCCTATATCAACAAGAAGAGCGGAACAATCCGACTGCTTGGGTTTCAGCAACCAACTGGTGGCTAACAGAGTATTAACAATGGGGCAGATAGCAATGTCTGCCCCTATAAAAGAGAAAGAAAATGTTTCAAGGTTTAAGACAAAATTCCCTTTTTTACATATTAGACAAGGGAGGAGAAAAGCCGACTCTCAGAATCGGTCAAGTTATATCGGTAAGTGACCCTCAGCAGAAGTTTCCGACAACTTACATCCCGAATCAAGTGCCGAACTTCGACACAACGGTTGATGTAAAGGTGAAGGTTGGAGAACAGCAACTCAACTTCGAGAAACTGCCATCCACCGCTCAGATAGCCAACTCAGGAACTAATGGCGTGGTGGTCAGTGACAGCCGTGATGCTATGTGTGCTGAGGTTGATTCCATGCTCAGACAAGCAAAAGGTATCTTGGAGAGTGTTGACTACAATAAGGCAGTAGTGGAATCATGTGATGAAATACTAGCCAAACTCAATCCTCAGATTGCCAAGGATAAGCAGCAAGAGCAGGACATCAGTAACCTGAAATCTGACATGAACGGAGTGAAGGGTACGCTATCCGAAATTAAATCTCTTCTGTCTGATGCCTTGAAGCTCAGTAAGAACTAATAAAGGTAAGAAGATTATGGTAATGATTGAGATTACAGAAGATAAGTTCGATGATTTGTATGACAACATCGAGTCTATGCTTGGTTTTGGCAGCAAGGCTATGTCTTGTCTGAAAAAGATGAAGCAGGAGCGTATGGGTGAGCGTATGCCTGATTATCGTGACGATTGGAGAAGAGAGCGTGAGGAACGTGAAGAGCGTGAGAACAGACGTAGATTCAACAACGTGAACGATGATTGGAACTATCCGAACCGCTATGGTGAAAGAGGTGGTGGCGGCTACAATGGTGGCGGTCGCTAGTGTTTAACTTGGGAGTTTTGGCACCGACATTTATGTAGGAACCAGACTCCCTTTAATATTCAGCAATATGGGAAAATGCAGAATGCCATTGGATATGTATGACCTCAAACCTGAGGGAATGGTTTCTTATCTCAGATACAATGGCTATCATTTCAGCAAGAAGATGTGCGAGTGGGCGGTGAGTCTGATGTACAAGTATGACCCTTCCTCCAAGCGTGATGTAAGTATCTCGTTTTGGGATAAGGAGAAGGTGGATGCCCTTCTGCTTGGTCAGGGAATCGAGGTGAAGAATAAGATAGGCTACGACCATGTATATGTGGCGAATATGGCGAGGGCAGACTTCTACAAGTCTTCCATCAAGGATGAGGAGCAGCTAGCCCAGTTCATCAAGGATATGGTGGATGATGCCGACCAGAAGGATGGCTTCATCTTCAACCGATTCTATGCAGACTGCTGCCACAACGGAGTTCCTATCCCTTGGGATGATGTGTTATGATCAGAAGAGTAATACAACTCCCGAAGTACGATTGGAGCATAGTATGTTTCATAGGTTATCAGCCTCCTGATGCCGATGAGATATGCTATGCTCTTTCTGATATAGGATGCAGCGGCAATCCGTTATCAGAAGCCCAAGAACATCTAACCAAGGAGAGTGCTGACAGAGGTCTCACGTATTCCAACCTTGCCCAACGGAGAAGCGTTCTTGCCATTGGTACGGGCAATGCTGCAAGTATCATCAATACCATCGGTCACGAACTCCTTCATGTTGTAGCGCATATCTGTGAGCAGGATCATATTGATATGTTCAGCGAGGAGCCATGCTATATAATGGGCACTCTATGTGAGCAGTTCTTCCAGCTTGTGCATTAACTCATCTAACCTTTCTAAGCGAGTAAAACCTTATGTTTTCGTAAGAAAATGAGGTGAAATCTGGTGGAAGGTTAATGAGTAAAAGGAAAGGGTGAGCCTAAACAACTCACCCTTTCTCTTTATTTATAAACTCAGCGACTTAGAGTTCTAATACCTTATTTTTAAGGACAATATCTTTCCTTTTCGTGCATAGATATTATATGTTCCTGCTTTCATCACTCTGGCAAAGCTACAGAATCCTACAAAGACATCATTCATGAAGTCTGAAACATAAACCTCAGTTTCATCAGTTGTGATGGCAAGGACATTTACATTTGACAACTTGTCTATAGTAAAACTTCCAATATTTGTATATTCTTCATCTTGTAGAGAAATCTCTGAAACATCAATAGTCTTCTCATTAGGATAATATTGTTTGATAGGAGCATACACATTTGTAGTAAGGAGACCTACTTGGTGTTGATTCAGCTTCATAGCAGGTCTTCCGTTCCATGCAATTCCAAACTCTTCTATTAGCTTTTGGATTTGCTCTACACTTGAATTTAGTGTTATGCTTTCTCCATTTTCATTTGTATATGAACCACGAGACCATACATTGACATAAGTTTTGTGACCTAAATCTCTTGCATATTCAAAAATCTCTCTAACATCAGATATAGAACCACCAGTTATAGAACATGCTCCAGAAGAATATATTTCGTTCTCTACCAACATATCAAAGATTGCCTTATAGTTTGTCTGTGTAGCATTGTATATGATCCTCTCAATGCCAAACACCTTGCAGCAAGATACAAGTTCATCTATTGACTCCTGATTTTTAGGTTGTGATTTGAACTCTAAAAGAATATTCATTCCTAGCATTGTCAGGATATTCAATCCTTCTTTCAATGTTTGTATCTCACACCCATCTTCCCATCTATATGTGGACTTCAATTCTTCCAGAGTTAGGTTTGATACTTGAATCTTGTCATTTTTATCTATGGCTATACCATCTGACTTCCTAACGATTAAACTACCATTAATATTGATAGGAATGTCATGTAAGAATACCCAATGACCATCTTTTGTACATTGTATATCATCCTCGACCCAATCATATCCCAATTCCTTAGCTAGCACTAGTGCTTTTGCTGATTGAGTGGAAACACCAGTACCATATGTATGAATGCCCTTGCCACAAGCTATAGGTATGCCTACGAAGTTCGGATAAGAAATTTTTCTGGATACGCGAACTTCCTTTCTTTCAGAACTTGTGATAATATTTACCTTCAAGTTGTATTCATCAATTTTAGATATAACATCTTCAGCAAAAGAAGAGTCAACTAGCTTAACATCTAATCTTATATAATATGGAGAATTTGTATCAAGATGTTCTACATTACCGCTATATATTGTTTCTGTATGCCCTTTATTGACGAATCCATATTGCTTTATGAAAGCTTTGTCTTTATCGTAGAAGAAAACTCTTATACCACTAATTTTTTCATTATCTGGTACGGAAATAGTTACCATCTGTGAATGAGGGTGTATCGCTATAAAACCGACACTTCTCAAATCAACTGAGGAGTTAAACTCTGAGCCATCAGTATAATACAGACCATTTTTTTCAAATGTTATTTTTGAAAAATTTAAGTCTCCATGAATAGCCGTTTGGGTAGTTATGTCCCCAATCTCATTCTTTAGTTCTTTAATATCCTTATTTCCAGCTAGTTTTATCCAATTACCTTCATTAGTAAAGTTGCTAGCATATTCTGGATTTACACCTCTATAATTATACAGCCATACTTCAACTTCCTTAGATGTCGTGTTATAGAATCTAAGGGTGAGGTTGCTGATGGTTCTATCAACTGTATCTACTGCAAGTGATGCTGATTTCAAGGAATCATAAGAATTATTTGCCAACTTATAGAAGGCATCATGCCTATTCAAGAATGCTGCAATACTAGGAGAGAAAGACACATTGAAAGATATATCGTGAAGGTTTATATCCTGCAAATATAACTTAGCACCATTATCCAACAAATCAAAACTAATAACTGCATATAATTCAATTTCTCTATTTGCTGATTTTAGATGAATGATGCCATTTTGTGGCTTTTCTGTACTTCTATAAGAGATAGTATGTCCTGTAGAACTAGAGTCTGACAGAATAAATCTATAATCATTCTCAACATTGTAAATCGTTATTTTATCATAATTGTGCTGTTTTGATAAATAAAACTCTGATACAACTTTATTGAAGATTGCATTGTCAGAAAATACTTTAGGCTCATACGTTTTTTTTGATATGAGTTCTTTTATATTATTGATTTCAGTACTTACCTTTTCTACATCTTTACTATTTGTCAATTTTATCCAATTACCTTCATTAGTAAAGTTGCTAGCATATTCTGGATTTACACCTCTATAATTATACAGCCATACTTCAACTTCCTTAGATGTCGTGTTATAGAATCTAAGGGTGAGGTTGCTGATGGTTCTTTTTAAAACTTCGACAGCATTTACAGCAGATGATAAAGATTCATATTCAGCTTTTGGTAATTCATATAGCTTGTAATCTTTCTTGATATAAGCAGATATGTTAGGCGAAAACACAAGATTAAAGCATCTGTCGGAAAGCTGTATGTCCTTCTCATATAACTTTATTCCATCTTCTAATGCGCTCCAATTTATAATAGCAAAACCATTTATATTAGTATTTGCAGAAGATAACTTAAAGAGTCCATTGCTAGGCTTGTCAGATGTATTTGCTGACAGTTTAATTGTATCTCCTGTATTGCCGTTGCTAAGGATAAATCTATAATCATTTACCGTGTTATATATGGTAACTTTATTGTAATTTACATTTGTATCTAAATATAATTCAGATACAACTCTGTTAAATATAAAATTGTCTGAATAAACGGATTGTACACAAGAGTTAGATAAGTCGTTGAGTTTAGTGCTTACGGCTTTTTGGCTCATCACCTTATCCTCAGACCAACCAGATTCCTGAGAGATTGAAGTTTTGTTTATCTTAGAGCCTTGAAGCTCATCAACTGCACCTTGAACAGTTGCTGATGTGAGTTGAGAGGAAGTATTATCATAGGTTACAGCCGTAGCTACACTGGCTCCACCAGTAGCAGTTACACCTTTGACAAGTTCTGTAATCTGATCATCACGAGTGTTGAGCTTAGCCATATTTGCATCCAATGATGCATTCTTCTCATCTTGGGCAGACTTGTTGGCAGTAATCTGACTTTGATTGCTTTCTATCTGCTTGGTATGCTCAGATACAGTAGAGCTTAAATCATTGTGTCTGGAATTGATGTCTTGAATTTCCTTCTCAACAGTCTGCGCATCTCCTTCAAGAAAGATTTGCTTGGCGGATCCTAGCTTGCCTTTCTTAGTCTTAGCTTCAAGTTCGTCTGTTAAATTTATACTCATATTATATAATTTTTATACGATTATGATATTGCTAAATTCCATGTAGCTGCGGTGAGAGGATTGGCGGTTCTGTATGCCTTGAAGCTGCCTAGATTATTGGTGATAGTCTGAGGAGCTGCAAGGGTTACATCAAATCCTGCACTGGTTACACGGCTGATTGAGAGATAGCTAGGTACTACCAGCCAGATATAATCATTATCCTTGGTAGTTACCTTTGGATTGAATGATACTCCTGTGGATGATACCTTGCTGAGCGTATTGAGGATTTCAGCGGTCATTGTGGCTACTGGGTCTCCTCCAAAGTAGCAGAGATAGCGAGTTTGAGATATACTCTTGCCAGTTCTGCCTTTCTTGCCAACTTCAAACTTGAAGATTTCTCTTGCACCCTCTATCGGAGTGGATAGGTTTCCACTGGATGCAGGGGTGTCTGAAAGAGACTTTGGAGTGGAATCATTAATCTGCTTGCTGACAAGGAGAGTATCAGGTACAAGTGGCTTGCCATCGCTGATGATGGAATAGCGAACATCTGTCTGCATAGAGCCTACATTTGGATTGATACTGAAACCAAGAGTGATAGGATAAACCGTATCATTCAGCTTGGCTAGATTCTCATCCATATTCTGAATGCTCTCCACCAATTCCTCAGGAAGACCAGTGGCAGCAGCTATCGTCTGCCGGAGTTCAGGATCAAGCTTCTCTACACCAATCGTTTTATCCTTCAATTTGTCTTTGGTTATGGAGTTTACCGCCAACTTCTCATTGGTGACACTTCCATCTTCCAGTTTCTCGTTGCTGACAGAACCATCTTGGATGTTGCCATTTCCTACAGAATCAGCAGCAAGCTTTTCGTTGGTGATAGCACCATCCTTGATTTGATGAGTCTCCAACTCATCCGATACATTGACCTTTTTGTCGAGTGTTTCCTTTACGGATTCACCCGACTCCTCGTCCTTGATGTACCTAGAATATGTCAGAGTCTCGTCTTTGCGCCCACTGATCAGGATGCTATTGTACTTTTTCTTTTCTGCCATATTTATTCTTTAAGTTTAATTTGATATTCGTTATCGTCACCAGCTACCAGTTCGTCTGACCAATAGTAGTAGAGATCACCCAGCTTGGTGGTGTTCAGGGAAGCTTCAAAACCACACTGATTGAAGGTGAGTGGCTGGCGGCTGACAAACCAGATGTATGGTTTCTCGTCTGTCGTTTCGATGGTGAGAGTCTTGCCAACAAGCGTATCTTCCAGCAGGGTGAGGTCTTCCATATTCAGTTCGCTCATATCCTTGGCAGCAGATGCGCCATAGTAGCTTGCATTGACGGTTCCGCTTGCGGTGATGGTTACGTAACCTGATACGGCTGGGATGATAATCTTGTGGGTGTCGCTATTGTAATACTCCTCGGTCACATCCTTGCCGTTCATCAACACCTTGACCATACCGATGCTGAATCCCTGAATAGGAATGATTTCAGCTTCCAGCTTCTTTCCGTTGCTGATAGCACCATTCAGCATGAAGTTCTCCTGATTCTCCACCAGTTGCGTTTCACCATTGATGGTGTAGCTGAATTTGGCATTGTGAACGATGAAGGAGATTGGGCAAGTTGACTGGTTATCTGTGACGATGTAATAGCGGAGGTCAAACAATCCTGTATGCTCGCCTTCAACAATACCTACTGGAATATTGCTCTGTGAATTATGATCTACGATTCTCAGAAGGTTGCGCTCGATGCTGACCATTTCGCTGCCTTCATATTTCCACGAAACCTTGATGTTGTAGTTTCCGAGTTCAAGAGTCGGTGGAATGTCGCAAATCAGGATGTTTCCTTGGATTCCTGCAACCTGAATGGGAACGGAAACCGTATCACAGAAACAGCCATGCAGTTCCACACTGATGTCGGTAGCCAGATTCATATCGAAGTCGATGAGTCTCTGAAACTCCTTCGATACGTCCATCTTCCGCACCAAGACGTGAAGCTTGAAGCTATTTCCTTGCACAATTTTATAAATCATATTTTGATACACATTATTAATAATAGCGCAAAGATAGGCAGAATTTTCTCTACCTATCTCTTATCCATTAACTTTTGGACATTAAATCAAGCCCTTCCATCTGAGGAACTTGCGCTTGCGGCTGCGCTTTCCTCTCTTGCTCTTGCAGTTGGTATGATAGACACAATCACGGAAGAGGTCTCTCGACTTCATATCCTTATCTACCAGTTTTGTCTTCTTGAAAGCCTCGAAGAGTGGGCGGTTCATAATCATCAGGTTGCCCTTCTCCGTAGGTAGGACAAAGTAGATTTCACCCTTGTTCTTCTTGGCTGCATAGTCTGCCTTAGCCGTAGCTTGGCGGTACATAATCTCGCATTTGATGCGCTTGAAAATCTTAGTAATCTTCATAATCGTAATTATTAAAATTGAAACTATATGATGGTTGCTGCCGAAACAGAAACCTTTCTTCTCATTACTCTAGCCTGAATCTGAATCATCTTTGGCATTTCCATTTCATTGAAGCAGATATGGAGTCCGATGGCTCTTGTCATGAGCAAATCATCGTGCTTTCCGTCTGCTGCTTCATATACGGTTCCGTTCTTCTCGTAGGTGAGATACTCATCTAGGCATCTATCGTCTCGTTCTACATAGAGATGTTCACGGATCACCTGAACCAGTACAGAGATAACCATCGGCTTGGTTGCCACATTGGTATGGAATCCATACTTCACTGGAACCTTATTCTTGATGTCTGACTCACTCTGCTTGCGAGCATAGAGATTGTCATAAACGTCCTTGATTTGATTCAGGATGAACTCAGACTGATCACCGCCTTCCAAAATATGCTCCTTGTCTTTCGTCTCCAAGGTATTGGATTCAATCACCAATAGGGCATTATCATAGAACTTGGCTATCTGTGCTGCTTTCCAAGCCAGCAAGTCCATATCAATATGCCCATACCATTGGGCTACCACATACGGCTTGCCACCTTCCATCATCCAGTATCGGTCGAAGACACAGATAACAGACCAGTCGGCATTCTTGCTTCGTCCACCAATATCCACGACCACCAGATAGCGGTTGGTCACCCTGCAATCGTCAAAGTATTCCGGCTTGCTCCATATCCATAGCTGCCCCTGCTTGTCTTCACAGAAGCGGACATTCTGCATACACTTCTTGCCCTTATATCCGTCACCATATACATCACCGATGAACTTAGGTGCTCGGCATCCTTTTCTGAACTTGTCAACCTTATCCTCAGCGAATACCTTGGCTCCTGAGTGCTTGAAGGCTTCAATATCATCGGTAGGGTAGCCTGCAGCCATATCAGCGTGGTCGGTGAACTTCTTTCGCTCAGCCATATACCAGTTGATGGCTTCCAGCGGAGCACCCAGTGTCCACAACTTCCAAAGGTATGTGCCCGGCTCCTCTCGGTCGGACATCGTATTTGTATTGTTGCGGTTCTCGTATAGCCATTTGGCAAACTCCACCTTCTGCTTCTTGGTTTCAAAATCAAGATGATACATATCGTATATCTCGAACCAAGGAACAAAGAACGGCTCGAACTGGGATTCACCTTTTTTGGCTGCAATCCATTCCTTGTGGAAGAAGTTGCCAGTACCATTTGCGGTGGATTCATAGGCAATCATCGTATATGGTCGATATAAGATACCATTGGTGGCATTCTGTACCACTTCCTCAGGAGATTTGCCATCTGTCTTTTTCCACAGACCCACCTCGGAAAGATGAACCAAGTTGTAATCTTCACCATTGGCTGATAGTGGTCGCTCCATAGAACCCACCTTGATCTTGCAGAAACGCTGAGGAACCTTCTTCACGTTGCCGGATGTACCCACACCCACAAACTTAGGTTCGTTCTCAGAGTAGGCTTCACCCATTTCATAGAGGAATTTGGTAGGGAAGTTTTTCAGGGCTTCCTCAAACATTCCTCGGATGGTCTCTGCGGTGTCCTTTACCTGAGCAACAATCAGGGAGTTGAGACCCTTTTCCCACATTAATTGCATCCAGAGCATATACATCTGAATGACCGTTGAACCTCCCCATTGTCGAGCCTTCAAGAGAATGAGTCGGATAGGACGGTTCTTCTTTCTTCTCTCCTCCAGCCACCTGAGCAGTCTGCGCTGCGGTCTTCTCAGTACAAAACGGAAGGGGAGACCTCCACCTTTCGGCTTGATATAGATGAACATGGCGAAGAAGAAGAAGGGGTCGTGCTTCATCCTGATTCGGGTGAACTGCTCCACTAGTTGCTCCATTTCCTCTTCAAGGTTGTATGGCTCATCCATATCCGCATGCAGTTCCTCAATCACCGCCTTGCAGCTACCCAGTTCCAGCAGCATCTTGATGAGCGGAATCTTCTTCATGCTCATCGGGAGGTGCTGCTTCTGAATCGGGAAGTCAGGCAGGAAGAGCAGGAATCGCTTATCTCCACAACCTTCACCCTTGATCGGGCTGAAAGGAGTGTTGATTTCCTTGATGCGCTTCTCATTCTCAGTCAGGATGCTCAATACATGTTTGTCTAGTGCATCTGTCAGTTTGGTTCTTATGGCTACTTGTCTTGGCATATCGGAGAATTAAGATACCCCCACAACAGACCGACTACATAGCAATAGATGTGGATGCCCACTGCCATGCAAGGAATGAAAAATCCTACACATATATACGAGAGAATGATGATGTTGTACCTCACCTTCTTCTCCACGAATGGGGCGATATATCCCATATAGGCATATACGATACCGCTGAGACCGATAATGGGTACGCTAGAACTTGGGTAATAGCTTATGGCTATGAGATAGAACACCACCATATCTACGATGCCGCAAGGTCTGGCTTTCAGGCATTGATGCAGCACCCAAAGGTTGATGGCAGCATGGAAGACGTTCTGATGGAAGAATGGGTAGGTAAGTCGGTTCAGCATAGAGCAACCTTCATAGAGACCCATCCCATCGTAACCAAGGAATGTGATACACATTATTATAATGTACCCAGCATAAAGCGCAATCTTTTCTTTCTTAATTCGTAACATCTTTCCTTCTCCTCCTTTCTCACCTTATGAAGAATCACGTGTATGGATTTCGGAGAAAGATAGAAACTGGGAGCCTCCTGATTGCACACGTAACTAATGGCATCCAACTTGGTGATAGAAGGATGCTGCTTGGTATAAGCTATAAATCTGCGGTATATTTCATGAAACATTTCTCTCTTGGTAGGGTTCATGTTATCCAAGGATTTCCCTTTGATCATCGTCAGAATAACATTGTAAGCCCTGATATCCGAGACCCAAAAACGCTTGCTTGAAGATTGCAGTAATCTCTGCTCAATCTCCAAGAGGCTGATATTGTCTCTTACTGATATGATTTCCTTGTAAGCCCTCAATATGTCAGCGTTTCGCTCTTGTGTAAAGTCACATCGTGATCCTTTATGTTTCATTCTCTTATGATGCAAAGTTACAAAAAAGTATTGAAACAACCAAATTATTCATATACGATTAATCAAAGTTAACGGATAAGATTAATTATAGGCGGAAAAGTATTACTTTTGGGCATTGATTTATAAATTAATACATATATATATGCCTGATAATACAAATACGGAACAGAATGCTGGTGCTGCTGCACAGCAAGCTACAAAGACCAAGAGAGACTTGGCTTTGGAGCGTTTGAAGACTCGTCACCCAGATACGGAGTATGCGGATGATGAAGCTATCTATGGTGCTATCAATGATGATTATGATGCCGACCAGAAGTCTTTGCAAGGTTACAAGGATAACGAGAAGGCTATGGCTGACTGGATGGGCAGTGACCCTGCTGCGGCTACCTTCCTGCAAGCGATGAAGGCTGGCAAGAGTCCTTATGCAGAATTGATTCGCACCCATGGTGAGGATGCTATCGACTACTACTCTGATCCTGATAATGCTGACGAGATTGCCAATGCTCAGTCTGAGTTCTTGAAGAATGCGTCTGATGGCAAGAAATTGCAGGAGGAGTACGACAAGAACATGCCAGCCAGCTATGCTGTCTTCGACAAGCTGGAGGAGAAGTATGGCGAGGAAGCGGTGAACGAAGCTATCGACCAGTGCTTTCAGACGATGAACAATGTGGTGAAAGGTATCTTCACAGAGGATATGATTACGGCATTCATCAAGGCGAAGAATCACGATACCGATGTAGCTGATGCTGCTCACGAAGGTGAGGTGCGTGGCAAGAACACCAAGCACATGAAGAACTTGGAGCTGCGCAAGAAGGGCGATGGTACTGCCGACCTTGACTCAGCGAATGCCGAGACCAAGAAGACCGACAACCAGCCGGAACTGGGTGCGCTTGGCAGGGCTACCCGAAGAGGAAACATCTGGGAACGTGGAAACGAGAAGCGAACACGCATCCGATAAGATAGAGTTAGATTTATATAATGTTTAATTAATATTTAGGATAATGAAAGTAACAAAAAGTACATTTAATCGACTGTTCTCCATTTTCATTATGGTGATGGCAGTTATTTTTGGTGTCAATGGTCAGGTACTGATGGCTGAGGCTACTCTCCCTGATGGTGGTACTTCTGAGAGTGGTCACCCTGCGGAAGCTGGTGGTGCTCCTGCTGCTGGTGAAGCTGGCAATGGTGGTGCGGCTCGTCAGGATGATGGTATCAAGACGGAGACCAAGGGTCGTGAGCACTTTAACGAGAAGGGCATTGAGTATTACAACAATGACATCAACGAGAAGATTATCAAGATTCGCCCGATGGCAACACCAGTGGATCAGATTTCCCGTTATGCCACAACCAAGCCGGCAAGCTCCTTTGTTGTTGAGTATTGGAGTATCGGTACTCGTCCTATCCGAACCACAGTAAAAGAGAATACAGAGGCAAGTACTGGTACATCTATGGTATTGAAGGTAGAAGACCCTGAAATGTTTACGCTTGACGATACCATCCGAGTGGTAGGTGTGAAGGCTGTCACTAACTATAAGGGTGTCGCTTATTCAACCATTACTGATGCTCCTACTCCTGATTTGGTACTCTGTGTGTGCGGTAAGGACACAGAAGGCTTTCCTATCGTGTATGCCATTAATGGTAACATGGTCAGCAAGCAGCCTATCGGTGTTCCTGCCTTGAAGCAGGGTCAGAAGTTGATTCGTATGGCAAAGAGCTGCGGTGAGTTGGATGTACAGACTGGTCGTTTCAACAACCTTCCTGATTCTGATACTCAGTACTGCCAGAACTTCATGATTCAGGTTGAGCAGAGTACCTTCGACAAGATTGCTGACAAGCGAGTGGATTGGGATTTCTCAGACATCGAGGAGGATAGCATCTATGATATGCGACTTGCCATGGAGGGTTCTTATCTCTTCGGTGATATGGCTTGCATCAAGCATACTACGAAGAACAACTCAGCTCAGTGGTTTACCAAGGGTATCTGGTGGATGGCTGGCAAGGATATTGAGGTAGGTCATATTGCTACTGCCGATGAGATCAAGAAGGGCTACACCAAGAATGAGCGAGTTATCACAGACTTGGAGCTGGTAGATATTTCCAAGGATATGTTTGTCGGTACTGGTATCGGCAACAAGCGCAAGGTGGTTATCGCTGGCTCAGACTTCGTCCGTGCATTCAGTAAGATTGATTCTGACAAGTTCCGCTTGAAGGACACCGTTGAGGTATGGAACTTGAAGTTCAAGAGTTGGGAGACAGACTTCGGTGAGGTGTTGATGATTCACTCAGAGTTGTTCGACCTCTTCGGTATGAGTGACTGCGGCTTCGCTCTTGATCCTGAGTTCTTGGTGAAGAGAGTACACTTGTCTTGGACTCGTAACGTTCTCGACTTGAAGAAGGCTGGAATCCGTAACACCGATGCAGTAGTTATTCAGGAGGTTGCTTGTCTGTACTTGAAGTACCCTAAGGCACATGCTCGTATGCGTCTTGCCAAGGTTCCTGATGCAGAGGGCACATCTGAGACAGAAGAGACCAAGGCTGCTGCTTAATGCAGGGCAAATTCGGCAAATTATTCATTAAATAGAGAGGGGTGTGGGCACTAGCCCCATCCCTTTTTTCATAACACATATATAATAAGGTATAATCATGTATAAGAAATATCAAGCTGGTACGGATTTGTCGTTCAGCGTTATGGTTGGTAACGAACGAGTGAGAGTTGTCTTCGAGGGTAAGACTATGGGTTGCAGTATCTATGGCACAAGAGACGAGAAGTTGCAGAAGGCTATCGAGTCTCATTATTGGTTCAATGACAAGTTCTTCTTGGTGGAAGCCGTTGACGAGAAGAAGGAAGCTGCCGAAGCCAAGAAGAGAGCGGCTGCCAAGACCAAGAAGAAGGCGGCTGAGGAGAAGAAGACCCATATCGTGACAGACTTTGAGGATGCCAGAGACTATCTGGCTGAGACCTTCGGTGTGAGCCGCTCGAAGTTGAAGACCAAGGAGGACATCTTGTCTATTGCCAAGGAAAAGGGTGTTGAACTAGAAGGACTTGAATAATGAAGAAGTATGCTGTATCTGATTTGGTGAAAGAAGTGAAGGTGCTCTTGGACAGAAATCAAGAGTCTTCCGGCTTGCTGACTCCCGATGATACTGATACGCTCTCTCAGACAGAACTTATCAAGAGTAAAATCGTAGATGCAGCAAGTATCATTCTTTCCGATGCGCCAGTAGATATGGTGGATGGAATCAAACTAGACAACATCAGCGTATCTTGGGCATCGAAGAACAATGCTTATGTCGGTACGGTCTATATGCCATCCGATATGATCAGGCTGCTCAGTGTAAGAGCCAGCGACTGGAACCGCAATGCCGAAATCATCACCGAGAATGATGAAGCCTACAAGTATCAGGGCTGCAAATATGGAGTGAGGGGCAATCCCGACCGACCTATTGCGGCTATCATCCATACCAAGGGCGGTAGATACCTAGAGCTATATACGAGCAAATCGAATAGCGTGACGGTTGACTTCACCTATGTGGCTCAGCCGGAAATCATCACGGAAAGCAGTGGTGCAGGGTATATCAATCTACAGAGCAACCTGAAAGATGCTATCCTCTATATGGCTGGCTATCTCACTTGCGTGAGTATGGGAGATACCGATACTGCGGCTGGGTTATTGGGTGTAGCCAGAAAACTGGCACATATTGTTGAACCAACAACATCGTAATCATGGCAAAGAAGAAAGAAAAAGCAAAGCTGTTGTCGCTGAGCAAGGTGGTGGACAGAGAGGAACTGGATAGCGTAAAAGCTTCCAAGAACCGATTCGACAAGCCATACGAGCGTGCCTTCTCCATCCTGCTGGAAGCACAACGATACTATAACAACATGGATAACTTCCGAAAGCGTAGGGAGAGAAACAAGCGGTACTGCTATGGAGACCAGTGGGGAGACCTCATTGAAATCGAGAATCGGTGCGGATTTACCAAGCGTATCAAAGAGGAAGACTATATCCGTGAGCAGGGTAGTGAGCCGTTGAAGAACAACCTGATCAGAAGGCTGGTGAAGAATGTGCTGGGTGTGTATCGCTCCCAGAGCAAGGAACCTACCTGCAATGCGAGGGATAAGGATGAGAAGCGGTATGGCGAAACGATGAGTGTGGTGCTGCAATGCAACCGACAACTGAACCGAGAGACGGAAATGGATGCCCGAACGATGGAGGAGTTCCTGATCAGCGGTGCGGCTATCTACAAGAAAAAGTATGGATGGCGAAGGGGAAGGTTGGATTGCTGGACAGACTATGTGAATCCGAACAATTTCTTCATAGATAACAATATGAGGGATTTCAGAGGATGGGATGTTAGCTGCTTGGGTGAGGTTCACGACATTACCATCGGCAATGTTCTGAGAGAATTTGCCAAGACTCCTGCCGAAGCAAGGAAGTTGAAGGAGATTTACCGACTGGCTGCTGACCGAGACTTCGTGATAGCTGACTGCACCCAGCGTTTCGGAGAGTTTGATCCGAAGACCATCGACTTCATGAATCCTGCCAATCCTTCACTATGCCGAGTGATTGAGGTATGGCGCAAGGAGAGTAAGCCACGCTATCGCTGTCACGACTATAACAATGGTGACGATTTCAAGATTGATATTGAGGATAAGGCTGATATTGTAGATGCAGAGAACAGAGACAGAATCAGGAGAGGTATGGCTGCTGGCATGATGGAAGAGGATATTCCTCTGATTGAAGCTGAGTGGTTTATGGATGATTACTGGCACTTCTATTATCTTTCTCCTTTTGGTGACATTCTGAGAGAGGGTGAGACCCCTTATGCCCACGGAGAGCATCCATACTGCTTCAAGTTCTATCCGTTTATTGATGGCGAGATTCATAGCTTCGTGGAAGATGTGATTGACCAGCAGAGATATGTGAACAGACTGATCACGATGTACGACTTCATTATGAGGGCGAGTGCCAAGGGTGTGCTGCTCTGTCCTGAGGATTGTCTGCCAGATGATATGACTTGGGATGATGTTAGTGATGAGTGGAGTAGGTTCAATGGAATTGTAAGATTCAAACCAAGTAAGAGTGGTCAGCTTCCTCAACAAGTAGCCAATAACTCAACGAATATCGGTATCGGTGACTTGCTCAACTATCAGTTGAAGTTCTTCGAGGATATATCGGGTGTGAATGGTGCGCTGCAGGGTAAACCAGGAGTGTCGGGTACGAGTGGTTCACTCTATGCCCAGCAGACACAGAATGCCACCATGTCGCTGCTTGACATCTTGGAGAGTTTCAGTCAGTTTATCATTGATGGTGCTTACAAGACGGTGAAGAATATGCAGCAGTTCTATGATGTGGCACGCAACTTCAACATCGTTGGCAGGGCAGGGCAGATTGTGCGCTATGATCCGAAGAAGATTCGTGATGTAGAGTTTGACATCAATATCACCGAGAGTACGGCTACTCCTGTATATCGTCAGATGGCAAACGACTTCCTGATGCAGTTGTGGCAAGCTCAGGCTATCACCTTAGAGCAGTTGTTGCAGGTAGGTGATTTCCCATTCGGTGACGAACTTCTGCAGTCTGTATCATCCCAGCAGGAGGCAATCAAGAATGGCGAGACTCCACAAGGTTTCTCTCCTCAACTGCAAGCGCAAGTGGATCAGGCATCCCAGAGCAATCCGAAGGCTCAGGCGATGCTGCAGCAGATGATGAGCGGTCAGGGTGTGCAGCCTAGCGAGCAGTACGCACCGCTTTCGGCATAGTGATTAGTTATATTAATGTTTAGTGTTAGATATGATAGCAGACAAGGAGAATAATCAGAAATGGTATGGTAATGGGAAACCTGATGCCAGCCAAGGAAGTAATGCCAACAATGGTATTGCTACGGAGACCCAAGGCAGGGAAGACAATCCCGACCTTTACGAGAATGACGTACTCGGCAAAGTGGCGAAGCGCAAGAAGAACGACATCTGGTCGAGGGGTGGTGAGAAGAGAACTAAATTCAAGGACGAATAAAGAAAGGAGGTGTTTTATCGTAACTGTATTCTTCTGATATTCAGATGGCTACAGAAATCTTTGGGAGTTTATGGTGCTCAGCGCAAGATATATGTATCTTTGCAGCATCATAAACTCTTAATTTTTATATATTATGGATTTTGTAGATTTCGTTGATAAGTATCAGCAGGATATGACTCCTGAACAGATGTTGAGTATAGCCAAGGCTATGGGTAAGTATCTCTCATATAAGTTGAACGATGTAGAGGTACATCATCTTTGTGCGATGGTGTATGGTGTATTAAGCGAAGGGCATTTTGACAAGCACTTTGCGAATGATGCCATCAAGAAGATGTGGTACGAGGATGAGGATGGAACCAAGCACATGGCTCCTTTCTTTACGGATGAGGAGATAAAGAAAGCCTTTGACCAGCATAAGGATGATATTTCCGACTACAACATCTTTGACTTGGCGGTTACGATGAATCTGCTCAGAAGCGACCATCATAAGCTGCTGAAACAATATAGCAAGGATGAGGAGGAATTGAAGGAAATGGTGGTGATGATGGCTATCGAATACCTTCAAGACCCTGACTGCTTGCATCCTACAAGTAAGATTTGGCACAACATTAACGGATAAGATAATAGTTACGGGAACATATCTTATCTTTGCATATTATTAATAATATATAAAGATAAGATATGACTCCAAACGTGCGTGAAGGATTGCAATATGGTGCAGCTATTGGAATGTTAGTGAGTGGTGTTGTCCTCACCTTCCTATCATTCTTTCTCAATAATTATGTAGTTTCGGATGGTGTACTCTGGTACGTCAGCCAGACATTGGTTTACTCTGGGGCAATCTTCGGAGTGAACATTTATTTCAAGACCAAACTGGGCAACTTTGAGAGTAAGGTGAAGGACGAACTCGCAAATATGCTGAAACAAGTAAAGGAGGGCAAGTAACTATGAAGGTAACAAGAGAACAGATTTTAGAGATTATGCCGAATGCCAAGGATAAGGTGGATGCTTTCCTGCCTTACATCAACGGCTATGCCGAGGCTTTCCATATTGATACACCGAAGCGAATGGCGCATTTCTTGGCTCAGATAGCCCACGAAACCAGCGAGCTGAGATATACCAAGGAGGTGGGCAACAAGGCTTACTTCCATAAGTATGATGAGGGCAAGTTGAAGAATATGCTCGGCAACCTGAAAGATGGCGATGGCTACAAGTATAGGGGCAGGGGCTTGATTCAGATTACGGGTAGAGCCAACTATCAGGCTTACCAGAATAGCAAGTACTGCCGAGGTGACATCATGGAGCATCCCGAACTGCTGGAGCAGCCATTGGGCGCAACCAAGAGTGCGATGTGGTGGTGGTGGAAGCACGGCTTGAATGAGCTGGCTGATAGTGATAGCTTCCTAGCAATCACCAAGACCATCAATGGCGGCACATACGGCTTGGAGCACAGACGAACATTCTTGAAGAGAGCAAAGTCTGCATTAAAGGTATAGGCTTATGAAGAAGTGGTATGATTCAGATGTATGGCAGTTGCTGATCTACATTTTGGCTATGCTGCTGGTAGCATTTCTTATGTCGGGATGTAAGACTTCCTACGTCCCGATGGAGAAATTCGTATATCGTGACGTAGTAAAATGCGATACCCTGCATACTTCTGACAGCATTTTCGTGCATGATTCGGTATCAAGTTCACAGAAGGGAGATACCATTTTCGTTGACCGATGGCACAAGAAGGTGGTTATGAAGACCCAGTATAAGGTAAGGGTGGATTCCTTCATCCGAAGAGATTCCATTCAAGTACCCTATCCAGTAGAGAAGCAGCTCTCCAAGTGGGAGCAGTTTCAGTTGAAGTATGCGATGTGGTCGATGGGAGCGATGTGCGCCCTGCTCATCATTTTAGGTTTAATCATCTATAGGAAACATAAGAATGGCAAATTTATCAATTTCAATCACAAAAAGTAGCATCTATGAGGAGGTGGCGAAGACTACCGCCTATCTGGGTGCAAAGAATAAGCTGGATGATGGCAAGTCTGCCTTCGACCAGATATTTGTTACGGATGCCGACTTGGCGATGATAGAGCGATTCTATAATGAATCGAAGGATGCACTGCTCAATCTCCTGAAAAGATTCATGCCCACCATCGGCTCTTCTACCGATGGCAACATCAACTGGACTCTGAGTATGCCTAGCCGGTTCGATACCAATATGAGCGGCTCCATCACTTCGTCCGCCACCTCATTCATCGTGAACAGCATCGTTGCCAAATGGTGCGAGATTACGGCTAACGACAAGGTGAAGGAGTATGCCGATAATGCGGCTGCTCTGCTGCTCGACATCAAGGATAAGGTGTTCAACAAGACCAAGCCAACACGAACTAAAATATAAAATATAGAAGTATGCCAAGAAAGAATTTAACTATCACGTTGTATATGAGTGAACTCATCTACGACTTCCAGAACAAAGCGTTCCTGACAGGACGGAGCCGAAGAGCTGCGGATATGGATGCTGAGGCTGCCAGCAATATTCAGGCTAGCGATGATGATGAAGATAAGAATCAGGCATTGCGAAGCATTCAGAATGCCTATAGCCAGTTGCTGGTAGAACTGAGTGAAGCTATTGAGAAAGGTTCCGGCACTACGGCTTCCAACAAGCTGATCAGCGATACCGACAACATCATCATCAAGCTTTCGCTTCCATCCAATTACTCGCTGGGCTTGAAGGATGCGCTGACCAGTTCCATCCACGATTACATCATCAACAAGGCACTGATGGATTGGTTCACCATTACCAACCCTGATGACGTGAAGGTGTATAGCGAGCTGGCGGTGGAGTCATTGAGAAACTTGCACGAAACGTTCAACAGACGTGAGCGACCTAGCCGGACAGCTCCTAGCGCATAGAGGGGAGGTTCAGCATGAAGACTTGCAACAAGGGTCATAAGGTGATGATAGAGCTGCAGAAGAGCGAACTCATCTACGACATCCGTAATACGGCTTACACTTATGCGGATTCGATTAGGAGTGGGGTGGCAGATTCCCACCTCATCCATAATATCTATGATGTGGCAGAGGATGGCAATCGGGATAAGCTGGCGAGAATCTTGGATTCCACTATAGAGGATTGCAGGGAAGTCCTCTACCGATTCACCAAGATGGAAATGCTGGGAAGCGGCTTTGATTCCAATGAGTGGGAGGAGTGCATCGGTTCTCCTACCAATGATGAGGAAGCCTACTATCTGGCTCTGAGAATGCCAAAGGGATTCTCTTCTACGAGTGTACATACCATGACCGTGTATATTCATGACTATATCGTCAATCAGGCATTATACGAATGGTTGATGGTGGTCTATCCCGAAGGTGCAGACAGATTCTGGGCACTGGCGGAAGAGAAGAAGGAAAAAATAAAGAATGCAAGCAATCGCTCTGCGGTAAGGGCGAGGATCAGGCTTCATCCTTTCTAGACTTATGGTTAACGAAAAAGCAAGGGCAGCTATCTTCACAGACGGCTGCCCTTATTGATTTTAAAATCATGAATGTATATGAAGAAAAACTTATCTAAGCTTGTTTTGCAGTCGGGCAACAAACTCATTTCCTACGCTATGAATGGATTCATCGTAGCTGAGACTGCCCATTACTGCAAAGCGGAAATACTTGTAAGGTGATCCTGCCATACCAGCCAAAAGCTGGTTGACGGAAGAATGGATGTAGAACCAGTTGAAAAGGTCGTTGCTTCCATACAGCACCACACCCACCTTACCTTTTGCAGCGTTGCGGAAATAACCACGGATGATGCTCTTGAACATCGTCTTGTGGATATTCTCCTGACCGAGAGTCAACGGACGTGTACAGAAGAAATAGGAAACGCTTCCCGATGGCTCCTTGACATATACATCAACAATCTTTCCGCTCTGATTGATGGCATAAGACTCAGGGTAGGAGTTGACGGTGGAACGGAACACATTGTGCATCGTTCCCAACATTCTGCTCTTCAAGGAATACACATACGCATAGGTGTAGTCGGGTCTGAACACGATGATGCGGTTATCGTAATAATCATATATCAGGCTCGCCTTCTGCAGGAATGTTCTGAATCGGATATATTGGGTATCTGATTCAGAAATGCCCCCAAGGGCAAGCAGCTTCTTCTGATAGTCGTTTTTGAATATCTGGGTGAAGACAAACGGATAACCATCAAGAACATCTGTGATACACTCGGAATCCCTGCCTCGCTGCATCATGATACCTCGTTCCGTAGGGAACAGAACGGCATCATCAATCTGCAAGATACCCTTAGGGTTGGAGCAAATATCTCTGTTGGCTGGCTGTCGGGCATCGTAGGTTCCTTCCTGATTGGTCATTAACACCCATACACCTTCATCGGTGAAGGCATAGAGAGGAGCTTCGCCAAACTGACCCTCGCTGATAGGTCGGGTATTGGCTGCAAGCGCATTGATAATGGATGATCCAACCTGAACCGAGTTCTTGGCAGGAAACACCATCGGATTCTCAGCTTCGCTGACCTTGACTACATTAGGCTGCTGAGAGACATACTTCTGATTGTCGGTCTTGCTTAATGCAGCATTATACTCAGCTTTCGTAATCTCGGTGAAGTCTCCCGTATCAATCGGTGTAGAATCCCAAGTATATCCAGAAGGGATAATGGCTCCGCTTCCGCTACCAAAGCTTCCTCCACTGGTTTCGCTTGCTTTAGTGCTGCCACCTCCAAAGTCTCCACCAGAAGAACTGCTCTTGATGAGCTTATGGCGATACACTTGCATAAATGCTGGAAGTCCGGCATCATCGTGGTAACGGTACATATAATCAGACAACTCTGAACTTTCTGTTTCTGTTGGTGCATCTGTTCTTCCTCCAAATCCCTCGTTGTTCAAAGTATTTGAAGTCTGTCTATCTGCTGCAACTGGTGTCGAGCGGTTCTTACTGATGTTGATATAGTAAGACATTCCGAACGTCTCGGAAGGTTTCAGCTTAACTTTCTTGGAGTAGTATTTGCTGTACTTAGGGAGATAGAAGTAAATGGTCATAGCCGTAGCAAGAGTGCTAGGATATGCCAAGATTGGGCTGAGAGGGTATTGCAGCTTGCCCTTGTAGTAAATATCTCTCTTGATACTATTCTCGCTGATGCTGACCTGATATACTGCATCACAGATGTAAACGGTAGAGAGTGCATTATTGGGGGCAAGATCAGTGTACTCATTCAGGTACATCTGATTATTCGAGACTTTCCGGCTTGAGAAAATATTGGTATCGAAAGCATTGAAGATAGTCTTCTTCACGTTTCCGATATGCAAGCGGTTGTTGTATGTAATGGAACATTGACCGCCAAATGAGCTTCTCTGAAAGTCTGCAAGAGAAATACTTTCCTCGGTCTCCAATACTCGTTTGAGAGGAATAGCTGTGCCGAATTTATCCTTGCTGATGCTTGTGCTCAGATAGAAAGATTTCTTCTCGAAAGACTGATATACATCTTCCTCTGACAGATATTGAAAAGCATCGCAATTAACTCCTGATTTCATTTTGTCGTTCCAAAGGTAGCACTTATATCGTGATATTCCTTTAGTTTGTTTCTCCGTATCAATAAATGATTCCGGCTGGGAAAGATAAACATCTACACCGCTGATGAGGTCTTCAAGACCTTTGGGTATATCCATATTGATAACGATGGAGTGAGTATGAAGGCTTGTGCTAGTACCAACAGCCTTTGTCTCCTGATACCAGATAAACTTGTTGAAAGTCGTTTCTGGTGCAAGAATGAATGGATTTGATATATTGATGTATGATACACCATCATATAGACGGATGGCGATTACACCAAAAACGGTATATTTGAAATACTCCGTGCCATTCTCCTCCAACTGCTTATTGATCAGCGCATCCAAAGCATTGAAAATGATGGATGCACCTTTAAGAGAAGTATCTGTTCTATTGGAATAATACTTGTTTGACACAAAAGCGGAATCCCAATCATCACCAAGATTAACGGAAGCATTGCATAACACCGACTTTGTGTTTGAGATAACTGCACTATAATTAATGGCTGATAAGTCAAAACTAGTGTAATCGCTTCCGTTCCAATAGGCATACTTAGTGTTTTCCTCTCCCACAAAGCACAAGATGTTTCCGATGGCACTCACGGCATTGACTTGGAAGCCATTAAGACTGATGGTGTTCTTGGTTCCGTTTCCACCTTTCTCTGTCCAATACCAAGTATTACCATTACGGATGATGTAGTGGGAGTGAATGGTATTATTGTGAGTAACCTTGTGAATCAGTTCGATGCTGGCTCCATCAGGTATGGTGATGGCAGAATCAACCACCACTGGCTGGTGAATAGGGTGGAGTGCTCCATCCTCGTTGATGAGGTTCAGGCAAGTTCCCAACTCACCCTCCTGGCTTTCGTGGTCGGAAGGTGAGTGGGAAAGACCTTGAAATAATACTTCTTTAATCATATTTGTATTGTTATGAGTTTGGACGGATGATCTCGTAGTACGGCTCGCCATTTTTGTTCTTGCGAGGAATGCAAGTCAGGCGCACCATCTTGTTGAGAGGGAGATTGTAATCATCAAGGATGGCTGTAACCGATGGACGTTCGCTGCGGAAACCAATCTTCTTGTGCTCCTGATTGTACTGGAGCGGACAGAAGATAGTCTGAGACTTGCGAAGTTCCTCCCAGTCCTCTCTCAGGCAGAATCCGTATGTTCCTCTGCTGGAGATACGGAAGACGAAGATGGAGCTATCTGTGCGCTCTATCTGCATAATATGGTTGTAGATGCCCTGCGAGAGAGTAATAGAATTGGCTCTACCATCAAGCACTACGAAATTCTTTCGATGCAGGAAGCCTTGAATGTTCCGGCACTTGTCTTTAATATAACTGAATATCATTTTGCAAATATACGAAGTTTTGGTTAGAAAAGATTATTATCCGTTTACTTTTGCCTTCTTCTCGTTGTACTGGCGAAGGCGAAGCTTGGCATTCTCTGATCTGAGACAACCGCAAGACTGGGTTACTCCTCGGAGCAAATTGCAGGATAGAACAGAAACACCTCTACCACAATCGCACTTACAAATCCAATAAACATCATTCTTACTGGATTTGCCGGAGCGGCAGCAGACATAGAGTCTGCCAAACCGCTTTCCTTTCAGGTCTATCAACTTTCCCATACCTTATTTCTTGCTAAGTTCCTTTGCCTCTTCAAGAGATAATGGCTTTCCGCCAAGAGGAATGCGGAAGTCGAACTTGGAACGGAAGGAGTAGTAGCAGACGAAATCGAAGCTCTCCTTCATTCTCTCGTCAGTGGTGATGTATTTCTGATAAGCGATAACATCATCTTCTGAGCGATAGATGGTAGAGTTAACGAAGTAGTTGCTGGTTCCCTTGTTGGCAATGACTGCGATATAGAACTTCTTGCCAAGGATGCGCTCTGTGATGCGCTGAATAATTGAAATCTTCTTTGTATTCATATATTAAATTTGATTAATTATTAAGATGAATGCAGATAGGCTGCACTCTTTTTACTATTCGATTCCACAAGATACGATACCATCTTCTTTGTTGATTCCTCGGAAGTGCTCGCATCGCTGGCAAGCAAGACTACCTACCATCAGGAGTTCATGGGTGTACTTGCCTTGAATGCCGAATGGGCAGGGTGTGGTGTACTCGAAGTGCCCACCGACAAACTCGTTGACGTTATATTTTGGATATTTCATATACTATCTACACACAATAAATTAAGTTTTTTATACTCTCTTCTGATTATTTCATAGGAAGAATAAGTACTTCTTCCACATGACTTCTGCTCTGGGCAGAATCCTCTGTATATACACTGAGGAACGCAAGCGGATGCGAGGTAAGGCTCAATACGAACCAACTCGTCAAGTACCTTATACCAAATCTCTCTCGTCTCTCTTGCAGCCTTATTGCATAGTCTCAGCTTTGAGATATTGATAATCTCCTGAGCGTTGAGGGATAGCTGCAAGTTGACCAAATCATCCTGACGCATATCGTGGCGAGATACCTTGGAGCCAGTAATATCCGGTCGGGAGGTTGAGACGAATGGCTGAGCGTGAACGTGGCGAACAAAATGGTTGCTCACCCAGTATGGTATGCCATACAGCTTAATATCGAACTCCAGCAATCTCAGTGGCGAGTGCTCGCTGAGAATCATCTGTTTCTTGAACTCATCGCTAGGCTCCTTACCCAGCGGTTCTTTTCGTTGAGTGAAGCGAGCAGCATCCACCACTCGCTCCCAATCTGTAACTTTTGTGATTTCTATTTTCATATCTATTATTTATTTTAGTTTCTGACCTTTCTTCTACCTGATCCGGCAGCTTTCTCCTTATCCCATTCAGCGATAGCTTCCGACAAATACTTATCCATAGCCTTAGTTAGTCTTTCCATGATTATTCCTCTTTACTCGCCTGATCGCCAAGAACATCCTTGATTTTCTTTTCGATGAACTCATTAGAAGTGAGTTTCTTAATAAGTTCATCTATATCAGGTAACTCTGCATCAACTCCGACTTCCTGATTTTTGGAGGAAACATATTCCTTTAGTGCTTTCATCCAAGAACTATTAGCCATGTCTGCCAACGAATCTTTTTTGCTCTCGTAGGCTTTCTTTAAATCTCCGTTATCACGGAAATATCTGAGCACTTCCGTCAATGCAACAATGAAGTTCTTGTCTATCATCGGGTTGCTCTTTGCCTCTTCCAGTTTAAGCATTAGGAAGAGTAATGCTGAATATAAATCTGTTTTATCCATAATTAATCCTTTCTTCTACGATTTTTGATATGTAATGCTAAAGCGCAAAACGACAACAATAGCATTAATAATTGTCCTGCTTCCATATTACTTTTCCTTATCGTATTTTGACATCAATACTACTATTCTATGATACCTTGCTACAAATATTCCAAATGGAATATCAAAACAACACTTCACTCCATTAAGGAACTTGCAATCAAGCATTTTCATCTTGTCGTTCCATACTACCTCAACAACACTTCCTGTTTCAAGGTTGGATATGATGTCGCCGATATAAATCTCCTTTCCTCTCATATCCTTTTCGCCTGTGAACTGACAGACGGTAGAGGGGATAATTGGTGATGTCAGTCGTTTCTCATAGTCTGTCATCCAGACGTTATCTGAATCTTTGTGATGAACCAAGTCACCTTTTATCCATTTCCCATCCAAGGTCTTCTTTGCCTTGAATTTTATGTTTTCTATTTTCATAAGCTATTATTTTAAATCACTTGCATCATCAGCAATGCCAACACTATATCTCTCGACAAACTCAGCAGAGCGTGCTGCCATTCCTTTAATCATTGCCTTTTTATGTGAGACGTTACCAGTAGTTAGAGCATCAGCTTCTTCGGCAATGTTATTAAACCACTTGATAATATTGTCTCGTAACTCATCTGTTATTACATATCCTTTCATAACCATTCATAACCATTCTTATTTAAGTTCTACTGGCTCATTGCTAAAAGATAATTCTCTTCCAATGAGCTTCTTGATACTACCTTGTGGAATATTAAAGTATTGATAGGGTCTTTCCCAACCATCTTTCCGTGATACCCACTCATCGTTGTGTTTGTATGGCTTGACTTCATAAATTGTTTCAGAGCCATCTTTATTCTTTGCTACCCATGCCATAACTATTCCTCCTCTTTTATACCAAATGGAGTTCCATCGGCAAAGGCATAACTATCAAACATATCTTCATAACTAAATGGAGTATTATTCATGCCAACTATTGCACCACTTGCGATAAACGTAACCATATAATATCCACTTTTTGCATTTTTTAACTTCGTAAACCCAAGGGGCTGATGCTTTTGCATTTCAGCCCAGCACTCTTCTGCATCCTCAAAAGGTCTATAGGCAGGCTCTGGCTTGATGCGATACTCTATATTATTCCAAAACTTAATCTCTTTCGTTTCCGTCCAATCATTCGGAATATCTGTACCTTTTATGAAACCTGGTTTGGTTCTACACTCAATTATCTTTCCTTCTGCGTATGCCTGAATAATAGGCATCATCTGTTTTGCTTGATTTCTGTTCATACTCAATCATCTTTATATTCTTCCCATCCATTCTCCCAAGAGCCACCTGAACGGATAGCCCAAAACTCTTGTTGAGGAAGGATAGTTCCTTCTTCGTCAACTAACTCCTTTCCTTTGTATTGAACAAACTCACCTTTTGAAAATGAGTTATGTCTTATCGGCTTTCCTACGCTGATAGCGAAAGCCATTGCTTCTTGCTTTGTCATATCAATCCTCCAACTTTTCAATAGGTTTCCAATGAGTGATAATATTACCATAGAGCTTGTTGTATCTAAAGCTATTGCCTACATTAATGTATTTGTCTCTTGAATCAGTCCATACTTCCGTAGGTTTTACTTTGCTACAAACTTCCACATTCTCGTTATAAGGAGGCAACCCATCCTCAACAGATACCCAGTCTGACTTTCCTAACTCTATCA
>ERZ1031885.42-NODE-42-length-61261-cov-22.621638_pt1 | contig 61261 bp, 56 predicted proteins | sample MGYA00518168_ERZ1031885 | MGnify/ENA primary metagenome ERZ1031885 (study PRJEB33719, sample SAMN04261269) | wastewater metagenome | biome: rural village; feature: human; material: feces | host: Homo sapiens | place: El Salvador | collected 2014-01-14 ...
GCGGTCTCAACCTTGGCAAGGTTGCGCTTTACCAACTAAGCTATGTCCGCATGTGCCCTGCAGTATCACTGCCTGAGCACGAGTATCTACTATAATCACATTTCCGTAATTTGCAAATCAGCGTGTCGCACCTTTTCGGGGCGCACTGTCAGCCCCGAAATACTCTTCGACGGACTGCGCAAGTTGGCTTACGTTATCGATGACTCGGTATGCGCCATGCTCCTTGAGCTCACCCGGCTCAGCATAGCCCCATCCGCAGCCCAAGCAATCCAGACCGCATGCCTTGGCCCCATCGGCATCGGTCCAGCGATCGCCAACCATCAACGCACGATCACCAGCAGCCTCATCAAAATTGATATGCTCAAACGCCCAACGAATCACCTGATCCTTGTCAAGGCGGGAATTATCGGCGCTTGCACCATAGATGCCGTCGACCATCGTATCCAAGTGGAAATGCTCACAAATCGGAATGCACTGATACTGCGGTTTGCAACTGGCAATCGCCAGATAATATCCATCAGCACGCAACTTGGTCAGCTGCTCCGGAATACCCTCGTAGATGGTATTGTTCAAACGCCCCGGCACTTTCTGCCCAGGATTGTTAGGATCGTCGAACACAGCCTCATCCGCATAATACCTGCGATAAATAGCAATGCCCTCATCAAGACGATCCTCAGGAATATCGTTGCGCTGCAGGGATTCAATAATTGCAGGACCGATGAATCGCTGTAACTCCTCATTATCCGGGACCGGATACCCCAATTCCTCGAACACCTTGACCACACAGCCGATGATTCCCGGATCGGATTTGGTCAGCGTACCGTCGAGGTCAAGCAGAACGACTTTCTTGGATTGCCTGGTCTGTTCGGACATGAATTGGTTCTCCCTTTATTCCTATCGATTCGTTTTCATCGATGTGATACCTGTTGACGCTAACAATTATGCCCAGCCATACTGACTGGGCATAATGTTCAAGTGTCGTTCAACTGCAGGTCACTCGTAGTCTGGGAACCAACCGTCACGATGCATCTGCAGTCGCTTCTCAAGCAGCGTCTTCAACTCGTCTTCGGTACGACGTTCCAGCAGCATGTCCCAGTGTGTACGAGTCGGCTTGGAGATTTCGTCGTCCTCACGATCCTCATCGCCCTCACGACGCGCAGTCATGCCGCAACGGCATTCCCATTCCTCAGGAATCTCCGCGCCCTCAGCGAACGGCAGAATCGTACGGTGCCCTTTCGGGCACACATATGCGACGTCGTTTCGTGCCGCGAAATCCACATTGTCATCGGATTCCAACGACTTTGCGCCGATGCTCATGCCTCGCAGGCTGCGTTCTGCCATATTGCCTTTGCCTCCTTGGAATTGTCTGTTCTTTCTAAGCTACAGAACAGTTCGGACGTGTTTTTATTCCTCATTCGTCTGCTGACTGCCATTTTAGTCGACGCCAGAGTATGCGACGATGCCACGATTAATACGATCGTATGCTTGTCTTGCGATTGATGGCAATGTTTCGGCACGTTCAGCAAGATAAGGTCCGCTCACGGCTATCTGTTGAAGCACGTCGGCAAGTCGCTTACAGTTGCGCACGAAGTCTCCGCCAGTCAGCTCAGTGCCATATAACACCTGTGAAAGGCTTTCACCCTGCGCCCACTCGTAGACGATGTCAGTGATGCCGAAATCGAGCTGGCGTGGCTCTTCAAGCACATGATCCTCACATAACATGGCGATCGACGCATGTATGCCTTTAAGCTGTGCGGCGCACACTGCCACATTCCCCTGGATGCCTCCGGGATAACGACGCGGCTCTCCCCCGCTTCCCCTGCGGGCTTCGAATACCAGCGATGCGACAACGCTGGCCAATTCACAGGCATTCAATCCGTCAAATGCACCAGCCTCGATCGCTTGGGCCAATACCAAATCAAGTTCGCTGTACAGATGCCGCAGCAGCTGGCCCCGCTCCGTGAGCTGATAATCGTCATGGCCTGCGGATTCCCGCACCTGCTGAAGATAGCCAAAATCGGCAAGTACTGTGCAGATATGGTCGAACTGACGAGCCACTGAGCCTGTACGTGAATCATAGCGATGCTGCACACGTTCTAATTCACGCATCTCACGAGCCCAACGATGCCCCCATTTCAAGTGCTTCTGCACGTCTGGGCACTTGCGGCACGGGTGGTCACGGTCTTCTTCACGAAGTTTTTTAATGCGTTGGTCAAGCTCCATGAACGCCTGGCTACGGTCTTTCTGCGTGCGGAACACCTCATGCTTAAGCTTGCGGCGTTCGTTCTTCTCCAAATCGCTCAGACGCATCCTCAGACGCATGAATTCTTTGAAATCACCAAACTCACATTGGAAGGCCTGTTCGTACCCTTCTAAAGCCTTGCGCAGGGTTTCCATCTGCGCTTCAAGCTGCCAAGCTGACTCGTTGGCCTCCCACTGCGCAAAGGAATGGTCGAGCGTAACGCGGGCGGTCTCGTAATCGCTGGTATTCAACAGGTTCACAGCCATGTTGAAAGTCGGTTTGAAGCTTGAATGCAACGGATACACGCGCTTACTGGACAATGCGGCCGCGGTAGCGGGCACAAAACCATGGTGATCCACTACAACGGCATGTCCAATGGTGTCGATGCCTCGACGTCCTGCGCGACCGGTCAGCTGGGTGAACTCGCCAGGGGTCAAGCCAACATGTCCAGTGCCATCGAATTTTTCGAGTTTTTCGACCACCACGCAACGCGCCGGCATATTGATGCCCAGTGCCAGCGTTTCTGTTGCGAAAACCATCTTGACCAAGCCCTCTTCAAACAAACGTTCGACGATTTGGCGGAACAATGCGACCATTCCCGCATGGTGTGGGGCAAATCCCTCTTCCAAGGCAAAACGGAATTGCGAGAAATGCAGCGCTTTCAAATCCTCTTGGCTTAGCTGTCCTTCGACCATTTCATCGACGATCCGTCTGATCCTACGTACTTCATCACTGGTAGTGAGTTCCAAACCGGCATTGATGCATTGGTCGACCGCCTGATCGCAACCATTCCTTGAGAAAATGAAATAGATTCCCGGCAACATGTCAAGAAAATTCAGTTCATCCACAACGGCCCAACGTCGAGGCGTGTGACGTTCGGCTTTGTGGGGACTCTCATTCCACCGTCCGCCTTTGCCTTTGAGCCTACGCCTGTCGGGACGCTCCTCTCCTCTGCGACGTGCCGCCTGACGGTCTAGCTGATCAAGCCTGTTTACCAGTTGCGCATTGAGTTTAACCGTCTGTTCACCGTTGGCGTCACGGCGGTACAGGTCGATAAGCTCCGGTTCGGTATGGTCATCCGCCTGCACGAGCACATGCTGTTCCAATGGTACCGGACGCTTCTCCGATACCACCAGTGTGGTTTCGTCACGAACGGATTCAATCCACTCGGAAAAATCCTCGACATTGGAGACTGTTGCGGAAAGACCGATTATTTTCACGTTCTCCGGCAAGTGGATGATAACTTCTTCCCATACCGGACCTCGGAAACGGTCGGCAAGATAATGCACCTCATCGAGAATCACATAACGAAGCGCTTCAAGCGTTACGGAATGCTCATACAGCATATTGCGCAACACTTCGGTGGTCATGACCACAATGTTCGCTTCGGAATTGATGGATGTGTCTCCGGTCAGCAATCCAACCTTATCTGCACCGTACTGGGCAACCAGATCATGATACTTCTGATTGCTCAACGCCTTGATCGGCGTGGTATAGAAAGCTTTGACGTTTCGTGTCTGTGCCAAATAGATAGCAAAATCCGCCACGACCGTTTTGCCAGCTCCGGTTGGTGCCGCCACAAGAACATTGTTTCCCGTTTCCAACGCCTCGTTGGCCTGCAACTGAAATTCATCGAGCTCAAATGACATGGATCTGGCGAATTCGGCGGCAACAGTGCGCTGTTTGGCCTGCGTCTGTTTGAATGCGGCGTATCGTTGTGCGGGAGACAATTCGGCCTCATTGGTATCCGATGTGCCAGTGCCGTTATTACGGCGACGATGATGGGTCATAATTCCTTACAATTTAGTTAGGTCAATCATTAAAATGACGCCATTGCGCCCACTGTTGGGCATGGCGATTGCGATTCGCCTCACGCCTTTCGATGACTTCAGCATGGGCATTCGCGTAACGCTCGGCAGCATCCTGTAAAGGCCTAGTGAAAAAAGGCGTGTCGTTCTCGTTTTGGCAAGGCAATGGCTTACCCATAGCGTCGATCCGCTTCGCCGCGCATTCGCCCAGTTTCGCCATATCCTTGAACGCATGGTAGCCATGCAGACACGCATAGACGATCCCGGAAACGATCATCACCAACATGAATAGAACGAGTGCTAGCCAAACCCACCAAGGCATAGAACCACTCCCGTCAGTTCTCGTTCTCACGATCGCCAATACTCAACTCATGCTGGGCACGGGCAACAATCATGGTACGTAACGTCTCAGGAGCCACGGCGGTGATATGTCGCGCATGTGCAATGCAGAATGCGACATACCAGGAATCGGACGAGACAATCAGATGCACTTTCTCGCCTTCTCCGCACTTTTCGACCGTCGCTCCCGACAATCCGTCAATAAACGACAGATCGTCCTGATTGGTGACGAACACAGCCGGAGTTCCATTATCAAAGCTCCACTTACGCAATTCGGATGCAGGTACATCAGGAATGTCGATCCTTGCGATCGGCTCGACTAATTCAGCCTTCTCAATGCGGGAGATACGTAGCACCTGCCAGATGCGAGGCTTGCCCGTAGCCTTGTTGATCGTGGTATCCTTCTTCACATACTTGGCTTTATCCGCCGGTGCCGCGGCAGCGACATCAGTCCATACGGCAACGTAGAAAACACCCTCGTCAACGAAGATCTTGTCTGGAGCGACAAGCTTGCGCTGGGTTCGTCCTGCGCCATCCGTGTATTCCATGTCAAGCAGTGAACTCTTGGAAATCGCGCTTTTCACAATGGAGAAGTTGCGCGGCTCCATTTCATAGCCAGTCAGACTCAACCACGGCATATCCCCCGGCTCAACATGCTGGCGAAGGCGGCTGTACAGCGATTCGGCTTGCTCGCGAAGCCTATCCGGCAGCAACGACGAATGCGCGAGATAGCTTACGGATGCGGTAAGCATACTCAGATACTGCTGTGAAATACCCGCCAAGCGTTCCAAACCAAGCGAATTCGTGGCTGAAACGATGCCTTCCGCGTCAAGCAGCGACCAATCGATATCGAAGAATTGACTTCCCGCCATCTCCCCATCATCGGAAACCGTGGTCAGCGTGTTGATGTCTTTATGAATGACGTTGACGAACTTCTTCAGCTCATCGTCGGACTTCGGTTTGCCGATGAAACGTTCCGCAAGCTCCTCAAGCGCATACTCCTCGCCAAGGTGCGCCGAGAGGAACAGCATCAACCGCAGGCGACGGTCGACTTCGCTACCAGTCTGGAATGCGGAATTCTTCTTCGGGCGTCCTTTGCCTTCCTCGACATCGGCATCGTCTGCGCTATTACGATTGATCTCCATGGCAGCGACGGTGGAACTGTCATCTCCCGTGGATTCGTCGGCAGGCACGAACTGCGTGGCTGCATTCAGGCGACGATTGAACGCGTCAACGGCTTCCTGCGGACTGACGATGGACGCGCCTGGATGGGACAGCACGAACATGGCCAGGTCATCGGAATCAGTATAGGCGACATTCAAATGCTCGCCATCAACATCCACCGTGGCCGCGAAACGACGCTGGTCGACGACTTTGACCAATTCGTCGGGAATGGACTGGGTTCCCAGTCCAGGAGCGATGGAGTCAAGACCAAGTCCCGGAATAGGCGTCTGAGGAACACGCGGCGCGGTACGAGACGTATGTTGCGTCTCATGCGCAGGAGCCGAGGAAATCGACATGGAACGAGCCAAGTAGTTGGCGGCAGCCAAAATCGGCAGATCCTCATCCCCGAACAGCAGACGAACACGAGGCTCGTCACCAAGCTGCAGACGGTAGGACGCGAAGTCCTGCCCCTCCGACTTGGATGAATATTCCGGCTGCCTTGATTCGATGGCAATGCCCATGGCCGCAAGCTTGGCGCGGTCACGCTGGAATTGCTTGGCAAAAGCTGCCTTCGCCGCCTGATCTGCCAGTTCCCCATAGGAATCGGCATACGCCTTCACGCGCTGAGCGATCTGACGGGAAGTGAGCCATTGCGGAAAAGCTGAGGAAAGCACAGCCAACACATCAAGTTCGTGCTTGCCCCATTTGTCGGAGAAACGACGCCTTCCGTTACTGCCCTCTGCCATTAGTCCTCACGTCTCGTTAACGTTTCACTTTAAGTGCGTAACCAGTGTAGGCTTCCGCACACACCTCTCTATGATAGAGGGTTTTCGCTCAGATTGTGCCTATTTTACGAAAAAATACAGTTTTTCGTGTTGAGAACACCCCTCGAATCAGACCCAATCGTCAGGTTCCACGCCTTGCGGGCCTACATATTCGCCGTTCGGAACATAACTCGGCTCGCCGGTGTCAGGCAACCGCGCGTCACCAAACAGCATTACATCCCTGCCAAAGGTCCAGTCGCCCTCGATATCGACGGAATTTGCCGCGGCAAGCGATGGAACTCCATACGGGAATCTCGTATCGAAATCATGAATGTTCTTGTAGTACCGCGCATCCAAATGGACATCCGGGAAAATGTAGTTACCGTCCTCCATCTCATACTGGTCCGTCAGATGGAATCGATCAGACCGCATAATGAACAAATCGTCGGTGGTTTTCACTGGCAGGAAACGCATGCGGTCCACGCACACGCAAGTGGCACCATCAAACAACGTCACCGCGGCTCCCATGGCTGTTTCCAGCTGAATGACCGGCTCGCTCGTCGGATCGGTGGGATCAACGGTCTTTTTATTACGGATCACTGGCAACGGCAGTACGCCGTCATATGCGGACAGCTTGGCCTTCAAAGCGTCAATCCGCACCCAGATGCTGTTCGTGTTGAAATACGGGTGTTTTTCAATGTTCTGAGCATCGTCTTTGTCTTTTGGATGCACCTGACTCATTTCACGCAACATCAAACGGCCCGTCGCCTTGTCACGCACGATATGGCCGCCCTTGCGGTCGGCGGGAGTGCGCTTGGCGACTTCGATCATGACCGGAGCGCCGGTATTTTCGAAATGCTGGGCTAGCGTACGCGAAGGTCGTGCACCGAGATTGTCGGAATTCGAGATGAACAAATACTTGAAACCATGTTCCTCGAGCACGTCGAGCAATCCGGATTCCCAGATGGTCGAGAACAGGTCACCGTGGCCTGGCGGACACCATTCAAGTTCGGGATTTGCCGAGAAGCTGACAGGAAGGCCCGTTTCCGCGCTGATCTTTGGTTCCTGATGCTGCACAATCTCCAGAGGAATATCCTTCTGATGGAATTTCTTGTTGGCTCTCAGCACCTTCATGGTGTCGTTCGAAGTGCGGAATGAATTCATCAGCGTCAACGGCAGCTCCACACCCAGACGAGTGCGTGCGGTCAGCACCTGTCCAATGATGATGTCGATGAAACGCATCTGACGGGCCTTGTGGCGGCGCACAGGCAGGAGAGACTTGGCGCAATCCAGTCCCATGGAGGTGCCAAGCCCACCATTGAGCTTAAGGAATGCGGTTTTTGCGAACGCATCAACGGCTTTGTCGTGGTTGATGGTCTCGTAAACGTCATGGAAGCTTGGCACCCCCACCAACGGTTCCACCCCATCCTCACGAATCCAGCTGCTTGCCTCCTCGTTACGCCAAACCTCATATAGACGCTTGAACTGTGCGATGGCCATATCGGTCATCCCATTTTCCCGCATCTTCGCGGCGGAGTATTCGAATACGTCCTCAGTCAATGTCTTTCCCTTTCGTGCGGGCGTCATGTTCTCATTGTACCTAGGTAATACTACGACATATTTCCCATAACGGGGGCTTTTGGATGTTAAAAAAGATATTTTTGACACAAACGACATCTTTACGCATCCTTCATCACGTTTCATTGACTGCGCGACACGATGTATTTGAAAAAAACCACAGACTATGCTATGTTTCATTTTCGGTGCTTTTGCATCGTTCGGACCATAGCGCAGTTTGGTAGCGCACTTGACTGGGGGTCAAGGGGTCGCGGGTTCAAATCCCGCTGGTCCGACCCGAAAAACCCGGATTCGTATGATTTCGGGTTTTCTTTTTAAGGTTGTCAGTCTTACACATGCAGGTAAGGGGTGATTGTCTTGAAGTCGAGGGACGCCCAGCCACAGTTTGACGATGTTGATGACCTTGCCCATGTGTTCGATTCTTCCGTACCTGAAGATGAATGGAAGATCCGCCTGCCCCGAGAACTTGGCGTGGAAGCCCGAGAACGCGCGAAACATGATGGTATCACTCTCACCGAGTTGACCCGAAGAGCGCTTAAAAGCGATAACCTGAGTGACACAACCGACACCGTTCGTCCAGGACGAAGGCCAAAGAACACCGACGGGCGCGAACAGCTTGGCGACGAATGGAAAATCAAACTCCCCTATGCCATCGGCAAGACGGCACGGGAACGTGCAACAGAAGAGGGCATATCCTTGAGTTCTCTTGCCCGACGTGCGATCAGCGGATATCTACGCCAAAGAGACGCCGAAGAACAGCCGCTTTTCTAAGACGCCCGGTCAATAGCGTCGCACATTAGCTACACAGATTGGCAGATATAGTAGTATTCCTTACAACCCGTTTTTTCTTGGTGTGCACGCCACGAACGATGGTGTGCACACCAAGAAAAAACGGACTACTTGCGCTTTTTCTTTTCTCGGATATTCACCGAAATCTGAATCGGAGAACCCTCGAAACCAAACTCCTCACGCAGGCAACGTTCGATGTAACGACGATAACCGTGCTCAAGGAAGCCAGTAGCGAAAATCACGAAGCGCGGTGGGCGCGTCGAAGCTTGGGTCGCGAAAAGAATACGTGGCTGCTTGCCACCACGAAGCGGATGCGGATGTGCAGCTTGGATCTTACCCAGGAAAGCGTTGAGCTTGCCGGTCGGGATGCGCTTGTCCCATGACTCCAAGGCGCCACGCATAGCTCTGGCCAGACGATTCGTATGCCATCCGGTCTTAGCCGACAGATTCACACGCTGGGCCCACGTCACGCGGTCAAACTCGGTCTTCCACAAGCGTTCCATGCGCTGGCGATCGAAATCATTCATCAAATCCCACTTGTTGAATACCAGGACAATGCAACGACCGGCATCCACGGCTTGACTCATCACCTTCAGATCCTGATCGGAGATCGGCTGGGAAGCGTCGAACAGCACCAACGCAAGCTCCGAACGCTCAATCGCGGCCTGCGTACGCAACGACGAGAAATACTCGGCGCCGGACAACTTGTGCAGGCGACGCTTGATGCCGGCGGTATCGATGAACAGCCAGTCCTCACCATCAACCGTCACCACCTCATCGACAGGGTCGCGGGTGGTTCCAGCCAGATCGTTGACCACGGTGCGCTCTTCATGCGCCAGCTGGTTCAGCAAGGACGACTTGCCGACGTTCGGACGTCCGACCAGTGCCACACGACGAAGATGCGATGGAGTGAGGAACCCGGAAGTCTTCTCAGCCTTCTTCAACGACTCCAAAGCCGCATCAAGCAGTTCGCCGATGCCGCGGCCGTGCATGGCGGAAATACCGTATGGCTCCCCCAAACCCATCTTCCAGAATTCTGCGGTCAGATACTCGCTCTCCCGATCATCGACCTTGTTCACCGCAAGCGTGACCGGCTTTCCAGAGGCTCGCAGCATCTTTACGATACGCTCGTCAGTATTGGTAAGTCCAACCTGACCATCCACCACCAGCACCACGGCGTCAGCAAGCTGGACGGCGATCTGTGCCTGCGACGCGATAGCGGATTCGATGCCTTCGACATCGGCTTCCCAACCACCGGTATCGACCAGCTTGAAATCAGTGCCGGCCCATTCAGCATCGTAGCTCACACGGTCTCGGGTCACGCCTGGAGTATCTTCCACAACGGCCGCACGACGTCCGAGAATACGATTCACCAGCGTGGACTTGCCAACATTCGGACGTCCAACAACGGCAAGCACGCCAACCGGCTTCGGGCCGGACTGGCGTTCGCCACCAACGAAAGACGATCCATCAATCAGCCCTTCATCGCCCTCATCCAACTCATAATCATCAAGATTGGACGCATATTGGCGGTATTGCTGCTCTTCAATGGCGTCATCGACGATGCGCACAAGCACATCGAGGGTTTCGCTGAAATCCAAATCGGAATTGTCAACGGTCAACACACCTTCCGCTGCGGACGTGAAATTCGTGACCTTGGAATCAGCCTTGTCTCGTGCCGCAACGTTTTCCGCGCCAACTCCGGAAGCCGACTGCCCTGCTCGACGGGCTTGGCGGACTTCCTCACGAGCGGTAAGCAATACACGCACTTCAGCATCCGGCGTAACGACCGTGGTGATGTCACGGCCTTCGGCAACCACGCCAGCACCTTCGGAGAAGGAATCAGAAGCCGCTTCACGAGCAATATACGCGCGTTGTGCGGCAATAAGCACATGACGAACCGGAATGATGTTCGACACCTTGGACACATGGGATGACACTTCAGAGGAACGGATCGCCTCACTGATGTCTTCGCCATCGGCATACACCTTCGGATCGTCCGGATTGACACTGATGTCAAAATGACCCTCGGTGAAGAACTCGCCCACGGTTTCAGTGACCAGCTGTTCGTCGACAGTCTCCGTATCGAGGTCGATACCCTTGCTCATGCACCACCATGCACAGGCACGATACATGGCGCCGGTATCGAGATAAGCGAAACCGTAATACTTGGCCAGAGCCTTGGACGTGGAAGACTTGCCAACGCCCGCAGGCCCATCAATAGCTACGCGGATCACAGGCCCACCGCCTTGGACAGGGAACGCACCTCAGTCTGCGAAAGCACACGGTACGATCCGGACTTCAGATCGCCAAGTTTAATCGGGCCGATCTGAGTGCGCACCAAACGTCTGACCGGGAAACCGATTGATCCGAAGATACGACGAACAATACGGTTCTTGCCGGAGTGCAGCACCACCTTAACCAGAGTGCTATCGCGGCTGGCATCAAGAATCGCGCAACGGTCAAGCTTGATCCAACCGTCGTCGAGCTGCACGCCGGTGGTGACCAGTCGGCGGCACACCTGACCGCTGATACGACCTTCCAACGTGGCAATATAAGTTTTCTCGACCTCATATTTGGGGTGCATGACATGTTGGCTCAACTCGCCGTCGTTCGTCATGAGAATCAGGCCTTCGGAATCGTAATCCAGACGACCCATGTGGAAAATACGGTCATACTTGTCGCCGACGATATCGCTCAGGGTGTAACGTCCCTTCGGATCCTCCATGGCGCTGAGCACGCGCTTCGGCTTGTTCAAGGCAAGCGTGACATGATTGGGGTTCACACGAACACGGGAGCCGTCCACACGAACCTCCTGATGTTTCGGGTCGACGCGAGTCCCCAACTCGGTGACAAGCTCACCGTCGATTTCGACGCGTCCTTCAGTAATGATCTCTTCACATTTGCGACGGGACCCAAAACCTGCCTGAGCAAGAAGCTTCTGCAGGCGGATACCTTCATTGTCATGTGTATGCGCCTTCGCGGCGCGGGAATATGCGTTTGGCATCGTTCTCCCAACGTGGCCGGATAATACTTATAGGGACTGCTGGTACTATGGCAGTCGTTTGGCGATTTCCAAAAATCGCAACTTGTCCACTATATGACAGAGGAAAGACTATGACTGCTGTTGAAGCAACGTCCATAACTAAGGAAGAGCAAAGCAAGCCGTTGGCACTTCGTGTCGGAGCGGAACTTGTGGGAAGCTTCATCATCTGCTTCGCGATTTACGCGATCTGCTCGCTTGGCTCCGCAGTATACGGCATCAATATGGCGTTCATCGCCCTGCTGACGGGCATCGTATATGCCGCGGCCACTGTGATCTTTGGATCCATCTCCGGAGCGCAATTCAATCCGGCCGTATCTATCGCCGCCATGCTCACCGGCAAGACCCATGTGCTTGATGGCATTCTGTACATCATTGCTCAAGTGCTCGGCGGCATTGGCGCCGGCGCTGCCATCCGATTCCTTCTGCCGGCTTCCGAGCAGGTGACGTTCAAAATCTGGATGACGCCGACGATCAACGGCTTCGATAAGAACTCCGTCTCCTACTCCACACTTGGCAACTATGGCGTAACGTTCAGCATCACCTTGGCCATTGCTGTCGAAGTCATCGCAGGCATCGTCATTGTTGCCGCCGCGCTTCGCACCACGGGCAAACATGGCGAGTCCGATACGAACCATGCCTTCGCCATGGGGCTTGCCTACGGCATCGGCACCGCCATCGCCTACCCGGTGACCGGAGCTGCATTGAACCCGGCACGCGCTACTGGCATCGCTATTTTCGCGCAAAACCAGGGTCTGAACGAGGAACCATTGCAGCAGCTGTGGGTCTTCTGGATCTGCCCCGTTCTCGCCGCTGCCGTCGTTGCCCTTATCGTCATTATCTCCGGTATGGTCGGCACGAAGAAGAATACGTCGGATGCCGAAGTCGCCGATGAAATCGAAAACGACACTGTTCTTGACGAAGCGTCAGTTTCCGACAGGAACGATGGTGAGGAGAATGAGCAGTCCAGCGCCCAAACCTACACCCATGAAAGCGTCGAAAACAACTGACCGGACCTTCCATGGGCTGCGTTCACGCAACACCAGCCTGACCAGCCCAGTCACTATGGCCGTCACCGCGATCGCAGCGGTGGCGGCCTTTGTATATCCTGCGACCGCAAGCACCGTCGCAATAATCACTACAACTGCGACAATCCATTCAAACCACGGTTTGCCCTCATGATCTTCGGAAACGTAAGGATGGCTCATTCCGAGGCCTTTCATATCTCGCTTGCCTGCAACAATCGTAATCATAATAAACGTGGCGTCCGAAACCAATACGGAATCGGACGCCACGCTAATCACAATACCCTCGTATGAGAGGTGGAACTATCAGTGGAAGAAGTGGCGGGTGCCAGTCACATACATGGTGACGCCGGCCTTGCGGGCCGCTTCGAACACTTCCTCGTCGCGGATGGAACCACCCGGCTGGACGATGGCCTTGACACCTGCGTTGATAAGAATCTCAGCACCATCGGCGAACGGGAAGAACGCGTCGGATGCCGCAACAGCGCCCTGAGTGCGATTTGCACCATCAGCCAGCGTATTCGCGCGCTCAACGGACAGGTTGGCGGAATCGACACGATTCACCTGACCCATGCCGATGCCGACCGTGGCCTGATCATGGGCGATCAGGATAGCGTTGGACTTGACGCAACGGATGGCTCGCCAAGCGAAAACCAGATCCCTGATGGTCTGCTCGTCCGCAGGCTTGCCGGAAACCAGCTTCCACGCATCCGGATCGTCGCCCGGAGCGTCGATGAGATCAGTGGATTGCACCAACAGACCACCGTCGATCTGACGGAACTGTGTCTTGGACTTCGGCGGTTCGGTAACCTTCAAAATGCGAAGATTCTTCTTCTTGGTCTGCAACAGCTCAAGGGCATCGGCATCATAGTCGGGAGCGACAATCACTTCGGTGAAGATCGGACGGACGCTTTCTGCCATTTCCATGGTGACCTTGCTGTTCGCAGCGATCACGCCACCATAGGCGCTCATCGGGTCGCAGGCATGCGCCTTCTTGTGCGCCTCAGCGACGGTGGCTCCAACGGCAAGGCCGCACGGATTGTTGTGCTTGACCACGGCAACCGCAATCTGCGGAGCGAAATCCCACACGGCACGCCAGGCTGCATCGGCATCGACATAGTTGTTGTAGCTCATCGGCTTGCCACCGAGCTGTTCAGCATGTGCGAAACCGTTCTGGTTCAGCGGATCGAGATACAACGCGGCCTGCTGGTGGGGATTCTCGCCATAACGCAGAACATGGGCGCGATCCCAGGTACGGGTGAATGCGGCCGGGAACTTGGCCTCATTCAATTCCGTCTCGCCTTCGGCAGTCGGATGATCAACGGTAGCCGGCTTCGGCCAATGCTTCGCGGTCCACTCGTTGATGGTGGCATCATAAGACGCCGTGTGCGCGAACGCTTTGCCGGCCAGCCAGCGACGTTCCTCAAGGGAGAAACCTTCACCGTTCTCGATACGGGCCGCGACCAACGCATAATCGTTCGGATCCGTGATGATGGCCACGGTGGCGTTGTTCTTCGCCGCTCCGCGAACCATGGACGGGCCTCCGATATCGATCTTTTCAATAGTGGCAGCTTCGTCCGCACCGGAACGAACCGTATCAGCGAACGGATACAAGTTGACGACCACCAAATCGAACGGCTTGATGCCAAACTTTTCCAGTTGAGCCGCGTGCTTCTCATTGGTCATATCAGCGAGGATACCTGCGTGGATATGTGGGTCAAGGGTTTTGACACGGCCATCGAGACACTCGGGAAAACCAGTGACCTCCGAGACTTCCGTCACCTTGACGCCGAGTTCCGCAAGACGCTTTGCAGTGGAACCAGTGGAAACCACTTCAGTGCCGGCCTTGATGAACGCCTCGGCAAGAACTTCTATGCCTTCCTTATGGAAGACCGATACCAGAGCTCGACGTATCGGTCGATTCGTTGTTGTCACCCTGCTCCTCCTTATTGTTAATGGTTGAGGTCACTGTGCGGGCCGCATCGGCGATCTCACGATTATTTGGTTCGAGGACCGCGGCGGATGTACCGCTCCTGCCCTCGCGGACACGCTTTATGCCCCAGCGTATTCCGAAAAACATAGATACAGCCACCAAAGTCAGCAGCCACGATGAGAACAGTCCGACTGCAGTGGGCTGCCCAACCTTACGTGTCGACGCAATTACATCGACACCGACATGCGCAAGGTGTTTCGATCCCAATGCCCCGTTGGAGATGGAGAACAGCAAACTCGAGCCTACCGATACGATCACGCAGGACATGCAGAATGTTCCCGCAGGATAGGCGAGTCCGAACACCACCCGCTTGACGTCAATCTGGTGATCAGCATCATCAGCTCTGATATGGAATCCCTTGTTGAACAACATGACGATTATGCCTGCGATACAGGGCAACGCCAAAGGAATGCACATTAATGCGATTCGAACCCAATCCGTTTCAATTGCCGAAGGAAGCAGACCGAATATCGGCAGCGACGGCAATGCCGTTCCCTGACCGCTCCACATAGTGAATTCAGCAAGGTCGCCAATCGAAAAACCTGCTCCGAACACCCAGGAAACAGCCCAAATCGCAATGTTCGGAATCCACGCGAGCATAGCGATCGTCGTAAGTATACGAGAGCCGTTCTGCATTCCCGACAACTCATACAGCTTCACCATGGCCGACTGATTGCTAAACACCCAATACACGACCACAATCAGGCCAATGACCAGATAGACTGCAATCAACAACAGACCAAGAGCTAAGCCTATGGTGATAGTCTTACGAACCGGCAACGAGACATGCTTGCCAATCCATTCCAAACCTCGCTCGGTCAACGGCGCCTCAGGAATCAAGGCGATGGCATAGCCCAGTATGAAGATGACAGCCGTTTTCACGATAATCATGCCGGTCGTGTCAACAAGCTCGGTATCGACACTGTTGGCGAAGAATATGTTAATCAGCACCCATCCAGCAGTCCCCGTCACGCATCCGGAGAAACTGGTTCCAATACGCTTGGCAAGCGATGAAATAAGTGCAATCAGCATAACCGTCAGCAACAACGGCATAATCGTCAGTGTGATAGATTCGGTTTTGAACCCGGATCCTTGGCTGAGAAGCACAACCGCTTCAGTCAAGGGAACGGAGAAGGCGGACAGATTGTCGCCGCCTTCCTCCATGGAGATGATCAGAAGCATCAGCGCGATATAGCAGCCGAGGGCAACAGCATAGATAATCATGGACGCTGCCGCTACGGCAAGCCCTTTCAACCAATACTTCAGGTTCTTTGTCATCATATCGACTTGGAAGCGAGCACCTCGCGCATGATTTCAGCAGTCTGCCCCGGAGTGCGTCCAACACGGATGCCCACGGCTTCGAGCGCTTCCTTCTTGTCTTGCGCAGTTCCCTTACCGCCTGAAACGATGGCTCCAGCATGGCCCATCTGTTTGCCTTCCGGTGCCGTAAAGCCAGCGATGTAGGCGACGACAGGCTTGGTCATATGCTCGGATGCCCACTTTGCGGCATCCTGCTCGGCGCTACCGCCAATTTCACCAATCATCACGACGGCCTTGGTGGCATCATCGTTTTCAAATGCTTCAAGGGCTTCCTGCAACGTGGTGCCAACGATGGGATCGCCGCCAGCGCCCAAGCACGCGGTGAAGCCGATATCGGATAGCTCCCCCATCAGCTGATAGGTAAGAGTGCCGGACTTGGACACCAATCCCAAAGGTCCACGGGAGACGATGCCGTCCGGAATGATGCCGAGATTACAACCCTGCGCACCTTCCGCCGAAGAAAGCGTAAGCAGGCCAGGGCAGTTTGGTCCAACAATACGTACACCCTTGCGCAATGCGAGCTCAACGAAATACGCACTGTCGGCAACTGGAATACCTTCGGTAATGACCACAATCAACTTGATACCGGCTTCAATGGCCTCAACCACGGCATCCTTAGCAAAACGCGGCGGCACGAACACAACACTCGCCTGCGCACCGGTAGTTTCGACAGCTTCGGAACAGCTACCAAAAACACGTAGAGTAATGTCTTCGCCGTTTTTTGCTTCAGGGAAATTGACTTCCTGACCAGCCTTGCGAGCATTGACACCGCCGACAATATTGGTACCGGCCTTCAGCATGCGCGCGGTATGGGTCATACCCTGGTGTCCAGTCATGCCCTGCACAATGACAGGTGCGCCATCCTCAATGAAAAGCGTCATTTTCAGCGAACCTCCTTGCCATTGGCCGCAAGGCGTGCGGCCTGCTGTGCGGCTTCTTCCATGGTTTGTGCGACATGCAGATTGACTCGATTGGCTTGGGCCAGAATGCGCAGGCCCTCAGCAGCGGCGTTGCCGTCGAAACGGACCACCAGAGGCTTGGAGCTGCCAAGCTTGTCAAGCGCTTCCAGAATGCCCTTCGCCACCTGTTCGCAGGATGTGATGCCACCATACACGTTGACCAGCACCGATTCGACCTGCGGATCAGAGAGCACAATCTCCAGACTGCTGCACATCACTTCGGCAGACGCGCCGCCACCGATATCAAGGAAGTTTGCAGGTTTGACATTGGTTCCCTGATCCTCACCGGCACCGGAAATGGCGTCGAGCGAACTCATCACCAAACCGGCACCGTTGCCGATGACGCCAACGGAACCCTGAAGATGCACATAATGCAAGCCATGTTCACGTGCCTTCTGCTCAAACGGATCGACATGCACCGGATCCGCGAACCGATTCCACCCATCGTGACGGAACGCCGCATTGTCATCCAGAGAGATCTTGGCGTCCAACGCGCACAGCGTCTTGGACGATTCGTCATCCGGATCACCGATCTTGGCAAGCGGATTGATCTCAACAAGCGTAGCGTCATTGTCTTTGAAGCACTGCCACATCTTCAACAGAATCTGTGCGGCCTGGTTAACATCGGCATGGTAGAAACCAATGCTTTCAGCCATTTTGGTGGCCGATTCGAGGTCGAAATCCTCAAGCGCGTCAATATGCAGACGCTTGACGGATTCCGGATGCTCCTTGGCGATCTCCTCAACCTCGGTACCACCATTCGCTGTGGCAAGCACATCGAAATCACGGGAGGAACGATCCACGGAAATGGAGACATAGTACTCGTGAAGAATGTTCTTTGCCTCAGCTACCAACACACCGCTGACCTTGTGCTTGTGAATGGTCATCGGCAGGATTCCCTCGGATGCAAGAATAGCCTCATCGCGATTCTTCGCCAGCTTGACACCGCCAGCCTGACCGCGATGACCAATCTTCACCTGAGCCTTGATCACATTGGGGTAGCCAATCTGCTCGGCAGCCTCAGCCACTTCGTGAGAGTTCTGCGCGAACACTGCCTTAGGCGTTGGAATACCCTGCTCTTCAAGCAGCTCCCTAGCCTGATACTCATAGAGATCCATGGATTCTTTTTCCCTTGATGCTATTGGTTATTTAGAAAGAATATACTCAAATCACGCAGGCATGGTGACCAACGAACTGGCTGGATACCCCTGCAGGGACTTCATGCCGTCGATGCCGGTAAGTTCCATAACGAAACTGAAACCGGCCACCTTGCCACCGCACTTTTCGATCAGCGTACTGGCCGCATTAGCAGTTCCACCGGTGGCGATCAAATCATCAACGATGAGCACACGTTCGCCCTCATGCACGGTGCCGGTTTCGATTTCCACAGCAGCCTGGCCATATTCAAGATCATAATTCTGTGACACAGTCTCAGGCGGAAGCTTGCCTGCCTTACGCACGGCGATGAATCCTTTGCCAAGACGCGCGGCCAATGCAGGACCAAATAAAAAACCTCGCGCTTCAAGACCTGCAACGACGTCGAAATCATTGGAATTCACTGGCAATGCGGTCTCAAGTGCGTCCAGAAGAACACCAAAGGCACGAGCATCAGCCAATACCGGCATGAAATCACGGAAAAGAATACCTTCTTTCGGGAAACCGGGAATCGTGCGAATTTTAGAAATGAGGTACTCGGCGTTTTCAGCCCCGACCCTACTTAAACCGGAAACGGTGATATCCGTTGATGCCATGGCGGTAGTTTCCTTCCCCTTCAATATGCGGCACTTCGCATTATAGGATTTCAACGCGAAAAAGAACGGCGAAAATCCCGAAAATGAGATTCTCGCCGATATCTTTTATATGTTGTCAGTTGTTCTTCTGTTCGGTTCCAGTCTGTGCCACTTCGATCTCACCCTCAATCGGCTCCTGGGCAGCCTGATCTTCATCTGCAGAATCGGTGGGAAGCGGGTTGCCATTCTCATCGACCTCGTCATCATGCACATATGCGGGACGCACATATTCACGGCTGATGGCGTTGAAGCCGAAACGAATCTGGGAGCCTTCGGAATCGATGACGATCTCCTCGTATTCGGTATCGACGGAAACAACCTTGCCGATCACACCGCCGATGGTAATGATCTCGGTGCCAGGCTGAAGATTGGCACGAAAATCCTGGCGCTCGGCCTGCTGCTGCTTAGCCTTCTTGGACTGCCAGAACATCATGCCAAACATGACGACCATGATGACGATGAGAAAAATGTAATTCAAAGCACAACTCCTTGAGGTGGACGCTCAAACGGGACATTATGTCCAAGACAATGAGTCTAGGCTAGCTTGCTGACATCAACCTGAGATTCGTCAGGCACCAAACCGAGATGTTCCCATGCCTTACGTGTCGCCACACGACCCTTCGGCGTGCGCATGAGGAACCCCTCACGAACCAAATACGGCTCGCAAACCGTTTCCACGGTTTCCGATTCCTCGCCGACCATGGCCGACAGATTGTTCAGCCCGACTGGTCCTCCGTTGAAATTGGTGACAATGGCTTTTAGCACCGCGATATCCAAGCGGTCCAGACCTTCAGTATCGATCTGGTACAACGCCAAAGCCTCCTTGACATCATTTGGATGCACGGTTTCCAGATCATGTACGATTGCCCAATCCCTTACGCGGCGAAGCAATCGGTTGGCGATGCGCGGCGTACCCCTCGAACGCATGGCAAGCTGGTGGGCAGCGCCGTCCTCGAGACGGATGCCGAGCACAGCCGACGATCGTTCGATAAGCTTTTCAAGCTCCTCATGCGGATAAAAGTCGAGATGTGCGGTGAAACCGAAACGAGCTCTCAACGGCGACGGCAGCATGCCTTCACGAGTGGTGGCACCGATCACTGTAAACCGCGGCAAAGTAAGAGGGATGGAGGAAGCGCCCGGTCCTTTGCCGACCATCACGTCAACGCGAAAATCCTCCATGGCTATATACAACAATTCCTCGGCCGCCCGTGGAAGACGATGGATCTCGTCGATGAAGAGTACTTCCCCAGCATCCAAAGAACTCAGAATGGAAGCCAGATCGCCGGCATGTTGAATGGCCGGACCGGAAGTGACTCTGATCGGCACTCCAAGCTCGTTGGCAACAATCATGGCCAACGTGGTCTTACCCAAGCCCGGAGGCCCTGCCAAAAGAATATGGTCCGGAGGAACGTCGCGTTTGCGGGCAGCGTCCAAAAACAGCTGCAGCTGCGCCTTGAGCCTTGGCTGTCCGATGAAACCGTCAAGAACATGGGGTCGCAGTTCCTCGTCGCTCACCGGCTCGTTGCCGACTGGCGATGCGGAAACCATGCGGAGTGATTCCTCGTTGGCACCAGTATTCGACTGGTCGAATGCAAAGTCGTTCGTCATGATGGTGCGATTCACCTACCTCGATCAAGGGACGCCAACGCGAGTCTGAGCACACGAGGCACGTCATCGTCTCCCAGTGGAATATCGATATGGTTGTTCTCGCAGACCTCTTGCACGGCATGAACGGCATCCTGTTGACGCCATCCAAGAGACATCAGGCCTTCCACCACCTGTTCCAAACCAGTATCTTCCGTGGAACGTATTTCAGGAGAAGCGCTTTCGATCTGGCTAAGGTCAATGGACCCTTTAAGCTCAAGGATGATTTTTTGCGCACCTTTTTTACCTAATCCCGGCGCCTTCGCCAGCGCAGTGGCATCGCCATCTGCCACGGCCCTCGCCAAACGTTCCGGAGGCAACGTCGAAAGCAAGGAAAGCGCAACCTTCGGGCCAATGCCACTGACCTTCTGCAGTTGCAGGAACATGCGTTTCGATGCAAGCGAGGAAAAACCATACAGCGTAATCGCATCCTGCGAAACGTTCAACGACGTGTACACCTTCACCGTTTGACCGACGTGCATGGAAGCCAGATCCGCCGAAGGCATCCTGGTCTCATAACCAACTCCCCCGACCTCAATGATCGCCGAAGCCGCGTCAATGGAATCGACTTGGCCATGCAACATGCCTATCATGCCGTCACCTCCCATAAACAATCATAGAACATCTGTTCGATAGTTTACATTCCTCTACGGACGCCACGTTGTCGTGCCGCATTCTGCGAAGCAAGCGCCCATTGACGTTGCGCATCAGTGAGATGTTGTTCACGTTCGCCCCCTTGCAGCGCGCCCGCAGGACGAAGGGCATGGCAAATCGCAATGGCCAACGCGTCGGCCGCATCAGCAGGTTTAGGCAGGGTATTCAGCCCTAGAATACGAGCGACCATACGTTCCATCTGAATCTTTTCGGCCTTGCCGTTGCCAGTGATCGCCATTTTCGATTCAGTCGGCGTGTGCAAGGCAACGGGAATGCCACGCTGGGCTGCGGCCAACATGGCCAGTCCGGCCGCCTGCGCGGTCCCCAACACCGTGTTGCGGTTCTCTTGTGCGAACACACGTTCAACGGACACGGTATCCGGCGCAAACCGTTCTATTTTTTCAACCAGACCATTATATATGGCCAACAGACGCAGATCCTGTGACATTTTCGGATCAGACCGCACCACATCCACATGAATAAAAGAAAGCCGGCGGTATGCGCCGGCTTCGATCACGCCGACCCCGCAGCGAGTCAGCCCGGGGTCGACGCCAAGAATAATCACGCTCGATTACTCCTCGTCAAGCTGAGCCATAACCTCATCGGAGGCGGTCCAGTTGGAGTAGATGTTCTGCACATCGTCCAAATCGTCGAGGTTGTCGATGAGCTTGGACACCTTCTGGGCATCCTCGAGAGTCAATTCAATCTCGTTCTTCGGCATCATGACCAAATCAGCGGAATCGTAATCGAAACCAGCATCCTGCAGAGCCTTACGAACATCGATCATTTCGGAAGGACCGGTGACAACGGTGAACACATCGCCGTCTTCGGTCACATCCTCGGCACCAGCTTCAGCGGCCTTTTCGAACAAATCATCGAAATCAACGCCTTCGGCAGGAACAATAATCTGGCCCTTGCGCTCGAAATTGAAGCTCACGGAACCGGAAGTAGCCAAGGAACCATTGCCCTTGGTCAGGGTGGAACGCACTTCAGCAGCCGCACGATTGCGGTTGTCGGTAAGGCATTCGATGATCAGACCGACGCCTGCGGGAGCATAGCCCTCATAGACGATATCTTCGTAGTTGGCACCGCCGGCCTCTTCACCAGAACCACGCTTGACAGCGCGCTTGATGTTATCGGCAGGCATGGAAGCCTTCTTGGCTTTGTAGATGGCGTCGTACAGGGACGGGTTGCCGTCAGGATCGCCACCACCCATACGTGCTGCGATCTCGATATTCTTGATCAGCTTGGCGAACAGCTTGCCACGCTTCGCGTCGATGGCGGCCTTCTTGTGCTTGGTGGTCGCCCACTTGGAATGACCTGACATAATGCTCCTAGGCAGGTTGCGGATGTTTCAAACGAAACGATTCTAAAGCGGTTCTAAGACAAAGCGCCTGACCTATGGTTGTCAGGCGCGTCAACATTCGACGTTTACAGGCAGTTATAGCTGATACGTCCTATGACCGGCAGCCATCTGTCGACGTGCTTCGAGAACGCGCTGGAATACTGTGGCCACACCTAAAACTGCAAGCAACACCATGTCAATGGCCAGCCATAGGCCGTGATGCGTCAATCCAGTGATCGCCATGCCCACCAGAATGATGACCAGTCTGTCGGCGCGCGTTGCGATGCCGTTCTTTACCTCGAAACCAACGGATTCCGCACGGGCACGCGCATACGACGTCACAAACGACGTCATCATTGACACCATGGCCGCGCCGACACCAACCCAACTAATATAATCCGGGCTTGACCGGCTGATGTCATACCACCAGTCGGCGTGCAAGATGAAGAAGACGATCACTCCGGCAAGCAATGCCCAATCGGCGATACGATCCAACGTGGAATCCAGAAAAGCGCCGAATTGGGTGCCTCCCGTAGTCAGCTTCGCGATCGAACCGTCCAGGGAATCGGCCAGCACCAGCAATGTCAGCACTACGGCTCCAGCGAAAAGCCATCCTGTGATGCCGGTGACGAAGGCGACCACAATGGTTCCAATGGTGCCTATGACCGTCACCGCATTTGCGGTCAGACCAATGGATATCAACGCTTTGGCAAGCGGTTCTATGAGTTTTTTGAATGGTGCGCGAAGATGTTCTAGCATGCGGATTCCTGTTTCTCGGAAAACGAAAAAGGCGCGCAAGCGTCAATAATGATGCTTGTGCGCCCTTATATGACCCATGATCGTATGAGACCGAATGCAAGCGAATCGGCTCAGTCTGCGATGGCGGACTTGAAGTCGTCGACGTTGTTGACCTGAACGCGCTTCTTGAGCACGGTCATAATCTGCGCCTTGGCTTCATTGACCGGCACGCCGTTCAGCTGGCTGCCATCACGGAAGCGGAAGCTCACCGCATTGTTGTTCATGTCTTCCTCGCCAACGATGAGGATGAACGGAACCTTGGACTTGGACGCGTTGCGGATCTTCTTGCCGAAACGATCGTCAGACATGTCGATTTCACAACGAACCGTTTCCTCTTCGAGACTGGCGATGAACTGCTGCAAGTGCGGGGCGAATTCATCGGCAACCGGCACGCCAAGCACCTGAACCGGAGCGAGCCATGCCGGGAAAGCACCGGCGTAATGCTCAAGAAGCACGGCGAAGAAGCGTTCGATGGAGCCGAACAGCGCACGGTGAATCATCACCGGACGCTGGTGAGTACCGTCCGCAGCGATGTATTCCAAGCCGAAACGTTCCGGAAGGTTGAAATCAAGCTGGATGGTGGACACCTGCCAGGTGCGGCCGATGGCATCACGGGCCTGCACGGAAATCTTCGGACCGTAGAAGGCTGCGCCGCACGGATCGTCAATCAGCTCAAGTCCGGATTCCTTGGCGACTTCGGCCAGCGTATTGGTGGCTTCCTCCCAGATCTCGTCAGAACCGACGTACTTGTGCGGATCCTTGGTGGACAGCTCCAGATAGAAGTCGTCCAGACCGAAGTCCTTCAATAGGCCAAGCACGAAAGTCAGCAGGTTTTTCAACTCGTCCTTCATCTGCTCGCGAGTGCAGTAGATGTGGGAGTCATCCTGAGTCAAGCCGCGCACGCGGGTCAGACCATGCACCTCGCCGGACTTTTCGTAGCGATACACCGTGCCGAATTCGAACAGGCGCAATGGCAGCTCGCGGTAGGAACGCTGGCGGGACTTGAAGATCAGGTTGTGCATCGGGCAGTTCATTGGCTTCAGGTAGTAGTCGAAGCCCTGCTTGATGACGTTGCCGTTCTCGTCCTTTTCCTCATCCAGACGCATTGCGGGATACATGCCATCCTTGTACCAATGCAGGTGGCCGGAAGTCTCATACAGACCGCCCTTGGTGATGTGCGGAGTCTGCACGAAGCTGTAGTGGTGCTTGCGATGCATTTCGCGGGAGTAATCCTCCATCGCGTTAATCACGGCAGCGCCCTTCGGATGGAACACAGCCAGGCCCGGACCGATCTCATCCGGGAAGGAGAACAGATCCATCTCCGCGCCAAGCTTACGGTGGTCACGCTTGGCGGCCTCCTCAAGACGAGTCTGATAGGCCTTGAGATCTTCTTTGGTGGCGAAAGCCGCGCCATAAATGCGCTGCAGCATCGGATTAGCTTCGCTGCCACGCCAATATGCAGCTGCGGAACGCTCGATCTTGAACGCCTTGATATAGCGGGTGTTCGGCAGGTGCGGTCCGCGGCACAGATCCTTCCAAACCACATTGCCGTCGCGGTCGACATTATCGTAGAAGCTCAGTTCCTTGCCGCTGATTTCAGTGGCCGCCTCCGGATCGAGGTGGGCTTCCTTGTCTTTGATTAGCTCCAGCTTGTACGGCTGATCAGCCTCTTCTGCCAAAGCCTCCTCTTCGGTCACCACGCGGCGGCGGAAGGACTGGGACGATTTGATGATGCGCTGCATGCGCTTTTCGATCTCTTTGAGATCGTCAGGAGTGAACGGAGTCTCAACATCGAAATCGTAGTAGAAACCGTCTTTGATGACCGGGCCGACGCCAAGCTTGGCATCCGGGCGAATCTCCTGCACGGCCTGTGCCATGACGTGGGTCGCGGAGTGACGCATAATGGCCAAACCGTCTTCGCTATCAAGTACGATTGGTTCCACAACATCGCCGTCATGCAGTTCGGTATACAAATCGCGAGGTTCGCCGTTAAGACGCACCGCGATGATGTTCTTGTCTTCCGCAAAGAGTTGGACGCCAGTCTGGTCTGCTGCCACCCCCTTCGCTTCGCCGTTGAGTATGATGGAGATGGTCTGTTCAGCCATGGGTTGTCCTTTGCTATCGGGGTCCGCGTTACTAATGTGCAGGCCTGGACTGTATGTCAACGATGAACAAGATAGGGTTGAGGGCAGACATCGGCACGCTGAAAAGGTGAACGGCACTCTACAACACAATTATTTTTAGGATCGACCAAAAGAAAACGCTACTTGAGGAGTTATTCGACGACATGCGCATACGTGTACTGTGGCGCGCTTCTCGTCGACATGATTTCCACCTTGTCGGAAGGCGCAATCGACACGGTGGAGCCATACTTCACTTTCAAACGTGAACCAACACCGCCCGCAAGATTGACGGCGTTCTGCAGATTGTCGCTATCCCCTATCGCCTTGATGATGAATGGCGCCTTGATATTCGCGCCATCACAGCTGAGACCGTCTGCGGAATCGCTGATATACGTACTGGTAATCACACGAATATCGTTGATTTCAATGACCTCCGCACCGCTATTGCGCAATTCTTCAAGAAGCGTGAACAGAATCGACGCATCAATATCTTGCTTTGATCCTTTGGAAATACGGATGACCACGCCTTCTCCAGATACCGGCAGACGTCCGGAAAGAATTCCATTCGATTCGGCATTCTGTTTGGCGATTTCCGCCGCCTTTTCGTTCTTGTCGGCCGTATCCTTCAGCGAGTCAAGCTGGCTGGAAAGCTCACTTTTGCGCTGCTCAAGCTTTTGGACCTGCGTGCTGGTTTCACTGATGAGTTTGGTTAGTTCGTCCTCACTCATCGTCTCATATGTAGACGTTGTGTTGTTCAACTGAATGGCATAGCTAAAGCCGAGCAACGCGCAAAGCACGGTTACAAGCACGCTGGAGTACAGACGGGCACGAGTGACCTTCGCGTTCAGCGAAATCCGCTTCGGCTTGCGCCTGACCACTGGAAACGATCCGGTCTGGGTGCTGTCGTTGTTCTGGTCCTTGACGATCTGCTCGTGAATTTTGGAGAGCACGTCCTTGTTGTCATCGTTACGTCTGCTCATGCCACGTCATCCCTTGAAGATGAAACGCCGGATGGCCGACACATTGGTGAAGATTCGAATGCCGAGCACGACGATGACAGCGGTCTGCAGCTGGGAACCAACGCCAAGTTGGTTTCCCAAGAAAACCAGCAATGTTGCGGTAATGACGTTCGAAAAGAAGGATATCACAAAGACCTTATCGGAAAAGCTGCGCTGGAAATAGGCTCGTACGGCACCAAGCAGCGCATCGAGCGCGGCCAGAACCATAATCGGCAGATACGGCTGAAGGGCAATGGGGATGTCCGGTCGGACGAACACGCCAATGACCACGCCAATGATAAGTCCCAAGACCGCTGCCATTACTTGACCTTCCTTGCATATGTCACTTCGCCAGTTACCGCCGCTTCCAGTGTAATCGATTTGTTTTTGCCCACTTGCGGATAGATGCCCGCTTCTTTGAAATCATCGTACAAACGTTGTTGTGTTTTCTTGCTCACCGCATTGGCAAGAACGCTGGAATTGCCGATCGCCTCGATGCGATACGGACTTTGCACGGAATTGACTCCGATGAGGATCGTCGTTCCAGCCGTTCGTATGGAAGTCTGCACGCCGAGACGGTATCCGTTGATGGCGATCGCTTCCGCTCCGGACTGCCAGAGTAGCGAGACAAGCACCTGCAGATCCGAATCCGTGACGACGCGAACCTGATTGCCGTTTTCTCTTGGCAGCGACGAATCCGCGTTGTCACCGCCCACAGATATCGGGTTGGCGATGGTGAGCGTGATGCCTTCGCCTCGCACGGGAAGTACGCCATTGACCATTTCGTCATCCTGTATGGTCTGGTTCAATGACCAGTTCGACACGGATTTCGATTCCTCTTCAACTTGGGCACGCAGCGCATTGACGTCTTTGGTGAGGGTCTCGACGTTTTTTGTTTGCTCAGCCAACTGACTTGACAGCTGCTTGCGCACTTCCTTACGGGGGTCGGTGCTCAACTGCCGAACGAATACGCTGCCTGCCGTACCCACGGCAATGCAGATGAGAAACACCAACACACGGGTAAACCAGACCGCAAACATCGGCGGTGTTTTGGTGGCCAGTCTCGAATCCGTATACATCGCATCCATCGGACGGTTGGTCAGGTCATCGATGAGCCGCAGCGAATCATCGTCCAAATTCCGCCTTCTTCGAGAGGTGGATGCAGCAGTGTCGGGCTGCACATGATGCGAGGTCAGCTCAGCGAAAGACGCCGAAAAAACGGCGCGACGCTTCGTGGGCGTATTCTCCGGAGACACCGGAAACGACACACGTTCCGAAGCATCATGCATCATGTGCGCTAATCCTTATCGTTTTTCAGCAGCTGGATTCCCTGACGTATGTAAATATAGCCGGCAAGCCAGTACAATCCTACGCCCCATGTGCCGGTGGCGAGACCGCATAAATGCAATGTATCCGTAGCGGAATTGGACCAGATATCCGCAAAAATCAAAGCGACAATAGCAATCATCAGCATGGCGGTGCCTGCTTTGCCCACGAAATGCACGGGCAGCGGACCATAATCATGCTGGGCTAATATCAACACGAGAATCGCCATGATCAAATCGCGCAATCCAACGACAATCAACATCCACCATGGAATGATGTCGGCGACGCCCAATGCAAGGATGCTACAGAAAATCAGCAGACGATCGGCGATGGGGTCGAGAATCTGCCCGATCTTGCTCACCTGGTTGAACGACCTTGCAATAAGACCGTCCAAACCGTCAGATACTGCCGAAAGCGCAAGCACAACCAACGCAAGCACCATCTCATGACGAGAGACCAATACCGAGATGAAAGGAATCGAAATGATTCGCAACAGGCTAATAAGGTTCGGAACCGTGAAATAGATATCCCGCGGTTCCGGACTGTACTGCTTTTTGATAATCAGTTTGCTCATACTTCGAGCAACATTACATTCTCGAGGCCTGCAAGGCGGTGACAATTATGCCACGGGCACCAACTTCATACAACTGGTCCATCAGTTGGTTGACCTTGGCCTTCGGCACGACGACGCGCACGGCCGCCCACTGCTTGTCATGCAGCGGGGAAACGGTCGGGCTCTCAAAGCCTGGCGTGATGGCCACAGCGGCGGAAACCTTCTCGACCGGAATGTCGTAATCCATGAGCACGTAGCGTTGGGCAGTGAGCACACCCTGCAGTCGGCGGCTTAGAATCGTCAGGCGGTCGTCGTTCTCAGCGAGACGCGGAGAACGAATGAGTACGGCTTCGGAATGCAGCAACGGCTCCGCGAAAATACGCAAGCCGGCATTGCGGAGTGTGGTGCCCGTGGACACGACGTCGGCGATCAAATCCGCCACTCCAAGCTGCACCGACGATTCGACGGCACCGTCAAGATGCACGGTTTCGGCGTTGATGCCATGTTCGACCAGATAATCATGCACAAGCTTGTCGAAACTGGTGGCGACGCGTTTGCCTTCGATGTCTTCAAGCGTGCTGATCGGGGAATCGTTCGGGGCCGCGAAACGGAATGTCGATGCGCCGAAGCCAAGTTCCATGTGCTCCTTAGCGTCCGTTCCGGAGTTGAGCAATAGATCATGGCCGGTGATGCCGACGTCGATGGTACCGCGTCCAACGTAGACGGCAATATCAAGCGGACGCAGATAGAACAACTCCACATCATTATCGGGATCCTCTACGACCAGCTGACGCGGATTGCTCCTCAGACGATAGCCAGCTTCGGCCAGCATGTTCCAGGCAGGTTCAGACAGCATGCCTTTGTTAGGCACGGCGATTCTCAGCATTTTTCCTCCCCAAAAAGGCCATGCCTTCTGCGGCATGGCCAAAAACTCACAGATTCTTGTAGATGTCTTCGAGTGTGATGCCACGGTCAATCATCATGACCTGCAGGTGGTAGATGAGCTGACTCATCTCCTCTGCGGTACGATCGGCACCTTCGTATTCGGCTGCGATCCAGGTCTCGCCCGCCTCTTCGACGATCTTCTTGCCGATGAAATGCGTGCCCTTGCCCAGTTCGTCAACAGTTAGCGAGCCAGCCTGCTTGGAAGCAGCCTTCTCGCTCAATTCGGCAAAAAGGGATTCAAAAGTCTTCATTGTTCTTGTCTATCCTCGAAAAAAATATGGAAGGTTCAGGCCTTGAATGCGGCTTCGGCCTTCTCGCGAATGGAATCAATGGCTTCCGCAGGATTCTCAGCGCCGTACACAGCGGAACCCGCGACCAGCACGTCAGCGCCTGCTTCGGCTACGATATGGGCAGTCTTCGGGCTGACACCGCCATCGACCTGAATCTTGGTGGCAAGACCACGGCGGGTGATTTCGTCGCGCAAGCGACGCACCTTGGCCATCTGGTTATCGAGGAACTTCTGGCCACCGAAGCCAGGTTCGACGGTCATGATCAGAATCATGTCGAATTCGTCGAGAATATCGAAAATCGGCTCGACAGGTTCAGCCGGACGTACCGCAAAGCAGGCTTTGCAACCCATTTCGCGCAACTGGCGTGCCAGACGCACTGGAGCATGAGTAGCCCCCATATGGAAGCTCACGGATGCGGCGCCCAGCTTGGCGTACTCAGGCGCCCAACGATCCGGATCCTCAATCATCAGATGCACGTCAACCGGAAGATCGGTGACTTCGCAGATACGAGCCACAATCGGCTCGCCCAAAGTCAGATTCGGAACGAAATGATGATCCATCACGTCGACGTGAACGAGATCCGCATTAGAAATGGCCTTGAGGTCACGCTCAAGGTTGCAGAAATCGGCGGACAGGATGCTTGGTGCGATTTGAATAGTCATGGCTCTCATTCTATGAAAGGTAATCGACTTGCTGTTATTTGATGGCGGACTGCTTGTCGGTATTCGAGACGGTTTCGGCATCGTTGGTTTCGATTTCATCCGCAGTTTTCTTTGAACGAGTCGCTGCATGATCGGCAGATTCTTCCAATCCACCGTTTTCGAAACGTTGCTCGATTTCAGTGACGGTACGAAGCTTCTCCGCCAACAGGTCAGTATCCTTGCCCATCTGCTGCACGACGATGAACGCCACCACACCAAGCACAAACACCGCCATGGAAACCCACACGTTGATGCGCACACCCAAGAACTCATGCGCATAATCGATGCGTAGGGATTCGATCCAAGTACGCCCCAACGTGTACCACATGATGTACACGGTGAACAGGGATCCGGCTTTAAGCTTTTTCATGGCCTTGGATCCGATGTACACGATGATTGCGACGCCAATGAGATTCCAAATCATCTCATACAGAAAGGTCGGATGAAACAGTGTTCCGCTTGGGCATGTGGCCCCGTCATAGCATTGCTCGCTGTGCCCGATGGCAGTGCCTTCCATATTGATCTTCAGACCCCATGGGAGAGTCGTCGGCGCGCCATACAGCTCCTGATTGAACCAGTTGCCCAAACGCCCAACAGCCTGCGCCACCAACAATCCCGGGGCGATGGCGTCAGCCAGCAAGGCCATCGGATAATGCTTGTACCTGCACCAAGCCCATGCGGCCAACGATCCAAGCAGCACTCCGCCCCAGATGCCAAGTCCACCATTCCAGATGCGAAACATCTCCACCCAGTCACCATTCGGCCCGAAAAAACGTTCGGGCGTGGTGATGATGTGATAGATGCGGGCACCCACGATACCGACGGGAACACTGACCAAAGTGATGTCAAGGACCTGATCGAAGTTACCGCCCAGCTTCTTCCATCGTGTGGTGGTTATCCATACCGCCAGCACAATTCCCAACAGAATGCATAGCGCATAGATGTGAATCGTTACAGGGCCGATGGAAAACTGTGAAATCGTTGGTGATGGAATGTATGCAAGTGTCATGGTTTCCTGATGGTAGTCCACGCATCCGATATGGCGTTGCGTGGACTACCGAAATTGTTGGAATGGTTTACTTCGCGGAGCGTGCGTTGTGAATGCCGTCCGCAAGTTCTTCGGCCTTGGCCGCCAATGCCTTGAGACCGGTGGCCTCGTCGACGGCGTTCTTTCCGGATTCATCGAGCATGGTATGCACCAACGCGGATCCGACTATGACACCGTCGGCATAGGAGCCGACTCGCGCACCCTGCTCGGCGGTGGAGACACCAATGCCGACGCAGACATTCTTCGCACCGGCATTGCGCGTACGTGCCACCAACTCCTCAGGAGAAGCGTCAATGGTGGAACGTTCACCGGTGACGCCCATACGGGCGGCTGCATAGACGAAACCGCGGGCATTGTCGGAAACGACCTTCAAACGACCGTCGGTGGAATCCGGTGACACAAGGAAGATTCGATCAAGTCCGTGACGGTCCGAAGCTTCAATCCATTCGCCAGCCTCATCCGGAACGAGGTCGGGGGTAATCAGGCCAGCGCCACCGGCATTCTCAAAATCATGCGCGAAACGTTCGACGCCATAATGATAGATGAGATTCCAGTAGCTCATCACCAACGGAATTCCCCCGACATTGGCCACGGTCTCAACGGCCCTGAACACGTCCGCGATTTTCTCACCATTATTGATGGCGATTTGCGAAGCGGCCTGGATGACGGGACCATCCATGACCGGGTCGGAATACGGCAGGCCGATTTCAACGGCATCGACACCATGCTCGACCATGGTGCGCAGTGCCTTCAGCGAATAGTCCGGATTCGGGAATCCATATGGCAGATAGCCGATGAATGCGGGCTTATTCGCGGCTTTGAACTCATCGAACATGGCTTCCGTTGGACTCAGCTTGTGGCTGATGCCGAGCGGCTGTCCGGACGGCGTGGTTGCTGTTGCATTCGTCATAAGGGGATACTCCTTCTTTCACTCGCCGTCCGCGTTATTGCCTTGGGCACCGTTAGCTTCGAGCGCCTTGGCCTGTTCGTCGGTCAAATAACCGAACCATTTGCCAGCGGTGTTCATGTCTTTATCTCCACGACCGGAAATATTGATGATCATAACCGGGTGCTCGTATCCCTTGGCCTTGAGATCCTCAGCCGCCTTGTATGCGCCAGCAACTGCATGAGAGCTTTCAATCGCCGGAATGATGCCTTCGGTTTCGCACAGATCCTTGAAAGCGCTCATCGCTTCCTCATCGGTTGCCCAGGAATAGTTGACGCGTCCGATTTCCTTGAGCCATGCGTGCTCCGGGCCGACGGATGCGTAATCCAAACCAGCGGAGATGGAATACGTGTCGAGGGTCTGACCTTCGGAATTCTCAAGAAGATAACTCTTGGCACCTTGGAACATGCCCAGTTCGCCGGTTCCCGGAGCGAAACGAATGGCATGACGCCCGGATTCAGGGCCATTACCGCCCGCCTCGTAGCCGTACAGATTCACGCGTTCGTCATCAAGGAAAGCGTTCATGATGCCGATGGCGTTGGAACCGCCGCCGACGCATGCGCAAACCGCATCCGGATGGTCGATGCCGTACCAATCCTGAAGCTGCTGCTTGGCTTCCTCACCGATGATCTTCTGGAAGTCGCGCACCATTGCCGGGAACGGATGTGGACCTGCGACCGTGCCAAGCAGGTAGTGCGTGTCTTTGACGTTGGTGACCCAGTCTCGCAAAGCCTCATTGATGGCGTCCTTGAGAATGCGATCTCCCAAAGTGACTTCCACCACCTCGGCACCGAGCATGCGCATGCGAGCGACGTTAAGCGCCTGACGACGCGCATCGATCTGACCCATGTAGATGCGGCATTGCAGGCCGAGCATGGCGCACACCGTAGCGGTGGCCACGCCATGCTGTCCCGCGCCGGTTTCAGCGATGACACGGGTCTTCCCCATGCGCTTGACCAGCAGAGCCTGCCCAAGCGCATTGTTGATCTTGTGCGCGCCGGTATGGTTGAGATCCTCACGCTTGAGGAACACACGCGCGTCGAGACCGGTTTTTTCTTTGAGACGCTCGGCGAAACGCGGAGCGTCAGTCAACGGTGATGGACGTCCAACATACTGCTGGTTCAGTCGTGCCAGCTCCTTATGGAACTCCGGATCGGCCTTGGCTTCCTCATAGACGCGTTCAAGCTCGTCAAGCGCCGTGATCAGCGCTTCCGGCACGTAACGTCCGCCGAATTGGCCGAAATATGGTCCTTCATGGCTTGCCAATGGGGTTTGTTCGGATGCTTTCACTCTTGCTCCTGCCTTTACCAGTCGCTCCACAGCCTGCTCATGGTTGGCTGCGGTTGCGACACCTTCGCCAACCAGCACCGCGTCGGCTCCGGCGCGGGCATAATCCTCCAGCTCAACCGAACCGAACACTCCGGATTCCGCTACGCGAATCACATCGTTCGGCAAATCAGCGGCCAGCTCGTTGTATTTGTTCACATCGACCTTGAGGTCCTTGAGATTCCGCGCGTTGATGCCGATGACTCGCGCTCCTGAATCAATGGCACGCTGGATTTCCTCACGGGTATGCGTTTCGACCAGCACCGTCATATTGAGACTATGTGCAAGCTCAAGCAAGGACTTGAGCTTGCCGTCGTCCAACGCGGCGACGATCAATAGCACCAGATCGGCACCGTGCGCACGCGCTTCCCAAATCTGGTATTCCGTGACGATGAAATCCTTACGCAATACCGGGATTTTCACAGCTGCACGAACTTTATCGAAATCATCTAGCGATCCCAAAAAGCGACGTCCCTCGGTAAGTACGGAAATCGCGCTGGCTCCGCCCTTCTCGTATTCTCTGGCCAAAGCGGCTGGATCGGGAATATCGCTCAGGTGGCCTTTCGATGGCGAGGCTCTTTTGATTTCCGCGATGACCGGAATGCCGTCGCCCTTTTTCAGCCATTGACGCGCATCAATAGGCGCTGGCGCGGCAAACGCCTGACGCTTTATTTCATCGAGAGGGATTTTCTGTTCGCGTGATTGTTGATCTTCAACTGCTCCTGTAACCAGCTCATCGAGTACAGACATAGTGTTCCTTTCAGCAATTGACTCGATTGGTTAGCTGCTTGGTTTGACTCACAATTGGCGAAGCTGCGAGGCGATCTGAACAGCCTCAACGCTGGCTTCGGCCTTATTGCGAGTCTCCTGCCACTCACTGGCCGGCACGGAATCAAGTACGATTCCAGCTCCGGCCTGCACGCTCGCTTCATGGTCGCGGATGAATGCAGTTCGAATGGCAATTGCCATATCGAGGTTGCCTGAAAAATCGAAATAACCGACAGTACCGCCGTAAATGCCACGATCTGCGGGCTCAAGCTCGTCGATGATCTCGATGGCACGCGGTTTCGGCGCTCCAGAAAGCGTTCCCGCAGGAAATGCGGAAGTGAACACGTCGAATGATGTCATGTCGGGGTTGACTCTGCCGGTGACGGTCGAGCAGATATGCATGATGTGGCTGAATCGCTTGATGTCCATCAAGGAAACAACCTCCACGCTTTCCGGAAGGCATACACGACTCAGATCGTTACGCGACAGATCGACGAGCATGATGTGTTCGCTGCGTTCCTTCGGATCAGACAGCAGATCCTTGGCGAGCTGCTCGTCTTCCTCAACGGTGGCGCCACGTGGTCTGGAACCCGCGATCGGGAAGGTCATGGCATGACCGTTATCCACTTTGATCAGTGTTTCCGGGCTGGAACCGATGACATTGAAATCACGTCCCTGCGCGTCAGTCAGCGACATGAAATACATGTAAGGACTGGGGTTCAACGTACGCAACACACGGTAGACGTCAAACGGATCGGCAGGCGAATCAATGTCGAGACGCTGGGAAATAACCACCTGGAACACGTCACCGTCGATAATATGCTGCTTGGCGATTTCGATAGAGCGCTCGTAATCGCTTTTCTCCGTGCGGAAGCGAAGTTCCGGCTGGCTAACGGTCTCATCCAGCACGTTGACGCGAGCTTCACCTTCGACAGGCGTGGCAACCTTTCGCTGCATATCGTCCAATCGCGACACAGCCTCATCATATGCGGCGTCGGCACGGGTCGGGCGGTCGTCCACATTCACCGCGTTGGCGATCAACCACACCGATCCGGACACATGGTCGACCACGGCAATATCTGTGGCTAGGGCCAACACCATTTCAGGCTGCCCGGTCTCGTTCGGAGCCTCGGCACGCAGGGTCGGCTCCCAGTGGCGAATCGCATCCCAGCCAACGGTACCAACCAGACCGCTGGTCAGATTCGGAAGTCCTTCAACATGCGGCGCCTTCAAGGTTTTCAGCGCGGCATGCGCGACTTCCATTGCATCGCCTTCAGCAGGCACGCCAGCAGGAACCTGCCCCAACCAATCGGCCTTACCGTTGTTGGAACGCAACTGAGCCATGGAATTCACGCCAATGAAACTGTATCTGCTCCACGTACCGCCGAATTCCGCGGATTCGAGAATAAACGTGCCAGAACGTCCAGCAGCAAGTCGCTCATAGAAGCCGACTGGCGTCAAGGAGTCAGCAAGAAGGCGACGTACAATCGGGATGACGCGATATCCTTGGTCCGCCAATTCGTGAAATTGTTCACGTCTCGGCCAGGTGGCGCCCCACTTGAGTGCCTGTACGCTGCATTCGCTCATCGCTGGCCCTCCTGTTCCTTGGTGCGATATCCCACGACCACGGGCAACTGCCCGCCTTCCTCAAAGCAGGATCGTTTGCCGGTATGGCAAGCCGCTCCCACTTGGTCAACTTCAATAAGAATGGCATCCCCATCGCAATCCAGTGCGAAAGACTTCACATATTGGGCATGTCCGGAAGTATCTCCCTTACGCCAGTACTCCTGCCTGGATCTCGACCAGAAAGTAACGCGACCAGTTGTCAAGGTACGGCGCACGGCTTCATCGTTCATATATCCGACCATCAGCACTTCTTTTGTATCGAATTGCTGGATGACAGCTGCCACCAGTCCTTTGTCGTCACGCTTGAGACGTTCTGCGATTCGTGGATCGAGAGTAGTGCTGTTGTCGTATGCTTCGTTGGTCATGGTGATGGTATGGTTCGTTTCTTCGATTATTGATTAATTTTCCGCTTGCTTTTGCTATTTCCGGCTTTCAACGTACGGTGTAGCCGGCGGCTTTGATCGCGTCCTTGACTTCACCAATCGTAACTTTGCCGTAGTGGAAGATTGACGCGGCAAGCACGGCATCCGCACCGGCTTCGATTGCCGGAGGAAAATCAGAAGCCTTTCCAGCACCGCCGGAAGCAATGATCGGAATCTTCACTTCCTTGCGCACAGCTTTGATCATTTCAAGGTCGAAACCCTGCTGGGTGCCGTCTGCATCCATGGAATTCAGCAGAATCTCTCCCGCGCCCAGCTCCTGGGCACGCTTGACCCACCAAATGGCATCAATGCCCGTGGACTTACGCCCTCCCATGGTAGTGACTTCGAAACCAGACTGGGTATGGCGCTCCCCCTGCTCACGACGCGCGTCAACGGACAATACGAGCACCTGATTGCCGAAACGTTCCGCGACACGGCTGATCAGTGTCGGATCGTTGATGGCAGCAGTATTGACGCCTACCTTGTCGGCTCCGCAACGCAGCAGTGAATCAACATCTTCAGGAGTACGCACGCCTCCGCCGACAGTCAGAGGAATGAAAATCTGTTCGGCGGTTCGACTTACCACATCGACCATGGTCTGTCGATGTGAACTTGATGCGGTCACATCGAGGAAGGTCAGCTCGTCTGCGCCTTGACGGTAGTATTCCGCGGCAAGCTCGACCGGATCGCCGGCATCGCGAAGATTTTCGAAATGCACGCCTTTGACCACTCTTCCCGCATCAACATCAAGACATGGAATGACTCGGACTGCCAGTGACATGCTGTTTTACTCCTTCGCGCATGGTGTCGTGCAACGAATGCAAGAGTAGCCGTTTTACGTTACGCATGTTTGTCAGAAGTCCGGTTAGCGGACAAAATCAGCTTCTTTCCTTGACAACTAATCGCGTTCTTTGGCCGCAAGCTGACCGCATGCACCATCTATGTCCTGCCCGCGCGTATCTCTCAACGTAGCGGTGATGCCAGCCTTATGAAGGATGTCTAGAAACTGTTGTTCATCCTCAGGCTTCGAAGCGGTCCATCTTGACCCTTCAATAGGATTAAGCGGAATCGGGTTGACGTGAGCCCAGTTATCACCATAATGGTTCAGGCGCTTAGCGAGCAACTTGGCATGTTCGGCCTGATCATTGATGCCACGCATCAGAGCATATTCGATGCTCACGCGGCGTTTCGAAGCCAGATAGTAGTCGTGTGCGGCATCAAGCACCTGCGTGGTGTTGAAACGTTTGTTCATTGGAACAAGCTCATCTCGCAGTTCATCGCTCGGGGCATGCAGAGACACGGCCAGACGCACCGGAATGCCCTCAGCCATAAGTTTTTTAATACCAGGCACCACGCCGACTGTGGAGACGGTAATGTTACGTGCCGAAATACCGAAGCCCTCGGGCGGCATGGCACTGATCTGACGAACAGCGCTCAATACCGACTTGTAGTTGCCCATGGGCTCTCCCATGCCCATGAATACAATGTTGCTTAGGCGTCCGGGCCCACCCGCAACTTCTCCGTCACGCATGGCTTTCGCGGCCACACGGACCTGTTCCACAATCTCACCTGCCGACATGTTTCGAGTAAGACCCAGCTGGCCTGTAGCACAGAACGGGCATCCCATGCCGCAACCGACCTGACTGGAGATGCACAACGTGGTGCGTGTGGGATAGCGCATGAGCACAGACTCAATAAGCGAACCGTCGAACAATCGCCACAACGTTTTGATTGTGGTGCCCTCATCAGCCACTTGACGAGTCACTTCGGTGATGAGCGTCGGAAAAAACATCTCCGCGGACTCAACTCGTTTCGTTGCTGGGAAGTCGGAGAATTCCTCCGCGTTGACATCGAAATGCCCATAATAATGGTTGGCAAGCTGCTTGACCCTGAATTTCGGAAGTCCAAGATCCTTGGCTTTAGTGATGCGCTTTTCCTCGGTCATATCCGCAAAATGCAGCGGCGGTTTGCCTCGACGCGCATGATCTTTGGATAACACGTCTCGGAAAGCACCAGTGGTGCCTCCTGGGGTGATGCCGGTCTCTGGCAGGTCCTTCATGAAATTCACAGAGTCGCTCATCGCTTTTCCTTGACCTTTCCTACATTCCAGTCGCCCACAACAGCACGCACACGAATGGTGCGCACAACAGAATGGAATCCACTCGATCCATCACGCCGCCATGTCCCTTGAGCAGATGGCCCATATCCTTGATACCGATATCTCGCTTCAGCATGGATGCACACAAGTCACCAAACGTTCCGGCAATGCCGATCATGAAACCTGCCACGACGGGAACCCACCAACGAGAAGCCCACACGGCTGGCTCGTATGTGCAGAACATCACTACGAAGGAACCAACCATGGAGAACAGGATGGACCCGGCGAGTCCTTCCCACGATTTCTTCGGCGAAATACGCGGGCTCAGCTTGTGCTTGCCCAGCCATGCTCCAGCGAACAGGCCGCCAGTATCGCTCAATGCGGGCATGAACACCATCATGATAGCGTGAGCAACGGGATGCTCATTGAATGTCAGTGGCATGATGATGCAAGATGCCAGAAGAGGAATATACAACACGGTGAACATGGAAACCGCAACATGGCTCAAACGGCTATGGCTTCCCTCTCCCCGCTCATGGTTGAACGACGATTCGAGTCTCGCTCCGGCATCGGTATGGGAAAGTTTGTCGGCAACCGCCAGTGAGATGCGGCTGCCAAACGTCACCTTGGCGCTGGCTGCGATCGCGACAACCACCAGAGACGCCAGTACGCATACCGTCATGGCGACGATATGACGTTCGCTGTAATAGGTAGACAACAGCGTCGCCGCCGAACACACCCACAGCACCGCCACAGGAATATGCAATCCCACAGTGGCGAAATCGACGCGCAGCTCCCACAGGGCAAGCACCATGAAAAGCACGACCAGATAGACGAACAAGTCGATGCTGATCAGCAGGCATGCCAAAATGAGGATGACGAGGACCGCTCCCGTGGCGATGGCCTGAGGCATGTTACGGCCCGTCTTCTTGTTGATGGCGTTGATGGCCTCTTCGGCTTCCTTTTCGTGCTGTTCCTGATGTTCCATCATGCTCCCCTGTCTAGCTGTGCGTCGATTCTTTTTCAGGAGTGGAAGTCTCAGACCTCCATAATCTCCTTCTGCTTGGCTTCAAGCAGGGTGTCGAGCTCGTCAGTGGTCTGCTTGGTGACCTTGTCGAGCTCCTTGAGCAGACGATCGCCATCGTCCTCGCCCATTTCGCCATCCTTGATGGCCTTGTCAAGGGATTCCTTGGCCTTGCGACGAATATTACGCACAGCGACCTTGCCGTCTTCCGCCTTGCCCTTGGCAAGCTTGACGTATTCCTTGCGGCGCTCTTCGGTCAGTTCCGGCATGGTCAGGCGAATGACATTGCCGTCACGACGCGGGCTTGCGCCCAGATCGGAATCGCGCAGCGCCTTCTCGACGGCGTTGGCCTGGGATGCGTCAAACGGGGTGACGGACAGGGTTCGCGGTTCCGGCACGCCGATGGTGGCGACGGCCTTCAGTGGGGTCGGAGCGCCATAGTAGTCGACGGTGATGCCGTTGAGCAACGCCGGATTGGCACGACCGGTTCGAATGCCGGAGAAGTTCTCCTTGGTGGATTCCACGGACTTGGCCATCTGCGCCTTGGCCTGTTCGACAATAGTTGCCATTTGTTTACTCCTTGTTGTTGGTTTGTTTGATCGATATTCGACGTTGAATGTCGTTATTCAGCGAGTGTGGATTCCGCAGTGGAAACCATGGTTCCGATTTCCTTACCGAGAAGAGCGCGAGTCACATTACCGGCGCCTTCAAGTCCAAAAACGCGGATGCGCTGCTTGTTATCGCGAGCCATGGAAAGCGCGGAAGCATCCATGACGGCGAGATTGTCAACAAGCGCACGGTTATAGCTCAACGTGGAGAAACGCTTGGCGTTCTCGTCTTTGCGAGGATCAGCGGTATAGACGCCGTCCACGCCATTCTTGCCCATCAGTACCTCATCGCAATGAATTTCCAAGGAACGTTGGATGGACACCGTGTCGGTGGAGAAATACGGCATGCCGGCGCCGGCGCCAAAAATTACGACGCGGCCCTTCTCCAGATGACGAATGGCCTTGAGTGGAATGTACGGCTCGGCCACCTGCCCCATAGTGATGGCGGTCTGCACACGTGTAGCCTGTCCTTCCTGTTCTAGGAAATCCTGCAACGCGAGACAATTCATCACAGTTCCCAGCATGCCCATATAGTCGCCGCGGGAGCGATCGATACCAGCCTGCTGAAGTTCCGCGCCACGGAAGAAGTTGCCGCCACCGACAACAATGGCAACCTGAACGCCCTGCTGCACCGCAGGAACAATCTCTTCCGCGATACGGCGGATAACAGACGTGTCAATACCGACCTTGCCGCCACCAAACGCCTCTCCGGATAGTTTGAGCAGTACCCTGCGTGGATTATCACCAGTGTTTTCGCCAGTCATGAAAAGCCTTTCTTGCCCGAGAACTCACGAAATTTACCGCTCTCAAGAGTATCGGCAAACACAGACACCGCAGCGTAACGACACAGTCTTGCAAAAACAAAGGTGTCCATCACCTTATGGGTGATGGACACCTTTATAGAATCGCCGTGCGTCTAACGCATGGACTCACTTACAAAGCCAATTCACTCGGCTTCGCCCTTGCCGACCTCGACACGAGCGAAGGCCACGGCTGCGCCACCGACTTCCTTGAACAAGTCGCCGACGGTCTTGGACGGATCCTTAACGTAGGACTGCTCGAGCAGGACGTTCTCCTTGTAGAAGGCGTTGAGACGACCTTCAACGATCTTCGGAACGATCTTCTCCGGCTTGCCTTCAGCCAGGGACTTCTCAGTAGCCACACGACGCTCGGACTCGACCACATCAGCCGGAACATCCTCGCGGGTCAGCCACTGGGCACCCATTGCGGAAATCTGCAAAGCGGCTTCGTGAGCCACAGCGGCACCAGCCTCATCAGTGGCGATCATGGCCACGATGCTCGGCGGCATTTCAGCGGACTTCTTGTGGGCGTAGATCTCGACGTGCGGGCCTTCGACCTTAGCGAACTGACCGACCTTGACGTGCTCACCGAACAGAGCGGCCGCCTCTTCGACGGCTTCTTTCACGGTGGCTTCGCCGGAAACGGCTGCCAGCACTTCGTCCACGGAAGCAGCTTCGGCCTTGACGGCATCCTCGAGAACGCTGTCAGCGAATTCCACGAACTTCGGGGTCTTAGCCACGAAGTCGGTCTCAGAATTCAGTTCGACGGCGTAACCGGTCTGACCATTGGCGGACTCCACGACCTTGGAGGCGATGGTGCCTTCCTGAGCCTTACGGCCTTCACGCTTACCAGCGGCCTGAATGCCCTTGGCACGGATGATCTCCTTGGCGCGAGCCACGTCACCCTCAGCCTCGGTCAGAGCCTTCTTAACATCCATCATGCCGGCGCCGGTTTCCTCGCGCACCTGCTTGATCAGAGCTGCAGTGATTGCTGCCATTGATTTGTCTCCTCTGGAAAATAATGATGCCCTATATGATGGGAGACACAACACCTCCCATCACAGTGGATATTTTCACTCAGCCTTGGCTGCGCCTTCAGCTTCGGCCTTAGCCGGTGCGTCGGCGGCCGGAGCGCCCTCAGTGAGGAGCTCCTTCTCCCAAGCGGCCATCGGCTGCTCGGCTTCGCCTTCAGCCTTGGCTGCCTTGCCGGAACGCTCCAGCAGACCCTCGGCCACTGCGTCAGCCATGAGGCTGGTCAGCAGTTCAATGCCACGGATGGCGTCATCGTTGGCTGCGATCGGGTACTCGACAGACTCCGGATCAGCATTGGTGTCGACGATGGCGACAACCGGAATACCCAGCTTGTGAGCTTCCTCGACGGCCAGGGCTTCCTTGTTGACGTCAACCACGAACATGGCGGACGGAGTACGGTTCATGTTGCGGATACCGCCCAGCTGCTTGGCCAGCTTGTCCTTCTCGCGCTCGAGAAGGAGCAGTTCCTTCTTGGTCAGGCCGGAGCCGCGAACGTCGGTGAAGTCCATCTCTTCGAGTTCCTTGAGACGGGAGACGCGCTTGGACACGGTCTGGAAATTGGTCAGCATACCGCCGAGCCAACGCTCGGAGACATACGGCATGTTAACACGGGTAGCCTGATTGGAAACGGCTTCCTGAGCCTGCTTCTTGGTGCCGACGAACAGCACGGTGCCGTTATGAGCGACGGTAGCCTTGATGAAGTCATAGGCCTTATCGATCATGTCGAGCGACTTAAACAGGTTGATGATGTGGATGCCGTTGCGCTGGGTGAGGATGAACTGCTTCATCTTCGGGTTCCAACGACGGGTCTGGTGGCCGAAGTGCAGGCCTGCCTTCAGCATGTCGCTCATATTGATCTGAGCCATGGTATTACTACCTCTTTCTTGTCGGTTCTTGCCTGGTCATGCGTTCCTGCGTGCAGCCAAAGCCTTACGGCATCGGCCGACCGACACAGGTCGTCGCGAACATGACGCGAATTGGTTGTATGCCGGTTGACAATATTGGGTGGTTTGGGACTTTCACGACACAGTTCCTTACCGGATGGCACACAAGGCATAAAATACCACGGGGTCACGTCTTTCTGCAAAGACGTGACCCCCAAATCGTCATATTAAACGAAACGGCAGCAATTACTTGCGGTGATTGCGCATGTAGCGCATCGCCTCACGACGTTCTTCTTTCTCCAGACGATCGAGATAGACATGGCCATCCAGATGGTCGGTTTCATGCTGCAGCATGCGGCCCATAATGCCATGTCCTTCCAGCACGACCGTCTTGCCGTCCAAATCGATGCCACGCACACGAGCATAATCGGCACGACGAGTCTTGTACCACAATCCAGGCACGGACAGGCACCCCTCATCCCCGTACTGTTCGCCGCTGGTTTCTTCAAGGACAGGGTTGAGCACGTATCCGATCTTGCCGTTGATGTTGTAGGAGAACGCTCTCAAGCCCACGCCAATCTGGTTGGCCGACAGACCGGCACGTCCCGGATCGTCAACGGTATCAAGCAGATCCTGCACCAGGTGACGCACAGCCGGCGTAATCTCCTTGATGGGGTCGCAGGGAGTGCGCAGCACCGGATCAGGTACGACTCGAATCTCACGTATTGCCAAAACTATCTCTCCTCAATCATAGTTGTTTCCTCAGTTTCCGATGAGCCCACAGGCATCGACGACTCGCCGTCATTTTCTTCGGACTGCTTCTTGATTTTATCCTGCATGGTATCAAATGCCTGCCGAACCTTCGGGCTTACGGATTCGGATGCCTGCCGCATGGATTCGGATGCCTGCTTGACCGTTTCCGTAGTGCGATCAAGGATCTGCACCGTCTTCGGCAATGGCCTGTTGGATGGTTTTGGAGCATACAACACGTTGTCGATGATGTTCTCATACCGTTTGAGCACTTTCGGCCTGACGACCTTCAGACTCGCCGTCAGCGTGCCGTTCTCTTGGCTGAACTCCTCTTCGAGGATTTCGAACTTGCGTACGGATTCCGCGCGGGAAACGTTCGCGTTCGCCTTTTCAACATACTGCTGGATAAATGCTCGCACGGCATCGTTCCTTACGATCTGCCCCATGGACATGTTGCTGTCAAGTCCCTGCTGCGCAAGCCAGGAACGGACCATCTCCTGATCAAGCTCGATCAGGGCCCCGATGAATGGTTTGCCGTCGCCGACCACCACACCATGCGACACTATCGGGCAGGTGTTGATGATGTCTTCCATGGGCGCGGGGCTGACGTTCTTGCCACCAGCAGTGATGATGATGTCTTTCTTGCGTCCCGTGATATACACAAAGCCATCATCGTCGATGGTTCCCAAATCGCCGGTCTTCAACCAGCCATCAGCCATCTTGACGTCGGCCGTCAACTCTGGTTTCTTGTAATAGCCAAGGAACACATTAGGACCCATCACCTGCAGTTCCCCATCATCGTCGGTCCGCACACCCATACCGGGACCAGGCTTGCCTACCGAACCGACTCGGTTGGCATTCTGCCAGTTGACGATCATCGGCGCGGCAGTTTCCGTCATACCGTAGCCTTGGATGAAGGTAATATCATCCATACCGTTGAAGAAATGGGCGAGATCGACGTTTAGGGGGGCTCCTCCGCAGGCTAGGTACCTCATGCTCGGCCCCAAAGCGGAGCGGATGGATTTACCCACGACAGACATGAAGAACGAATGTTCGGCGCGAGCCGCGATGGAATGATGTCCGGTTTCCTGCTCGTCCTTTGACCATTGCACAAAATGATCAAATGCTTTAGCAAACACCCTTCCCCGAATGCCAGCTCCAGCCTTCTGCGAAGCCGCGTTGTACACCTTTTCGAACACGCGGGGAACTCCCAGCAGATAGGTCGGTTTGAAGCTACGCAAATCGGCGAGCAGATGCTTGGCTCCCGGAAGATAGCCGACCACTCCTTGCCCACCAATCGCAACGTATTGGATGTAACGGGCGAAACAGTGTGCCAACGGCAGGAACAGCATCAGACGATTCGGCTGATACAGCATTTCGTCGAGAATGATGTAGCCGTTCAACACGATATGCGTGAAGTTCCGGTGAGATAGCATGGCACCTTTGGGCTTGCCTGTGGAGCCGGACGTATACACAATGGTGAGCATGTCATCGGCCTTGACTCTGGCGATCACCTGATCAAGCGCGTCCTCGCTGACGCCCTCTCCGAAATCAGCAACGGCATCGAGACCATCCGCCTTGAAATTGAAAACATAACGTAAGCTGCCGTGCTCTTCGCGGATCTGTTCAAGCGTTTGCGTGTGCGCGGAATCGCCAGCGAAAGCGATAACCGGATTCACTTCTTCGACAATTGACTCGGCCTGCTTGGCAGAATCGGTCTCGTATACAGGCACGCTTACCGCTCCAATCGCGGCGCAGGCAAAATCAACGACTCCCCATTCGTAGCAGGTAGGCGAATAGATAACCACCATATTGCCGGTCTTGACCCCCAGACCAAGAAGTCCTTTCGCGACCGCACGCACACGTTCGAGCATCTCCCCAGCCGTGACGTCATGCCAACGACGAGTCTCATCGTCCTGCCATTGGGCGATGAGATCCTCGGGATCACGTTCAGCGCGTCTGGAGAGCAATGCGAAAACGGTGTCCTCATCCGTGGTGCTATACGCAGGTTCTGGTATAAATTCTCTCAACATGAATCCCTATAGTAGTTGCAGTACACTTAAGGCACGCTGAAAAACCCTTGGAAACGGCTGAATTTAGCCAATTCCAAGGGTTTTGAATAGTTAGCCGTTTTTCATCACATGCCGAAATCAGCAGTTACGCACTTCCAAGCGGATCCCTTGAGCACGCACTTCATATTGCCGCATAGCCTCCGGCTTCCGATGCCCATCAGCACGGTGCTTTCGAAACATGTCGGTGAGATCATCCAGCTTTCGACGGTATAGACGGTAATCGGAAGCAATCCGAGCTGGGCGTACACTTTTGCATCCTTCTTCATCCGGCTTACGATCTGGGCGGAGGCGATCTTCAGCTTTCGCATGTAGTCTTCACTCAACACCTTCTCCACGAGCGACAGCTTCTGCCTTCCGCGGAAAATATCAACAATGTTGCAAAGTAGCCGCGCAGAAAACATGCTCATGGAGTAGGCAAACTCAGCATCGCATGGCCCGGGCATAATCTGAACAAAGTGAAATGGAATTTTCCTACCGAAAAGGTCTGAATCTAGAAACCCATCATAAGTGGGAAGCTTTCGGCTGGAAGGAAAAACCAGTTTTTTCCATTCAGTCAGCTCTTCCTCCGTGGGAAGCTCTTCAGGATCATCCCCACCTTTCTTATTGAACAGCACATCCAGTCCAGAAGACGGAATAGCCGAACCCGTCCCGTCAAACGCCGGCGGCGGAACTTCAGTTTCAAATGAACCATCCATAATGGTACCTTTCTTCTTTGCCCGACTCATCGTTGAGAGGGGGTGTAGGAACCATTAAGGCATGAAAGATTGCCCCCGTCAAGTTAACATTTGCCTTTTGTGGATATGTGGATAACTCAAAACCCCGAACTATTACAGAACACCCTAAATATGCATTTACTCACCCTTTGTATACTGAATAGTAGGGTGTATTTTTGTTGGAATTGCAATTAAATAACATACTCCAGCGTCACACCCTAATTCATCTCAAAAAATCTTAGTAAAAATGGACACCTTAGATTTTTTCTGAAAGATATTGATCGCTTTTGTTTGCATGTGTTCGTATTATGATATTTTCACGCTATATAACGCCAGTTCTCGGCAAAAAAACTTTTTAAAAATTGTCTCTATACCGTTCGCAGCAGAGCCATCCCGCATCGGGATTCTCCAAGAAGTTCGTAACGATGCCACGCGACACCCCGTGGTATGCGGCGTCCGAAGAATATGGCATAATGAACACTTGGCAGAAGACATATGTTTCTGTCGTTCCCCCATGGTGTAATGGCAGCACACGGGTCTTTGGAACCCTTTGTCTTGGTTCGAGTCCAGGTGGGGGAGCTTGCTAGGATAAAAGCTCCTGCAGAATCAGTCTGCAGGAGCTTTTATCCTATCCGAAAACGCAGTAGCAGAAAGCTCAGCGGCACTCCGGGAAAATATTCGCAATACACAAAATTTGCGAGGTGCCCTCCCCATATGGAGCGGGCACCTCGCAAATGCGCCTATACGCACCTATGTCAGGCGAACAGGAAGCCCTGGCCGTGGTGTTCCGGGTAGGTGTCAAACAGTTCGGCCACGGAGCCGTCTTCGAACACAGCGCGGATGGCGCTGGCCAGAAGCGGCGCGATCGATAGCACGGTCAAACCGTCCCAACGCTTCTCCTCAGGAATCGGCACGGTGTCGGTAAGCACGACCTCTCGGACGCCACTATTCTTCAAACGTTCGACAGCTGGACCAGACAGCACGCCATGCGTGGCGACAACGGTCACCGACTTGGCACCGGCGTTCTTGAGCACGCTGCAGGCGCCTGCGATGGTTCCAGCGGTATCGATCAGATCGTCGACAAGCACGCAGTCCTTGCCTTCGACGTCACCCACGACTCGGTTGGCGACCGCCTGATTCGGACGGGTGATGTCGCGCGTCTTGTGCACGAATGCAAGCGGGCCGCCGCCAAGACGCTGCGCCCACTGTTCCGCAACCCGAATGCGACCTGCATCCGGAGACACGACGGCGACGTTGTCAAGTTGGTTGGCGAAACGATCACGAATGTAGTCAACAAGCACCGGCATAGCGATGAGATGGTCGACCGGACCGTCGAAGAAGCCCTGGGACTGTGCCGCATGCAGGTCGACGCTCATAATACGGTCAGCGCCCGCAGTCTTAAGCAGGTCGAACATCAGGCGGCATGAAATAGGCTCGCGGCCGCGATGCTTCTTGTCTTGGCGGGAATAGCCCAGCAGTGGGCAGACCGCCGTGATGGAACGTGCGGAGGCACGCTTGAGCGCATCAATCATGATGAGCTGCTCCATGATCGACTGATTGATCGGAGCTGCGTGACTTTGCAGTACGAACACGTCCGCGCCACGCACGGATTCGGTGTAGCGCACGTACATCTCGCCGTTGGCGAAGTCGTATGCTGTGGTTTCCAGAACGTCGATGCCGAGTTGTTCGGCGACTTCCGCCGCCAGTTTCGGATGTGTTCTGCCTGTGACAAGGATAAGGTTTTTATCCGGCTTTCCTTCAAGGATTGCGCTCACCATGTCTCCAAACGTCTGTTTTCGCGTCAAGTGGACGTGACCCATATTAACCATCCGCGCAGACCGTCTCATCCGCGCGTGTTCACCTGAAATTTACCGGTACAGTCCGTGTTTGCCAATATATTGCACCACGCCGTCCGGTACGAGATACCAAACAGGTTCCCCGTGTTCCGCACGTCGACGTACATCAGTCGAAGAAATCGCCAGCGCCGGTATTTCCAACGTATCGACCTTGCCTTCCGGCAGTTTCACCCCTTCTGGCGATGAGTACCCAGGGCGGGTCACGGCCACGAAGTGGGCCAAATCCCACATTTTGTCGGCGTCTTTCCATTGCATGATTTCCGCGACCGCGTCGGCTCCGGTGATGAAGAAGAGTTCCGCGTCGGGATGTTGCGCACGGATGTCTCGCAACGTGTCGATGGTGTAGGTGACTCCCGGACGGTCGATGTCCACGCGTGATACAGTGAATTTCGGATTGGATGCGGTGGCGATGACCGTCATGAGATAGCGGTCTTCCGCGTTGGTGACGTTCTTGTCGAGTTTGAACACGGGGCGTCCTGTCGGCACGAAGATCACTTCGTCAAGGTCATACACCCATGACACTTCTGATGCCGCCACCAAGTGGCCGTTGTGGATGGGGTCGAACGTACCGCCCATGATGCCGATGCGAGGCCTGCTATGCCAGTTGCCGCGCGCTGAACGTCGGCCCGTGGCCACCGCGGAACCTGCTGATTCCACGGACAGGCCGGACATGCGCCGTTCCGGTTCCACCACATAGCTGATGGCAAGTTCGGAATCGGCTTCAGCGAATTCGGGCCGCATGCGTTTCGGGCCAGTCATGAGGCATCCTCATTTTTTTGTTCCTGATCGGCATCCGCGGTTTCCCGTCCGATGCTGTCGGCCGTGGGCGAAGCGTTGTCAGGATCGATCTTGCCCATATCCTCGTCCCACTCGTCCTGCACAACACGCCTGATTTCAGCGAAGGTCGGCAACGGGAAGTCCGGCTGGTAAGCACGCCGCACCTCGGCCACACGTTCGGTGACACGAATCAGTGTATCGGTCATGCCATCGATGTCCTGTTCGCGTTCCATAGCGCTGAATTTGGCGATGTACTGTTCCATGAGACGCATCTGCTCGTCGACGTTCCTGAGTTTCTCCTCGCTGAGTTCCACCACGTCGTCGGCGTCAGTTTCCGGCCAGCCAATCAGTACCGCGTCGGCATATTCGAGCGACGCACGCTGTGCCGCCGAGGCGATGCCGTCCTCGATTTGCACAAGGAACACGTATCGCACGATGCTTAATCGTTCGGAGGCGAGCTTCAATCCCAGATATGGGTTATTGAGATCCGCATTCCATGGATTCTTGACGTCGGTCATTGTTCCCTCCATCTGGCTGTCGTTTTCGTTGGTATCGTTTCGTTCGCTCATGCTCGCACTTGCCCCGTTCCGTAACCGATCCACTTGGTCGTGGTCATTTCGCGTAGTCCCATAGGGCCGCGTGCGTGCATTTTCTGCGTGGAGATGCCGAGTTCCGCGCCGAAACCGAATACTCCGCCGTCGGTGAAGCGTGTGGATGCGTTGACCATCACTACCGCCGAGTCGATGCGTGAGGTGAATTCCTCGATGGCCGAATAGTCTTCGGCGATGATGGATTCCGTATGTCCGGTGGAATGACGGTTGATGTGTTCGATGGCTTCGTTGAGTGAGTCGACCACTTTGACGCCGATTTTCAATGCCAAATATTCGGTATCCCAGTCTTCGTCAGTAGCATGCATCAGTTTCACTCCGTCGATACCGGCTTTATCGATGATTGCGTAAGCGCGCTCGTCGGCATGCATTTCAACATTGGCTGCGGCGAGTGCGGCTGCGGCCTGCGGAAGGAACGTTTCGGCAATGCCCTGATGCACGAGGAGTTTTTCAGTGGCGTTGCAGACGCCGACACGTTGCGTTTTGGCATTGAGGATGATGGGGATAGCTTTGTTTTGGTCGCCGGTTTGGTCGACGTAGATGTGTACGTTGCCAGCTCCGGTTTCGATGACCGGCACTTTGGAGTTTTGCACGACGGTTTGAATAAGGCCCGCTCCCCCTCGTGGAATAAGCAGGTCGATGTGACCTTGGGCTTGCATCATGGCGGTGGCACCCTGGCGTCCGTATTCGTCGACGGAGGCGATGAGTGCGGGGTCATATCCGTAGTCGCGTAGCACGTCGGCGATGATGCCGAGTGTGGCTGCGTTGGTACGTTCGGCCGCGTGTCCGCCTCTGAGGAGCACCGCATTGCCGGATTTGATGCAGAGCGATGCAACGTCGACGGTGACGTTGGGACGTGCTTCGTAGATCATGCCAAGCACTCCGATGGGCACGCGAGTCTGTTCGAGTCGTAGACCGTTGTCGAGATGGTATCCGCGTACGATTTCGCCGATCGGATCCGGCAGTGTGGCTACGTGGCGTACGCCTTGTGCGGCTGCGTTGACGCGGGACACATCGAATTTGAGTCGGTCGAGTTTGCCTGCATCCATACCGCATTCAGCAGATTCCTGCATGTCGATGGCGTTGGCTGCGGCGATTTCTCCGGCACGAGCGTCGAGTGCGTCCGCGATGACATTAAGAAGCTCGTTTTTACGTTGCGTGTTGGTTTGGGCGAGTTGCGCTTGCGCGATTCGTGCAGCGTCGGCTTTGGCGCACACTTCGTTGAGCACGTCGGTTTCCATGGCGTTGGCTTGGGTTTGTAGGTTCGTCATAATTCCCTAGATTAGCGCGAAAACGCGCCTTGTTCCGCAGCTTCGACCATTATTTCGTCGTAGCGTCGGAATCAGGGCGCGATTTCACATGTCACGTGGCCTCAGAGATTCATATCCGGAACCGTTCTCAATCAACCGTTATTCGACATGGAATCAGTGAATCTGGTCGAGGCCCGGATACAGTGGGAAGTCTTCGGCGAGCTTGTCGACGCGAGCCTTGAGGACTGCTACGTCAGCGTCCTTGCCAGCTGCGAGTGCAGTGCCGATGATGTCGGCGACCTCTTCGTATTCCTTGTTGCCGAAGCCGCGGGTGGCGAGTGCGCTGGTGCCGATGCGCAGGCCAGAGGCCACGCTTGCCGGGCGCGGGTCGAACGGAACGGTGTTGCGGTTGATGGTGATGCCGCATTGTGCAAGGAGGTCTTCGCCCTGCTGGCCGTCCATTTCGCTGTTGCGCAAATCGACCATGACGAGGTGGACGTCGGTACCACCGGTGAGGACGCTGATGCCGTTGTTCTTGACATCGTCGGCCATGAGGCGTTCGGCGAGGATCTTGGCACCGTCGAGGGTACGCTGCATGCGGTCTTTGAATTCCGGGGAGGCAGCAACCTTGAATGCGACGGCCTTACCTGCGATGACGTGCATGAGCGGGCCACCCTGCTGGCCCGGGAAGACTGCGGAGTTGAGCTTCTTGGCATAATCCTGCTTTGCGAGAATGAAACCAGAGCGCGGGCCTCCGAGGGTCTTGTGGGCAGTGGAAGACACGACATCGGCGTATGGGACCGGACTCGGATGCAGTCCTGCAGCGACGAGACCCGCGAAGTGTGCCATGTCCACCCAGAACTTGGCTCCGACTTCGTCCGCGATCTCCTTCATGGCCTTGAAGTCTTCGATACGCGGGTAGGCGCTCCAGCCGCCAATGATCATGGCAGGGTGGGTTTCGAGCGCGCGCTGGCGGATGATTTCAGGGTCAATGCGGAAGGTTTCGGGGTTGACTCCGTAGGCTTCGGCATGGTAGAAGCGCCCAGAGAAGTTGATCTTCATACCGTGGGTCAGGTGTCCGCCATGGTCGAGCGCGAGGCCGAGCACGGTGTCGCCCGGCTTGACGAGTGCCTGGTAGACGGCTGCGTTGGCCTGTGCGCCGGAGTGGGGCTGCACGTTGACGTATTCGGCACCGAACAGGCTCTTGGCGCGTTCGCGGGCGATGGTTTCGATCTTATCGACCTGCTCGCAGCCGCCGTAGTAGCGGCGTCCCGGATAGCCTTCGGCATACTTGTTGGTCAGCACGGAGCCTTGTGCCTGAAGCACTGCACGCGGCACGAAGTTTTCGGAGGCGATCATTTCCAAGCCGTTTTGCTGTCGGTACAGTTCGGCGTTAAGCACTTCGGCGATTTCGGGGTCTGCTTCGGCAATGGGTGCATTGAACATGTCGTTCGGGGTTTGCGCGAGAGGCGATGCGGTCATTGAACTCTCCTTGGCTTGGAGGATAACTACGTTGCCCGCACGAGCATGCGGGCTCCACGATGAAGTGTACGTGCATAAATCGTATGGGAGAACAGGGCGTTTCGAAACATGGCAGCAATCACGAAACAAGAAGGAAACAATCGCCTATTTGCAAATCGCATGTCGTCCCATTCCACGGACGCCAAGCATGTTTCTTCCCGCCCATAACGCTACACTTAATACTGTTTGACGTTATTGTCCGTTCTATTGCTAAGGAAATCCAGTGACCACGTTCCACAGCACCCGCAGCACCACCGATTCGCTCACCTCCAAGCAGGCCATCCGCAAAGGCATTGCCGACGATGGAGGCCTGTTCGTAACCGACTCACTGGGCGAAACCCACGTGGACATCGCATCCCTCGCAGGCAAGTCCTACCAGCAGATCGCATTCGACGTGCTGAGCGTGCTGCTGCCCGACTTCTCCGAAACCGAACTCAAGGCATGCATCGATGAAGCGTACGGCGTGCAATGGTCCGACGAAAAGATCACCCCGGTCAAGCCGCTCGGCGATGACTACGTGATGGAACTATTCAACGGACCGACCTCCGCATTCAAGGACGTCGCATTGCAGATCCTGCCGCGTTTCATGGCACGCACCACCCCGACCGGCGGCGACGACAACGAGAAAATCATGATCGTGACCGCCACTTCCGGAGATACCGGCAAGGCGGCGCTCGCTGGTTTCGCGGATGCCGAGGGCACGGGCATCACCGTGTTCTATCCGGAAGGCAAGGTCAGCCAGGTACAGGAACTGCAGATGAGCACACAGGCCGGTTCGAATGTGAACGTGTGCGCAGTCAAGGGCAATTTCGATGACGCACAGTCCGCAGTCAAGCGAATTTTCGGTGACCGCGAGCTTGCCGACCGCTTGGCGTCCGACTCGCATGTGGTACTGTCTTCCGCAAATTCGATTAATGTGGGGCGTCTAGTGCCACAGGTCGTCTACTATTTCTCCGCTTACGCGCAGTTGCTCGAACAGCAGGTCATCAATGTTGGCGACGAGGTCGAGTTCGTGGTGCCGACCGGTAATTTCGGTGATATTCTCGCCGGATATTATGCGAAGTTGCTGGGCCTGCCGGTCAAGCATCTGGTTGTTGCGTCCGATAAGAACAATGTGCTGTTCGATTTCCTGACTTCCGGCACGTATAACCGTCAGCGTCCGTTCTATCAGACGATTTCCCCGTCGATGGATATTCTCATTTCCTCGAATCTGGAGCGCATGCTGTATTACATGTCCGACAAGGACACTCGTCTGATCGCCATGCTGATGAACGATCTGAACCAGTGGGGCGCCTATGAGGTTCCCGAACCGATGCTGGCTAAGATCCGTTCCCTGTTCGGCACTGGCTGGGCCGATGAGGATCAGGTGCGTGAGATGATCGCGGATTGCTGGAACAAGAACCATTACGTGATCGACCCGCACACCGCGTGCGGCTATTACGTAATGCAGCAGATGCCTCGCGATCCGCTGACGCCGCGCGTGCTGTTGAGCACCGCCAGCCCGTACAAGTTCCCGCGTGTGGTCAACGAATCCTTGGGATTGGACGCTTCCGGCACGGATTTCGAATGCATGGACGTGCTTGCCGAAGCGACCGGCACCACTGCCCCAGCCGCATTGCGCGGATTGGAAACCGCCAACGTGCGTTTCGACCATGTCGTTGATATCGACGGTATGGAAGACTTCGTCGAGCAGGCCGCCAAAACCTTGTAAACGAAGCATGTCTTCGAACCGTTAGTTCGTCATTATCGGCCGTCCGCAATATGTGGACGGCCGTTTTTCGTCAAGACTGCTACAGTTGCATGTTCGGAGGCGAACGAGCATGACATTACCGACGACATCCGCATCTGAATCAATGCAGCAGGAACAACCGGCACAACAATCAAACAAGCCGAAGCAGCTACAACGTAAGCATGATCGTCTCATCACCCGTGACATGGCGTTGGTCATGCTCGCGACCTTCTGTTTCATGTCGAGCAATATGCTTGCCAATCCGATTGTCGCCGGATATGCGGAATCGTTAGGCGCGTCCGGTATGTTGATGGGGGTGGTGGCAGGGTCGATGAGTTTCACCTCATTGTTCTGCCGCCCGATCGCAGGCAATCTTTCCGACAGAACCAGCAAACGTACGCTTGTAACGGCCGGCACAGTGCTTTATTTCACCGCGGGACTGCTGTACTATTTCGCGAACTCCCCCATCATGCTCATCATGGCGCGTGTGATCAACGGTGTCGGTTTCGCATGCTGTTCGGTCTGCTTGGCCACGTGGATGTCGCTTCTGCTGCCGATTCGCCATATGGGTGCCGGCATGGGGTTGTACGGCACAATGAACGCGCTAGCCATGGCGGTCGGCCCGGCATTGGGTATTCGCGCGCAGAAGTACATCGGCTACCGACTGACGTTTTTAAGTTCGCTGATATTGGCGGCGATCATGCTGATTGCCACGTTAATGGTGAAAAATGGCGGACAACCGGTACGCAAGAAGCAGCCTTCCACAACGGAGAATCCCTCCCCTGCCGTAGACATTGACGGTTCTGCTGGCGCAACCAAAAAACATCATCTTTCGATCCGTTCGATTTTGGAACCACGCGTGGTGCCGTTGTCGTTGACGTTCATGATGTTCGCCATAGCGTATTTCGCGAACCAATCATTCATAATGAACTATGTCGAGGCACGTCATCTGCCGGTGTCGGCCGACCTGTTTTTCATGTTCTATGCGGTCACGTTATTGGTGTTGAGGCTGGTGTTGCGTGACCTATTCGACAGTAAGGGCTTCCGTTCTTGGCTTACGCTCTGCTCATTGGGCATGCTGGCGATGCTCGCGTGTATGACGTTCCTGTTCAACGATTGGATGCTGTTGTTGGCTGCGTTTTTCACCGCCGTCGGATATGGCTTGATGAGTTCAGTCACGCAGGCGCAGGCCGTAGTGATCGCCGGCCGCGAGCGCAGTGGTATTGCGAATAGTACGTATTATGCGGGTATTGATTTGGGTATGTCGGTTGGTCCGTTTGTGGGTGGTTTGGTGTATGGGCGTTTGCCGGTTGTGTGGTTTTATCCGGTGTTTATGTTGACGGTTCCTGTTGCTTGGTTGATTTATTGGTTGTGTGTGAGACGTGTTTCGCGGTAGTTGTTGGATGATGGTGTGAAGTTTCTGACTTGCTTGTTCGAAACTTCGTTGCCGGATTTCGGATTACGGAAGTGAGTGGGAGTTTACTTGCGTTTTTGAGCCGTGGGCTGAACGGTTGTGTTTCGTATTTGCGATTGCGATTGGGGTTACTATGGCGGGTAACGTAGAACGGCCGTTGTCAGGAGGCGACTTATGAAGACGTTGGTGTTGGTGTTTCATCCGCATGTGGAGGATTCCCACGTTAATCGTAAGCTGATGGATGTGGCCGAAAAGGTCGATGGCGTGACTGTGGTGGATGAGTATGCCGCCTATCCGGATTTCAAAATTGATGTGGAACGTGAGCATGCGTTGCTGCAGGAGCATGACCGCATTGTGTTGCAGTTCCCGTTTTACTGGTATTCGGCTCCGGCACTGCTTAAGCAGTGGGAGGATGACGTGTTGAATATCGGCTGGGCTTATGGTGATTATGCGTTGGAGGGCAAGGAGATCATGGTGGCTGTTTCCACTGGTGCACCGGCTGAATGCTATACGCATGATGGTAGTCAGGCGAGAACTATGGAAGAGTTGCTGTCGCCGTATGAGGCCATGTCTCGTTATGTACACGCCTCCTATCGTGAACCGTTCCTCGTGCATGGTGCGGCCACGTCCACTGAAGAGCAGCTCGATGAAATCATTGCCCGATATCCCACCTTCCTAACTGGGCGCTGAAAACGGTTGTAACTCGTACCGTGTCTCCAACATCTCACGGTACGAGTTTCTTTCCGTACTCGCTCGAGGAGCGTGGCTGGGTGGAAGACGGGTTCGACGGGTTCCTATTATCCCCTGCCCAGATGGCTGGTCTACATGTGCGTGGGCGGCTGAGCTGGCGGACTGCTGTACGGCGGCAAAACGGACTGAAGGGGCAAGTTCGACCGGATCCGAACGCCAGTGCCAGATCGCGGGGGACGATCCGCGGTTCGGTCGGTCCGACGTCGGCGAACGGCCTCGCTCAGACGAATTCGAGCTTCTTATGTTCCCGGGCGCATTGCACCAGATACGGATTGATGAGGTTCTGATATGGAATGCCAGTCTCCTTGGACATGTCTTTGAAGTATTCGATCGCTTACCCCGCGAGGTTCATGGTCACCGGCCTGCGGGCCGCAACGGCATAGGGGTTCGCCTTCGCGTCGCTAAAATCATATTCGTCGCGCGTGTTAACGTCCTTTTCTTGCATATTGCCCGCTCTCGCGGCGGGTGGTCTTCATACCGGATACTTCTTTCACCTTCAGCATGTAGACACCTTGCTTCGGCTCATGCAGCATTCCATATTTACCCCCTTCATAATTCACAAGGCTTTACCCGCCAATACCTGCGAGCGCTATTTTGTATGCGTTGCGGGCCGTGCTGTAACTGCTTGGCATTTTGCCGACTTTTTGTGGATCGTATTGGCATGCTGTCAGGTTCATGTAGTATTGGCGCATGATTTCGTCGAAGTGTTGTTCGACGAAGTTTTGTGGGCTTGTTTTCCATTGTAGGGTGTTTGCGTCGGAGACTGGCGGGATTAGGGTGAGTGGGATCCATGTGAGTGCTATTAGGTTCTGTATGGGTGCGTCTCCTCCGTCGTTGCTTTTCCATTCCACTCGGTCGGCGATTTGTTTGTTTTGGAGGCGTAGTTGTTGTGAGAGTGTGTCGAAGTATCCTTTTTGGTTGGCTTTTGTTCCTGTGGTCAGCTGTGCGTTGTTGTTTCTCGCTTCGCAGATTTCCAATAGATTGTTGCGGAATTCCGTCACGCACATCCTGTCGTCCGGATCAGTCGGGACGATGAGTTCCATTGGAACATAAAAGGATAGGTCTCCTTCGGCTGTCGTTTCGGGCGCAGTCCCATCTTCGTCTTTGCGGACGGCTTTCTGATATTCGTCGATATTGGACCGGTATTGCGTCCAGAAAGCCTTGAATATGCCTCATGTCTTTTGGCCGCGAGGCAGTTTCCCTCCGGTGAAGTCCAAGGCACGCTTCAGGATCAGCAGTCCGATGGCGAGGGTATTGTGCCCGCCATCGAGGATTCTTTCGATGTTCCTGCTGTCGAAATGTATGCGCACCCGGTCCCTATCGAGGTTTTCGTATCTCGACGAGGCAAGCAGAATGCCTTTGGTCTTGAAGGGAAAAAGCTCCGGCCCGTATTCGATGGAATCCTGAATGGCTTCGTGACCTGCCCTTTGTTTTGCGAGCAATCATCCCACTTTTCTTCCGCGGGATCAATCCCCTACAAGCGCGTGTCGCCCTAGTTTTTGCATTCGATTGCATTTTCCCTATATGCGGCAATCCGAACAACCGGCGCCCATCCTGGCCCACGCAAGGCATCCCCACTGAAGGACACGCAAGAATCAGCCCATGCCGCCGTATTTCGTTCCAGCCTTTCCGGCTATTTGACTTGGTGGATTTTGTTGCCTTTGACCATGTAGGCACGTCGGGCCATGTCGATCATGGGCTGGTCGAATCGGCTGTCTGTGTAGAATTCGTCCACTCGAACGTTGTCTCCGTAGAGTTCGCGGAATCGTTTGGGCTTGTTGGTGTTGAAGTTGAGGTAGTTTACGTTCAACGTGTTGCCGTCGATGGTGGACGAGACCAAATGTTGCACGCCAAGCCTGCGGCAGGCCTCCCCTACCGTGATGTCGAACGAGGCGGTGAGGATCACATCGTCTTCGCGTGGCTCATACCAGGGTTTGATGCGCTTCATGTTCTGATCCCAGAAGGTGTTGACCAATTCTTCGAATTCCAACGATTCGGCAAGTTCGCTTAAATATCCGTGGCATAGTTTGCCCACACCGTATTCCATTTGGTCGAGCGTGACTCGTCCGAGCTTGTATTTGATGGCGTACCGCAGTACCGGGGCGATGTACCGCAATACCTTCGGATTGTATTTGGCCGAAAACAGGTACAGGTCGAACAAGCTTTCTCCGTCATAGATGGTTCCGTCGAAATCGAACACACGCATGTAAGCAGCTCTCACTTCCTCGTACGCGCGCATCCAATACGCGCCATTGCAACTCATGCTAAAGCCCGAAGGCTGATTCCTTCTTACATGAAGGTGAACGGCCGGCGACCGCAATGTGCATGAATTGCACATCTCAATGCACATTCGGTTCATGTCACGTTCGGAAGGAGAAACCACGGCAACATAGTCGGACCGTTACTCGCCCCATAGAAGCCGTTCGCGCTACTGATACTCCTCATCGAACAACGGCTGGGCCTTCGTGTCGATGAGCTTGGCGAATTCCAGATCCTCATCTCGTTCCGCTCGACTATCCTCCCATGGTAATTCATTTAGGCTAGAAACCGTGGTGGATGTCGTATATCCTGCAGGTTGGTTCCATGTCGAACGTGACCGTGTCGAACTGTTCGGGATGGTGCACGAACGTATCGATCAGCTTCCATTGACGACGGCTGATGCCGATACGATAGTCCGGGCGAACCATAAGCACCGGCGCTTTCGGCTGGAGTTCCTCCAAGAGCTGCGCGCGCTGTTCGAAGCATTCATCATCGTCGATCCATACGATCGGCGCGGGTTCATTCTCTTCGCATTCGATGCGTACGCGTCGTTGGATGGTCTGCCATTTGCCCGTCTCACGTCCCCATTTGGTGACGGGATCATACCAGGTGACGACATCGACCAGCATGGGATCCCAGCCGAGCATCAGGTCGAGGATCTGATTGCAGTACGGCTGCCAGGTGGACAGCCACCACAATTCCACGATACCGTCGACTGCCAACGCATACATCGCGTCGGACAGTTCACTGGACCAATGAATACGCCATGATCCTACGGGCGTGTGGGCTTTTTCGTTGCCGTCCAAGTGGAACGCTTTTTCCGGATCATACATTTTCGCGTAGGGACTGTCGGGCTTCGCCCAGGTCATGACCTTGTTCACGCCGCCCCTGCGCAGAAGCTTGTCATTCGGAAAGGCGTTGAGCACCCCATCGAAATCCGTGAACACCACAGGCTTGGAAAACATTTTCAACTCCGTCATCACCACCCCCCTTCAATCGTCAACTATCTTCTTATATTGACCTTACGGCTTCCTCACTACGTTTACCTGACAAGTAATGACGGCATCGTCATTAATTTGCTACACTCGGATTGGTTCGGCACGGACGCCGAACGACCGCAGGCACGAGCATAGGCAACCGCAAACACGGTTCATATGATGTGCTGGAAACATGGTGCTGCGAACGCATCTAAAAAGCGGTCATCATAACGCAAAGGAGCGAAACATGGCAGATGAATCATCGCAGATTCCAGGGAAAACCGTCGAACAAATCTTCGACGAACGTTATCCCCTCGACAAATGGAAGGATTCAAACTACTCGATACTCGATAAATTCTCAATGCGCGGCCGCAAAGGCTTCGTCACCGGAGCCGCAGGCGGTCTAGGACGCAACGCCGCAGCCGCACTCGCCCAAGCCGGAGCAGACGTCGCACTAGTCGACCTGCCCAGCCAAGAAGACAAGCTCACCAAACTGGCGGAAGACATGCGCGAAGGTTTCGGCACCAACGTCATTGCGCTCACCTGCGACGTCACCGATACGGTACAAGTCGCGGAACTCAAAACGCAATTGGTGGAACAGCTGGGCACCGTCGACTTCGCATTCCTCAACGCCGGAGTCAACGTACCGGGAGATGACCAAGACGCCACCGAAGAAGTATGGACGCGCACCATCAACATCAACCTCAACGGCACCTACCGTACCGGCCGCATCGCGCATGAAATCATGCGCGAACACGGTCATGGCGGCTCACTGATCTTCACAGCCTCCCTGTCCGGACACAACGCGAACTACATGATGGGAAGTCCGACGCCGGTGAACGCGTATGGCGCCACCAAAGCCTACGACTACAGACCAAGCGAACGGTTTCCGGAATCACTCCCACCTTGCTGATACGACGCTTCTCACACGCGTACCCCGCCTGTGGATGCTCTCGGAAAGAACACTCTCATTCACAAGAGATGCAGGAATGTAATCACCCGTCCGCTCATCTTTCTTGTTCACCTGTTCCGACAAGCCCAACGCCCACCGCTCATCACCAGCAAATAAAATCAAGCCGCTTTTCGCAGATTCCACCACATAGGCAGCGGTCGCCACATGGTTGAAGGCCTCACCTGCTATATCCAGTTTTGATTTTGTATGACTCCGCCGCTTTTCGTATGACGTGTGCCTGTCGTTATGCCTATGTGTATAGTCCGCACGCTTCGCCGTAAAATTCCTTCGTACGATGTCGTCATAAAAATCCGATTGCCGGGCTCGACGTTCCTTGTGAGAATCCATATAGTATTCAAAACCACATAGATGGGCAAAAGCGCTTTTAGTGAATCTGATGGCAACTTCGCTACCGTCATCACATTGAAGAATCAACCGTCCCAAGGAAGATAACGCCCGATTTTTTGCGCACTTTCGGATTCCGGGTCTGACGTAAGAGGGCATGGCCCGCGTCCTGTGTACGATTTTCATTCGCCAAAACAAAAAACCGCGATTGGAAGCCAGGAGACGGAACCATGCCCGAGAACATCATACAGATCGACCAGAACCTGCTCGAGACCAGGCTCGACCGCTTGGTCGCCGAAAAGGTCGCCGAGCTATTGAACGCGATGCTCGACGCCGAGGCCGACGAGATCGCCAACGCCGCCAAGTACGAGCGCACCGGGGAGCGGAAGGCGTACAGGGCCGGCCACTACGACCGGAGCCTGACCGCCAAGGCCGGCAGGCTCGCGTTGAAGGTGCCCAAACTCAAGGGCGCGGTCTTCGAGTCCGCGGTCATCGAACGATACCGGAGACGCGAG
>ERZ1031885.47-NODE-47-length-57438-cov-15.038478_pt1 | contig 57438 bp, 93 predicted proteins | sample MGYA00518168_ERZ1031885 | MGnify/ENA primary metagenome ERZ1031885 (study PRJEB33719, sample SAMN04261269) | wastewater metagenome | biome: rural village; feature: human; material: feces | host: Homo sapiens | place: El Salvador | collected 2014-01-14 ...
GGTTATGAGCCGGGTGCTCTAGCCTGACTGAGCTAATGCAACATAATCCCGGCTTATATTAGCTGCTGCCCTTTGCAATGTCATGTCCAAACATTTCATCGGGAGCCGGGAATAGCAGCGGAGGTTGAATATAAGAAAGGAACCAAACATGAGAAAATAGTTGTGCTGCGTAACGGAGTCGAACCGCTATCTGCCAGGAGAGGGGGAGTATCCTGGAATCCCAACCTAATAGGGAACGCAACATATAAAGCCCGGTGAAGGAAAAAGAGTGAGAAAGCCTTCACCGGTGAAAGGAGGAATATGCCTGTTGACGCCCAAGCAAGTAAAAATGACAAAACCTTGCTGCGCTGGGCTATTCCTTAAGGGAAGCTGTAAAACTTCCTGCATACATTATAAGCCTTGTCAAGTGGTGAAATCAAATAAATAGACCCAGCAAACACAATATATTGTGTTTTTAATCAAAAAGGCCTCTTGACAGGCTCAATTTTACTGATTCCGTTGTACAATTCATCGGCAAGCTGTGCCAGACTGTCCGGTGCATCATCGTGTGGAACTTTGCCAAGCTGCGTGAACATCGTCACCTGTTCCATGAACGCCTTGTACTCTTTCGACTGGTGTTTTTCGTCAAGGAAATAGAACCGCTTAATGTCCGGCGCATACTGGATGATTCTTGACAGCTTGCTTTGGCCACTCGGCGCACGCTGGCTACGAACAGAGCAGTGATAGCCCTGCTGCCGAAGCTGGCTGTCCACCACGTCACAGTATTCGTCGCCGCCGTTGTTGGCTTCACCACGCACTACGTTGATTTTGTGTTGGATGATTTTGCCCACGACTTCCGGTCTGGTCACGGTCTTATCGCCATTGTTGAAAACAAGGTCTGGGATGAACACAGCATCACCGTACACATAAGCAATGGGACAGGCGGTGAAGTCGCCGCCGCCCCATGCAATATCCATGACCATGAGCTTGCGATCGGGCTCTCCATCAGGAAGAACGCCGTTGAAATACCGCAGTTCATCGGCAGGGAACAGCAGCCCTTCACGCTCAACAGGCTGGTTCATGTACAGTGCTTTCCAACTCATTTCGTCCATGACTTCACGTTGCTTGCGGAGCGTTTCTGTGCTATATCCCACACCGTAGTCATAATCAAAGTTAGATTCGTCTTTTTCGTTCATTGCTGGCATAACAATGAATCTGTTCCTGTCGGAATCGCCGTAGTTTTGCTCTAATCGTCCGATAACATCATGGACAGACCAGCGTGTAGCAATATGTAGTTCCTTGCACTTGTTGCCGATTTTACGCTGTCTAAGGTCGGTAGTATACGTTTCCCACAGCTTATCAAGGCGGGGTTTGGAAAGTGCCACTTCGATACCGGACACAAGGTCATCGCAGTAGAGAAGCGTAGATGCACGGTACAAACCAGCATTGCCAGTGCCAATAGACGTAAATTCCAGCGTTTCAAAACGCTTTCTCTTACCCAAGTCGATGCGGCAGTCCTTAGCATTTGTGTTCGACACAGTAACGTCCGGGAAAACATCATTCCACAGATATTCTCCGTCCTTGTCGAATATACGCAAGCACTCGTCATAAACGCCACGAACAAAGCTGTTCGAGTGAGAACCTGTAAGCATCGGTTCGTCAGGGTTTCTTCCAGCAAGCCATGTCAAATAGAAAATAGCTAGAGCCGTCTTACCACAGCCGGGGGGCATCGAGATTGCCAGCAAGTCCAGTCTGTCATCCGCAAGGTCTTGCAGAGCGTTCGCAACGGTCTTTAGCACCTTTCTTCGTGGCTGGTAGAACTTCTTCTCCGGCGCGCGGTTCCATTCAAGATAGATGCAATAGCTGTCGAACACATCTTTTGCTTCAAACAGGTACGTCCGACCGATAATGTCATAAACCTTCGCCACATCCTCGCCTGTTTTCATCTTGCCCATCATGGCTGCACAGACGGAGCGCAGCTCACCAGAGTATTTGTAGGCATCGAACCGCTTGTCCTGCGACAGAGCATCTCTCAGGTTCACCACCGCCTGAAACCAGTCCTCGTAGACCTGCGCTTCTGTCGGATTCTGCTTTGCATATGCTTTGATACTGTCAATGATAGCGATACACTGCTTTGGCTGCATAAAAAATAGGCACCCCCTACCTGAAAATGTAAAGAGTGCCTACAACTGCACAAAAATCAAATATTCGGTTTTATAATGCTGTTTAGGAAAAATTATTTGCTAAAATTCGTTTTAACGGATAGAATGTGCTGTTTATTTGACTTCTTCTGCAAGCTGGTTGAGCCTGCGTTTCAACTCGTCCGTATCGTAATACAAGGCGTCTGCAACGGCGTTGAGAATATCAGGCTTGTCGATGTAATCGCACAGCGTTTCAATGAGTTTCAAACTCTGCTCTGACAATTTTACATTTTTCATGTCGCTTTCCCTTTCTCATTCGGTTTTATTCTTGGCTGCGAACAATGCCAAAAGTTCGCTTCAATCCAGACCCGATGGTTTTCTTCACATACCGCTTATACCACGAGCATCTGTGACCCTTTCGGCATCTATAATCGCAATAGTGGCATTCACCTGTTGTCCTGCGCTTGTAAAGTCCTTTCTTCATAGATTCACCTGTTCTGTTCAGCAATCCGATACCATGTCTGGCGGGTCACGCCAAGCTGCTTGGCAGCGTCCGTGACTGTGAGAATACGCTTCTCCACCTGCTCATGGAGAACGTCAAAGAGGTTACGGTCATACTCGGTGGGCTTGCGACCTTCCTTGTAATCGGGGCGCTGACTGGCAATCTTCTTGCCCTCTCTGGTGCGTTCAACAATCATGTCACGCTCAAACTCTGCAAAGGCAAGCATCACCGTGCGAATAACCTTGCCGGTGGGGGAGTTATTCATAACCCCCATGTTCAGGATGTTCACCGAAACGCCTTTATCAATGAACTGGTCTATCAGTTCGAGGCCATTCTTAGCGGAACGAGCAATACGGTCAAGCTTCGCCACGATCAGCGTATCTCCCGGCTGGATTTCAGCCATCAGCTTGTCCAGTTCAGGGCGATGTAGCTTCGTGCCGGTGTAAACATCCGAAAAGATTTTCTGCGCGCCGTTAGCTTTCAGAAGTTCCGACTGGGCTTCAAGGCTGTTGCCGTCAATCGCTTGACCAGCGGAACTAACACGAGCGTAACCGTAAATCATTCAGGTTCACCGTCCTTTTCAAAGCGTGGATTTTTCCTTAAGTTCTTTTGCTTTTCGAACAAAATAATCGTTCTTGAATTCTTCCAGCCCATCATCAACCAAGTAGCATCCGTCTTTTACAGGTTCATCACTTTTCGGCTCGATTACAACACGATAACCAAGCAACCAGCAAAATTTCACGAGAGTTTTAACCGAAAGGCCATTTCCCCTCAATCTTTCAGTCACGCAAGAAGGACGTTCCTGCCCAAGTTCGTTCGCCCACCAAGCCCAAGTCTTGTGCGGGTTTCCGGCTCTAGCGTAATTTATCAACTCTTTGACAATTTTATTGCTTTGCATACAGGCATCCTCTCTTTCTTGATGCCATTGTAACACTTTTTAATGTAACTGTCAACACTTTTTAGTGTAAGCCAAATTAGCTCTATGCCCACATAATATATAAATATACTCTAGTATGTATTTATACATACTAGAGTAGTATAAGGGTGTTTACTTAGTTAATCACAATAAGGTAGAAAATTTTCTATAATAAGGAGTAATTCTTCCAAACTTCATTTCCGTAAAACTTTGGGTCTTGACAAGCATATTTTCACGCTTTATACTTGTTCCAGCGAAAGCGAGGTGATAGGCTTGGCAAGACGAGCAGAAACCTCGGAACGTGATAAGCTGCGCATGATAAGTACCCGGCTCACAGAGAGCCAGATCGCAAGCATGGAGAGCAGCGCAAAAGCATTGGGCATCTCAAAGGTCGATGTTATCCGCATGGGTATCGAGTGGGTGGCATCCTATGTTGAGAATATCAAGGCATAAAAAATAAGCTACCAGCGCCACCGTCCAAAGTTACGCTGATAGCTTATCCACATCACGAAACGAGAACCTGCAACCACAAAGGGGGCAGTCTCCCTTTTCGGAATCTATTATACCAAAAAGGGCTGCTCTCCGCAAGAGTTAGGAGCAAAAAACATGAACTTTCCTACGAAAACCGAAGAATTTCTGAAAACCCTCGCCCACGGCAAAGAGCCGACCAGCGAGGACAGGGAGTACGCAGAAGCGCTTGGTAAACTGTCCGAACTGAACTACCGGGCAGGGTACGAAGCGGGAGCAGCCAATAAGAACGGCAAAATCTGATGTCAACACTAGCCGACACAATATCTAGTGTATTTTTGATTGACATTCAGATATTTTGCAGTTACACTTATTGCACAGCAAAACGAAAGGGGGTGAATGTGTATGAGTAGTCCTTACGCAGAGCGTTACGGTCACACCGTTACCATCAGCGTGACGGAGCGGCAGTTTGCAAGCTTGCAGGAATACTGCATCAAGAACCGGGTCTCCATCTCTGCTGCGTTCCGTGAAGCGTTCTTTACGCTGCATCCGATGGATTCTACCAATGAAAACGAAAAATGATACGCTCGCTGCTGTCGGCAAACTTTAGCGAACGTATCATGTAAACCCTGAGAGAAGCATTCTCTCGCCGTTATTATAGCAGAAAATTGCTTCTCTCACAAGTGAAAAGGAGCTTTTTAATGCAACTTTCTTTGTCTGAGAACATCAAAATCTTCAACAACGCCGAGTTTGGCGAAATCCGTGTCATGCTCATTGACGATGACCCTTGGTTTGTTGGAAAGGACATTGCGGTAGCACTTGGCTACGCAAAGCCTGAGAACGCACTGTCAGCACACGTTGATGAACAAGATAAAACCACTACCCTGATTCAGGGTGATGGTTCTAATTACAAGAGCAAGACAACCATCATCAACGAATCCGGCCTGTACAGTCTGATTTTCAGCAGCAAGCTGGAAAGCGCACAGCGGTTCAAGCACTGGGTCACTCACGATGTTTTGCCGTCCATCCGCAAGCATGGAATGTACATGACCGACAACCTGTTGGAGACGGCTATTGCCAACCCGGACTTTGTGATCGGGCTGATTCAGAACATGAAGGCTGAAAAGGAAAAGAACGAAGCGTTGCAGACGCAGAACAAGCAGCTCTGCGAGAAGAACGAGGAGATGCAGCCTAAGGCAGACTACTTTGACGACCTTGTGGCATGGAACGTGTCTACAAATTTCCGCTCGACTGCAAAGGAACTGCGTATTCCAGAGCGCCTGTTCATCAAGATGCTTATTTCTGACGGATACATCTACCGCGACAAGAACAAGGGCATCCTGCCGAAAGCGGGCAAGGGTGACGGCCTGTTTGCGGTCAAGGAATACTGCAACCAAAAGAACAAGCACGGCGGCGTACAGACAAGAGTAACGCCGAAAGGCCGTGAGACCTTCCGTCTGCTCTATGCAAGCATCCGTAGAAGCGTATAACAACCTATAAAAAAGCCAGTGGTTAGAGAACATCTAGCCGCTGGCTTTTTGTATTACATTTGAATTGCTACGATTTCCCACGAAGAATAATTGGAAAGACCAGAATAGGGGTGAATCTCAAAGTTCTTTGTTTCGCCCGGCTGAATATCCCAGATATAATCAATATCTCCGCACACAGGGACTTCTTCTCCGTTCTCATTCTTCATCTTGTACAGAACGATAACCTTTGCATTTGCCTTGTATGCGCTGTTGTTAGTCACTTTTCCGGTGAATCTTGTCTCATAGCCACTACCGCGCTTTGAAGTATTGGTAACGGTCAGTTCACCGGCTCTTAAAACTTCTTTTCCTGCACTCGGCTGATAGTTATAGTCCTGAGCCGAAACAGCCATTTCGATACCAGCAGGGATAGTTCCGTCATACTCGTATGTGAAGTATCCGGCATACCAGTAGGAATCATCTTCCGCAACCCAGTCCAAATATTCATCATCTGTTTTAATCACAGAGCCATCCTCTGCAACAACTGCGATTTCAATATGAGGGAACCAGACCGCAAGATTTTTGTTCGTATTCTCGATTTCAAGCGCATAAGAAATATAAATCGTGCTACCATCACGCCATGCATAAAACCCATGATTCTTAATGCCTAACGGCTCATACTGCGTTGCGTTGGTCTGCTCTAGTTCAATAATATCAGACCATTCATCTGGCTTTGCAGTTGCCATTGCGCTAATAGGCATAGCAAGCATTATAGCCGCTGCCAGAGCCGCCGCAATGATTCTCTTTCTCATTTTTGATTCTTCCTTTCTTTGGCGTATAGCCTTTAGCTGATTATAGCACAATAAAGACACTCATTCCACTTTTTCTGGATTTTCAGTCATATCCATCATATACCCGGAAAACTGCTCTACGTCAGTAATTTTGCCTTTAACCGAGACTTCATCACCAACAGACAATGTTTTTATGGCTTCTGTTTGGCTATCATCTTCTACAAAGCACTGAATGCCAAAAAGGACGCTAGAATCACCCAGTACCGTGATATACTTTCCGTCACTGTCGATAATGCCAACTTCTCCACTGATTTCAACATACTGGTCTTTGTACTCATCAGAAGCGTTTAACGCATTGCTTTTCAACTTTGATATCATATCCGTTACGGTGCATTGCCGATATTCAATTGCCGCAACAGACGCTACCACAGACGACGACGGTTTTGTCTCTTTTGGCTTAAACGAGGTGTAGATTTCATAGCAACCGGCAATTAGCATAATCAAGCCGATCACTATCCATCCCGAATTTCTATTTTTGCTCATTTTTACAGATTCCTCCCTTTCAAGGCTTGTAAGGCAAGTATAGCACAGAACGCAGACCCTTTGTAGGGGTCTTTTTGTTTTTGCGGGAAATTTTTGAGATTGGCAATGGGGGTGGGGTGTTTTTTGAGCCTTTTTTATTTTTTCGGTGGTCGAAAGACTGACCGGGCGGGGCTGGGCGGCGGCTGTATGCCCCGCCGGTGGAGACCCCAGCCCCCAGCGCACCCGGAACGACTGCACAGCACAGGCAGTAGCGCAGGCCGTGCCAGAACCAGGGCGGGGCAAGTACCAGGGCAGACCACGCAAGGCACGACACGCGCCCGGACGCTGGACACGATGCACCTATCTGCACTCGATACCAGAGACCGCGCGGGGACAATCGGACAGGGCGCGGGGTGCTGGACTGCCTGTGCAACGTGTCCGAAACTGAGCAGATACGGACGCTTGAGCGGCACACCAAAACAGGCCTAAAAATCATCACTTTTTCGTGTATGTTTGTTGCCTGTGCAACTTTACAAATACACTAAAAAGTGCTATTATAATGTCAGCAAAAGCATACACTAAAAAGTGTAAATCACACATCACGAAACACCAAAACAGGAGGACAAAACCATGAAAACAAAAAGAACCATGCGGGATATTAAATCCCAGTATCCGACCATTATTCAAGTGAGCTATTGCGATGCACAGAATATACTGTGCATGGACGACCCCGCCGCCTACACCGCTGGCGTGTATGGATGGAACGCAGATGTTTATCCGATCACCTCAGGTATTGCGATCTGCACCGGATACCGCCCCTTCGGAAACATCAAGCCCGACCGGGAAACGGTCAGCCGCTACGAAAAGCGGGCGCGTAAAATGCGCCGGGACTTGTTCAGCGCTGAAGAACTGGCAGCACATCTACACAACTTGCAGAAAGAATTTATTCGGGAGGTGTGCAAAGTATGATTGCTCTTGACTTTTCCCAATGGGCTGCCCTCTGGTACCTGGGCGGCATGATTAGCGGCGCGCTCGTTATGATTGCGTTTCTCAACAGCTAATAAGGAGGGTCAAATAATGGATAACATGGTATATATCCCGGTATGCCGGGGGTGGAGTATTAACGGCGCTGCACAGTGGGACGTTGTAGCAGTGCCCACCAACAAGGCCTATAAAATGGGTGACGACACTGTATATTACAATGGTACGATGTACAGCGGGCGCACCACATACAAGCGTTTTAGCGTGGTATGAGGGGGGGGGTGCTGCACATGATATTATCTTGTATCCTGTTCGTTTTTTGGTTTTTCAGCGCCTTATTTAAGGCATCTAAGTGAGGAGGGTTTATATTATGACTAACAACAATAAGGGTTTTGATATTATAACTGGACTGTATATTACCCGATACTATGCACGCAAGGCCTGCCCCGGTGATTGCGTTGTTGTCAAGGTCTGCGGTGGCTATACAATCATGACCGCAGCAGATTATAATGTTTGGCGCTCCCAGCACTGACCCGCTTCCCATTCACACCCCGCCCAAGTGGCGGGGCTTTTCTTTTGCCTTGCATCTGCTGAGGGTGCAGGGCTTTTATTTTACCCTGCTGCAATACAGCCCCATACAAGCGTTTACAGCGCGTTTTGTGCCATCAATGCAAATTATACCGAACACGCCGTAAAGCAGCGCACAGGGCTTTACAGTGGCGTTTCCTGCAATTGCACCCATTCCACCGCCTGCGATACCAGACCGACACACGCGGCTATAATACCACCTGTGCCACGCTGGAGCGTATCACAGCGCCGCAACGCCTCCAGCATATACCACAGATACCACCGCCACGCCGGACGCTGTACAGCTCAGTACAGCCGCCCTATTATAATAAGGTATATAAGGGCGCAGCGGTGCGCACCTGTTATGGATTCATGCCAGACAGTGCAGCAGATCGCAGACCATACCAGCCCGGCGGGGTCTCAGCGTTTCCAACGCCCGGCGGCTTGCGATCTGGCACCGGGTCAGCAGTCAAGGCGCACCGGCTGGCACCCTCCACCCGGCAGGGCAGTCAAGCGGCAGGGGCGCGGCGGGCGGCGCGGAACCATTGGCGGCTCTCGCCGCATCTCTTTTCGGGCTTTCGCCCGATAGCTAATAGAGGTCAGAAATAGTCGTAGCGTTCCAGCTGGAATAGTCGTAGCCAATAGTCGCAGTTTCTCCAATAAAATAGTCGTGAAATAGTCGTAAAGTCGTCAGACTACCAGATTTTGAAAGTCCTATATATCGTATAGTAACGAGCAGTCCGCTGATAGTCGCGGAGTAATAGTCGCAGCATTTTCTTGCGAATCTTCGTCAAATAATCGTGTATTTTTTGTGTGAAATAGTCGTTCGCCTTTTAGGAAAAGAGAGGCGCGATAGTCGCTAAGTAGTCCGACCACCCCCAAAATCACCTCTCGTTCCAATTTCGCATAATTTATTCTTCCGTCAGTTATATCTATTTCGTATAATAACCGTACTTATTATAGTATACAGATATAGTTACTCCCAATAATCACGGATTATTGCGTATAATAACTCGTACCATCCGATTCGGTCTGCTCCTGCTCGATTTAATTCCCAGTAACTCACTATGCTATTTCAATCAATTCATAGTATTTTGCTATGAATAGTCAATGCAACATTTTTACATATACAACCAACTGCAAATTGAAATCAATTATCCATGTCTTAAATAGTCGTAGGCCATCCACCAGCCTGAACCTTACGCCAGTGCTCGCCTACGGTCTGCTCTGCTGACTAACGGTATAGCTTTTGGAGATAGATGGTTGTAGGGGGAAAGAACCTTTACAGGCGATTGAATTCCGGTTCACTGTACTGCTGCTTTTCCTGTTCTTTGTCAATCCACATATCAGCAAAGGCCTTCCAGTTTGTTATAGGCTTTCCAGTTTTGGTCATCCAGCCTGTTCCCTCATAGTAGTTCATAAACCTGCTGGCAAGCCTATTCTCACATCCAGCATCCAAAAAATACTCGCTCACATCCTCGAAGTCCGGCGTGCTGGCGTTCCCATCGGGCGGGTCGCCCGCTTTCTTAATAACTTTTTTTCTTTTCTTTTCTTCTATATTAAGGAGGTGAACGATTGTTCCCCTCACAGGTGAAGTATCGTTCCCCTCACAGGTGAATGATTGTTCACCTCCCTTTTCGCTCTTTGACGATTCTTCCGGCACTTTGACGTATATCTTATCGGGCTTGTTCTTCCCTTCACGCTTGCGCTCGATCAACCCGGCTTCTTCCAGCTCTTTTAAAGACTTCTTGACCCATCGTCCCGTAAATCCAGTATCGGCAGCAAGGTCTTTGATGGGATACACGATGTATACTCGCCCTAGTTGGTCAGCAAACTTTCCGCTTCTGCTTGCCCTCTGTGACGACCTTGCACGATTGAACAGGTAAACGTAAACAATTTTCTCTGTTGGGCTAACGTCAATAGTCGAGAGGAATCGAGGGTAGACCATGTACCCATTGACCTTTGTATCGGCTGTCATGTATTCCATTTTCTCCTCCTGCAATAGTCGTATACCTCTACACTGCGATCACAGCCCCGTAGAGCCGTGCCAGAGCCGTTTTCCGTGTTCGGTCGATAAGTTTGCCGTTCAAAGTATAAAACGTCTCGGAATGGCTCATTTTAGGACTTTCCAGCAAAAACAAAAGTCCGTCATTGCTGACATCCTCTCGTTTTTATTTCAGCCAGTCGTTTTCCAACGCACAGAAGCCAAATACCGATGCTGCTGTGAGAATAATCCAAATCACCCAGAAGATGACTACCCAGCCATCCGCACCAGACATCAGGCTTTCTCGCGTCTGGTCGATGTCTGTGCCATCGTGGAACGCGGCATCCTGAATCGTGTGCCCGGTAAGCGTGGCATACATTGTGCCCGTGTACTCCACAGGCCGGATATAGTATTCAAAGCGAACGCTGCTACCCCTGTATTTTGTGGTCAGATATTCGCTACTGGGCATATCTATTTGCCCGTAGTCAAAATCCTTGCCCAGAAAATGCACGGTCTGAGAATGCCATGTGTCGGAACCGGCATAATCCCATGAATAATAGATTTCCGTGGTAGTATAGGTGTGACCCTTTCCATCGGTATGCACTACCGTGCTGGTGTGCATATTGTAGTGCTGTTCCTCGCAGTAAATATACATATACGGCCCGCCGATCCGACCCTCTGATACCGTGTCCACGGCGGACAGTGTACCGTAACAGAATGCCCGTCCAACGTCCGTCCGCAGCCCGTAGGCAAACCGATCCTCAGAAGAAATATCAATCGCGGTGGTATACTCCTGCTTGCGTTCCATCGCTGTCTGCTTGATGCTGCCAGAAATGACAGTGCCCAGAATCAGCATCGCTAGCACGATAACAGCACTTGCCAGAATCTCCCGGAACGTGATCTCGATTCCGTTAATCTCCAAAGAGGTTTCCGACAGACGGAGCATCCTCCGATACGTTGAATGATAAGAGCGCATAGCTTTGTACCTCATACCCGGTCAGGCTCAAAAACGTGCTATTGGGAAAACGGCGGACGTACTGCCGATAACTCTTGACAGTGCGGTTGTAGTCGGAGCGGTAATTCGCAATCAGATTTTCGGTGACTGCCAGCTCGTTCATCAGTTCTCGATAGTTGTCAGCGGATTGCAGTTCCGGGTAAGCCTCTGCCACGGCTGCAATCCGGGTGGCAATCTCAGACACGGCGGCATCGGAACTGCTGCCACGCGCCGCGATAACGGCCATAAGAGTATCGTATTCGTGCTTGTCGTATGCCTTGACCGTTTCAACCAGATTCGGGATGAGGTCTGAGCGGCGTTTCTCCTGCACCTGAATATCAGACTGCGCAGCGGCCACCTGTTCCTCGTAGGAAATGGCGGTATTTTTCGCGCCCTGCACGATAAACAGACCTGCGCCAAGCGTCAAAATTACGATTAAGAAAATTACAGCAGCCACCTTCCAAAATGTATCTTTCATCTTTTCTCCTTTCAATCCATCCAAGTATACTCTTGGAACCGTTGAATCTGCTTGTTAAACGTAATGGGGAGGTCGCCTATCTCGCCTTCCTTGTTCTTGCTCAGCCGGAACAGATACTTGTCGGGGTTATCACCGGACAGAAGGATAATCGCATCTGCGTCCTGTTCAATCTGTCCGCTCTCTCGCAAGTCGGAGTTAGTAGGCGTTGCTCCGGGCTTGGATGGGTTTCGATTAAGCTGCGCCAGTGCCACCACGACAATGCCTGTGGTCTGCGCCAGCTCGTGTAAGGCAATGGATATGGCTGTAATGGCGGCATATCTGTCCTTTGCGCCTGTTTCGTGGATGAGTTGAAGATAGTCTACGAAGATGACCTGAGCCTTTTTACGAAGAGCCTGAGCCTTCATCCACGCCACGTTTTTTCCGGCAGCGGACCGGATATATAGTGGCATCTTCATGTTCTTTGCCTGTCCGTCAATCTCATTCAAGCTGACCGCCTTATTTTTCACCGTGTCCAGAGGGCAGTATATTTGATTAGCCATCAGACGTGCGCCCAGCTTGCGTTTGCTGGTTTCTAAGCTGAAGTAGTACACGGTGTAGTCCTGCTTTGCCATGCTTGCTGCTATTTGCAAGGACAGGGCTGTCTTGCCCGCAGACGGTCTGCCACCGATGATGATAAAATCACCCGGAGAAATGTGCAGCGCTTCATCCAGACGCTCTAGGCCTGTCTTGATGTACACAGGCTTCTCGTCCATGTGAAGCACATAGTCGTTCAGCACATCCTCGTATGTCCACGCATCTTCTTCCTCAGCTTTCAGGCTCATTGCTTCGCCCATCTGCTGGTAAATGTCTGATAGATCGGAATAGTCGGTAAGCTCGCTGGTCATCTGAAATGCCAGGCCTTGCACACGAGTAAGTGCAGCTTGTTCTCTGATAAGCTGCGCCCAACGCTGCATCTGCTCTCTGTCAATTCGTACACACTCTGATTCACAGGTTTGCACACACGCCAAGAGCGTCTGCGCTACGTCTGGATGCTGCGTGTTTATCTCGACTATATCTATCTTACCCCTAGCCGTCCAATAGCCCTGAACAGCCGCAAAAGCGTCTCTCAACTCAGGTCTGAACAAGTCAAGTTCAAGGTCTGGTATGATTTCATCCACAACGCCCGGCTTGCAGAGCATCAGCGCACCGATAAATACCGTTTGAACGTCCATTGTCATAGTCTAGGAAACTCCATCTCCGTACTTTGCTCGTACTGGTCATCCTGTTTCAATGCGTATATGTCCTGCCATCCAGCATAGATGCTCTGGTCGAGAATGGCTTTCCAGTCATGCCGATCAAACTTTTCCAGCTTGTTGCAGAGCATCTGTTTCGCCCAGTCTGTCATAGGCTTTTTGATTCTTGTACGCATCTGTGCGAACTCTCTCAGGGATTCCAGCAGGGCTTTATCGCCATGAGCAAAGTCGGAGAAGATGTCAGGTTTCTTCTTGACTGCATTCTCCGGCAAAGTCTTGACGCTCATCTGACCTTCAGTTGATACAATGGGTTCATTGTCATCTGACTTTGAACTCATAGATGAGCTGGCCTTCATCTCATTTATGACATGAGGATGAGCTGACTTTCGTGTAGACCATCCTTTTGACGCAATATCGCTTCTTTTCCACTTTTCATCGAGCAGATGCTTAATCAAAATGAAACAAAATTCTGCTTTTTTTGAGTTCAAAGTTGCGTCTTTTCCTTCAAAAACGTATGCGCAGATTGCATCGTAGAGTTCCAGCTTTTCTTTACTTTTCAGCGTGGAGATGGCTTCAAAGTAGTATCGTTGGAATGTAAAGCTGTCTCGTTTTTTGTCCATACTCAGTCCTCTTTGTAGCGTTTGTTCCATGCTTCGATGGCTTTTTCTTTGCCAAATGTTACAGAAGTGGTCACCCCGCATTTTCCGCAGACAACCCAATTAGCCATGTTAATGTCAAGTGGATGAAGTACTTTTACAGTCGGTGGTTCCGCACCACAGAATGGGCATCTCTTAAGTTCTTCCATCTTTAATTCTCCTTAAAACAGGCGCTCAGCTCAGGCTCGCGCAGCCAACCTTCGCCCGGAATGTTGACTATCTCATAATACTGCCGTGCAACGTAGATTGTTTTTTGCCCATCCTCAGCGATCAGACCGACAATCAGATAGTTGCCAGCAGCCATAAAGAACCAAGGGTTGCTCTTGTAGGACTCGCCCTTCATCCAGTTCTTCATCCTGTTCACGGCTTTTTCAATGTCCTTGTTGGGGCAGTCCGGATTGTCGTACGCAAAGAAATCTTCAGGAAATTTAAGCTTTTTCACTTTCTAAATCCCTCTCTCGTTCTTATAATTCGTTTGAAACATTCATGTAGCTTTGCACCTTTACGGTATACAGGTCGATTATGCTTCTGCTTGATGTAACCGCACTGCGTTTCTGACTGTCTGATAGCATTTGCAAAATGTTCAGCTGATACAGCACATTGGTTCATCGCTTCTGTTAATGCTTCAAATCCATCCATCTTTAATTCTCCTTTGGTGGTTTTGGCATATACGCCCAATATTCAATTTTTGAGTGATACAAACGATATCCGTTATCGTTCATCCAATCAAATTCCGGCATTCCATGCTGAAGGTCTTTTACAAGTCCTCCACATGACACAGCCCTGTCTATCTTTCCTTTGAAAAAATCGAAGTACACCCCAGACAGTAAAAGCCTTTCGGATGAAAAGTAGCCATTTCCTTTGTCAAACAGTGGCGGGTATCCTTCTTTTTTGAGAGAATGCCAAACAATTTTGCTCTCCATACCTATCACCTCATACCATCGGAAACGCCATCCAATGCGTCACCGTCACATCTTTCGGCAGTCTCTCGCCTATCTCATCCCAGAACTGGCCGTCTGCATAACAGCCGAGAAAGTACGCTGTCGGCGAGAACCCTTGCAACATTTTTCCATCTTTATCACGCCACGTTGTCTTAGTCGCAAGCAACAAAGGCTGCGTCCGCTCTCGTGGCGGTTCGCTTGCTGGATGCCAAAGCATATTGCTCATAACCTGTTCTCCATTAAAGAACCACAGTTCGGGCAGTAGTTGTAGCGGTCTCTGTTGTTTCTCGCATGGCAATTGCTGCACATGAACCTCGTCTTATCTTCGTCCTGTACAATCCATCTAGCGGTACGCTCTAAGGCTGTCGGGGCATCTTCCACAACGTCAATGGCATCGCCAATACCGCAAGCACGGCATCTAACTCCATTGTAGTTCTCGCATCCATCGCAATATGCTTTCTTGATTCTTTCAATAAGTGCGTTTCGTTCAAGGTATTCTGGATAATTAGCCATTGTCCTTTCTCCCTTCAATCCCCGTCCCATACGCCGTCAGGACGCATCTTTGCGAATGCAAGCAAACCGTACAAGGCACGTTTGGCGTTGCCCTCTGTTGCGTTCCAGTAGTCGCTGTCGTCCACATCGTCACCTAGTGCAGAAATAGCCTTTTCAAGCATCGGGATGCTCTCTGCGCCTGTCTTGCCGTAGATGGAGCGGATGCCGCCCTCACCAAACACTTCCGGTCGATAATAGAAGTGACTGTAATTATAGGTAACGTTGAGCCACAGTTCTTTTGTGCCGCCCATAGCGCGCATACCACCTGCGATAAAATGTGCACTATCCGCTTTGAGCGGTTCGTGTGTTACTGGGTCGCACAACGAAATGTCATAGCTCATCTTTTCTTCTCCCATTCCTTGCATCCACGTTCGTCCCAAACGAAGTCTGCAACGTGTTCTGACTGGTCGTTTACGCACACGCCCTCCGGCTCTTCGTGCCATTTGCAAGAGCCACAGGATGGCTCGGATTTGTTCTTGCAAGATTCTGCTGTGCATCGGATAACCTTGCCAGCGGAGAACTGCTTGATGCCCATGCAAGAGCAATGTTCGGCGGTGCAGTAGAAGTTCATTCCTCTATCTCCTTCCATCCGATAAACTCACACAATCCAACGGTGTTATTGGAGCAACGATGGATGAGAACTTTATCGCTTATTTTGAACTTTGCGATAAACCCAATTTTGCTTTCTTCCATTTCGTTTTCAAACATCCAATCAACAATGTCTTTGTCGATTCTGACATCGCTTTCGTCCGTTATGGTTGCAAAGCACTGTTTGCACCTGTAAAGAGCGCACTTTTTCATTATCTCTGCCCTCTCTTTCCCCTGTTGAACCGCCCGATCACTCGCTTATATTCTTCATAGCACTCCGGGCACAGGTCGCCTGTGTCCCTGCGCCACGCCCAGTCCTTGAAGTATTCGTCAGGGTTCATCATCCTGCCGCCCAGAACCGCTCCGCAGCGGTCACATACTCGCTTGTGGTAGATTCCTCTGTCAGTTTGCATTAGTTATCCTCCCCAACGTCCTTGAACAGGATTTCTTTGTCGGCTTTCCAGTCTTTGATTTTGCACGGAATATCCGTGCCGGGTACAGTCTTTTTCAGACCATCCATCTGCCAGACGTTCCACGAGATAGTGTCTGCGATGCAGTCAAGAAAAATTGGCATGAAGCCGATTTCCAACCTTTCAGCATCAAACCGATACCTAAAATTTTCGATCAACGTCAGGAACAGGTTGCATCTTGCCAGCAAGAGATTGTCTCCTTGCCATTCATAGCCGTATGTCGATGCGTAGGCATTGATTGCCCAGCACATCCACATATCGTAGTCATGGAACTGCTCTGCTAGAACATTCAACTTCCTGTCCAGCAGACCGATTCTGTCCGGCACGGCAATCATCTGTCCTGTTGTGGTATCGTATCGGCTTGTGAGGAACGGTGCTTCTCCACAAGTGACTTCAAGGCAAGTCTTATTGATGTACTCCTTCCAGTCCTCGCCCACCAAGTCCTTCTCTGCAACGTCTGCCATCTTCTTGCAAACCCAAGTCGGCGTAAACACCTCTGCTTTCTTGCTGGTGCGCTTCTTCTGGTCTGCAAGCCGTTTCTGCACACGAGGGACAAGCTGAACCTTGTCCAACTGTTCCAGTGTGATTTCATCTGCAAAGCCTACACCCAGTTCAGGCGGCGGGTCTGTCGCCCAGATGATGTTCTTGCCTGTCGTGTGGTCTTGCAAGAGTACAGGCAGGAACGTGCGTAAACAAGGGTCGGAGAAGTCGATCAACTTACGCTCTGCTGTGATTTCCATTTCATTTCACTCCACATAGCTTCAATTTTCGCTTTGTTTCTATTTTGACCTTCTATAAATCCAGAAGATTCCCTTGCTTTTTTAATATTATCGCAAGAGATTTTGTAGTGTTCTGGACAAAGCCTTTTACCTTTAACACATGGTTTGCCGCATCTAAAGCATCCGTTTGGGTCTTTGTAGTCGTATTTTCTTTTGTGTGCATTGTTTCGCCGTCTTTGCTTCAATGCACATTCATAGCATAATTGTCTGCCGTTCCAAGAGGGATGTTTCCCGCACTTTGCGCACACTCCCTCTTCTATATGTTTCCTTCTTGTTTGCTCTATTGATTCTGCCCGTCTTATTTTCTGGTCTTCTGTCATTTGCAAGCGTCTTTTTGCGTTTCTTTCGCTCTCTTTTTCAAGACAAACAGCACACAGCTTGTGGTTTGGAGCTGATTCGTGATGACATTTAGGGCAAAATCCATGTGATTCATACCAATGGTATGTGATTTTATCCCCCTCACGGCACTTTTCACAAACAGAAAATCCGCTGTTGTTAGGCTTTCCACATCTTGGGCATAGCCCTTTTTCTTTCCTTATGTGGTATCTTGAGACCGTCATATCAGTCTCTCCTTAACATCAATCGGCTTTTGTTACAACGGTATTTGCTCCATTGACAGTAACCCATCCATGCTTCAGTCTGGCTTCAGCTTCTTTCATCTGAATCAGTTCGGGAGTGATGGATTCCGACACGATACGATTCGATTCTGCTTCTGCCTGCGCTTCGATCACTTTCACATCAGCTTCCGTCTGAGCTTTCACCTTGTCCGTCTCAGCCTGTGCAAGAGCAGTCTGTTTGTTCAGCTCAGCGATTTCAGCGTCCTGCTTTGCTTGTTCTTTCGCTCTAATCTTTTCAGTCAGAGTGTCATCCAGCTCCACGTCAATCACGAGGGCACTTGAAACGTTGATTCCGTATTCATTGGTAAGTTTTTCGTTCAAATAATTTGTGATTGCGTTGTTTACTTCCGTTTTCTTTTCAGAATAAATATCCATTACAGAAAACTGGGGCGTTACCTCCTTGACGTAGGCGATAATGCTGTTCTGGATCCGACTTTCTACAAGCGTTTCGCCATCCATTCCGTTAAAACGGCTGTAAAGTTCAACAACGCGGTCTGGAATGAAGTTGTAATTCACCGTAAGGTTCACTCCAACCATTCCACCGCTTGCGGGGGCATCAATATGCCAGTCTGCGTGTTCTTTTGCGTTATAGTCTCCCGGGTCATCTGAAAAAATGAGCTGCTGCTGGCTAATAGGAAACTTGCTAACGTGTTTCATCGGCGAGAGGAAGTGCCAGCCTTGCGACAAGGTGTTCTGTTCAACGCCTCGTGCGGAATAAACAACGCCGACATACCCAACAGGCACTCTTTCCAAACACAGCAAAAGAAATACCGCAACAAAAAACGCTGCTACCACAGAAGAAATAATAGTTGCTACTTTTTTCATGTTTTACTCCTTATCGTTAAAATTGTTGATAATCAAAAAAGCGACTGCCCAAGATAATAAGAAGAAGGTGATGATTTCTTTCATTCTTCCGTTACCTCTCTGTACTCCACGTCAATCCCCTTCGGCAAAGCCGTCTGGTACTTCTGGGCAAGCTGTTCTGCGCTCTGGGCATCGCCCAACGGCTGTTCAGGCGGCGCAACGGTGACTTCCACGTTATCGCGCATACCAAAGTAGTTCTTGGCTCGGAAAATCCACTCTGCCGGGTTTTCCTGACCATACATACCGTTGTACGCCCACATGGACTGCATTTGCAGAATCAGCTTGAGGATGTACTTCTGCTGCAAGCTGTCATCACGGCGTTTGCCCGCCATAATCTGCTTCAGGCTTACCCATTCGATGCCCAGCACAAGTGCAATCCATTCCACCACAGGGGAAATTCTGGCTTCGATGCAAGCGTCAAAAAAGAAATCAAGGCGCTGCTGCACTTCAATCGGGTTGTTCATGTCCACACTCGGAAGGTCACCAAAATACTTGGCCGCAATCATGCCGATGACCTTCTTGTCCTCTTCATCACCGATTCTCGATTGCAAATCGCCTGTGTTCAGCATCTTAGACCTCGTGATTGCTAACTCCTGTTGTTCTTTCACCTTTTTACTCACCTGTGAGCGGATAGACTTCCTTTTGTTAAGCATCTGTTGTTTCTTCTTCTCACGCTCTTTTTCACGCTTCGCAGCGGCTTCTTCTTTCGCCTTTTGCGCCCGCTTCTCACGCTTTTTCTTTTCCGCTTCGGTTAGCGGCGGTCTGCCACGACCACGCTTCGGGGGTGTTGCCAAGAGTTCTCACCTCTTCATCTTCATTTCGATGTAGTCCAGTTTCAATGCAATCTGCCAGACGGAACAGCAGTTGTCCAACTGCCGCCACCAAGCGCACTTTTCTTTCTCGCACACGCACCGACCAAGCGGATTGCTGGTCATCTTCATCGGGCAGTAAAGTTCGTTGTCCATCATCATTTACCTCAACCAAATAATTAGCGCAAATGCAGTTGAAAGCACCATACTTGCCAGAATACATACCATTAGCAACCAATCGTCATCATGCCAATCTATTCTGGTTGTCATATAGGCAGAAATCATAATCAGCGCAACAAGTGGCAAGCAAAGTGCTTTCAAAATGATGTTCGCCATTCTTATTTCCACCCCATCACAACAGCCGTGCAAACAGCCAGACACACGTTGATGAACAGCCAGACGAGCATTGCCTGACGCTTTTCAAACAGGCTATCTGTCATGTTTTTGATTGTCCGTTCGGACTGAACTACCACCGCCAGCAGGACTAGGCAGACCAGCCAGCGAGTTGCAAATTCAAACATTGTTATCAGCTCCACCTTTCTCTCAGCTCTTTTTCTACCTGCTCTGACTTTGCGGTGATGTAATCTGCAAACTCGTCAGGGGTCATGTCCTCTTCTTTGAACTTGCCGACCATCTCCCAGTACCTATCACCAATGCGGATAATTTTCTGCACCTGTTCATCGGTCAGGTCTGCATCGCACCGAAGGTTCTGAATCAGTGCGCCCCATGTGGCGGCGATGCCATCCAGAGCCATGCGGAAGCCGTACAACTGGTTCTGCCGTGCAATTTTGCGGAGGTTGGTTGACTTTACCTGTTTTCCGCACAGCGGGCAGTTTCCAAATTTATTCATCCGGCCGCTCACTTCTGCTCTCCTTTCAGCCAGTCGTTCAGCTTTGCCATGCAAGAGGGGCAAAGAAACGGTTCATCATAGCATTCGCAACTCCAGTAGTCCCATGCGTCATGCACGTTCTTGTCAACCAGAATCACGGCATTGGGCTTATGCCTTCCCATCTCATCGGGCGGTTCAGGATTAAACACTTCTCCGCAGCGGTCACATTTCATGCTCATTCTCTTTCTCCAATCTCTTTAGCAGACCATCCACGTCATACCGCCAATGGACACGCAGCCTTTTTGCTTTGACCTCTATCCCCTCTTGCTCTGCCCATTGCCAAGGGATGCTCTTCCGGCTCTCGTTATAACGAAACGCCAGAACTTTTCTGGCAGGGATTGCAAAGGTGCGGTTGACTGCCCTGTAATTGACTATCACATGGGCGGTCTGACCACTGTACCCCATTGCTTCTACCATGTCGGTGATGTGTTTTTCCTTTCGGTACTTGCACTTTGCTTTGTCGTACTTGCCGAACACCTTTTCCAGAGGGATAGAGGGCGTTTCGATGGTTTTCAGCTCGAACAGGTGGTTCATCGGGTATCGGTACACAAGGAAGTCACAGATGTTGTCGATGGAAAAGGACAGGTTCTCGTTGCCGCCGTAGTAGGTGGCAGCACTGTCTTTCAGGCGGTAGCACCATGCATCGGATGGGACGGATGCTTTGAAATCTGCTTCAAACTGCTTGCCGGTGTTCATTCGTTGTCCTCGATTTTTTTGGCTTCTCTGATACGCAGTCGAGCAAGTTCGCTATTTGCATATCGCAGTTGCCAGCTACCAAACCAGCCTTTGTGAACAAGTTTTCCGGCGCAGTAAACAAACTCCTGCGTCATCAAGTCATCAAGTGAAATGATGTAACCGCCCGGCTTATACTTTCTTTTGCTCATCCCCGTTCACCTCTAAGCTCACGGAATATTAGTTGCCTTGTCAGCGGGCTTTTCCATTTCCTTCATAATCCGCTTATGTTCTTCCACTGTCATGTTGTTCGGGAAGAAACATCTGTCAACCATTTCAAACGGCTTAATATAATGGTCAAGAACATCTCGTGCTTCTTTTCGTGCCTTTTCAGCACACATTTCGATATATTCTTCTTCGGTCATGTTGTAATCGGTGACACAATCGACCACAGAAGAAAACCGACACAGCAAACCGTTAGGCTGTCTTGCAATAAAAGCTCCCATTTATCGTTCACCTCTAAATTCGCTTCCGAGAAACCGCTTTTTGCCACGTTCCCGGTGTTTGTCCTCATAATCACGGTGGTACACGCTCTGGCTGTGGTTCAGCTGATACACGAAAGCCTTGCGCTCCTCGAAGTCTTTCTTCTCTGCCTTGTACTTCTCGCAAGTGTCGTGGCAGGCTTGGTGACGTGATGTGCAGTTCAGACAACAGGTAATCATTCTATCAACCCCACTGTTCGGACATGGCTTTTGCCACGCCAGTAAAAGTTTTTGCCCGGTTCTTTGCACGGTCAGTGGTAAACATTCCCTTGTGCTGCTCACCGTGCTTGTGCGAGTAGGAGCCAGACGGGCACCATGTTGCGGTAGGTTCTACGATGTTTGTCGGGTGCAGCGGCGGTACACCGCGCTCCCACAGTAGCGTTTTCTTGCTGTATGGATGCCCGTACTCGTAGGGCTGGATTGCCTGCGTAGGCTTTGGGTAATCAAAAATCTTGCTGGGGGTAGGATTCTCAATCACCACTTTTTCGCAGTCTGCCGCCCACACGGCAAGAAAAAGCGCCTTGCCGCACAACCCCTCATAATACCGGGAAAGGTTGAGCTTTCCTCCCTTGTACAGGTGTCTTGCTCCTGCGTTGCTCGTCTTTGTGCAGGGGACAAATGCGATAATCATATCCCAGCGTGGCACATCATGCGTGATTCCGTCCATAGTCACGACCTGCCCCCCCTCAATAGCCTTTAGACAGTCACCGAGAATATGCCATTCTGGATGCCCACCGGACGGCTCAATCAGGTCGCAGGAGTAGGCTTCGTGACCTTTCGCCCGGAATGCTTTGCAGACTTCCTGCGATTCCTCACAGGCAACTAAAACTTTCATCTTTCCAAACGCCCGTCCAGCCAGATAGCGCAGCTCTTATATAAGGTAGGCTGTTCGCCTTTTGTCCCGGTAGCGTAACCGTTATTCAAAAGGGAGCGAACCATCGTCCTCGTCAATCACAGAGAAGTCATCTGCGTTACCCTGAGAGTAGTTCTGCGGTGCATCCTGCGCCCGATCGGCGGGCTTGCTGTCAGACTTGCCACCGCAGAAGTCAACCTTGTTTGCCATGATTTCCGTTGCGGTGCGGTTGTTTCCCTGCTTGTCGATATATTTCCGGGTCTGGATGCTGCCAGTCACCAGAATCAGGCTGCCCTTCTGGAACCACTTGGAAACGAACAGCGCCGTATTTCCAAATGCGGTGCAGTTGAAGAAATCGGTTTTCTTCTGACCTCCGCTCTGACGGTCGCAAGCAATGCTGAACGTGCAAACATCCTTGCCAGATTTCGTGACCTTAGCTTCGGGTGTGTGAACCAGACGCCCCTGAATTGCGATAGAGTTAAGCATTGTTTAGCCCTCCTTCGGCTGTTTCTGGGCACAGTCCCAACACAGAACGCGCCCAAAGCGTTTCTTTGTGCTTCTTGCAGTTTCCAGCGGAGTGACGGTGCGGTTGTTGTACTGAATAGGCTGCAACTGCTTTCCGCAGCAAGCGCATGGGGGAATGGTTTCCGATTCCGGTTGCTTCTGCACAGGCTTGCTGGCTCTGCTTGTGGTCTGCTTCTGGTACTCGTCCGTATCAGCGTCTTTTGTATCGTCAATACAGAACAATCCGTTCAGAGCGTACTTTCTAGCGTAGCTGCTTGCAGTGCCGGTAATCTGCGAATCGTCCATACCTTTCTTAAACTCAGGCTCACGAGCGTATGCAGTTACCGTGTATGTGGCACCATCCTGCGATTCAACTGTTGCAGTGGCTTCGATGTAGTGCCAACCGTCAACGATAATGGGCTTGTCGGAAAGCCGTAGCACAAGGCTATGCGCTTTCAAGATGGGCTTGACTGCTTCGAGGATGTCCTCGCACGAGCGGTACTTATATCCACCGAACTTGTTCATCTGCCCCTTCGGGGCTTTCAACTCTGACTGAACAGCCATCAAAGCTTCATGGATTTTGCTGTTGTCCATCAGTTGTTCTCCTTCCTCGCTTCTTTTCTCGCTTCTTTTCTCGCTTTACGGCAAGCCGGGCAACGCTTGGGCAGTGCCATGTTATGCGATTCAAAGAAAAAGCGCTCTGCACGAGAAATCTCGAACGCTTTGCCGCAATCACGGCACGTTTTCTTGATGCTTGTGTTCTCGTCTCTCGAAGCCCTTATTGCGGCATCTTCGACAGCAAACGCTTCTTTGATTTTGTCATAAGGGCTCCTAACAAGCGTATGCTGCGGTGCGTGACCGTTCCTGCGAAGCACTTCCTCTAAGTTGTCTTTTTTGCAACTTGTGCAAAGAGTTTCGGTGCTGTTTGGGAACACTGAAAAAGGCTTATTGCACTTTTCACAGTGCTTAATTTCTTTCTTGTATTTACCCATTTTTCTTTCCTTTCTTCGGCTTCATTAGGCTTCATTGTTCTTACTTTGGCTTAACTTGGCTGTGCAAAAATCAGCCAGCCATCAGTTCTGCCAACTGTGCACGGAGGTCTTTCAACTCCGCTTCCCCGTCCTCGATTTCAGACTGCAAGTCCTCAATCTCAGCCAGACGGTCAGCTTCTTTGGCTTCTGCCATCTGCTCGTTGGTCATAAAGTACACGCCGTCCTCCGGCTCGGTCACGCCACCGAATCTGTCAAGGTTAATCATCTTTTGGTCTCCCTCTCTTGCGTTCCTCTTTGATTTGCAGTGCACTGTGCCACTGGTCTTTGTCGATTTCGATGGTAGACCACCGGTAGTTACATACGATGCACTTCTTGCGTCGAGTGATGCTGTCGTTGCCAGACCGGCTGTCAACCGTTGTGATATTGTCACTGCCGCACATTGGGCATTTCATCGTGCATCCCTCCACTCGTTGGTGTGGTGGACTACCCGCTTGATTTTGCGGCATTCTTGCTCGCTGCGTTCGTCTTCCTCAGCGCTGACTGCCAGTGCGCATAGGACAATGGCTGTTGCAAGAAATCCGCACGACACAATCACCCAGCCAAGCATCTGCACTGTGGTCTGGCATCCTTGAATCGCATCACCGCAGCCAACTGCTGCGATAGCCGAGACCAGGCCAAGCATAGAAAGCACTATTCCTTTCAAAGTTTTCATTGGTTCTCCTTAGCTCAAAATGATGTCAAACATAAACGGTTTGCTTTTGTTTATCACGATTGTTGCGTTCAGAACCTGCGCTATCTTTGCAAGCGTTTCAGTTTTAACACCAGTCTTGTACGGTTCTTTGTTCGGACTAGTGATGTTGTAAACTGTTTGCTCGGACAACCCGCTCCTGCGAATAAGCTCAAGAGCGCTCATGTTTCGCTTTTTAAGCGCTGCTTTCAGTGTCATCTATTCTCTCCTTAGCTTTTCACTGAATGTCCGAAAATCCAGATGGTTGCCATCAGAGCGCCAACACCTATGATGTACCATGTCGCCTTAGCTCCGACCAAAAGCTCAATGTGATTCACCAGCCAGAAGTTCAGCAGAAACGCTGCGAGAATCAACGCTAATACAATGCCCCAGATCAGGACGATTTCCACGAGTGCTTTCATTTCTATCCCCTTTCGTTTATTTTTTGCCATAGCGAGTCATGTCGATGCCATGCCGCTGCAACGTCTATCTACGCAATTCCTTCGCTTTTCATTGTTTTGCCCCGCGCTGCCTCGCCTCCGCTTATCAATTCCACTCATTGCATCTCTTAGCCTTTGCGATGCACCGCCTCTCAACGCCTTTGCTATTCTTCGCTGTTCATTGCCATTGCGACTCGCTTCTGCTCCATGCTTTTCCGCTGCTTATCAAAGCCACACCTTGCATCCATAGCCATCGCTTTTCCCAGCTTTTCCTTGCCATTCCATTGCTCGTCTGAGCTTTGATTCGCCATGCCTTTGCTGCTCCATTCATCTCTTTGCTGTTCCATACCATCCCATGCCGTAGCTACGCAAGTCAATTCGTCTCCATGCGTTGCCTTAGCATTTCTGAGCCAATCGTCACTATGCCTTTGCAGGTCTCGTCAAATCACCGCATTGCCCTTGCTAATCTCATCGCGGCGTTACCTTGCCATAGCGTTTAATTGAGGATTTCGTAGGTATAGCGGCCTTTGCCACTGTTTCTCCACTGGCCGATGCCACGCAGAGCGCCGTAGTCTAGCCACTCACGCACAACCTTCTCATGAGAATCGTCCAGAAGAACGATTTCAAACTCGCAGGTCGAACCAGCGGGAATCTGCTCGCTGTTGGCAAGGCTTACGCGTTCACCCTGCGCCGTCTGGGCGCGGAGAGGGCGCTGGCACTCGGTAATATCACCGTTCACATGAATGGGAATCATGCGGGGCTGAACGAAAATCAGGCCGTCAATGACCTTCTTGTAGGCTGTCAGCTTACCGCTTTCGTTCACGGCTTTCTTCTTGCCGGTTTCGGTCTTGCCGCCGATACGCCCCAGCATACCGCAAGCATCCTTAAACATTCCTTTGATCTGGTAGTCATACAGGATGGGTTCGCCGTTTTCATTGCGGGGAAACACAGTCATGCCTTTGTCTGCCACAGCATCTGCGCCCAGAGCGGCCACTTCGTCCTCAATAGTGCTTGCATCAGGGGACTTGCTGGCGATGAACTCTCGCGCGATGTTCTGGTTGCTAGGCCAAGTGCCGAGAACTGCTTCGATGAATGTGATTCTTACTTTGATTTTTTTCATTTTTGTTCACTCTTTCTTTCTCAATATGTTCCAGTCTTAAAGGTTCACGCTCTTGCCAGCGCTTCTGCCACGGACTGCTTTTGTTGAAGTTGCTTATTGCTTTCTTCATCGTTTGACATCCTTCGCTTGCGTTGGATGTGTTCCAGCCGTTCCTTCTCCCGGCTGTGCCAGCGGATTTCCCGCTGGCCGTAATATTTACCGTTCATCGGGCGGCTCCACCTTCCCCTGACTAAGCAACATACTGTAATGCCCATAGTTCATTCCGAGCGATTTTGCTTTGTCGTTTATTTGCTTGATGCTGTATCTAGGCGGAGTCGGCCTTTGCCTTTCTGGCAGTTTGAATTGATATCCAGCCGGTGCGCATGATCTTTCGGCCTTTCTGGCACAATCCTTGTGATATTTCTGGTCTGGTGTTTTCTTTACCATCGTCTTACCGCACCACGCGCAGAGACCCATCACTCGTTCGGTTTTGCCCTTCCGACGTCTCCATTTCGCTTGCTGTTCTAGCTGGACGTTGTGTGCACATACGACACAATACTTCTGGTTTGCGTTCGGAGACTCAAGAAGTGCTCCACAGCGGACGCAGAATTTATTCATTGCGTTCACCGTCTTTCTCTCTGGCTTCCCGGTTATGCTTTTCAAAACACTGGTTCAGCATCTTTTCCATCCACAGCACCATGTTGGCTTCGTTCCGTGACACGCCCTCCGCCATTGCAAGTTTCAATCTGCGTTTCCGGCTCGGTGCTTTGTAAAAATACGTCACCAACACTCACCAGCCTTATCTGTGATGAACTTCGGGACTTCTTTGCCTGTGGCAATGCACAACGCAACTAGCTTTTCGACCCAGATGTCAAACAGGCTTTCTTTTGGCATATAGCACTGGCCAACACAAGGCTCCTTAAAGCTTTTCCAGATTGTCAGGCCGACAGCGCCATCCGTGACCGTCCATATCATACTGTAACCTTCATTGCACAGGTTGTACAAAATGTCTCGTGCTCTGCTTTTGGCTTCGTTGATTTCAAAGGCATCCCAGCGCTTTTGGCTTTCCTCGTAGGCTTCCACCGCCTTGTCAATAGCGTGGTGCGCTTCGTCCGGGTACTCAAGGTCTACTTTCAGTGTCAAAATCTTCTCCATGCTCAGTCCTCCTTCTGCTCGATTTCAAGAATCTTGCAGATGCTCTGGATAATCTTCTCCGGCTTTCGCTCGCCGCGAAGAATCTTGTAGAGGTACGAATCGTCAAGGAACAATCCAGTATCGCTTTGAACCGCCTGAATCAGCTCCGTTTGCTTCATACCTCGCTGCAACAGCTTCATCTTCACTTCCAGCTCAAAGCCAGAACGGAAGTTTTCTTTCAAAATTCCACCTCCATTTGCTAAAATCTATTGACAAGTACGGAAAGCTGTACTAATATAAGGGTGTAGAGAGTTTATATTGTACAGTGTTCTGTACTGTCCATGTCTGTATTATAGTACAGACTCCTGTACAAGTCAACCCTTTTGTACAAAATTCTGTGCATTTGTATACTTGCACAAATATGGGAGTGTTCTTATGTCGGACTTGTACAGTAACATCCATGCACTTTGCGAAAAAGAGGGCATTAAAGACGGAACCCTTTGCAGTAACATTGGGATTCGCCGCAGTTTTCTTTCCGAATTGAAAGCCGGAAGAACTAAAAGCCTGTCCACAGAGGTTCTTTCTAAGATTGCAGCTTATTTCAACGTATCAGTTGACTACCTTCTCACTGGCAACCAAAAAGAAAACCCGCCCCAGCAGCCGCAAAGCGAAGTCGATGCAGCAGTGGAGCGGATTAGAAGAAAACTTGAATCTATGCCGAAAGAACAGCGTGAAGCTCTGATGAACCTGATCGAAAAGATGTGAGGTAAGCTTGTGTATTACCTGTTGTGTGGCTGTGCCTTTTGCTTCTGGTTCATGCAGGCATTGTTAAAAAGCTATGACCGAGTGCTATATGGCAACGGCAGAAAATATCGTTACCGTAGAAACCGAAAAAAGAAGTGGTTCTGACCCGGTAAAATAAAAGAATCCCTTGTGCCGGGCTAGTGTAGCTCTGCGCAAGGGATTTTCTATTATTCTAGGTTTAGGGCTTGCTCCGCTGCCGGAATCTTTTCAGGATGTTCCAGCAGCCATGCAATAAATCGGTCAATCTTAGCTCTTTCCTGTTCACTCATTGTGGCATATCCTCCCGATCGGTAAGTACGGACGTTCATTTAATACGATTATACATCTTCTGGTTGTAAAGTCAATGTATTTTTAACAACTTCGTAAAAATTGAACGTTTTCTTCGCATCCATTACTTCACATCAGGGAAGCCAAAAATTGCGATGACAATGATTAAGAGCCACATTAAGTTTAAGTTACCCTTTGCTTTGTAACATTCCGTTGAGCATGGAACGAAAGGGGTTATCCGGTAAATCGTCCAGCACATCTGCTTTGACGAGAGCGTTTGTGCTGATGCTGTGCGAAACATTGTTTAGCTGCACAATGGCATCGTCTAAGTCTTTTACGGTTGCCCCACGCCGTTCCATTGACTGGAGGAAAGTTTTCACTTCTTCAAGAACGACAGGGTTCTCGGCTTTATAGAATCCATTCGTAAAGTCCATCTTCTTCTCCTTTCACAGTTCCACAAGCTGTCCGTCAATGCGTTCGATGTTATCTGCCGGGTCGCGCCCATCGTCCAAGGCGGCTATGGCGCGTTCCAGGATACCTTTTGCTTCGAGGTAAGCATCTTTATCAGCTTCGTACCCAGAAAGGCTCAGGACAAGCTCCAGCGTCCGTCTGCGAGCGTATGGGACAATCAGATCATCTACGGTTCGGTTCATTCGTTTTCCTCCCATGGTTCAGGTGTGTGTGGTTGCCCATCGGGAACGCTTGCAGGCATTCCGTCGATGATCGGCATACGTTCATGGTTCCAGATTACATTTTCTCTCATTTTTGTTCCCTTCTTCTTTGGAATTTTTTGACAATACAGTTATACCATATCTCGCTGTTTCAATGGAACAGCGAATTTTTTCAATTATTGTTTCACATTTTGAACAATATATCAGTTGAATTTCTTTGCTTTTGTATCGTTTTGTCGAAAGAGGGGTATTTATGGATGATTATAGGATACGAGTGGCAAAAGCGTTAGAGATGGCAAGAGCAGAATCCGGACTTAGCCAACAGAAGCTTGCGGACAAAATGGGTGTAGGCCGGACATCAATTTTTCGTTACGAGCAAGGGACAATGACACCAGATGCTTCTACTATCATAAAGTGGTTCGTGTGCTGCGGTGTTGCAGTCAAGCCGTACATAGACACCTGTTTGCATCCTGGCTTATTGGAAAGTCTGGCTGGCGATGCCAGCACCGAGAGAAAGAGAGATACGCTGATAGAGCATATCAAAGAAGCCCATCCTCAAGAAATCGACCTGCTGTGCTATCTGATCTATGGAAATCACGGTTCAGATTACCTTGCCGTTCTATGCGAAATGGTAGCAAACCTTCACACGACTTTGCGTGACCGTGTGTCTGTCTGCCGCACCGTTACAGGTCATTATGAAATGGCACAAGCCACCAAAACCGACCCCGACCCAGACGGAACGCAACCCAATATGCAGATTTTATATCAGGCACAGGACTGTGGGGAAGCTTCGGCCATGAAACGAAACGATTCTTATACCATCAACGAAGAAAACATTTTGCGATGATTGTCGAATTATCGCAGTTTTTGAAGAATATTTTGTCCGCGTTCATCCACTTTTTGTACACCTATTGGGCAAATCTACCTTGTCATTTCGTCCCCCATAGGCTATGAATCGACAATATTTGCGCGGAACAAATAACGAATTAGCGTTAATTTGCTGTTTGTGATTGAGTGGCTTGTCAATCTGTCCCCCAATCGTGCAGATTAGGTATACCTTTCCATCCACTTTTTGTACACCTATCCACAATCCGTCCACGTTTAATGCGGCTAACGATGTGTGTCTTTTCTCCGGCTATAGTCTTATTTAGCAAATGCAGAGTTCAGTTATCCACAAACCGGAATGGAAAAATAAAGAAATTGTTGAAAATTATCGTCATCGACTATTTAACGATGATATTTAACCTCTTGTTTATTTCTTGTTTAATATATAATATGTAGATGGGGGACGAAATGACAAAGCATGGGGGACGTTTTGACAAGTCATGGGGGACAAAATGACAAGGACATGGGGGACAAAAAGACAAGCCATGGGGGACGAAATATGTTGACCTGTCCCCCTATCTGTGCTATACTGTTTTCAGTAAGTAAAGGAGGGCTACAAGATGGATTTTGTAAAAGGTCTCGAAAACAAGAAATGGGATTTTTCAAAAGAGGAAGAATACGCAATCGGTTGGCTTTTGAAGAATGGCTTTGAAGTTGAGTTGAAAGAGCAGTTTGTTTCAAAGACGAAATTTTTTGTTAGTAAAGACGGAGTTTCCGATTCTTTTGATCTTATGCAGGGTCTTAAAAAGATGAATATTTGCTCTTATATGGAGCAATATGGAAAACAGTTTGAAATGTTCAGGTATATCAAGGAAAAGGCGGCTGGTTAATGGCGAAGATATCAGACAACAACCTTGTCGAAAAAAGCAAATCCCTTGTTTGGGCAAAGTTTAGGGATTACACAGCAGGAGAACTTCGGTTGTTGGAGGTTTACCTATCGAGAATAAACCCAAGAGATCCAAGTAGCAGTCGTGTAGAGTTTACGCTTGCTGAATACAGGGAACTGCTTGGGCTGAAAAGCCTTGACGCACGAAGGATTGAGCCGCAGATCAAACACTTTCTTGGCAATACTGTGTCGATTCCTATTGACAAGGAGAAAGGCACGTTTGAAAGTTTTGTCTTGTTTACGAGGGCAAAACTGGACTATGTGCCCGAAACAAGGTCTTACGTTGTAGCAATCACCTGCAACCCTGACCTGCGCTCTATCTTCTTTGACATTGCTGAAAGCGGATATGTTCGGTATCGGCTGCGTTACACGTCACGAATGAAGTCGCAGTATAGCATCTTGCTTTACTCGATTCTTCGGGATTGGTTGAATATGGACAGCAAACCGCATGAAATCAGTCTGAAGAAGTTGAGAGAGCAGCTCGGTGCGATGGAAGCCAGCTACGATGTTTACAAGAACCTTCGCAAGCGAGTGCTTGACGTTGCGGTAGATGAAATCAATGCCGTGTCTGACATTGTTGTAACCTACGAACCAGTCCTTGTGGCACGAAAAGCTGTGGCAGTCAAGTTTAAGCCCAAAATTAAAGCTTCTGAGATGTTGATTGAAGCACAGGCAAGCGAAGTACCGGCCGAACCTCAAAAAGCCGTCAGAAGCCCCCGCAGAAGCGGATATGAGGATTTCGACTGGTCTGTGTGTGACGAACTGGAAAAGCAGGACTGCATTGACGTGGCGAAGGTAGTTGAGAAGTGGATGAAGAAAGAGCATCCTGAAATCAAGCTGCCAAGACGCAGAGAAGCGGTTTACGACACGGTAAAGGCTGCGTATAATGACATTTTGTCTTTGGACAGGTCTCCGTTCCCGGACAGACCTGTTGGCTATCTGATTAGAAGCGTGGACAAGGCAGGTATCGTAGACAAGTATATGCCAGCGTTCTATTCCATTGAAGCGTTGCAAGAGCAGTCAGATGTAGCACATTGAGCAGATGATGCAGAAAGGAGAAAACGATGAACAAGGTTTATGTGGTTCTTGCGGGATGTATGGACGATTTATCTATAGAGGGTATATTTTCTTCCGAAGAAAAAGCAAAAGCATATATTTCTGAAATGATGAAAGACGCATATCAAGCAAGCACGAAACCCTATTTTGAAGAATGGGATGTGCAATAAAGAAAGAGTGATAAAATGGCAAAAATCATAGCTGTAGCCAACCAAAAGGGCGGCACAGGAAAGACCACAACAAGCACCTGTCTGGCTGGTGCGTTGCAGTTGCTTGGCAAGAAGGTGTTGCTGGTGGACTGCGATGCCCAGTGCAACGCAACGGACACCTACGGCGCACAGACAGAGGACGTATGTACCCTGTTCGATGTGATGACTAGGCAGGGAACGGTTGAAGAAGGAATCCAGCATTGTGAACCTGGCGATATTCTTCCATCTGACCCAGACTTGAAAGATATTGATGAGCAAATGGTAAGGGATATTGGCAAGAACTTTCGGATGCGTGAAGAACTGGAGCCGGTATCTAGCCAGTATGATTACATCATTCTTGACACGCCACCGCAACTTGGATTGATGCTTGTAAATGCTCTGATCGCAGCCAATAGCGTTATTGTGCCGATGACCCCCGACCGCTATTCTGTCGCTGGTTTAAGCCAATTGTCACAGACCTTGAGCGGCGTTCGCAAATATTACAATCAGAATTTGAAGATTGAAGGTCTGCTTCTAAACCAGTACAAGAGCCGTGAGAACCTGTCCAAAGAGGTTGTTGAGCAGCTTCCTGTGATTGCGCAGAGCATGGGCACAACCCTGCTGGATGTGAAGATTAGACCGTCTATGGGCGTTCGTAAGGCGCAGGCAGAGCGGCACAGCCTGTTCAGTGGTGACACAGCAAAGAGCACCAGCGCAGAGGATTTCAAGGAGTTGGCAGAGATCATTGTAAAAGGGAAAGAAAAATGCGACTGATTGATGCAGAAAATTTAAAAGAAACATACAAAAGCTGGATTTCAGAATATGTTCAAAAAGGCAACAATTCTTCTAAAGTAGAAGCAACCAGAAAATGTATCATGATGATAGACTATATGAATTCTTATAACGAAGAAGACGCAAGGCCTTCTGCGGAATGGGTTGTTACGGACGAAGAGAGAGATTGTGCTTGTTGCAGTAGGTGTGGATGGTATATCGACAGACCGAATGCTTCGTTTGCAATTCCGAGATATAAATATTGCCCCAATTGTGGTGCATGGATGGGAGGAATTGTGAGATGAAGTCAACCAGCAAAAAATCCACAGGCTTGCTTGGCGGGTTTGATTTCCAGCCTATTTTTTCGGAGCAGACATTAAGCCGAAGTGAGCCAAAGGAAGAAGAAGTAAGCCAAACAAAGCCGAACGAAGCCGAACAAACACAGATTAAGCCCAGTGAAGCAACAGACAGCCATACACAGCCCAGTGAAGCACAGTTAAGCAGTATTAAGCCGAAGCAAGCCAAAGACAGTGAAACACAGCCAAACAATGCCGTAGTAAGCGAAAGTAAGCCAAAGAAGCTGAAACAGGCAAAGGAAGTTCAACGTTTTATCGAACAAGGCGATGTGCCCGGTGCGCTAGCCGAAGCTGGCTTGACAAAGAAAAAAATCCCGATGCCGGAATCGCATCAGGGCGTTGCAAGCGGAGATGGCAAGCGTTCAAAGCGCATTACTATCCTTATGAGCGAGGAGGAGCGCAAGTATATCAACCGTGAAGCAAGGCGGCACGGTATGACGATTGGACAGTTCGTGTACGCTCTGGCGGTTGCGGCGGCAGAGGGAAAGATTGAGTTGGAGGATTTTTTGGAGGATTGACGTATGATTGTTTATAGACCTCATCGTGGCTCTTTGGAAGATGCCATGAAAGAAGTAAAAACATTTGACAACTGGTATCAGATGACACATTATATTGCAAATAATTGGAATTTGGCGGTTGGCAAGAAAGTGATAGCCCCTGATGATATTGTTATGGACGATAACCCGGTCAATGATGACCGTGTTGGTTGGAAAGACGTTCACATGGTTTTGGCAACTCGTATTGGGAACGACAATTTTATGGAAAAATACAGAAACCCGCAGTGTATCGGGTATTGCACTTACGATGTCTCAAGTGTCAAAAAATACTTAACACCGAAAGAAGTAGTGGGTGAAAACTTTTATTGGGTCAAAATCCAGTACGATGATGACGAAAAATGCAGACACTTCCAAACTCCGTTCGTCTTGTTTGCAAGCAACAAAGAAGAAGCAAAGGCAAAAATCGAGCGAGAAGTCCCCGGCAAATTCTCCATCGTTGGCATAGTTGAGCTTGATAAAAGCCTTGTGTTCCATCCACAAGACTTATTTGACATAAAAGCCAAATCTGTACTTTGGGAATAAAAGAACCCCTGCGTAGTCGGTAAAAACTACACAGGGGTTCTTCTTTACTTATCAGCAATGCAATCCCAGTAGAGATATGCCTTGCCGTCTGCGGCATCTGCGTCCTCAAGGAACGACTTTGCCATATCAGCGTAGAAGCCCGGAGTGTCAACGGACTGACGCTTTGCGACCTGACAATAATCCGAGTACATCATGTTCATAACAGCCCAGAAATCGTTCGGGTCACAGGTGATATTGCGCTGCTTGGCCACGTCCTGCGTCTGCTCCAGCGTCCAGTGACAGCCCTTCGTACCGTCAGCATTTACCATGTTGTCGCACCATTCCTCTGCTTCATCGTGGGTAAGGTGCTGGCGTGGCATCTTGATGGAACGGCTGTCCGCACCGCCACGTTCATATTGACCAGACCGTTTATCCCAGTCTCCGTTCTGCGAGAAGCCGATTTGCGGCATCTTGCGCCCATACTCTACATCAGGGTAGCGGGGGATAGGGTAGGGATCGATGTAACGGTTTTCCTCCTGCGGATAGTAGGGATAGCGGTCGTTGCTGCCTTCCAGCTTACGCAGACGGCGTTCCATCTCACGTTCCCTGCGGTCACGCTCTTCCTCAAGGCGGTCACGTTCCGGCTCACGGTCTTTGTCGTGGTCACGGAGCATCATCATGCGGCGAAAATTGTTCTTGCCCATAATCTATACCTCCTCAAGAAATGGACGCGGGCGCACCGGCGTGGGAGCGGCAGAAGCAGCCAAGATACTTGAACGTGCCGGTGCCGGTCGCAGACGTTGCCACACGGGTAGCGTAGCGAGTGCGAGTGTGGATGCTCTCGGCGGTTGCCTGAGCGCAGTTGCAGTCGGTCAGAGGGTATGCGGTAGTGCCTGCACCGATGGTAATGACCACAGGGGCGTTGATCGTGGTCGTGTCCGGGATGCTCTGAGCAACCACAATGCAATACTTCTCTCCGTTCTGGTATGCACCAGCAGGGATATTGATGGTCAGCGTATCATTGGCAAAAGTCACCGACTGGCTCAAGACCAGATGGGGGCAGAGTTTGCAGCTTGTTTTGCAAGCCATAATGTTTTCCTCCTAAAAAATCAGGGGCAGAGGTGTCTTACCCCTGCCCCGATGGTTCACCCGGTGTTATCGGGGAGTGTGTAGGTTAGCAGCAGCCGCAGCAGTTCACGCCCACGTTGGGGTTTGCCACCTGATAAGCGGGAATCGGACGAGGATTGACACGGTTCAGGATGGTGTCAGTCTGGGCGCTCATCGCGGAGGTCAGAAGCGCATTCTGCCGATCCTGAGAAGCCGCGAACTTCAGGCTCTGGTTCTCAGCGGTCAGAGTGGCAATCTTGTCCTGCGTGAAGTAGTCCATCATGCTGCGGAAGTTGGCGTTGCAGTTGTCCACGATGGCGCGGGCGTTGTCTGCGATAGCCTGACGGGTGGCGCAGTCCTGCTGTGCAATGGTGTACTTCAGGTCTCCGATGAGCTGCTTGTTCTCGCAGCAGCAAGATGCAAGCTGCGTCTGGATAGCGGTCTGACCCGCCTGCCGTGCGTTGCCCTCCTGCATGATGGCAAGGCTGATGGCGTTGTCGCCGTTGGACACGCTGCGTTCCAGACCGTTCATCAGCTGTGCGTTCTGGTAGCCAAGCTGACAGATGGCGCTGTTCACGCCAGCAAATCCGTTCGCAATGTTGGCGTTGATGCCATTGATCTGCGCCAGCTGGTCATAGCCCAGAGAGCAGATACCGCTCTGGATGCCCGCCAGAGAACGGGAGGTATCCTGCTGGTAGAAGCCCTCAGACAGTGCCGCGCGGGTGTCGTTACCGCCCTGCCCGGTTGCGCCAGTGCCGACCAGATAGGGGATGTAGCTATTCATGCCGTTGTCGCCAACGTTCCGGCCATAGCCGTTTGTGCCCCAGCCGAAGATGATAGCGAGGATGATAACCGCCCACAGACCTTCGTTGCCGAAGAATCCGCCGTTGTTATTGCCGCCGTCCTGCCCAGCCAGATAGCCAGTTGCAAAATCGTCCATAACAAAACTCCTTTCAGTTTTGCGCTATGCTATCCCACCGCCGTATGCGATGGGCGAAGCCAAACAAATGCGGTTTTTGTCAAGTCCGCAAAACTGAGAAGCGTTTCGCTTAGAGGGATGCGTTATCGGGGTAGCGTCAGGTTCAGGACGCTTGCCAGCTGGTTCAGGTCGATGCCACGCTCTTTGGCGAGGTTCTGTGCCATCGTCCTGAGTTGCGCTTCGTTTTTGCCCTGAATCAGGTTCAAGCCCTGCATGATAGGAGCATTCTGCCCGCTTAACTGCTGGATAAGTCCCATCGGGTTCTGCCCGGCACGAGCCAGATTTGCAAGCTGCATGATAGGGCTGTGAGTAATCATGTCAAACGGAGAGGACATCGCTTATTCTCCTTTCTTCGCTGCGGCAGCGGGCTTAGAAAAGCTCTTCTGCCACTTTTCCAGTTCATCCAGCCGATGCACAAGGGCATTGTACTGCTCAATAGGCACATACTGCTGTGTCGGTGCATCGGTCTGCTGTGCCTGTTGCGCTTGCATTTGCCGCCACGCTTCCGGGCTGTAAAACTCTTGCACATAGGATTCGCAGGTGTCCGGGTTGAGCCGCTTGCAGTAGATCACACCGCTGCGCAAGTCTGGACAGTAGGTCGGTCTGCCGTACAGGTCGGACGGTATTGCCAAAAATTCTTCCCTGCTGGAAACGGGCCTGCCGAGCAACCAACCGCCATCTTGTGCCGACTGCTGAACAGGCTGCTGCCCATTCATCGGCTGCGGACGCTGCGGTTGTGCCTGTTGCATCTGCGTGTTGGGCAGGGAAGTGGCAAGGCCTACCGTGCCCATGCCGCCGTAAGGATTGACAGGCTGCTGCGGAACGTAAGGCGTTCCGGGTGTTGGATAATAACTCATAAAGCATCCCTCCTGATGCATCCAGTGTACTGCATCAGCAAAAATCGAAGGACAACGAAGGTACAATGAAGGACAAATATAAACTGATACAACTGATACAAAATGAACAAAAAAATAAGACAAAGTCTAGCTACTATGCCTGTATCACTTGTGTCAGTTTTGTGGTATAATCAGTACAACGAAACAGGAACGTGAATTTAGGAGGAAGTATAATGGAAAGCAAGACCATCCAGAATTTCGGCAAATTATACCGCCTACTCGACGAAGCCTGCGCCGATCGAGTGAATCAGGCAGACCTTGACAACGCTACGAGGTTTCCTGTGCGTGGCGTGATGATGAAGATCACGTTGGCGCACAAGCTCCACAAGATGACCCCGGAGCTGGACAACGCCTGCGCCTACGTCCTGAGAGATGTTGACATCGAGGACGTTGACAACAGCTTTGCACTCAAGGCGTTGTCGCTGCAGCAGCAGGGCGTGTTCCAGATTGGGTATATGTCACCCGACTATAAAACGCTTGGCGTGTCTGCCGTCAAGATTAAAGCAGCGCGGGAAAGCGCTGGTTTGACTATCCGGGCGCTCTCAGAAAAAACCGGACTGTCCACCGCAACTATCCAGCACGCAGAAGCCGGAAAGCCCACCCGGATGAAAACGCTTGAGAAAATCGCAGCAGCTTGTAACGTCTCCGTTGAAGATTTGCAGGGATAAAAGAAAAGCGCCCACACGGAAAAATCCGCGTGAGCGCTTAACTATTAAAGGTGCACACTTTGAAGTGCAATAATAAAATACCACGTTTTGATTTGCAGAGCAAGTCTTTCGACAAAACTAGTGCGGATAAGACAAAAATCAAGAGCGGAACCGCCTACAGGCGATGCCGCTCTCTACAAAGGCCGGAGCCTTTCAAGTCTAAAGGCGTCTCCCGCATGGTACGCACTATAAGTAGGCAGGCGGGAGACTGGTCGGTGCCTATCTGGCAACCGCTTTTTTCATTCCCAGATAAAGCACTGGGCTAGCTGGCAAATATCCACCCTAATGCGCTTCTTCGAGAGGCCGGGTAGATTTGTTGAGATAATTATACCACAATTCGTGCAAAAAGAAAAGCGGCAGACCCGAAAGCCTGCCGCTTCAATGCGCTTCACAAGAAAACGCACCCGATTAAGATTATGGTATCACACATCCAGCATTTTGTCAATGCTTTTCAGCCGGTAGCCTATCGCCGTCCGGCTGTAATGTGTCTGTGCTGCAATGTCCGGCAGCGGAAGCCGCTCAACGTACCGCAGTAAGGCTATCTTACGGTCAACCCTCCCAAGCGGTGCGCTTTTGATGGCGGCGGTCATCTGCTGTCGGTCAAGCCCTTGCAGCGCAGCGGGCAGCACTACGCGAGCCGCCGCCACAGGTAGCACCGAGCCAGAAAGGTTGCGGCAGCTGTCCGGCGTTGCGCACCATATTACCAATAGCAGCTAAATAGCTGTAAAAAACACTGTTATTGGCAAAATTGGCGATGATACCGACTAAAAACGGCGTTTTTAGCTGGTGTTGCTCGTATGTAGTGCTTGCCATGATATCCTCCTTACTTCCCGATCGAGGGCTTTTTCTCTGCCAGTGCCTTCTTCATCAGGCTGACAGCCTTTTCAATGACAGCGTCCAGCACCTCGTCCGTGATGATGGGCTTCATCCAGTCCGGCAGTGCGCCCCGCAGCATGGCAAAGACCTGCGCCTTTTTCTTGGCGCCCTGCCCGCTGCCCATGATGCTGTCCTCGGCGATGGTCACGAGTTCCACTGCCCATTCCTTAACGTACTGCTTGTAGCCCAGCCGGATGGCACCCACTGCCAGCGCGGCGAAGCCGATGATCATCAGCACCAGTGCGATGGGTGCGGGGACAAAGTTAAAGATTGCTTCCATGTTTTGTTACTCCTTCCATGAGGTAATTATCGATTTTTTCCTTGCTGGCCTGCATAGCGGGCACGTTGTTTCCGGTCAGCTGTGCTTCCAGCAGGGCACGAACGGCTTCAAGCGTCAGGCGGTTTACTTCGTCGATTTCCCCGAAGCGGGACAAATCGCGCCCAAGCGCCAAAGAATGTTGCGCATAGCCCGTTTCTAGCGTTTGCAAGCGCTTGTCCATCTCGTCAAGCCGCTTGTTCTGCGCATCGTCGGGGGCCTGTGCCTTTTTGATGTACTTGTGAATGATTTCCAGCACCTTGTCGATTGTGATGGCAGCGGCGCACAGGCTGCCCAGAACGCCAAGCACCCACAGGAGAGCTTCTTTTTCGGTCATTTGCCCTCCCGAAGACGGGTCAGACCCTTCTTGCGGATGATACGGGGGTAGTTGAGGGTGGTCACGTTGAGGTCAACGTTTCCGCTGATGCCCGGCACAGCGCCCTTGCTGGTGTGCTGGTGGGCGTTGTAGTTAAACGTCACGTTGGGCGTCTTGCCGGTGTAGTCGGCAAGCCAGACGTCCCACCGAGAGGACAGCCGAGCCATGTCCAGCTCGTACTTGTAACCGGTGTAGGTGTACAGCTGGGCGTAAAAGCCCATTTTCTCCACCTGTTCCAGCGCATAGGCGGTGAGGTTGGTGAGGTCGAGGGTGCTCATGGGCTTGAGTTCGTTGTCCTCCACGTCCACCGCTACTGGAAGGGTCAGCTCCTTGCCGTACACCGCTTGCCGCAGCAGGGAAAGCTCTGCATCGGCCATCGCTTCGCTGGTGGCGTAGGTGTAGTAGTAGACGCCCACGTCCAGCCCCGCCGCTTTGGCGTTTTTGTAGTTGGTCTCAAAGGTCGGGTCGATGTACAGGCCGTCTGCCCGCTTGGAGAGCTTGTGGTTAGTGCTCACCGTCTTGAGCATCGCTCCCTTGTAGCCAGCCGCTGCCACCTGCGCCCAGTCGATTGCACCCTGATACCGGCTCACGTCGATGTACCGGTATGGCGGGCCGCCATCCCAGCCGGTGACGGTCTCCTCAACGGGAGGCTCTCTAGGCTTTTCCGGCGCAGGGCTTTCGCTGTCCACGCCAAAGAGCACCTTCAACAGCCCCACCAGAAATTCCAAAAGTTTTTCCATCGCTTACTCCTCCTGTACGATCTCCTCAAAGCCACTTTTGATAAGAATTGCCTTGACCTTCTCCTTTAGCAGGCGGGGGCAGCGGGCATACAGCGCCTTTGCCTCCTCCACGGTCTCTGCGGACATGATCTCCTGTGCCCATAACATTGCCATCATAAGTACCAACCTTTCTAATTTTTGTGTGATTTTATGCATACACAATCTCGCTCATTTCAAGCAAGCATTGCTTGAACATCTCGTTTTCTTTTTTCAGCGTCTTGTTATCTTCCTGCAGCGCTTCCAGCGTCTGGGGCAGCTTGTCCAGAGCTTCCTGCTGCTGGCGGGCTTCCTGCTGCTCTTTTTCGCGCTGCGCCAGCTCCTCCGCCGTGTAGCGGATGTACCGCTGGATGGGCAGCTGCTCGGTCCACGCAGGCGCTGCCGGGACGGCGGCACGGTCGATGACCTTGCGCACGTCTTTGCCGCCGTTGGGATACTCTGCCACCGTCTCGTAGTGGCTCAGCTCCTCCACGGCGTCCTGGGCCGGGTGCTCCACCGCTTCGGTGTCGGCGGCAAGATAACCCGCCGTCAGGTCGGGGTTCTCGACGACTGAACCGTTTTCGTCAATAATCTTCATAATGTCTCCTTTCTGTATAGTTAAATAGCGATACAACTACCCACCCGGCAGGCAGCACCGTCAAGGCTGGCCTGCCGAATATCACAGGCAGCTTGTACGAAACAAGAACTGATTCATCACCATTTCGTGGTTCGGGGAACGTTATATCGTCAACAGGTGCTTTGGCGGTTAAGGGAATTGCCACTTCTTATGGTGGATACTCTCGTTATGATGGGTCGGCATATGATATTTCATTTGATGCTTCCAAGTCCAACGCCATCTACGGCCGCAGCGGCACCGTCCAGCCCGCAGCCTATTACGTTTACATCTGGCGGCGTATAAGCTAAATTAAGAAACTCTCTTCCAAATATACACATAGTAAGCAGGCGGCTGAACGGTATCAGACGCGCCATAGATTGAGTTTGAACTGGAAGCATTAAATGTATAAAGCACACCATTACCACGAAACTTTCCCTCTGGGCCTTCGTTAGAAACCCCAGAAAACGCGCCAGAAGCAGGATTGTCGCCGAAATTCCATCTGGCAATACCAGCAAATGTACCACGAATATTCGGCAGGCCAGCCTTGACGGTGCTGCCTGCCGGGTGGCTGTCGCTGGCACCCATCAGCACGCGGTCCTGGGCGATCTGCTCCCAGGTGCCGCCGAACAGCTGCGCCGGGGAGGTGGGGTCTGTACTCTGATAGATGCTTCCCACGGGGTAGGCTGCCAAAGCACTGTCCGCAGAAAGCGTGCCGTCTGCCGCCACGCTCAGACCGCTGCCCACCTTCACGCCGCCCAGTGTGGTTGCGGTGGCCGGGCGAAGTGGCATGTACTGCTCAAGCAGCTTCCTGATCTGGTCCTGCGTCAGGTAGTCTGACAGGTCCACCTTTGCCTGGGTATCGACCCACGCGCCGGTGTCACCGTCCCACGTCCAGATTGTGTCTGTAGTACCCACGACCGCCCACCAGCCGTTTTCGCCCACCGGCACAGCGGATTTGAGGGCTTCCGGCGTGGCGTACCATCCCTGTGCACCGATGGTGATGGTGCGCACCTGCTCAAAATACTCTTTGGTGCCCTGCAGGTTTTTGGCAGACTCCGTTTCAGACGTTTTGGCGTTGCTTTCGCTGGTCTTGGCTGCGGACGCACTAGATGCAGCATTGTCCGAGTATTCTTTTAAGTCAGCCTTAACTTCATTTGCGGCATTGGTGGCCGCCTGTTCTGCCTTTACTCTTTCGGATGCGGCGGTTTGCGCCGCAGCAACAGCTTCATCTTTTGCATTAATTGCCCCGGCAACGGTGCTTAGTTCGTTTAAGGTAGCTGCATTGATTGGTGTTCCTTCTTTTGTTGGCTCGTCATTTCGAACAAGGGTGACGATTTCGGATGTTCCATCCGACTTTACCATTGTCCATCGACCTGGATATTTTGATACGCGATCTTCAAAAACCATATTGTCCCTCCCCGGTCATGCATTCGCCTGAAAAAGTAACGTAAGTTTTGGCAAGAGTTTCGATATCCTCTAAGATGGATTCAATCTGATTCATAGTATCGAAAGTGAGCTTGTCCATTGACGTTGGCGTTGACGTTTGGCTGATTTCCAAACTCCCGGAGTTTTTCGAACGAATGGCCTCAATGTTTGCGAGCCATCTGGAAGCATCAGACGCAGTCAAATATCCGCTAACGGACCAGTCGGTTTTTACATCAACGGATGCACCCAAAATGTTTGCGAGTTTAAGAACGCCGGATTCAATACGATTAAAGTCTGTATAGCTTAACGCACCTTTCATTCCGGCGACCCATTCCACTTGCTCGGCTTCTGTCCATGTGCCGGTTCTTGCCTTTGCTGCAATTTCTTTTACGCGGTCAACGTCCGACTGCGTTCGGTCTGTAATCCACATATGCAAACTCCTTATTCTTCAATCCGATTGTCAACGCCGATTTTCAAATTCGAGTCAACGACAAAAGCGGGCTGATAACCATAGTGCTGAGTAGTATCATAGTCCCATTTTCTGGTCGTCGGATAGTTGCTGTAAGAAACGCGGTCCAAAGAATCCATGTGATAACAGCCGACAGCGGAATCGGTGTTATGCCCGGATGGGATTCCAAAATAACTTGCATTATAAACAGGGGTTCGCGTCCATGTGATGTACACAACGCCAGTCGAAGACGACGGAAACGCTTCAAAGATTTTAAGTGCTGTGGAAAGTAAAGAACCCTCTCCGTTGCATCCCTTGCCCCACATTTGACCATTCGTGTACTCGTTGTACGCAATTTCCTTTGCAGACAAAAGGAAAACATTACGAGAAAGCGTAGAAAGCGATGTGTTTCCGTTGCCGGGCGTGTAGTAGAATTTTGTTTTTCGGATTTTGGATTGGACATAAGTTGACAACGCATTTTTGAAATCATTGTTCAAATACGTGTCAATCGTGCTGTTGCTGTATGCATTGACGGCCGTGCTGTTCCAAGCAGGCGTGCCAAGCATCTCTTTTCTGACAAGAAGTGTGCCGCCAGTGCCATTAAGGCTAGATTCGTAATCACGAGCTGCAATAATGAAATCGATATAGTTGCCGCCTTCCAAAATCTTGACGGTACTGCCATCTGCCATATCCGACATATCATTTGCAATTGCGGTCGCAGAGCAAGAAGCGGAAAGCCCGGAAACGGTAGCAATAATCGTAACATTTCCACGATGAACGTAAGAAACGTTACAAACAGATACGCCGCGTTCGTTTTTGGTGACATTCAGCTCGACAATACCCGAAGGAGACGCGTTCCAAATGATAACGGGAGAATCCGCAGATGCGGGAGTGAGAACGGCAGTAAGAGTGATAACATCGGACGGATGCAGATAAATTTCAGACTGGTCAAGCTGCAAAGAACTTACATCTTCAATCATGTAGCCTGTGACAGACCCCTTAAAACAGCCATTAAAAGTGTATTTTACATCTGTGATGAGCAGATTCGAAGAATACCCGAACTGATGGTTAAGTTTTACAAAGTCAAGAGCATCATTGTGGGGACTTGCACGATAAGAAAGTGTTGCGGCTCTGCGGTTTGAAAGAATCTTGTAGCTTTCAGTCAATGCATTTTTAGGCTGTGCAATGATTGAATCGGACAGGAACGCGTTGCTGATGCTCTGCGTAACGCCATCTCCCGTTGCGCCGGAAGGATATGTTTTAGAGGTATTATTTACGGAATAAGAGATGTTTTTAAGCTTGTTTGAGAAAGAAATCTCAGGGTATTCAAAGTTGTTCATCTCCGTGATTTCATAAATTGAATCTTTGCTTTCGGGAGAGAACGGAACCCAATCAATGCGAATCTGGCCATCTCGTGTCTGATACAAAGCCATACCCGCTGCGTTCGCAGCAAGCTGCAAAACATCAGAATTCTTATAAGAAGAATTTGTGGACGAAAAATCGGCGGAGTAATTCTTCAAGCTTTCGTTGATGAAATACGAAATACCCGTCACGTCCAGAAGTTCCAAAGCGTCATAGCACATTTCGTAAAGCGTACCGCTTTTTCTTCCTGTGTAAGGAGAGTCAGACAAGAACACAAGAGCGTCTCTTGCTTCAAACGAAGCAGTAATGCCATTAGACGGTGTGTTCCAATTAGAAAGGTAGAACTTCCCGCCGTTAATCCATTCGATATTTCCGTCTAATTCCATGCCATACTTTACAAATACGGCCTGTCGCTCATAAAGATACTGGTAAAGACCACCGGGATTGATAGGGTTCCATTTTTGATCACTATTGTTAACGGAAAAAGATATTGAATCTTTTGATAGCTGGCCAGAAATCGGGTCACGCTTCGATTCATGAGAATATGACAAAAGGTCTTCTTTGTTGAACCTGACACGTTGACCAAACTCTACCTGTTCGATTCTTGCTCTGCGATTGGGGATGCACCAGCTCAAAATCTCAATCACAATGGAGTTGTAACCAGTGATTTCAAAGTCAACGGAGCTTTCAACGGATGTGTTATCATCAATCTGATTTTCTTGTAACAAGGACGAGCCATTGTAGGCAGATACTTTGAATGATGTCGCGTATTCATTAAAAAGCTCAGACCACACAATTGTAATGCCTGGGATTTTTTCTTCATGGGTTTTGCTAAACGAAAACGTAACAATGGGATGGTTTTCGTCCGAAACGTTTTCAAGGCTCACGTAACCAGCATTTTTATACGGTTCAGAAGAAGGAAGAATATCGCATGACCCATCCAAAATCCAAAGATTAGGTTCTCCGGTTGCGTATTTTGCAGATGGCAAATTATCAAGGTCTGTGATGTCGCTCACATCACTGAACACAACCTGAGAACCGGAACTTGCGATTGCATCTGATTGAGCCTTATCGTCTGAAGCATGATAAGTAATCTGAACAAACATTTCCGGGACAAGCGTAGAATTATACTGCTTGAGCCATTTTTCAGACGGCTGAACCGCCATGTTGCATCACCACCTTACACTTCAACAAGTGAAAGAGAACAATCCGTCCAGCCCATCACATTGCCGTTACTGGGACATCTTCTCCACATACCAGCAGTGCGATCGGAAACGTACATTTGACGTGTGGAATAGGAAGCTGTCGCTTGATTGTAAAAGCGAACCGTGCAATAAAAATTTTTGGTAAACGGGCCAATAGTTGCCGCCCATTGTTTTGCGGTCAAGTAGTTCCATTTTAAAGCTACTTTTGCAACATCATGGCGTACCACAGAGCCAACAACCTTGCCTTGCACATTACGTCCAGAATCGACAATAGTAGAGGTTGTTGCATTATACGAAGAAGGTTCCGGCAAGTCAATGCCGTTTACCGATACAAGAGCCTGCATAAATTGCCGTCACCCCCTTAATAGCTATACACTTCTGTTCCCATGATTTGCACACCGCGGTCAGACTGCTGCTTTTCAACAGAAGCGGTAATTTGCTTGCCGTCAATGAACAGCTTGATTTCCTTACCGCCCGTGATTTCATCACCATAGCGCTGGAAAATATCAAGGAATGCATTGTAGCAGCCATCATGCACTGCGCTCCTCAAGTCAGATGCGCTTACGCCACTTGTGGAAGAACTCGGATAGTAGCTTCCAGTGGATGTTATGGAACCGGTAGAAGAATCATATCCGCTCGTTCCGGGGTAACTGGAATAGTCATTGCTGACGGAAGAATTGGAACCGTATTTGCTATTCATGCTTCCGACGATACCAGCAATTGCCGCGGCAATTGCAACGCCGCCTGCAAGCATGAGCGCGCCTGTCGGGATTCCTAAACTTGTAAGGACGCCGCCGATCGTCTCCAATATGCCCATGAAAGCACCACCAATAGATGTGATTACTCCAGCAACACCTGTTAAAATTTCAGGGAATTTACTGACAAGACCGCCAAGCAATCCATCGCTGATAGAAAATCCGGCATTTGTAAGCGGAACTTTTAAGCTGGAAAAGCCATTGTAAATTTTTTGTCCCAGCTGAGACACGTTATTCACAATATCTCCGAAGTTGTTGGTAATGCCTTTCCAAATGTTTTTACCAATTTGCAATGCAGAATCAAATATAGTTCCAGCTGCTTTTTTTAAAGCGCCAGAAAGCTGAGAAATCAAATCGTTTGCATAGGTTTTAACTTCTGTCCGGTTATCTTCACCCATCGCCTGCCAGATAATAGCAGCAGCAGCTGTTCCGACCGTTTTCAAATCCCCGCTCTGCACAGCATTCCAAAGATTCTGCACTGTGCCGAAAAAGTCATTCTGCAAGCCGGAATCAAGTTCCTGCCACTTGCTGTCCAGACCGTTGAAGAAACCATTAACAAAATTCGTTGCGGTGGTCGTGCCGTAGTCAATCAGCTCGTTGCCTTTCTCCTGCACAGCGTCTACAACGCCCTGCATAGCAGTGGCGACGTAGGGGACAGCAGCAGCGACGCCGTTTGCAAGGCCTTGGTCAATGAAAATGCCAAACAGCTCAAAGAGCTTGGAAGGAGAGTGGATGTCCATCGCTGTTTTGAATTTTTCGGCAAGCTTATTGCCGACGTCGACGATTGCGGTGTAGGCGTTTTCCTTTTCGCCATTGATACCTTTAATAAGGCCTTTGATGATGTTTCCACCGGCGGTCTCGAAAACGCTTACTTCGTCATTGATTTTCTCAAGCGAAGTTTTGATTTTTCCGACTTCCGTATTAAGGTTAGGAAGCTTTCCATCAATGCCAGAGACAAAACCAGTAACCAGCTTTTCGCCGCAATCTTTAAGGTTGGTGAAGATGTCTGATGCAAGTTCGGTATTGCTTGCCCCATCAGTCAAGAGCTTTAACTGCGACATCAAATCGGAATAGCTCGTAAGCAGCCGAACTGCCTTGGAAAGTTCAGGGTTCGCAGCAGACAGCTTTTCGTTAAGCGTTGCAGCATCATCGTGGATTTTGCCAACATCATCTGCCAGACTTGCAATGGGATTACCGACAAACAGCTTTTGGAATCCATTGACAATGCTAGACCAAGTAACACTACCCATACTTGAAGTATAAGAGGAAAGTTCACCAGCAAAGTCCTTCAAATAGCCAGTCAAACTACTCATTCCGGTTTTGATGGACGGAAGCTTCGAATTCAAATTTTTCAGAGATGGATAAAGCTTTCCCGTTAATTCGTCCGCAACACTAGAAATGCTGTCCGTTAATGCTACAAAAGCAATAGCGCATTCAACAAGAACAGCTGTTCCGATTCCAATGGCAATTGGAATCGTTCCTCCGGTAGCGGTTGTTGCAATTCCAATGGCCGCAGTGGCCGCACCAACTGCCACAAGTAAAGCTGTGCCAGCGATCAAAGCAGTTTTAACAGCGGGAGCGTTTTCAGTCACAGGAGCCCATGCTTGCTGAATTTTATCCAGCCCGGTTCCAACTGCCCAAACTTCTGCTTCAAATAGGACAGCAGCAGCGCCGACTTCCGCAAGGATTGCAGTGCCAATGGCGATGTTCGCTGCAAGCGGAACACTGCCAACAGAACCAATGCCAGCCGTAACAGCACCAACGGCCACAAGAGCTACGGAGCCAAGCCCAACTGCTTCCGCAACCTCTTTAGCGTTAGTAATAACGGGTTGCCATGCATCACCAGCAGCTTTCAGCTCGTTACCGAGTACAACAATTGCACCGGCAAACAAAACGGCTGCTGCGGAAACCTCGGCAACGATGGCAACGCCAACAGCGAGGTTTTTTGCAAGACTGATAAGGTTGGGGGATAGGCTGGACGTTGCGTTGCTTACGCCCTGTGTAGCATCTGCAACGGTCTTTACGGACTGAACAGCTTCAGTAGATTCTTTAACAGCCTTTAGTTTCGAAAAAACACCGAGTGCAGTAGCAATGCCGCCCAAAACTTCAAGTGCACCGATAACAAGCGTGGCTTTGTCCACTCCGCTCCAATCACCGTTCTTAATTGCTTCCCAGTTGTTTGCAATTTCTTGGATGATAGAGGTAAAGCCTTGAATGGCGAGTGCCCAACCGGCAACTTTCAAATGCCCTGTAAGAGCACCGATGCCAATTGCAACATTGGTTAAGCCACGAATGGCAGTAGTAGCGTTATCCCAGTTTAAGCCGTTATCGGCAATGTCCTTGATGGCAATAATAATTTCGCCGATGCCTTGAACGACCTTTAACGCACCGCCAAACTTTAGGTTGCCAAGCAAAATGAGCGCATCACCCATCATGCCAGCGAATTCAGAAATCATGCCAGCAACATTTTTGAATGTAGGGCCGTTTTTAAGGAAATCCTCAAGATACTTCTTGAATTCGTTCATGTCCGACATAAACGCAAGTACACCAATGACGGGCCAACTAATGTCAACCTTTGCATTGATGGTAAAGTTCTTGATTTTATCCAGCGCATCTAAAAGGGCTTTGGAAATCTGCCACGCTGCAAATGCCGCTCCAACAGCACCGATAGTAGGCAGCATATCTTTGATTTTCTGCTTAATGGCATCAATCTGCTTTGCAAAATCTTCATTGTACTGCTTGAACATATCGTACTGGCTCAAATCCACATCTCCGAGAATGTTTCCAGTAACGCCAGAGCCAGAACCAGAGCCGCTAGAACCTTTTGTGGGGTCGATGATGTTCAGTTCATCAAACCCCATTGTGTAATCCTTGAGGGCTTTTTTGGCTTTGCCAGCAGATGCAGCAGCATTGTCGAGAGCGTCAGACGTATCCTCAACGGAAGCAGAAGTCTTGCTCATGTCAGGAAAATCAACCGCCTTAACGCCCATCAACTTTGCAATCCACTGAACAAATTCCTTGACAAGCTCAACGGCTGCAATCAGCGGGGGAAGAATGGATTTCAATGCAGGGTAAAGGACAGAGCCGACCGCGCGAGCAAGTTCGCCCAACTGCGCCTGTAAAATTCGAATCTGGTTTGCAGGGCTATTCAACGTGCGGGCAAGGTCTCCCTGCGCATCGCCAGTCTGCTTCATAATGGCGATATAACGAAGAACCGCCTTGTCAGCTTGAGAGAGTTTAGAGATACTTGTGGTAATCCCGAGAGCATAAAGCTCCTGCTGCAAACGTGCGTTAGAAATGTCAACACCCAAACGGCGGATAGGTTCCAACTCGCCAGAAATAGCAGCTTGAAGTTTTGTAAATGCTTCCTTGACAGGGATGTTCTTCAACGAAGAAAGGTCATAGCCAAGCTGTGTAAGATTTTTAGAAAGAATGTACGCCTTATCCGATGCCAGACCGAACGAAGTAGTAAGACCCTGAATGGTAGCCATGTTATTCATGGCTTCGGTAGGGTCGATGCCAAGAAGCGTCTGCATCTTCTGGATGAAGTTGTCAGCTTCACCCGTAAGGCCTTTCATGGAAACGCCAAACAGGTTTGTCGCTTCGTAGAAATCGTTGAACTTTGCAACAGCGTTGCCAAGATACTCAGCGATGGTTTTCAGCGAAACCAGCTTTGCCATGTTTCGCATAAAGCCGTTCATTTGATTGGACAGGCTGAAATAGCTTTTGCGCTGCTTTTCGTTGGCTGCGGTCACACGGTTAGCCTGTGTCACAACCTTGCTCAACTGCGGGGGCAGCTTTGCAAAGGCGTTGCCGACCTTATCAAGCTGAGACGCAAGGGGGGTGAGCGAGGTAGAGATTTTCTCGCACGCTTTCGCAAATGCATCAAGCGTGCTAGAATCCAGTTTGTTTGTCAGGCCGGGGATTTTGCCCAACGCATTGATAGCGCTACCAATGCCTTTCAATCCAGAAGCATCCAGACCGGCAAGAGGGGACAACCCACTTTGTAGTTCGCTCATTTTGCCGCTAAGACCGGACAAGTCAATCCCGCCAATGTCAACAGCAGCAATCTTCTTAATAGCATTGCCAACAGAATTGATGCTTTTTGCGCTTGCGGATAAGTCAGTTCCAGACAGCTTGTCCAGAAATCCGGTCAGCTTGTCCAGACCAGATAGCCCAGCAGAAGCGGATTTGAGGGCAGAGATAGAAGCAGACAGCCTATCAAGGCTATTTACAACTTTTGTGACGTTGCCCTTCGTCCGCAAATTAGAAATGGCGGTAGCGAGCTTGTCAATATTAAGCTCTGCGCCCTGCGATTCCGCAGAAATCTCTACGGATAAGCTCGTAATATCAACATCAGCCATCACTACCACCATCACTTTCCATCATAGAGAACATCATTCTCTTGATTCGCTCCTGCGCCTCAACTGCGCGTTGGTATTCATACTCGTCTTTCTCCTTTTGAGTAAGGGGAAGCGGTCTATCCATGTACTTGATAGGCTTAGACCCTTTCTTTCGGAACATATTGCCAACCGTAGAGGAAAGCGCAGATGCCATGTAAAAGCCATTTCTCCACGCTTCCGTGTTGGCTCTGCGTTCTCGCAGCTCCTCTGCGTCACGGTATACCTTAGCCAGCCAGACATCGCCGTACCAAAACTGGTCGTAGGTCATGCCAATGGAGATGTAATAGGCTTCTACATCGTGGAACAGCTTGGAAAAGGAGAACGGTTCTCCCTCTCCGTCTGTTTCTTGAGATTGTGCGGTTACACAATCTCCCACGTTGCGTTTTTTGCGGTCTTGTCCTCAGTGTCAGTTGCCAGCAGGGACTTGGAAGCGTCCACGAACATTTCAAGCAGAACGCCCATCAGGTCTTCCTTATCCTCAATGTGCTGGAACATCTCGTCCACGACCTTGCGCTTGATGCCTTTATTCCGTGCAATGAAAGCACCATAGAACAGGGCGCGAGAGTTGGACAGCAGATTGGTCATCTGGGTGTACTGGCCAATCTGAAAGCCTGCACGTTCGGTTGCTTCCACGCTGTCACGAGTGAAGGTCAGCTCGTAAGTGTTCTTGCCATCGGGGGAATGAAAGTTGATAACCTTAGCAGCCATAATAAATGCTCTCCTTTATAAATAGGGGCAGAACTAAATCCGTTGTTTAGTTCTGCCCGGTTTGATTGATTCGATTTTTGCGGTTTAGCCGCCAGTGACAGTCAGGGTCTCGCTGAACTCGGGCTTCTTGGTGAAGATGCAGTTGATGGTCATTTCCACGACCTCGTCCACGCCAAAGCCGGACAAGCCAACCTGATGCATACCCTGCCAAGTGAAGCCGGAGCCGTCCTGCATCTTCAGGGCGTAGTACTTCACGGCATTGCTCTCGGAAGTCTCATCGTAGCCAGCCGCCTTGACCTTCGTATAGTCAGCCTTGTTGTAGTTGGCGGTGAAAGACTTGGTGTCGCTCTGGATGATGCCAAAGATGTTGACCTGCATAGGGTCAGACAGAGTAGTGGCATCCAGAAGGTTCGGCTCAGAGATCAGGTCGGGCACATCCTTGATGTCGCACAGCTTTGTCAGAGCGGTTGCGCTGTCGCCACAATACAGGGTGGTATTCAGACCGGAGATAGCAGTACTCATAGAATGTTTACCTCCTTAGTTTCGGTAAATCATTCCGTCCTCTCCGATTGTTGCCCCATAGCTGCAATCAATCCGATAGACGGAATTGTTGTACAGCCCATTCAACGGGGCAAACGATTTGCGATAAAAATTGAGCGGTTCAAGAATAGAATCCACGATTCCAACGATGGAACGAGCTTCTGCAATGCGTCCCGTTTCCTTGTTTGAGTAGACGCGAACACGAAGGGATACGGCAGCGTACTTGCTGTGCCGGGAAGAATCAATGTGTACAGGAAGATTGCTGTTTTCCTCTATCTGCACACACGGAAACTTCTTGACATTGCTGTCATTGATTTCACCAGTGATGAAGATGCCGGGAACTTGCTTTCGCAGTTCCTTAGCAACAGCTGTGAAGATAGAATTGAAATAATCAATCAACTACTCCAAACCTCCCTCCACGTTGCTTCAACTTGAGAAGCCATTTCTTCAACAGCCCCCCACATAGCCATAGCTGCATCGTTGCCGCTGGTGTAATTCAGCTGACCTTTGCCGTCTACTTCCTTGACAGGCGTACCAGCATTGCCAGATTCGCCGTAGTAGTACCAGCGTTTGTGCTTGCCGTTTTCCTTGCCGTATGTGCCGTGCTCGCCAATGTTATCAGGCAAAGGGAGCGGGCCGACTGTTCCAGCAGCACCCCATCCTTGATGTGTAACGCCGGTGCCAAATTCGATGTGAGCAACCGCCTTGCCCTCTGCAACAATGGTACAGGTCTTGTCTTTCTGATTGATATGGCACTTCACATCGTTGGAGCCAGCGTATTCGGCGTTCTCGAAGCGTATCTTTGCGACTTCAAGGCCTAGCCAAGAAAGACGAAAAGCGAGTGCTCTAGCTTTTCGGTTCAGGGTGGCCTTGTATTTGAGAATATCTTTCTCAGCCTGTTTAAGTCCGGCATCGCTCAACCTCACTTTAATTTTCACTTGCAGCCACCTCTTTCAGCGCATACTTCGTGTCTGTAATATGCTCTGCGACCTTGACCACAATGCAATTGAAAGGCTTTGAAACGTCCGTCTGAAACCAGACGTGCGTGCCTTCATAAAGCGGTGTGTTGCGTTTTTTGCTGGACGAACTGACAACGTAGCTATAATCCGTAAACGCTCCAAAAGGGTTTGCTTCCGCAGAACCAGTAGGCGGGCTGACGTTCAGCATCAGCTTTGCGGGGTCACTCCACGTCTGCGATGTTTCGCCGGTTTCGTTTCCCCACTCGTCAACAACAGGCGTTTTTCCGCCAACCGGGTTTGAGTACCACAGCGGGCGCTTATCCAGCGGGCTTCCATTAAACATCAGCCGATAACACCTACTCTCGGAACTACTTCATTTAGCAGGGACTGTGCCACATCGGAACTTTCCCACACACGAGTAATGCCGTTGTTGGTATAGCTCGTCTGTCCGTTTGCGCCGATATGGTTGTACAGTTCCGCTGCAATGCGTATCTGCAACGACTGATACTGCAAGGGCAACTCGTCCGGCCTGTTGCCGAATGGGTAGCCCTGTGCAAATATCTTGTCTTTGGCAAAATCAAGCAGCAGGTCGAAGAGTGGGTAGTCCTCGTCCGTGATTTCACGGTCAAGTGCAGGGGCAATGTACTGTCCCAGCTTGACTGCCGCTTCGGAATACTGGTCTCCCATGCTGCTTTCCTCCTTTCGCCTTAGTAAGCCTTGATGCAGTACACAGCGTCCATGCGCTCAAAGGACGGCAGGACGATTTCAGAAGCATAGACGTTGGCGTTGACCGGGTGAACGGTCAGCTCAGTGGTGATGGCAACGCCGGTGTTCACGATGGACACGGATGCACCAGACTGACCAGACAGCAGGTCAGCTTCCTCGGGGGTAGTGCCGTACCAAGTGCTGCCCAGAGCACCGGAAGGAGCAACCACCACCATACCGTCAGGCAGGTACTTTTCGCTTGCACTGTACTGGTCTGCCTTGAACATCTTGTCGTACAGATGAATGGTCAGACCGGTTGCAGATTCGATAATCTGCCGTGCTTCAGCGTCCAGCAGAACGGCGTTTGCCTTTGCGGTGACGGTCATGAACCGGTTCTTCACCTCGTCCGCAGCAATCATGTTGCGGAAGGTAGCGGTGTTCATGTACACTTCGGTCACGACCTCGCCAACGTTCGCCAGAACAGCGTCCTTTGCAGCGTTCAGGTCAGCAATGGGAGTGGCGGTTGCAGCAGACCACTTAGACTTGGCGACACCACTGATATCCTTAAAGTTGGTGGATTTCCAACCGCCGTCCGGGTCGTAGTTGTAGGTGTAGTTCACGCCGTTTGCCTTGATGGTGATGCCAGGAACACCATTGGCGGGAGCCAGCAGCTGCCAGATCATGCGCTCAGGAACGATACGAGCGCCAGTGATAAGCTGTGCAGTGTCATCGTACAGGCGGTTCATCACGTCACGGGCATAGGGGTCGTTGCTGCCCAGAACACGCAGGATCTCCTGACGGTCTTTCTCGCCCAGATGGTAGCCCTCACGGAAGAACGGCATCTCGGTCTCATCGAGCTTGAAGCCCTCACGGGTACGGAACGTAGCCTTTGCGTCAAATGCGCTGGGCATCAGGGACACGCCAACGCCCTTGTGGCCACGCAGCCACTTCAGGTCGAGACCAGCCTTCTTCTTGGCGGGGAACAGTGCGTCAGATGCAAAGGGCATCGCATTGGTGGGGTCATTCGTCCAATAGGCGGCAATCGCAGCCGGGGCAAAGACTTCCTTAAGATTCAGTGCCATGTTGTTTTACCTCCTATTAAGCGTTCACGCTGATGTTGTCACGGCAGAAGATGCCGGGGACGGCGGTCTTGAGTGCCTTGATTGCGTCAGCGTCAAAGGTGAAGCCAGAACTTGCCGCTGCCTTCTTGGTGTCGATAACGCCACGAATCAGCAGAGAAGCATTGGGGTTCTCGTTCGGGTCAACATCATACAACAGGATGCCGTCAGCGTTGATGGTCTTAGAATCAGTCTCGCCAGCAGCAACAGCTTTCTTGCCAGCCAGCGTCATGGGATAACCAGCCTTAACCGCAGCAGCTTCGGTCACGGTAAAGGGAATGGCAGTGTAGTCATTGGAAGCAAGGATGGTATCGTTGATTCCGTTGACCGTGTTTCGGGTAAACTTCATGTTTTCCTCCTTGTTAATGGAAAGCACTCATTGCGTCACTTGATGCCTTGGAAGTATTTGCGTTCTGCTGCGCAAGGCTCTTAGCAAACGCCACGCCCTCACTGTCAGAACCGCCCTTGCCATCCGCACCCGGAGGTGTGGGCATATCCTTCAGCAGAGAAGCCTTGTAAGCGGTGTCATGGGCGGTCATAAACTCCGACTGGAACTTAAACACCTTGTCCATGTCACCGTCAGCCAGTGCAGATGCAGCCTTGTTGGCAAGTTCAGCGTCATAACCCTGTGCAACGAACTTCTCACGGTAAGATGCAAGGGTCTTTTCTTTGACAAGGTTCTCCTTGTCGGCAGTCAGGGCTTCAATCTGCTTCTGCATCTCTGCCAGCTTGTCAGCCTGTTCCTGTGCGGCATTCTCGTCATCGGTACGCTTTGCCTTGAGCTGCTTCTTGTACTCGGCAGCTTCGCCGTTGGCTTTCGTCACGGCGTTGCGCAGCTTCTCGACTTCTGCGCTAGGGTCTGCAACCTTTTCAAGCGCAGAAATGATTTCATCGGCGGTCATGCCCTCTTTGTAGGCATCACCAAGCAACACATTGAGTTTCATATCGTTAATTTCCTCCTGCGTTTTTTTACCGTTGCTTCCCTGCAACGCTGCGAAATTTGTATCCCGGCTTCCCTGCCGTGTTTATGGCAAAGGACTATTCGTCCTCTGTTTCTTTATTGGTATCAGTAGGCTGTTTGTCTGCCGTGTTCCCAGCATTTGTGCCGGTAACATCCTGTTTAGGTTGTTCCTGCGGCTTCGGTGCTTTCCCATCTTTGCCCAGCTTGCCAGCGGAAATCAGGAAGGGCTTGCTCATTTCGTAAGCAGCCTGTGGGTCAGGGAACAGACCGGGTGTAGTGAACGCCAGCTGCGGGTCAATGCTCTGACCGAGCATCTGCGCAAAAATCTGAACCTTACTCTGCTGGTTATCGTACTGACGGCGTGGCAATTTGATGTTGATGTCACTTGCCATCAGCTTAGAACCAGCCGTATCACGCAGGATTTTCAGCATCACAGACAGGCTTTGGCGTTCCGCATACTTGAACATGTTCTCGTACTGCTGCGCCCTTGCTTCGGTATGGTTCCAGCCATTGCGAACGATGACTGCGCCCACGTTGTCGGACGTTGCGTTCTCGCTACCAGTGGCACTAGGCATAGCGGTCAGACTGCGGTACACGTTCAGCATGGAATCAAGCAGGGTCTGGCTCTGCTGCTGGTCAAGCTCGTTTGCAATCTGCGATACAGAAGCGGGCAGACCAGCGGTGGATTTCAGGCACATTGCGCCCAATTCCTTCACCTTGTTCAACGCATCCTCGTCAACAAGGCAGTTAGTAAACACCATGATGGACTGGATGAACTGTGCCACGCCGTCCAAACGGTTGCTTTCAAGGTCGTTGATGGCATCCAGCACAGGGATAGCCGGTTCAAACAGACCCATCCGCTCCGGATTCAGCTTGTATTCGACCATTGGCAGCATTCCAAGAGAATGGTTCTCCGATTTCGTAACCTTGCCGTTGTCGATTTCAAAGTACTGGTTTGGCGTATACACGCAAATCAAGTCGTTCAGGTCATTCTGATAATTGCGTGGGATGTGCAGCACGTTGGCGATGGGCTTGTGCCCGATGCCGGAGTTGTAAATCACATACGCCATATCCGGGTCGGGAACGTCCACCAGCAGGGGCGTTTCGTCCGGGTAGTTGCCGTTGTACCCCTTATCAGGGAGAACAATGCGGTATCCCTGTCCGCACTCCAACGTCCACTGCCAGAGCCGCCGATCGAGCGCGTCCTTGCCCTCATACTGCAAGGCGTTGGACAGGCGGGCGATTTCTTCACCGTCACCAGTTGCAGTTTCAGACCGCACATAAGAGCAAGGAGTGCCGCTCATGTAACCTGTGTAAAAGCCCACGCATTCATTGGCATGGTTCTCTACAATACGGTTGGTGATTTCAGCGTGGTACTCCTTCGTGCGGTGGAGGACAGGCTGGCTACCCAAGTAGTAGTTGTGCAGAAAGCGAATCTCATTCTTGTTCAGCAGATGAATAGGCTCTGCCTTGCCCATAACTACTTTCAGCACGTTTGCCCGATTGATTTCCGTCTCCGGCGTTTCAATCGGTCTACGTCCGGTCAACGGATTATTCAAAAAACCGCCAACGACTATCTGATACTCAGCCATGTTTTCCTCCTTTCCGGCAAAATAAAAAGCGCAGCAAGACAAACCTGTTAAGGTCTATCTCACTGCGCTTACAACTGCGCTTCAAAAGCTATTCAGTTCTTAAACTTTGGTACGGAGACCCATGTATCTTTTGGAAGGTTGGAATCTCCAATTGTAATCCAATGGCAAAGAGGGCACAGAAGGGAGAACTTTCCTTCCACTTCGCCAAGATAACGTCCGCAATCACACGGATTGCCTTTTGTGTCTTTTCGAGGACGCTTGCATCTGACTTTTGCTACCATCTGTGCTCCTTTCGTTGGATTTCTGGAAACAGGCTGTTAAGCACAGACCTGTCAGAAGCTACTGGGAAACTATTCGCACTTCCAGCCGTGCTATTCTTCGCCCGAAGAAAACCATTGCAGCCTTTACATTCAGTTTGACGGACAGTCAACGGGTTGGCTGCAATTTTGGTGCTGCATAATGGATTTGAACCAATGTATGTCCGGTTATGAGCCGGGTGCTCTAGCCTGACTGAGCTAATGCAACATAATCCCGGCTT
>ERZ1031885.51-NODE-51-length-55683-cov-36.993492_pt1 | contig 55683 bp, 46 predicted proteins | sample MGYA00518168_ERZ1031885 | MGnify/ENA primary metagenome ERZ1031885 (study PRJEB33719, sample SAMN04261269) | wastewater metagenome | biome: rural village; feature: human; material: feces | host: Homo sapiens | place: El Salvador | collected 2014-01-14 ...
CAAACATATCTTTGAGCAAGTCCAACCGTTCCTCCTTGATGAGGATCTTGGCTTCTGCATCCTCATAGTCATGCTCCCAATCGGGCATTTTCCAAAGCCCATCAAAGAAGGCTGCCCAATCTTTTCTGTCTATCACCTCTTTCAGAGCCTCGTAATATTTGATTCGATACCCACTAACGATAAATCGTTTCTTGCATTCTTCTATTAGCCAATCCTTATCATCTGATAGTTCCAATGCTTTCACCACTTTGTCCTCCCATTTCTTGGAGTAGGCGTGAAAGTCATCCTTATTATCGTCTATCACCTCCACAACCTTCTTATACTCACCCCATTCAATGAGGCAGTCGATATAATGGTCACGGATATTCTCGTCATCACGTTTCTCCAACATCAGTTTTTCTGCCTTTGCACGCTTTCCATGCGCTGCCCAGTAATCTGCCTTTTGGATGTAATAGCGATAATGGAAGTATTTCTCTTTCTTGTTTTTCAGTCGCTTGCTAATATGAGCCAGATACGCCTTTTCGTCATCACCGCAAAGCACAGGCATTGCCTCATCCACAAACCACTCAAAGCGCATGAAATAGTTGTCGCCAATTTCCTCACATTGCTCTGCTATCTCCCCAAGCATTCCCAAGCGAGAATCCTCCTCTATCTCATCACTATTGATCAACAACTCCCTCACCATGTCTGCCGACTGGTTGACAATGTTCTTCAATACCTTGTTTTTTTCTGCCCAAACATCATACCTGGCAGGAGTGTAAGCCAGATGGTCGTGTTTGAACTCTCGGCAAGTGATGGTCATTACATATCCAGCAATCAGGGCAGCATCAATCAGATTTCCTTTCTTCTTCATGCTCTTGGCTTTCCTCATCATTGCCCCCAGGTCTTGCTCTATCTTCCTCCAGTCCAGTTGGGGTTGCCCGAATCTCTTACCCAACACACCAGCATGGGCAAAGCAAGCCTCCACCTGCTCCTTGTAGTTGCCACGCTCTGGCTTCCAATACTTTTCCACCAAAGCGGTAGCAAAGTCCTCATGCGTAGCTGCATACTGTCGAACAAAGCCTTTCATCTCCTTGCCCGATATTTTCGAGAGTACCTTATCTATCTTGTCAAAATCCGTATTTGTGTTCATAATTTATGTCAATTCCCTATATCTTATAAAATCAATGGATGTGTAATTTTGTAAGCATCTTCCAATAGCTGTCTGTACATTTCATTACAATGACTTCTCTGAAGTTGTACCTTTAACCGAATTGCTTGAACATAGTCCATATCTTTAAACAAAGCAATAAAAATGCTTAATACAAAATTCGTAATGTCTGGTGTAAATATTCTACCATCAATAAGTCTTATTGCCGCTTCTTTCACTGCAGAAACTGGTTTGAAACGTTTTATATTTTCAACCAAGACTGGCAAAACTTGCTTTTTTGTTGCCGCATCTAAAAATGGAATTTTAAAGATGTGGTCACTTGTTATTTCACATCCTAAATATTTTAATCCGAAAATATAGTCATCTATTTCTTGTATGGAATCTGTTCTTGTTAAAGCAAGCCAATTTGTTACAGACATAGCGCAGAAGTTGTTGGGATAATATGTCATTATTGACACAACCCAATCCTCAGAAATTAACACCCTATTTTTATTTAGTGTAAGCATCGTCGAATCTAAAAACATTCGGTGTGTAACACTAACAATATCTTTAGAATCATGATTCAATATTTCTTTATTGCTCTCTACAGAACAATTTAACGTTACCCATTCTAATAATGATTTTAATTTAGAAACAAATGGTGATTCTTCAAGTTTACCATTACTTGTTTCTATTGTCAAATTGGCTAATACTTTTGGTTCTATAAAAGAAGGAATTCCTTTATTCTCCGCAGACAGAGTATTTTGTATAGCAGTTTCAATGGACTTAGGAAGTATAAATTTATTTTTGAATTTTAGATTAAATCTAACAGATAATTCCTGCATAAGAATCAAGCCACTAAAATCCAACACAGGCTGCAAACTTGCAATATCAATTTTAGAGTTCTGCAATTTTGCCATAATGATATTTCTTGGCAAAGAACATATTATAAAATCACCAAAAATTTTATTATACAAATTAGCCACCAATGATGATTCCTCAACTAATTCATATAATGTGGTTTCTCCATTTTTATATTTTTCAACAGCTTCATTCCATGCTTTTTTATAGTTCTCGTCAGAGCCTGACAATTTTCCCAAATTCACCAAAATACCATCGCCGCTTTCTAAATCTTCAATTGTAAATGAACGTATAGATTTGCTTTTATGCTCATGTATCTCTTTCATTATTTCCATATAGAGCTTGTGGTATTTATTAAATATCGCCAGCACTTCTACATGCTGCGAATGATTAAATAATTCAATATCAATACTATCACCTGGTCTTTTCCCTATCAGAATGTCATATTGTGAACAAAGTAAGATTTCCAAATAATCCTTTTGCCCATCAATATTAACCATTACATAGCTTCCTGTTTCAATAACATCATACTGCTTATGTACTAAGTTGCCAATTTCCTTGTTCATTGACGCTTGATAATAGAAATCACGAAGTTCCTGAGAAATGCCAACTTCTACCTGTGAATATAGAAAGTCCAGAGCCTCAAAATACATGTCTACCAACAAATAGACATTAAATATATTTTTGATAGAATTTACATTGTCAAAAACATATTCTTTGAGATGAGGATAAAATTGTGCAATATCATCCTTCTTTTGGTTCTTATATAGAGCCATGAGATGATGTTCTACAAACACCCCTGTTCGTTTTGAGTTATTCATCATCATTGTGGTTATTTCAAGAGCCTTGCCAAAATCTTCCAATTTTTCTGCCATCTGGAGTTCACAGAGTAAAGTTTCTTCTGTTTGGCTTCCATTTTTCCTCATCTTTTCACAAAAATCATATAGTTTTGTTCCATAGCGTTGTTCCTTACGTAAAAGATTAAAATAGATGAAAGCTCGAATGTCGAAATAATGATAATCCACAATAGGCTCTATGATATTAATCGCAGAATCTACTCCAACATACTTCTCGAAAATCATGGCTATATAAGGCTTCAGTATATTAGGGATTTCATTAATATGCTTATTCAGATAGTCCATATCAACATTTTTTTCAGCAAAGAATAAAGCTACAGCAACCACGCATCTTTTCTTTACGTCATCCTCGAAATGGAGTTTCGGAACAAAATCAAAAACATCAGAATTATAATACTGGATACAAGAGAGAAGATTTGCTAATAAATTATCTTCTATGTGTTCGTTAGCCGATATTACAAGAGAGAAGATTTCCTTAATCGTTTCAGTTTGCCCTAATTGAAATGCAAATTTTAATCTATACCCTAAAATGTTCAAACTTACTGCTGTCACAGAATTTCCAAGAAAATCTACAGCCTCTTTCATTTTATTTTCAGACACAAGCATTGAAGCTACTGCAATAAAATATAATTCCTTATTTTGAGGAGAGTAAGAATAACTTTTTATTTTATCTATCCAAAGAGGACTATGGTCATGAATATATGCTACCCATGCATGAATAAAGTCTATATCAGGAAATATCTTTCCAAGCTCTGTCTTAGCCTGCAATCGTAGATACTTCTCTGTTTCATCATATAATTCTTTAGACACTTTGACCTCTTTTTTGTTTTTCCCTTCGGGAGCAATCATCCATTCATTTAGGAAACGAGTCTGTAACACACTAAAATGTAAAGCCCAAAGAGGTATATTATCCAAGGTAAGTTCTTTCAATTCTCTAAGAAAAAAATTCTCAAAATCCAATTTTTTAGGATTGAAATGCTTACTTTCATCTAATAACAAAAGATAGGCGAGTAATTCTTGATTGGCTTTCAATTCTACGGGTTGATTATCATAAGTATCAAAAGGATTTTCCGATGACAGAATCGTCGGAATTATTGTCCAAATGCTATTGCAATTACGTTCTTTAAGTTGTTCAATAATTGCAAATGTTTTATCATACTCACCATTTTTACACAAACAAAATATTTTTGCTATGGCTACATCTTGATCAAACAACTGCGCCTTCTCCATTGCCTGATAAGCATTATTAAAAGCAGCCAATGCTTTTTTCTCATCAGCATACCGCATACATCTTCCGATATTGTATTCCAATTGCATCAATAGAGGAAAATCCACAAATTTCTCTTGCAAGACCAACACTTTCAATTTTTCCAATATGTCATCAGCAGTCTTTATATGAAGTGATTTTATAGAATCTTGTAATTGAGGAATAAGCGACTTTGTAATACTTGTATTTGACAATCTATTAAGTGCAGCCTCAAGCTTCCTACCGTTTGACTCTCCTATATTTTTAATACTAGACAAGGTCGCATCAGAAGGGATTTGTAATTTCTTCCTTTCATATAGAATGTAAATGCAATAAGCAAAAGTAAGTAGTAATGCTAATATAACGCAAGTAATATCTATCCAATCATTTCCCCAATCGAGGCTTGCCCAAATATCTCCGTTTTTAGTATTCCAATTTATCTTAAAACATAATTTTAAAATCGGGTTGGCAGCAGCAATCGCACCAAAAGTAGAAAAATATATAATCGTTATTTTCCTAACAGTTGTTACAAAATAATATCGGAAAATAGGCGCCCCTATATGTTCCCATATCCACGGCATTCTTTTTTCCAACCATTTTGGCTTTGACAGATAGAGAACAGCTAAAATACATAAAAATAAGATTATTATAAGAATTTGGATCATGACTATCAAGTTTTTTATTAAGCAAATATTTGAAAGAAGTTTTCAAATCCATTTATTTCTTAGTTTTTCCAAAAACTGATTCCAATCGCAATATTCCCAATCGTTTCATGGGATTTACAACAGTACCAAGTTCATTAATGATGCGTTCATATTCCACAATTAACTGGATTGCATCTGCTAAATGCAAGTTTTCCGTTGTATTTATTTGCGTACAAACATCTTCATCCCGATGGGCATCTATCTTGTTTCTTACGCTCGTAAGAGAATCTTTATTGTCTTCTCTGAATTTTGTCAACTCTTTTCTAATATCTTTGAATAAAGAGATGTCATAACTTGGAAACTCACTATTAACGAATTTCATTAGCTTACCTGTGCTATCAACTAACTTCTTTGAAGTCTCATAAATGGCAGTATAGACTGATTTGATAGCGTCATATATTATCCATTCATCAACATCTGAAGACAATACCTTTGTATATCTTTTTATTTCGATACTTGCCATTTGAATAAGTCCCAAGGTGTTCCAAATAACAAGATTATCTTTGAAAGCTCCTTTTTTGGCATTCCAAACAGCCATATTAGAAATGGAAGCTTTTTCCAATGCTTTATTACATTTTTCTATATTGCTTTTGCAATGTTTTATACCTTTGACTATTTCTTCCAAGCAATTTTGTTCATATTGAAGCGTTGCTTCAAGATTACGACTAAGTTCCTCTTTATTCTCTCTAATTCGCTCTTGAAGAAATAAATCCAATTCACTTTTCTTGTATTTCATAATAACTTTTTTCATTGTTTACTTTTCCCCAGAAAAACCATCCAACTTTACCCATTCACGACTTTCTTCATTGTTGCAAAACAAGACAACATTTGCCTTTTTAGTCTTACAACTTTTATATACCAAGCCATCAACATGTCGTCCTTGTTTGTCAGTAAACATCCACCTCAAATATTCCGTGAATATCTGTGACGGTACGTATTCTATTGCCTCTTTTGCTTCTTTCAGAAGAGGTTGGGTAATATCCTTATGGAATGATTTCAGGAAGGCAATTCCTTCCCATTTGTCCATCCATATCGAAACATCTGTTGGCAGTGCAGTCAAATCAACCACAGTAAGTTCTCGTATTGTTTTGAACTCTCCAATGACCAATACTTTCTCAACTGCCGACTTTATACTTTCGGATATAGCTGTTTCCTTATCAAACGCACCGTAAAACATAGATACGCCAGCAGGACTCATACGACATTGACCAGCAGAAGCATTAGGAGCAGAAGTAATGTCTTTAAAACCGAAAGAGTTGTCAAGTGCCTTATCGAGACTACGAGTCCGATACAATATTGTTCCTATAGGTATTTGATGAAGAACACCATCAGTATGCAGGATGACCTCATTCAATTCTTCAAGAATATTTTCAGAACCACTTACTTTAGGCATTGCCAAAAACGTAAAACGCCTTGAATGTTTGACCATTTCGGCAAATCTTTTCCACTGCAATTCCATTTCCTCGTTCCACCATAACTCAAAAGGATTTTTCTTAATCCACATATTATCTTCTAAAAGATGGTCAATATCATCATTCAGACTGTCACAATCCGTATGTAGTCCCAAGTCTTCCATCATCTCTGAAGTGTCTTCATATATCTCCGCATTCTCAGGAACAGCAAAGCATCCTGCTCGTTTTATACCAGGAATCTGCTCCTCTTCATCGTCAAAATATGAACTCGCCAAAGGCAGGCACTCAGAATCAACATCATTAAAGTAAACCGATATTGTCATTCCTATATGGTCTGCCAAATCGCTCATGTCAATGACCGTTTCTTTGTGTCCACAATATGAACATACCCCAGTTTCACCATACTTCTTTATATAGCCATTCAGATATTTATCCTCAAAATGGTGCGAACATACATATTTTTCTCCTCTTTTAAAAAAATCATACCCATGCTCTTCCATTTCCATCATAAGCGCTTTTACTCTTCCCATAATGCAGCAAAACTTTCTTAAGCTTTTTATTCATCCAAAATTTTGCGTCTTTTAGAAAAAGACAATTTGATTTCCCAAATTTGTTTGATTAACCATGTCTGTTGTATGATTTGGATGTCTTTCGTCTTATGAAAAGCAGATATAGAATATTCTTTCTTTTCAGTCTCTTCATCAAATCCATCTCTTTCACTTCCGTCTTCACTATTTACTTTGTCAGAGTATATCGTGGTGTATGGTTCTATTTCAGGGAAGTATTCTTCTCGGATATTGTTGAATAGATGGAATTCTTCAACTAAATGTTTGAATTTGTTCTCATCCATTTCAAGGCAATTGAAGAACAATATCAAAAGTTCAAAGCAAGATAATTGAGCCCGAAAGATGGAAGCATATCCTTCTCTTTCATCATCGTCAATTAGCTTGCTGGTCTTTACGTATTTCACAATTCTATAAGCATACCGAAAATAATGATCCAAAGTTCCGTCAAAGAAATTTTTTCGAATATCTTCCATTGATATGTCAGAACTAACCTCTACCAACCTTTTTAAGCCTTGAACTACTTGACCATTGTCATCATTTACTGGCTTATAAAGGTATAAGTATCTGAAAATTTCTCTACCATGGATTTCTTTCTCATTTTGGGGTGTAGTAACTATGGATTCGGTTTCATTTGATGGATATAGAGAACTTTGTAAAGGAATAGAATTTACACTTCTCTCCTGTACTTTATACACAAGGTGTGAAACAATCTCTTCAAATGTAGAAGTCATATTGAAGAATACATTCTCAAATTGGCTTTTTCTTGCAAGCTGTTCATTTTTATTGTCTTTTCTGTTTTGTATAACGAATGTCACAACAACTGCTGCAAAAGCTAATAATGAGAAACAGGCATTCATGAGTCCTGCACTATCTCCAAATGTTCCCATGTTTGCACCAAAATCACAATGTACTCCTATCTGTGAACGATGGTTATATAATAATGGTGTAACATATAGAATCAATGCCAATGCAGCTAATCCTGTAATTATGACACCAAGTAAGATTGAAATCAAATATTTCATTATGCGTTATTAATGGGGTTGAAAATATTTTTTGTACTCTTCTTTTTGTGGCACGTTCAAAAGAAGGTCTTTTAATTTGCCTGCATCTTTGCCGCCAAATTCTATGTTTTTACAAAAATCCATCCAATAGTCAGTAGGATTGCTATATATGTAAGACAGTTCTTCTATCGTGAATGTTGGTTGTTCTTTTTTAGCAATAGCTATATCATTATCTTCAAGTTCCTTTTCTATTTTTTCTTGATTATCATTAGGATTTTGCCGCAGATTTCTTTCTAATGCAGCCTGTGAAACTTCTTTGCTTTCCAAAATTTGCTGAGCTCTGAGTGCTAAGATGTCATTGTGTGGTCTTAAAGTTTCTCCTTGCTGAAATTGATTAAATATCCTTTTCGATATGGCGTTGTCATGCTTAAAAACAAATCCCACAGTGAATTGGTGATCTTTGAAATCGACATCCTTTGGTAAATTGATTGCAAATTCTTTTTGCAATCCTGGTCTAACAAATGGTTGCAATCCAACAGTCGATAACCCTGGTATAAGTCCAAATGGAGCCATTAAGTTAAATACGTAGAGTATTCCTGTCTTTGTGTTATCAGAATTGTCTATCGGTTTATATTTTTGTTCTGTTTCATCAAATTCTGTCACTGCAAAGAATGAGGCAATTTTTATGTCGGATGTCAGAGATAACAACTGTGTAGGAAAACCATATGACATAGCTATTCCATACGGATTATACATTCTTAATCTGAACCTGTCCGTTAGTTGAATGCCGTCTCTAAATAACTGGTATATTGGATGCGAATTCATCAGCAATTCAAATTCATTTCTCTTGACGTTCTCAACAGTGCATCTGCCTTTCCAGTTCCTTGAAAATACAGACTTGCATGTTGAATATACATATGATTCTCCTCTAAATAATGCTTTGCTAAATCCTATATTTGGCTTCAACGAATACCTTCCACTCATCAATCTGGTGACAACAAAACAATCTCGCCTTTGCACCAAGCGTTCCAAAGGGTTCAAATGCAAAACAGGCTGCTGTGCCAAAGCATAATTCAAATTATCTACCAACTCGTCAAGAGTTGGTAGATTGTTGTATTCTGCATTGTAAATCATACCTCTAATAGTCTTGCAAGTTTCTTAAACTTTGGACTTCAAACTCGTCTCTAAAAGCTATTATTTGGGCAGTTGCAGATGACAATAATTCTTTCTTAAAAGAAGAACCGCCTAAGTCTAACTTTTTTATTGCCTCCTTTATGTCTGCAAAGTTCCATAGAATATAACTATTGTACGGTTCTGCTTTCTCAAAACTATTCTTCATGTTTATTATTAAGCGGCTGAAGTCCTTTTTGAATTTATCCTTTTCCTCTTCTGGTGCTACTAACACTTGGTAAACAAGAGTATAATACTCTATCAAGAGCTTGTCAAAATACTTCTCTTGTTTTTCTCCTTTCAAGACCTTAAAAGCATCCTCTCTATATGTCATGATCTTTTCCGTAGCATAGTTCTGCATGTTTTTATAGTCTTTCATAAGTTGCAAGTCCAACAATTCCATTTTTGTTATTTTGCAATAGATTGGACTTAATTCCTTGTTCATTGGAAGTGTTTTATCGGATTTGTTCTCCAACATTCCACTTTCAATGTCACGTATTAACTCATCACATTTGCAGATGGCTTTTTCATATTGCTTAGTTTCATAAAGCATATCGAAAATACCATTGTATGCTCTTGTACACTTTCTTATATAATAATCACGGTCTTGTTTAAGAGCAATCTTTTCGTGGCATTTGTTGCTGAACATTTTTCTAATCAACTTGATGACCTGCGAATATTCTATTATCGCATTTTCTTCGTATGTGATAGTTTTGTTTGCTCTCTTGATGTGCTTATAACAAACAGCCAAAGAAAAATGCATCTCTATTAGTTCTTCCATGGTTGCCTTTTTTCTACATTCGCTCTCATAAAGTTTAAAGAACTCCAATGCAGCCTCATAGTTTCCATTAATCATGTCATCGAAACCTCGTGTATAAGCACTAATTTCCAACTTTCTATATGGAATAGTTTTACGATTAGCATGGGCAAATCCAATGCTATCATTAAAAATTGTATCTTCGGAAACATTAAAGAATGCTTCCATCGCAAGCAGAATGCATTCTTTCTTATCAGCGTCTATTCGTATTATTTCTATTCCGTGATCTTTTACAATGAATTTCTCCATTCCAAAAACAAAGACACTATCTTGTCTTATGATTCGGTTGTTGCGTGAAGAAGGTTCCCAAATACAGAATCTGGTATCAACATCTGAACAGATATTCGTTTCTCTATAAGTCTGCGCCAACAAACTTTCTACAGGTTGTGACTCGTCTTTTATATAGGATAAGCAGTCATTTACAATTATATCATGCATCACGTCATAACAATAGACAAATCCATCAGCATCTGTATCAGCATTGCATGCAAACCATAAAGCTGTAAGGACATTCTTGCTAAAATCAACTAAACAAGTTGCACCGCCATTATGCTGTATATCTGCTAAGATGTCAAGATCACTCATTTCCTCTTGATATTTATCAGGAAAATGTCTTTTTGCTGTCTTTATCATGTCGCGCAGGATGTTGACATAATTTGCTCTTATATAAGGCTTTGTCTCTGGTTTGTTATTATCGTAACTATCCAATCGGACAGACAAACCAGAACGTATAGTATCATTTTCTACTTGCTTATTTTCTGGAAAATTTATTCCTGTTTTTGATTGGTAAGGATAGAATTTACTAATACCCCTAAAAATGAATTGAGGGTATTTGTAATATTTCAACTGTTTGGATGTCACAGTTTTTACTTCATGCAAGAAACTGATAACGTACTCAACTCCTTTAAGTAAATTCTCATGATTCATGATGAATTTACCTTTGTCTTTCATTTTTTCCATAATAGTTTAATCTTAAGTTTTTTTAATAGCGACTAAGCCTCCCAACCGAAAAGTAGCTCATAATAAAATGGGAGCCGTTCGCCGTATATCTATTATTTTTTGTTCTTCATTCTCCAGAAAAAGTGCCAAACTCTGAATATCGGTTCACTCAAAGCCTCGGCAGGATAATATCTCAGAAGACGAGCGTCACGATATAGGCGAAGGAGGTTATGCCCCATAACGTGATGTTTGTCATAATGTCCGAAGTTTCCACCATTCAAGATGTCATCAAGAAGCATTTGCCCTCTCTTTGCATCCATAGGTGCAATCATCTTATCTTTTGGCATTCCCATGACCTTATGTAACACATACATCATTGCCCCTGCAAATTTCCACAATCCAAGACACTTTAACTCACGTTCTAAGGCTATAGAATTCTTCACTCTTCGTTCTTCACTCTTCACTAAGACAAAGTAATAGTCCACTACATGTCTCAATCCTACACCCTCATAGAAATAATGATGATAGAGGTGATAAAGCTGATACACGATATTGAAGGAATATGTTGGGACTGCTACAAGACCTGCATCATTAGGCAATGCCACCATGTTGTTACATTGCTCATCAACATTCTGTTTCAACCAGTTTTGCAATCTCCGATTATACACGAAGTTAGCCATAAAGCCAGGAGTAGAATGTAGCTCCACGGTAATGCCGTTGACAGTAAGACCTATATGATTGAAACTCTCATCATCTACATCTCCATTGGCATTTTCTGTAATCGAGTGAGCAAGAGAACGAATCTCATCACGCCCAGCATTCACCCATACATCCACATCACCAGGTATTCTTATCAACGGATTAGGATACATCACCGCATTGCCTTGCCCCTTCAAAATACAACAGCTATATCCAGAATCTTTCACCTTATTATATATAGCTACCGTAGCCTCGTTCAGAACATTGTTGCGTTGCATGATTTTCTGGTTTATGCCAAACCAACGCATCAGCAATTCCAAATTCGGTGCAGCATCCTTAAGTAGTTTCTGGATGCCATCGAAGACTACTCCGACAAGCGTTTGCTTCTTGGCAAACTCATAAAACGCCGCCCAGTCAAGGTCTTTTAGAGCAGAATCATCAAGAAACTCCTTGCCTTCGTAAATGCCCAAGGAAAATTGAATAAAGCGGAAGTAAATATCAGTCACGCAATCTTTCAAGTCAACATTCAACAATTAACATTCAACATTTCTCTTTCAACATATTCCAAAGGAACAGCGCATTGCCAATAATATATCGTCTCCACATACGCTTCGGTTCTTTCAGCAAACGATACAGCCATTCCAATCCATGACGCTGCCACCACATAGGAGCACGTTCCACCGTACCAGCGAAGAAATCAAACACAGCACCGATAGTTCCAACATGACAGTGAATATCCAACTCTTCCCAATGCGAATAAGTCCACTTCTCCTGCTTCGGTGCCGTCATGCCAATCCATAGCAAGTCAGGATTAGCCGCATTGATGGCATCAATGATAGCCTTATTATCCTCATCCGAGAACTCAGGCTTATAAGGAGGCGAGTAGGTCAGCACCTTCAGATGAGGATAAACCTCAGCCGCCCGCTTCACAATTAGGTCAAGAACTCTTTGCGAGCTACCCATAAACATTACCGTCTTTTTCTGTGTTGAATGTTGAGTGTTAAGTGTTGAATTATTTTCCTCCAACTCAACATTTAACAGTTCGCATTTAACACTTGCTCTTTCGAGCTTATCCATTTCGAAAGAGAATAAATCCCATCCTGCAATACGTTCCTTCGGTTGGCTCTTTGCCTTAATCCATTGGCAAGCCTTCACGATGCTCACTCCGTCAGGAATAAGAGCGTTGCCATTCATTAACGCCTCAGCAAACAGTTTGTCCTTACGAGCCGTATTATAAGAATGGGCATTGATTGTATTGATGAGCAATTTGCCCTGTGGCAGCGAGGCGAGTTCCGCCTTGCTGCCAAGTATATTTAAATCTTTAAGTCTAAACATCTTGTTATTTTCTAAGGATTTTCTCATACCATTCCACCATGGTCTTAGCTTTCTCCGCCCAAGACAATTCCTGTTGTCTCTGCCTGCAATTCTCCGACATTTGTTTTAGCAAATCCCGATTCCGTTCCAAGTTTTTCAATACCTTGGCAAAATCATGCACGGATTGCATCGGTTTGGATAGAGGAATCTTTCTGCCTACCTTGTCATCAATGACAGCAGCCATACCACAAGCATCAAAGCAGACGACAGGCAAGCGATTACTAATGGCTTCCAATACAACAGTGGAAGTATCTTCACTGACACTGGTAAAGAAGAACAACTGTGATTTTCGCATAGCTTCCAACACGACATCATTAGATTGATTGCCATGCCATACTACCATATCCTCAATACCTAATTCAGATGCAAGGTACTTGGCATGATGCACTTGTTCATCAGAGCCACTTCCATAAACATCAAATATCACATGAGGGTTGGCAACGGTGGCAATAGTCCACAATGCCAAAGGCAATTGCTTGCGGAAATCAAATTTACCTACCCACATCACATGAAGATATTCCTCCTCGAATCTTTCCGTAGGAATATCTTCCGACAAGAAACAACCTGTCTCAGGGATAATCACAGACTCTAAACCTTTATATCTCTTGATTGCCCGATAAGAATCAGGAATGGAACTTATCAAAAGTTTAGCTGTTTTGAACGCTTCATTCACACGTTTGTCATGTTTCAGTTGCCAAACATTCAGAAAGTTTTTCAAACGATTGAACAATTTCATCTTCAATCCTGCACCCTCCAAATAAGCCATAGGGAATTGCTTCAAGCCACCAATTGGCCCCCAAACAAACGGTGCTCCATTCTCCTTAGACAACTTCCACAAATACCCTGGCTCACGGAAACCAATCATATTAAGTTGATGCAGCACATCAATCTTCTCCTCCTTACAGATATCCTTAGCGAAGAGATACGTTTTCCACTGCCAGTCCCGATAATACTTATAGAAACGCCAGTCCCCCTGGTTCCAGCACATCTTCCGAATCTCCTCCGATACCGGATTATAATAGAAGTGCATGTTCTTCCCCTGTTCCAAGGTAGGCACCACCTCCTCTATTTTATCCCGAAACTCCCCTTCGGTAATAATATATAGTTCGCAGAACTTAGCAAGATTGCTCACCCAATTCCACGCCATACCCGGCTCACTCCCCATACCAGGAGAGCAAGCGTATGCATTAATTAATACCTTCATATATCAGATTTTTCATTAAACCTCCAACGCAAACTTATCTTTCGATAGCAGCGAAAGAAAAGCAGCGGTCATTACCTTGAGCAGGTAAGCAGCTATACAAATGACAGCAAACACAATAATGATGTTCAAAGGGAACACACTATTCAATTTGTTAGTGATAAGCATAAATTGCACGATATAAATTTCCAGCGTAAGCCCAGCAACCAGAGAGATTCCTTTACCGAAGAACCTCTTGCCGAAACACCAGTCAGTCCATTTATACGATGCCACTTTATACCCATAATACACAAAGCCGTGCAGAGGCACAAGCGCCAGCACCTGCACATCATACATCCATCCCGTTTTGTTCTTTCCGATAGCCAATATCAGGAAATACAAGACAAACGAAAGCGCCATACCACATACATCCTTCACCCAATGATCAGTTCTTATTCTGTCACGATAAACATAGACCATAGCTCCCATCATCATAATACTGAAATGGCATACGAAATGAAAGCTCGTATGGAACGGCGAACCTTCAGCCACAGGCATCCAGAAGAAATAAGCTACAGAGCAAGCTACAGCCAGACCGAAGAGAGACAACATGTATTTATTGCCCCCGAATCGGCATTTAGCAGGCAACACCTTTATCAGCAGATAGAACAAAGCATAGTACACCACAATCGTTTGCAGGAACCAATAATCACTCCCCAATATCAGTTTATCGAATGTCAGCGGAGCATCCCATATCAGGTTGGCAGCCATCACCCAGATAAACACCGCAGGCCACAACCTCCTGATTTTCCCTTTAAACCAATCGATAAAGCTCAGCTCCTTATGCTTTCCAAATCCCATCATCAGCAGATAGCCCGCCACAAAGAAGAACAGCGCATTACCCTGCACACCAAAAGTAGCAAAGGTTGTGTTCACACCCTCATACAGCGGTTGGAAATGAGAATTGGTGATGAAGATAGCAGCCATGCACTTCATCATATCCAATGAATACAAACGTTCCTTAGTCATAATATCACATATTGTCAGCCAACATTCTTTCGTGCTCCTTTATCTCCTCTTCAGTAAATCTCATTTTGAGCAGTTTGGCAGGAATACCACCGATGATACTGTATGGAGGAAAGGATTTCGTGACCACAGCACCGGCAGCCACAACCGAACCATGACCGATAGTCACACCTTTGAGGATGGTCACATTCGCACCACACCACACACCATCCTCGATGACGACAGGTAGGTCATATACATTCACCCCATCCACGAACTTATCTTCCACCGTAACATCAGCTATGTATTTGCCAATCATATCTATACGGTGGTCGCCAGTGATAATCGTAGGATTAGGGCCAAACAATACCTTCTTGCCAATCGTGCAAAGAGCATCCGTACAATAAATCGTACTGCCTTTGGGGATAGACGTGCCATCACCCACCGACAAGTTCCACAATCCCTTGATGTCGGAGGACATCGGACGCAAATACACATCCTTCCCGCAATGCTTCATGCAGCGCTTCCATATAGGCACCCACATTTTGTCCCACAGATACGAAGGCACAAGACTTATCTTTTGTAATATTTGAAAAATATTCATGATTTCTAAAAGTCAATTTTAATCATTTAAAATCTCCTCATACAACTTCTCAATACTCTCATTTACCATAACAGGAGCAAACACCTTTTCTCCAAAGCTCTTGGAATATACAGCCATATCCCTGCGAAGATCAGGAGATTCCATCAATCTGCGAAGCTGCATAGTAAGAGCATCAGCATTATCAAATGGGAAAGTCAGGCAATTTCGTCCTTCCTCTATCACGTCGGGCAGACCGCCAACAGGAGTAGTAACCACTGCTACGCCTCTTGCCCAGGCCTCCAGCACGACCATCGGGAATCCCTCGTGGTGCGAGCACATGCAATAGATGCTCGCCCTGTTCCAAACGTCCTCCTTCTGCTTGCCAGTTATATAACCAGTAAACGTGACACTATCATCCAACACCATATCATGAGCCATAGCCTGAAAGCGCTCCACTTCACCATTACCCATAATGGTAAGATGCCAGTCTGGGAAATCCGCTTTCAGATTCTTCCATGCCTTCAGGAGCAAATCGGGATGCTTGTTGTCATTCAAGAAGGCTGCCATAATGATACTCTTCTCCTTGATAGAATAATCCACGGCTGGAGTCGGAGCACAAGCATTGTATATCACGGCAGTCTTTGCTTTCACTGTAGGAAACCATTCTGCAAAACACTTTTGCCACTTCTTCGCCAACAGCACCACACAATCAGCCCGGTTCAAACACCATATAAACAACCGATTATTCGTATGATCCTCCAACTGATTACCCATGTGGATATGCATGACAATCTTCTTTCTGCCAAGTAATGCCAACAGGAGCACAGGCATCTGAATAATCAGGCAAATCTTATCAGGCACGGTATGGAAATGCACAATATCATACTGCCATATCGTAAACAGGGCCTTGAAGTAAGCCTTCAATGCATACCAAAGCTTCACGCCATAGCTGCGCTGTATCTGTGTGCCGAGCCATCCGCAATGGTGTTTTTTCCAAAACGGCATCGTCTTCATCAGCCTTATCACGCTTGCCACTCCTCCGCCACTCTGTTCGGCGGAGCCGACCATTAATACTTTAGACATAAATTTAAACTTAAATAAGCAGTTTAAAATCTGAAAAATACTTTTGAAAATTTAGGCGTAAATTTCTTAACTCCCAAAATAATTGTAAAATCTATCAGGATAATAGAAAACAATGACAGATAAAATATACCCATGTTACATCCGTAGTATTGCATACACTTGCTTATCATATAAACAAGGATAAAGTGAGACAAATAGATACCATAAGACATTTTGGAAATTTCAACTATCAACATATTTTCCTTAAAAGAATTACATAAATGGCGGATGATATAGAATAAACTCATAGATACAAGAGCAATCATAGGATTATCATACCATAAAAAGTAGTTTACTCTCGTAAGAGAAAGGAATAAGATATGCCCCCCCACAACAACCAAGATAAAGGAAATTGCAAAAATCGTTTTAGACAATTTGATTCGACTCAGCTGATGTCCTATAGCCATATAAATCAAATAACAAAAATAGGAACGATTAGAATGAGTTGGGCATATATCCCCTTTCAAAATCAGCCATCCATTATAAATAAAGGTAAAGGCAGCTATAACTATTAACAAAGAAATATAAATAGAAATTTGCCTGCTTCTTAAACGGTTCAAGAAAGGAATCAACAAATAATAGATTACTATTAACCTGACATACCATAGATGAACTTCTGGCTTATGAGCAAAAGCCATACAAAACAGCATTTCTTTGAATGAAAAAGGGCGAATCGTTACTAAGCAATATATAGCAATCCAAATCTCTGCAGTTATAAATAGAGGTAATAGTCCTCTCTTGTAAAAAGCAAATATATCAGATTTTGATTTAAAATCTTTACCTAATAACAAGGAGCCACTTACTAACATAAATAATGGCACACCCAATGTTGCGATAATTCTATTAATAGTCAGAAAGTCATTCGATAAGATACTGTTTACTTGAATACCCTGTTCAACTATCCAAACGACATGCGCTAAGATGACAAATAATATAGCAATAAACTTGACTATATCAATCCAAAAGATTCTTGCTTTCATTTTTCATTCGATTTAATAGCTGTTTTCTTCTCTTCATCTGTTCCATAGCATTCCTATTAGCATTCAGACACAATGCTATCAGCATACAATATCCCATACCTTTACCTGAAAGCCAAGATGAATCAGCAGTCTGCTCAATAGCAAGACAACAGAAGGTGATCATAGCTACACGATAATAACGCATATCTGCAATAATATCAAAAGCAGCCAAACGGCGTTTCCAGAACCAGCAAAAGAAAAATACACCTACAATACCAAACTGTGCTAAAGTTGGATAATAAGCATCACAGATAAAACCACCACCTTCATCCAATCCCCAGATACCATTTAAATTATACTTATAATAAAGAGGTGAATAATACTTCCATGCTCCATTACATGCAAAGCTGCCCATACCAGATCCAAATGGCAAATAATCCCCAAGAATCCTCAACGATGTTTTATAAGTCATAGGACGAGCTAATTCGTCGTTGCTTAATCCAGAAACATAATAAGCATCAAATCTTGTCCACGTTACCATTAAAATAATAGTTATCACCAAAGCAACATATATCATAGTTTTTGGTGATTTAAAATTCAAACGCTGTTTAACATAAAACACAAAAGCTATAAAGCAAACCACCTCACCTATGAATTTAAACTTAGGTGCCAACATACCAGTTAAAACCAACAAAAGAGCGATATTCCTGTTTCGCTTTGTTTCTTTAGTAAAAAGATACCACGACATACCTGTACATATAGCAAGTTGTCCGAGAACTGGAAATTCGGCTTCTACCTGAGTATTTAAGGTCTGCGGATGATAAACAATCCACGAGAATAAGGTTATGATCATTGTACCCAACATCCATTTCTTTTGCTTCTTGGTAAAACGAGGATTTAAAATCCAAGTACAATAAATAATAGTATATGGACGAATTTCTTGCATTAAATCAAGCCAAACTCCTCCAGCTACGTTTGTACCAAAAAGAAGAGAATAAACGGTATAGAAGGCTATCAGTCCGATACAAACCATAAACTCTTTCCATGGTCGCCTATTGATACTACGATTATTACTATACATCCATAATGTGTATATCAGCAATAAAACAGTCATTGCCTCATCTACGCTGGAGAAACCTGGAAGATCGTTGTATGCAATACAAGTAGGAAAATAAACAATCCAATAAAGTGTGAAAAAACGCGCAATACCTTTCATCGTTATTTATTTTTAAGTTTAGCTTTCATTGCAAACAAGGAAAGCAATATTTTTTCTGGAATCAATCGCTTGACTAATTCTTTCATCGAAAACTTCTTATCCACCCACGTTCCTGCATAATGATGGATCGTTCGAGTATTCTTCTCCACATGAATGCGACCAATTGTCACATTGATAGGACAGAAATATTCTGAAGGATATATAAAACAGCCAGCAACTTCCTGGATTCCGACCAAATCCTTCAAACCATTTTCACGGAGCACCTGCGTTGCAATATGCACCACGGTTATTTGGTTTTTCATTACTGCCTCATGCACAAAATGCTTACCCTCATAAAAATCAAGCATCTTTTTGATAATGCCGAGGCCTGGGGCCACCCCCATGCCGAGGCCTGGGTTGATGCTCGCTTCGCTCGCATCTGCCTTCAACTGAGGTTTGGGGTCAGTTTCAAATCCCATAAAGTTTCCCCTTTCTATAATATCATCTATCGGGCGAATCACCTCGACATCTGTGTCAAAGTAGATTCCTCCATACTTATATAGTATCCAGAAACGAGCATAGTCACTTACAAAGGCATATTTTTTTGCTTTATATGCCTCAGCTGTATAAGGAATGATATTTACATCGAAATTATCCTCATTCCATTCCTTAATCTCATAATCAGGCAAATACTTCTTCCACGAAGCAATGCACTTCTGCGCCAGTTCGGGTAACGGATTACGTCCAAACCAGCAGTAATGTATTATCTTTGGTATCATGTAATTTATGTTCTTTTATATTTGATAACATTCCGACAGTATCCCTACCAACCATTTCATCCTTACATTCCAAGAACCAAGGCGTTGGGCTGTCTCAAAGTTCTTATCTACCAAGCCTTGATAATCCTCAATATGTTCCAATACATCACGAATTAAGTCTTCTGCAGAAATATCATCTCTTAGTTCAATAACAGGATTATACCCGATAAAGTCGATGAGTTCCTGCGGCGCATGCCCCACCATCACCATCCGTGAGAACATACACTCCCAATAGCGTTGCGTCAGCGTCTCGATGTCGCCCGCAATCTCCGGCTGCGTCATACTACGTGGCAAGGCGATTGTTACCTTTGCGTCGCCCATCGCCTCATAAAGCTGTTCGTTAGTGTAGATGAACTTGCCGTTCTGCTTGGTGCAGACGTGCTGCAGCGGTGATCCATTAATCTTTACACCAGCTAACTTTCCCGAACTGACAACCTTATCGTTCGACCGTCCGAACTCCAGCAAGTCGACCGTTCGATCCTTCAAGAGCTTGCCCTGCTGATAAACCGACTCGTCTACAGCCTCCGCACACCAGATTACATCTATTTTCTGCCATCCATTATGCTTGCCCGAGAACCGCTCCTGCATTTTCTCAGCAGTCTGACGCGAAGAAAAGATGGCAGTCCTCACCCCGTGTTTTCTCAGCCATTGACAAGTCTTCTCGAAGTAGCGAGGCCAGCAGTCCCAGAACATCGGTACAACTTCGTACCTAGCATAGTCGGGGAACGAATCGAACGAAAGCGACACCGGCTCAACGAACCTCAGTCGCGCCTCTTTTCTGTTTTTCAATATCGTAGGCAGTTCCCAGCGGAAGACGGTACCATGCAGGAATCGTGGCGGATAACAGCTCTTCGCCACCCCGCCGCCATTATGCCGCCACGCCTCGTAAGGAGCAACTTTGAAGTTAAGAAATCCAGGGTGATAGTAAGGTGTAACCGCCTTCAATAATTTCTTAAAAAGAATATTCTGTTCCATTTAATTAGTTGCCTGGTTCTTGAATCTGAGAATACGACACGATAATCGGATTTTCATAAGAAACCTTGATTGAAAAAAATGTGTTTGTCCCCTCATTCAAGCGACTATGGTTTATGACTATGAGTTTCTTTTGCCTATTGAACATTCTAAAATGAGTATGCCTAAAAACCTCAGTATGAAAATCAACCAACAGATTCTCCAAGTCTTCATCAGAGAACTTATCCAATACAGGAATCATTGGCTCGTAATTTCTTCCAGCGAGACGAGGTGCTTTCTTTAATGAAAATTCATAGTTCTTTTTATCAGAAGTAACTTTTATGGACACAGCATATCTTTTGGCAAACTTTTTCTCAAACTCCACAGACTCTTCATCATAAGCATTTTGTCTAAATAGAGAACAAATATTCTTTTTCCAAAAGATTAGCTCATCGCTCAATAGGTTTGCTTGCTGTTGTGTCAGACATTGCTTATATTTCTTGAATTCAAACAAGTCGAGAAGCGGAAGATGCTTCAATATATTATAGCGAAAGACAGGCATCTGCATTTTTTGCCCACGCTTGGTCAAACAATTATATCTTATCAATATCAATTCTTCATCAGTTAATTGACTCCTCACAATTTTTAGGTATATCACTTTGCTGCTATCTTCTAAATATGGCGTATCAAGCAAAACTAACAGCTGATAAAATAGGCGCATGTGTGCATTTATCAATGTCCGATGTTTTATCATAAATCCGTTGAACTTACTGGAAGCAGCCTGGACTCTTTTGGTGTAGCCATCAGAATTTTCAAAGGTAGTACTTGCTATATAAGATGCAACTTTTTGATTCAATACTTTCCTTCCACATTGCTTATCTTCGTTTTGATAGCCATTCAAACTATCTTCATAAAGTGACAATAGAGTGTTGAAATGTGTGTCAAACTGACTTAAACGTTCCCAATACAGATGTTGCTCATCTTGCTTTTTTAGTAACTCATTCTGCTGTATTATCTTTTTATTTGTTTCATGCGTTTCGACATTTGCAAGACGTTGCTCTTTAAAGGCATAATACAAGAAAATAAAACTTGTCAGTGTTATAATAGAACCTATTACCCCGCCAAAGAAATCTCCAAACTGCCCAAAACGCTCAGCATCTAAGTTCCATTCATCTTTCCAGATGAATTTGGGATAATTCCAGCAATAAGCAATACATAACACTATTAAAATAACGGCAAATATGGCAACACATATCCATGCTTGTTTTTTAAAGTCATGGTCAAGTTTCTCTTCTTCTGTTTTTACCTTGTCTTCTATTTCTGTGAGATTCGCCATTTCCTTTTCTTTTCTATATTATTGTTTCCATCCGATGTCAGAACGGTAATAAACACAGGATAGTCTTTTCCCTTTGACAAAGCGTTTTGCCAATGAACAGCCTCTAAATTATCTAACAGAAATCTACCACCATTTTCTAATGGAGTCATAGCTTCTATTGTCCACCCATACTTTGATTGACAATTATAACTATCCCTTCTAATCCATGCGCCAGCAAAGTCTTTTCTCCAAATAGATGGGTCGTACCCCTTTACTTCATTGGCATGTTCCCATACACGAAGAACAACTAAAAACGATTCAGTATGCATTAACTTATATAGGCTTATATTATGAATTTTGTTCTTACTCAATTTATGGTACACCCCATTGTATGGACACTTTTGTGAGTGCTTATATATTGAGGCTTTTTATTTCTAAATCAAGTACATACATGTTGCATATTTCAAATATGGTTAATTAACAACTATATCAGTTTTTCCTCCAGCATAGCAAAAATTCTATTCATCTTGTTATCTACTCCCTTTCCCATATAATCAGAGGCATTCCAGCAATGAAGCCAACAATCATCCATCAAAGAGTAGCCATTACGGAAAATATCATCATCTGAATCATCAAGGAAGCAATGGACATCCTTGACAAGATGGAACTTGCTCCAATCCATTCCTTTAAAGAAATGGTAGTAATTACAAGCCCCTGTATCACCATGAAGATGAAGAGAAGGACGAAAATCGACTCCATGCTTCAAGATAACATCCATTTTCATCGCCCACAAACCTGGCCAAATATAAAAGCCATGCTTTGCTCCATAAAAGAACTGGGAGTCAAATTGCTTCGATATGTCAAAGTCATCTATCAAGAATATATCATGATCCAAAAGCATGAAATACTTGGCACCGCCATTCTTGATATACTTATTGAAAAGGTAATTACAAGCAATACCATGCGAATAGCTGCCATAGCCCTTGGGCAAAAACTCTTGCTTAGGCAACTTGACATAACCTACAGAATGTTTCTTGCAAATAGCAAGTATCTCAGCCGAACGTTCTTCATTTGTAGAATTATCAAATACCGTATATCTGAATGGATACTTGAAGAACTTTCTCAAAGTTCGTATTTGATATTCTACCACTTCTGAATTATTAAAAGATACTACTGCTAATTCACAGAAGTCACCAACATGCCCCCCCAGAATAGGAGGTTCAAACTCTAACAAAGGCTTTCTTTTGTTATACACAAAACAAGTGTAAAAGCCTAATCTCGTCCAAACACACTCAACGTTCAGACGCATAACCATCCTTTTAATTAAACTCATATTTTTAAATTGTTTTTATTACCTTACAAGGATTTCCTGCTGCCACACAATCAGCAGGAATGCTCTTTGTAACAACACTTCCAGCACCGATGATGCTTCTTGCGCCGATCGTGACACCTTTAAGGATGATGCTGTGAGCACCTACCCAAACATCATCCTCTATTACAATCGGAGTAGATTTCGTTCCATCATTGGATGTACGACGAGCCAAATAGTCTAAAGGATGAGCATCCGTATCAGTAATCAGCACACATGCTCCAACCTTTACATTGTCACCAATGGTGACACTATCATGAACCCACATGCGAGTACTGCTCATACCGACATTGTTTCCTATCTTTAGCGATGCTCCATTTTCCAAATAGATAGCACCTTGAAGATTGCTTGATATTGGGTTGACGGCATCACCAGAAGAGAAATAGAAATTGTCACCTATACCAATAATATTGTTTCCACTTGTCACCAAGTTCAGTTTCCCCGGTATTTGTACATTTCTACCCAAAACTGCACCTTTCCTCTTCAAAAGCGCACGATTCAACATGGGATAGAACCGCATACGGACCAACGCTGGAATATTCAAGAGTTTTCCTAAAATAGCAATCATGATATTACTTCTTTACTTGTTTATAGACTTCCAACAATTCTTCCACGATTTGTCTCTTGTCATGACGATTCAAGGCAATTCCCCTTGCTTTTATGCCTATAGCCATATTTTCCTCCTTATTGTCTATCAATCGCTTGATGTAATAAGCTGCCATATACGGGTCTGTCACAGGATACAAAAAGCCTGTCTTACCATGCTCAACCATCGAATCTGTACCACCGACTCTACTTGCCACTACAGGGACACCTACCATCTGAGCCTCACCCACAGAATTAGGACTGTTCTCTATATATGAGGAATGGAAGTACATCGTGCTACTCAACAAGGCATCGCGTAACGTTTCTGCAGAAGCGACACCACATAGATTGATGTTTAAATCTTGATGTCTCAAACCTATATGTTTTTCCATAAACTCAGGATCAATGTTGCCATAGACATTCCATTGGAAATCCAAATGCAACTCGTTTTTCAAAATGTAAGCCACCTTCAAGATAACATCATATCCCTTATAGGTAGGGAAAGAAATGGTTGTAGTAATCGTTGGAACATTCGGGAATTGCCTTTCCCTTGCCTCATAAAAGACATCACGCAAGATTTCCCCACCATAATAGTATTTCGCTTTTGGATTAAGAACCGCCATGGCTTGCCTATCCCAATCAGTTCTTCCGATGACATTGAAAACTGTATTCAAAATCGCTTTTTCACGATAAACACTGCGTTTCCAGTAAGCCAAGTATTGAAGATGATGGAACTTACCTTTCAATCCCTTACCACTCATGATATATTCTCTACGAGAAAATCCTGGAGGAAGGAGTATATATATATAGAGAGAGAGAAGACCTTGGATGTGAAGCACCATTGGGATGTTGCCAGCCACTCTTGCAGCAAGACCATGATACAACTCCGAGCCGAAGATATGTATCACATCAGGCTTGAAATCCTCAATCACTTCCTTGAACTTATGCTCGTAATAAGGCCATAACACCTCATCCCTTGCTGCATCGTTGAGTTTGAACAAATCAAGAATTTTGTCTTTCTTTGACTTCGTGTGATGTGGGATAGGATAATAAACCACCCCATCTTGTTCCACCTTTGCAGGTTCTCCGTTTCGACAAAAGGCAATGCCCAGTTTGATGTCATCGCGCTTTGCCAACTCATTTTGCATGGATGAAATCCATCCACCACCATTATAGCCGCCACCACAAGAATGAGGCGACTGATAGTTTCCTGCTGTAGCAGTAATCCATAATAATCTCATTTTACAAACTCCTCCTTTTATCTATAATCTACACCCAACAATCTTCGTACAAAAGATTTTAAGCGTTGAAATAAAACTTTAACTGTAATTTTTCTGCCCTTTCCGTAAAATCGTGAGAAGGCTTGATACATCAACTGATTTTCCATAACAGGAATATCAGAAAGCAATATAGGCACTTGACTTAATTTCATATTGCTGTAAGTGGAACTTATGCCACTATGTGTTCCTGTTCCATCCATACCTGATTGAATCGCCATCGTTTGATTTGGAAACAGATGCAGCTTGTTTGCCAGAAAGCATGAAGCATAAAACCGTACTGCCCATGAGTCGTTTAGCTTCACATTGTCACAATACAAAATGCCATAAAATGGACCAGTTCCTCCTATATTAAACTCATTTGTCTTCCAGCGGATCCTCTTCAACAATTCCCTGGAGTCTGGATTGAACAACTGCCAAGCACGTTTCCACGTCGCCCATCCCCAACAGGCAAAATACCGCAAGAAGAATGTCCCAGAAGTTTGTATGCCTGTTGGATTCAAAAAGGCACTTATGGAAGCAACTCTGTCATCATCCTTATACTTCTCCAAAGCATCATTCATGTATTTCAAAAAATAAGGAGACACAATCAAATCATCCTCCACGACTATCACTCTACCATATTTGTCCGTCAACTCTGTGATGCCCGCTATCAAACTCTTGGACAGCCCCCAATTGCTTTCACGTTCCACAATGGTCACAGATTTAAAGCCTGTTATGGTATGGATGTACTCTCGATTTTGCTTTACGCCCTCTATTTTCGTCTCATTCTTGGGACCATCCGAAAATACAAACAAATCGCTTTGAGAAGCCTCTGCATTTCTTAACAAGGACTCTACTGCAGACTGTGTATGGTCAGCACGATTGTATGTAAAAAGGGCTATTGGTGCAAATTTCATAAACTGTGATTATATAAGGACATTAGACAATATATTATCCGCAAACATGCTGTTAAAGAATACGTAATCACTTTGCATGATTTTGTATTCATATTTCTTACACAGTTGCTGTATAAAATCCATTGGTGGTGTAAAACCCTTCTTCGTTCCATATAAAATATGATCTGGCACAAGCCCATGCAATATATTTTTAAAAAATTGCTTTGGCTTTCCTTTTTTATATTTCATTTCTATAGGAAGAGAGCTGACAAACTCCACAAGTTTATAATCCACTAAAGGAGAACGTACTTCCATAGAATTTCCCATTCCCAGTCTATCAGCAAGATAAAGACATTGAGTGGTCATAAACCTCGAAAATTGCATGTCATAAACAGTGTTTATATCAGACTCATAAGGATAGTCAAAATTGACATGAAAATCCCTAAGCCTATACATTTCTCCATTAATATCTATTGTTGCCGTATCTGCGAAGCTATTATATGAAGGTAAAGTCCAATCCACTGGCCACCTGTCATCAAGCCTCATTCTTCTATGTGGATCAACGAGACGCAAATTCTTCACAAAGCATTTCAACCATTCTGTTCTACTATGTGTACAAACTAGTTTACGTCTTATCTCCAATGCCTCGCCACATCTATTATGAGGAGGATAACCATAGAACAATTCATCACCACCCAATCCTCCAAGGAGAACGGTAAAGCCCAGTTCTTTAGCTTTTTTATACAAAGCCCATTGGGCGATGGAAGCAATATCTGCAACAGGTTCATCCAAATATGAGTTATACTCATGGTAAATGTCTTGAAATGTACTTGCATCCAATTCTACTTCATGAAAAAACAACCCTTTTTCTTTTGCAAACTCCCTTGCTATATTACGTTCGTCACAGCAATAGTCTCCCTTGTACCCTGCACATATACAATGTATTTCCTTTCCTGTTTCTTTTGCAAAATGAGCAATAGCGCTGCTATCGATTCCCCCACTAAGTAATACTGCCACTGGCACATCACTTTGAAGACAATTAGCCACAGACTCACGAATAATACGCAATGTCTCGTTTTCGGCCTCCTCTAGTGTTCCTTGGAATTTAGGCAAATTATATCGATGCCAATAAGTATGAGTTTCTATTCCACAACTATCCACTACGGCATACTCGCCAGGTTGAAGTCGATTAACTTGTTCAATATATGTATGTTTCAACTCTAGTGGATAACCAAACCTTATACTTTCTGCCAACAACTTGACATCTACCTGTGGCTTGTCTATATATTGTTTCACGATGGCTTTCAATTCGGTTGAAAACACAAATCCACATGGTATCTGCGAATAATAAAGCGTTTTTTCACCAATTCTGTCTCTTGCACAAAAAAGAAGATTTCGATTTCCATCATATAGGCAAAAAGCAAACATTCCTCTTAGATAACTCAAACATTCCGTCCCATACTCCTCATATAAATGGACTATGACCTCGCAATCACTTCGAGTTTTAAAAATATGACCTTTCAATTGAAGTTGTGCAACCAACTGTTTATAATTGTAAATTTCTCCATTACAAACCAAGACAATTTTTTGATCCTCGTTAAAGATGGGCTGATGCCCATTATCCAAGCCTATGATACTTAATCGAGTATGGGAAAGCCCGCATGTAGCATTATTCCATACACCAGAGTCATCAGGCCCTCGATAGCTCATTTCCTTATTCATTTGGGCAAGACGTTCACGGTCTGTTTCCTTAATGCCATCAAACTTAAATAAAGCACTTATTCCACACATGTTACTATAATTTACATACTATTTAATTAATCAAACAATCTATACATCCTCATCAAAAGATGAAGAGTCTTATTTTTAACAAAGGTTTTGTTTACCTTAAGATAAATCTTAAAGAGGAAGTTCTCTATCACATTATTCACAGCATATAATGAGTACAAGATTTCTTCTTTTTCTCTCTCAGACTTGTAATAGCCATTGTTATTAGCAGTCAAGAAATTATTCAAGACAAATATCTTTTGAGCACCCCTCTGAAAAGGATCCAAGTTCAAACAAAAGTCAGTGATTAATGTCTTGTACGCAAAAGCTTCTTTTTCAATGTTTATATTTCCTGTTATGGATGAGGGATTATATCTATGGAAATAGGTTCTTTCTTTACAAAAACACATTGTTCTCGTAACTTTTGCTAAGAAAAAAGTCCAATAGTTATCCTCATGGATAATTCCCTTCTTAAAAAATAATTTATGCTCCAATAAAAACTTCCTGTTAACCAAGCGACTTTGGGCAGGAACAATATCGCCTTTATAGTCAAGTAAAAAATGCTTAATTGCCTTTCTATCAGTAATTAATTCTTGATGGAAATACGAGCTGGTGGTTTGTAACTCTTTTTCAGATTCATAAAATGAACCTTGCACTAAATCCACATCCCCATATCTCTTAATAAAGCTCCACATCAATTCCATAGTATGGGGAACAATGGTATCGTCACTATCCAAGAAATAAACATAATCTCCTTTAGATGAATTTATACCAGTATTACGAGCTTCTGACAAGCCTGCATTCTCCCGATGATGAATCAATAAGAAATGAATATTACCGCAATAGTTTTTAATAAAATCTCTTGCGATCTGTATGCTTCCATCAGTTCCGCAGTCATCAACTAAGATGCACTCAATCCCATCAGTCATGGATTGGTTGGCAACAGACAGAAGGCATTCCAACAAATAGTGCTCCACATTATAGATAGGTATAATTATACTTATTTTCATTTACATTATTGTTTCCAATTTTTCTACAAATCGATTAGAAGCATAACCATCATCAAAACTTCCATATATCTTATAAAAAGCAGATAGTCTTTGAGAGTATTCCTTCATATCGAACGAAGCTATATTTTTTTCTAATTCCTCATTATTTCTCGACAGAGAGAATGGCAGTTTACAATACATTGGTTTTAAGCCACGCATAGCTGTATATTCCGCTATATCTGACGCATACAAGAAAACTGGCTTACGTGTATTGCAGAAATCCAAAGCCACACTTGAATAATCACTAATCGCTATATCTGCTACCAATAGCAACTCGTGAATATCTGTATAGAAAGACATATTCCAAACTCTCTCATCAAAATGGTATGGTGGATGTTTAAACCACGCAAAATTTTCATGAAGGGTTACAAAAAACATCCACTTCTCCCCAGTTTTGCTTTCTAATGCCTTGATTGCAAGATTAAAATCTAAATCATATGCAGAAGTAGAATTATTATCACGGAATGTCGGAGCATAGAAAGCAATCTTCATTCCATCCGGAATGTTTAGTTTTCTGCGTATCTCTGCTTGCTTCACAGAAGAATCATGATAGTATTGGTCATTGCGAGGAAATCCGATTTCCCATATCTCTGCATTTTTAGGAACCCAAAAAGTATCTTTCAGTACTTGTGTATGATATGTACCCATTGAAACAAAAATGTCTGTCAAGGCAGAATGCCGTTTGCTGTTCTTAATCCAATTCTCTGGCAAAACCGCATCACCTTCAGCACACTTACACCCTGGTTGACCATGAGGAATGTAAATAAACACCTGCCCTTTCTTTTTCTTTACTGGATACAACGACTTAGAATTATTTATCATGACATGAGCTGTCGCCAACTCATAAACAGCTCTTATCCTATTGTATTTTACCTTGCGAATAAAGTTGGGTATCTCTATATCATAATGCTCTACCATCCACACCATATCGTATGGAAGTTTTTGACGATGTATCTCTTCCGCTATGTATTTCAGATTACAGCGATAGCCTCCACCACAACCTTGGATAAACACGATTTTGTTAGACTTGACAGGGAGATAATAAAAGCATTTTATGCAAATTTCCCTTACCTTATTATATAAAGGTTCTATCAAATACTTTAGTTTTTGAAAAATCAGCATTTTTTATCTTTTAAAACGTTTGCGATATTGTTCCAGTAAAATACTCCTCGCGAAAATATATGCCTCAGGTTTTATTGCTTCTGACAAGCCTACATAGATAACAATGCCCAAAGGAATCTGAATACACAAAGACAGAATAAGGTTGCCAATCAATAATCCTATACCATATACTACCAATGCCATAACAACAGAAAATATGAGTCCGTATTTTACATCATTCACTTGCTCTAACAAAGAATAATTCAAGTACTTTACATTAGGTCTTGTATTCATATAAAGTACATAAAAGCTATACAGAAACATGGCTGTCGAAATGCCAATTGGCCCGAAATAAATACCTCCAAACAATAAGGCTATCATTACCGGCTTTTTATAAAACTCCAACTTCAATACTTCACCAGATTTCCCAACTGCAAAAATCGACTGCAAATTCGCATTATTCAGAATAACGACTATACTTGTAAAACAAGCCAACTGCATGAAAGGTATCGCTGGATTCCACTTTGAAGAATACAATAAAGGAACTATCTTGTCTGACGTTGCAGCCAAACCAATAAATATAGGAGACAATATGTAACTACTTGTCATCATTGCTCGTCTCATACCTCGCTTTACTGCCTCCCTGTCATTTTGCAACTGAGATAACGCAGGAAATAGTACAGTATTTATTGTACCCGAAATATTAGTATTAAACATCTGGGGAAGTCCTTCGCCTCTATTGAAAAAAGCCAAGTCTGCAGTCGTGTATTTAAAACCTATCAAATAACCTTTTAGCTGGTCACACAATGTCCCAATAAAACCTGATGTCGTTTTTTTCCAAGCAAAATTAAATAAAATAAGAAATCTATCCCATGAAAATTGCAGTTTTGGATGCCATCTCACTATACAAAACATGACCATGGTATTTGTTATCGTGCTGGCAATTTGTTGAGCGACAAGAGCCCAAGGTCCAAACCCTTGGTAAGCCATCATAACTCCTATGGTAGCTGAAATTACCTGGCCTATAAGACTGGAGCAAAAGAACTTTTTAAACTTCATCTGTCTAGAAATGACTGCATTTTGTACCATCGCCAAAGCACCAATTGGCATGGTAAGAGCCAAGACACGCATCACAGGACAAATCAAGTCGTTATGATATAGACTTGCAAAATATGGCGATCCAAAATATACTACACCATAAATGACAAAACTCATTAAGAGTGAAGAGTAAAATACAGTATTATAGTCTAACTCGTCCGCATCTTTCTTTTGAATCAAGGCTGCATCCATACTTCCTGAGATAAATATACCCACAAGGATGTTAAACATACAAGCCAACGCCACCACACCATAATCTTCAGGAGCTAGTAATCGAGCTAATACTACTGTTATAACGAAACTAAACAGCTGAGAAATTATCTTCTGCAAAAATTGCCATACTAATCCTGATAATGTTTTTGATTTTATATTATTATTCATTAATTTTATTATTCCTCACAAAACAATTTTATCAAACCGAACAAACTGTAATTGATCATATCCATATAATTAGCATCTATACCTTCTGACACCAATGTCTTGCCGTCATGGTCTTCGATTTGTTTGGTTCGCTTTATCTTCATCAATATCAAATCTATATAGCTTGAAATTCTCATTAGTCTCCACGCCTCCCCATAATCATGATTTTTCTTATCCAATAACTCTAACGTTTTGCATATATAAGAATCATAAAGTTCTATAACCTTATCATTGTCCATATCGACATCATTGGCATATCCAAACTTCAGTTGGATAAGTCCCATAATGCCATAATTGACAATGCCTATAAATTCAGGAATTATGCCTTCTCCGACAAGACACTCCCCAGTTTCCTCCAAGGTTCGAATTCTATTTGCCTTGATATAAATTTGATCAGTTATGGACTTAGGACGCATTATGCGCCAAGAAGCGCCATAATCCTGAGTTTTATTCACGAACATCTCTCTACACTGAGATGTCACCTGTTGTAATTCTTCTTTGGTTGTCATTTTATTAATGTCATTTCATAAAAAATCATATGAGTCTACTCTAAAAAGTCAGAGTGGTTCTAAATTGTAAGCAATATGCCTATTACATACTTTTAAAATATATTTTGCCAACAATTCTCTCCGACCATTATACTTATCAGCATCTGTCATAAAGAGATGCAGGACAAGCATGGTAAGCCATTTCTTCCAAAGATTATAGGAAATCGTGAACAGCCTGACCCACACCGAAAGATACCATTTTTATTCTCCTAATATTTTCTCTAAATTAGTCTCTTCTAAATATATCCCTGGTATAAACCTTCTCCTTTACATCATCTAAACAGGCATCATAGCGGTTGGCGATGATGGCATGGCTCTGAGCCTTGAATGCATCCATGTCATTGACAACCTTGCTGCCAAAGAAGGTGCTGCCATCTTCCAATGTTGGCTCATAGATGATTACCTCTGCGCCCTTTGCCTTGATACGCTTCATAATACCCTGGATAGCAGACTGGCGGAAGTTATCGGAATTGGATTTCATCGTCAGGCGATAAACACCAATGGCGCATGAATTTACTTCGGCACCATACTGATTGTTCTCGGAATAGCTATACCAGCCTGCTTTCTTCAATACTGCATCTGCTATATAGTCCTTACGGGTACGGTTGCTTTCTACAATGGCTTCGATGAGATTCTCTGGAACATCGGCATAGTTTGCCAAGAGCTGCTTGGTGTCCTTGGGCAAGCAATAGCCACCATAGCCGAAGCTTGGGTTGTTGTAATGGGTGCCAATTCGTGGATCGAGTCCAACTCCATCAATGATGGCCTTGGTGTCAAGCCCTTTCACTTCTGCGTATGTATCAAGTTCATTGAAATAGCTTACTCGCAATGCCAAGTAGGTGTTGGCGAAGAGCTTTACTGCCTCGGCCTCCTTCATACCCATAAAAAGTGTATCAATGTTCTCCTTGATGGCTCCTTCCTGTAAAAGGGCTGCAAAAGTCTTGGCTGCTTCTTTCAACTTTTCCACATCGGTTACTCGCTGGATAGCCTCATTTTCCTCAGCAAACTCAAGGCGGTCGATAATCTTTGGATAACCTACGATGATACGGCTCGGGTAAAGGTTATCGTAGAGTGCCTTGCTTTCACGCAGGAACTCTGGGGAGAAAAGTAAGTTGAATTTCTTTACACCCTTCTTGGCATACTTCAGGTAAAGACTGCGTGTATAACCCACAGGGATGGTGCTCTTTATAACCATCACGGCATCTGGATTCACCTCCAACACCAAGTCTATCACTTCCTCAACATGGGTAGTATCGAAGTAGTTCTTTACTGGGTCATAGTTGGTAGGGGCAGCTATCACCACAAAGTCTGCATTCTTATAGGCAACCTTGCCATCAAGGGTAGCAGTCAAGTTCAATGGCTTCTCCGCCAAATACTTCTCTATATACTCGTCTTGGATAGGGGATATACGTTTATTCAACTTCTCCACCTTTTCAGGTATGACATCTACTGCTGTGACATGATGGTGCTGAGAAAGCAAGGTCGCTATGCTCAGGCCAACGTAGCCTGTGCCTGCTACGGCTATCTTTATATTTTTGAAATCGTTCATTGCTTTATTTAACATTAACTATGCGTGACATTTTTTAAACTGGTTTGGCAGTACTATATCCTTCTCTTTCTGCTGTTCCCATTTGACTCCACATACTTCCATTAACATTAGTAAGATAAACGCATGTTCCTACCTTTTTAAAAGCATTTATGACCGCTTTACTTACCCATGTACCATAACATTTGGATGTGCCGTATGCAATTTGGGGTCTAAAATGATTTATCATAGAACATGTGATATTTCTTTTACTTCCATGATGCGGTAGCTTTAACCAGTTTAGATTTTTCAACCGATTCCAATCATTTTTATAGGCTAAATTCTCAAAAGACTCTTCGCCTGCATCACCAGTAAATAGGTATGTCTTTCCATCGGAAGGCTTAAACAAGAAAATGACACTGCTCAAATTATGCTGACTGTCATCAGGAGTCGCTTCATCCAACGTTTTACTACTAACATTTCCTGCATCATCAATGCTTATCGTATCGTCATCGTCAGTATCATTGGCTGAAGAAGTAGTCTTGTTCGGCTTCATCGAATGACGAAAATTCAAGACTTTCTCTTCGTAATAACCTAATGAAGGACCAATAACTTCAATAATCCCATCAAAAGCGGAGTAATTTCCTTGGTCTGAAAAAATTTCTCTAACAATCATACCATTGTTGGCATTTTTACTGTTTTTTAGTCCTTCTATTGTTGTTAAAAAGTTTTTACCATTTTGTAATGTGTATACAGATCTTGCTTGTTTTTGAACAGCAGCATCACTTCTTCTGCGTTCATAGTCATTAGCCCATGAGTGAAGTCCGGAATCGTTTACCCACATTTCCTTTATGTCGACAGAACTTTGAGGGTTGTCTTTCATATTTTCAACTAACCATAACAAACCTCCATAATGATCGTCGTCACAATGAGTACATATTGCAAGATCTATGGTGTAGGTATTATATTGTTGTCGTATAAACTTGTGGACTTTTTCGCCATCTGTGTACCTTCCACCATCTACAAGAATAATGTAGGGCGTATCACTTTCATCGTAAAATCTGATAAGAAATGCATCTGCATCATCTACATCAAGCATATCTATCTCATATTTATGTGTAATCATATCTTCTCTAATATTCTGTTTAGTGTACATTCATTTCCCGTTTCTTACGCAAATAGACAGTAAGAACTTCTCTTGCATAATAATATCCTCTCTCTTTACACCTTCTCCATGACATAGATATGATAAAAATAGCCAATAGCCACATCCACCATTCCAAATAATTTTGGCTCAGCCATAAAACAGATAATATTAAAGATGTTGTGAGTAAAACTCTTGAAAAAGCATATTGCGCATTGAAATCAGGGACTCGTGTTTTGTCATCGTCATTTGAGTATGACATTGCACGTCCAAACATTTTACCTAAAGAGGCATTGTTGTCTCCTAATTCCGCTTTCAATAAATCTATGGCCTTGCAGGCTTCATAGAATTTGACTCGATTATAACCCGTATAGTTTTGTCCGTCTATTGGAGTCAATAATACATTTGAAGGCATACCTCCCATTGTCTTGTAATATATATTTTCCAAAAGAGAACTTAAGCCATTAATGAAATAGCCTATTATATAGGCAACAGCCATTAAAGGTAGCGCATCATAAGTGTATCCCAAATCAAAAACAATATTGAGTGACACTGCGACTATGACACCACTTACAATAGAACTCATTAAATCATAATATTTAAAGTTCATAAGCTTTACATTTTTGCATTAATATAAATTCCATCTGTACCCATAATTAGTTGCACAAATGGTAAATCTTCATCACTCATTTGCTCACTCATTTTGGCAAATTGCCCTTTATCTAAAGAACTTGGCGAACAACTTGCATTTGGATGAGAGTGCCATTCTCCTAAATATCTTACCTGATGATACGTCCTTTTAGAAATTTGTTCCAATACATTCAACATACCATTGCAGCCTCTTTCGAAATAATTGTAAGAACATTTACTATCTGATGGAGCATGGTGTTGATAAAAAACGTATATATTTTTTGCTTCCTTATCATAGCAGCCAAAGAGACAACCTCCAGTTTCTTTAGCCAAATCTGCTTTACGCAGTGTGCTAATTTCATCAATTAGTTGTGTGGAACAATAAACGGATACATTATCAATAATCTGTCTATCCCATGAAAGGATTTTCATGCCAATCTTAGAGATTGTGCTGTTCTCTTTATCTACTCTCCAAATACTTAACTGACAATCTGATTGTTGTGTTGTTTTTTGTATCTGTTGAGATGCGACAGATGCAAGCATTCCAATATTATCATAGTCCAAAACATTTGATTCAGATCTACAGCTGAAGTCATTTGTTCTTCTCAAATCTGCAGTGTCGAGATGGTTAGACAAAATGTCAGATGTAATCAAATTATATTGATAGCTCATCTCCAACAAATCAAGCCGCTGCTCTCCATTCACATCCTCCATCATATAAACCAAATCATTGCCTTTAGGATTAAGGAACAATGTACATTTTCTTTTACCCACATACTTGGAAGATAATGCAAGCTTTCGTTCTACACCTATTGAAGTACTGGCATCAACGACCAAATCCGTATTGCAGAATGCCATTTTTTCTTCATGAGGCTTCAGTCTCATTGCATTTTTATCAATAGAGAAAATCTTAGTACCAGAAATACCATCATAGTGGTCTTTTATACAAGAGGCTTTAGACTTCATTATGTCTCTTGGTTGTAGTATATGCCGACTGATATTATGCGAGCAATAAACATCGAAGTCAACAATACAGATGCTATCGGATATACCCTCACGCACAAAATGATCAATGATGTTAGAGCCTAAAGTGCCTGTACCAATAAAAGTAACTTGTGAGTATAATGTCGTTTTACCATTTTGCGAGGCGTTCACTTCTTTACAAGGGTTTTCCAATAGCATTTCTACCTTTATTGGCAAGGATTTTAACCATGCATTAAATGTATTCTTGTCACATGCACGTCTTCTGTAATTCTCTATATCATGAATGCTTTTCCCTAATTTTACAATGGCAAGGTCTATCCTATCTGTAGAGGCAGAAGTTAGATTCTTCCGTTGAATTGCCAGCATCAATAATAAACTTCTCTCGGATTTACCATCCGTCTTTCTTGCAAAATCGAGTATCGTTTCTATTACAGACTTGCCATCAATCGTTTCCAATACATTTAACTCACCTATATTCTTAGGTAAAAATGCCAAGTTTTTTGAAATTGTAGGTTTTAAGACGATCATGCATATATCGCAATTTGCTTGTGACTTGCCAACAAATTCTAAGGTATAAGTGTGTTCTGTCCTCTTTCTATATGCGCCATAAGGTGTAATGCTTGAGAAACTATTGACCATTCCACAAAAATCATGGTATTGGAAAAATACTTCCAAAGGCCGATCTTTCTCATGCAATTCTCCTATGCTATTCAAATTAAGCCACCTGATAATGCTATTGATAAAATCAAAAGCATTGAATTGAGGACGAATATCCGAAAACTGCACATCAGAGACACATATTGATACAGGACGAGCATGTTCCCTCATATTAGAATGTGGAAGTCCTATGGGAAAGTCTTTTCGTATAGCATATACTTCCGGCAATTCCAAATCTTCTTTCAGACAGCGTATAGCGATGTCTTCACTTGTCAAAATGGGGAAATCAGGTTCGTCGGGAATGTTCAAATTGGATAACCTAAGAATAATTACCTCACTTGAATCTGATTTGCGTTGGCAGGAGAGTATATCCACTTGCTCATGACGCATTGCTGCCTTGTATATGGATATAGCCCTCGGAAGTCGCAAATGAATTCCTTGGATTTTACAGCCTTCAACTATTTTATAGCCCCTTCCCATTTCCATTTGTTAGTTTTCTCCTGCTCTTGGAGCAGGACGTGTAACTACAGATTCACCTGCTGTTGAAGCTTGATAAATCTTGTTTTTACCATGTTTGTCTATGTAAAAAACGATAGGCTGAGGAATGTTCCCTTGCACACGGTCGATGGCTGTGTTAAAGAAATTATCTTTATTTTTCAACCTTTTCCTATATTCTGTTCTCGCTTGATAACATGGAGGATTCTTATCATCATCAAGTATCTTTTTAGAAGATGCTATGACACATGACTTCATACCTATCTGCTTCTCCATAATAGTATCAGCAGATGGTAATACTTCATCCTTGTTTTCTGGTTCGTTGAAAAAAGTCCAAGAACAATGATGTGGCGACATAAATATATTCCACTTTAGATTTTCATCATCTGTATTGTTGTCTATAATATGTTGCCATATTTCATGTTCGGCATCACCTCCCATCAATAACTTGCATACGGTTTGAATTTCACCAATATCATTTTTTACTTTAAAGCGATATTGGACAACAATAGATGTGGCGTTCTTATCGTCTTCATCTTTACTTTTGTCCACATCCTCCTTGAAAGGTGCATGAATAAACATTTCAAGCCAAGTCATATCTTGTCCATCAATAGTTGTTACAAGCGTACCAGGAACATATCCATATCGAACATCAAAAGTTGCTTGTTTGTTGTAACCAACAATTCTCAAGAAATTTCCATAGCTTCCAACGAAATTCTTATTATCATCATACAGATGTCTACGACGTTTTGCCTCTTGGCGGATCGTTTCTGCAGAATCTGCTAATTCATTGCCAATTCCACGTGGTGTTACCCATAACTCACCTATGATTATCTCATTTGCATTTTTCTTTGAATCATACTCATCTGGATTTCCATGATAAAAGTTTCCTTCAAATCCTTTACAATGGTCATCGTGTGGATGGGTGCTTACAAATAAATCCACATATGGATAACCATTACTATCTGTACCAAGTTCTTTCAATAAATCTTTTTTGACATCATAACGGATTTGATTTCCTTCTTCATCGTTTAAATTATCAAACAACTGACAATCTACGATGATAGTCATGCCATTGCTCAGCTTAATAAGTGTGCAATCAGCATTCTCTACGGGATAAAACTTTATTAGATGTTTCATATTTTGCAATTACTTATTGTTACTAAATCAATTATTATATCACCTCGCTCACACTCACCTCATCCATAATCTTGCACAACAATTCCTTGGTCATGGCAATGATGGGTGATATAATGAAACTGTAATATTGCTATTTAGAAAAGATATTCGTAATGCGACAATATCTCCTGATAATCATTCTCGTATCTGATCTTGTCGTTAGGACTGATATGCGGACTTGCTATAATCCGTTCCATTTCTTGGAGTACCTTGCCTCCTTCACACATGATGGGGTCAAGGTGCTCCTTGAACTGTTCTACAAAGGGTGCATAGTAGTAGTTTATCTCCTCGATGATAAAGGAAAAGATGTTCCATGTATCATTGTTATTGATACGGTTATGCGCCAACTCGTCCAAAGCGTATTTCCTCAGATAATCGATATTTTCGGCTTGAGCAGCCACTTCCTTGTCGTCTTTTACAGGATGGAAATAGCGGTCTATCAGCACTTGTCGCTCTTGCAAGTTGCGCTGATAAAAGATATTCTCATGGGTGATTGAGGTTTTGCTTTGCTCCACTTCCTCAAAGTGCTCGGCATGAACACCGCTGATTGCTACGCTCATTCCACCGATGTCCATCACCAGACGGCGATCTCGGTCAATACGAATGATGTAGCCTTCCAATCCCGCCATCTCACCTGTGGTGATACGGAGGAGAATGCGATTGCGAGCATAATAATGATAAGGGTGGAGAAGGAAACGGATGCGCTCAGGAGAGGTCTCCGTGACACGCATGAATGGTTGCATCTGTGAATCGGATATCTCTGCAACCTTGCCTGTGCTACAATTCTTACACAGACGGGCGTGAGGGAAATGCCCATCGAGATAGGCTTGTATTTCTTCGGGATAACCTTGGAAGAAAACCAGCCCACTGACGGTCGGAACTTCCTGATGCTGCACCTTTTGCTTGCCCAATTTCTTGAAATATCGCACGGTCTTATGCACAAAATAGGTTCTCTTGTCCTTTTCCAACTGTTCTTCCATCTTCTTCACTTTGCTGTTGTGAACAAAGACGTAAGACCATGTTGTTCCGTTTGATTGACAACACTTCTTTATCGCAGAACCAGTCTTTACGTCTGGCTCCGTAACGTGGTTGCCCTTTGGAGAAACAAGTTTCTCGTCGGCTGTAGAAAAAGAACTCGTACCATCCGGTTTCATAAATCCTGCTCTACTTTATGTCCTCAGCTACAACCATACATGATGGTTGTGGAGATATAGTCAATTTGTTCTTGTTGTGCATAATCTTAATCGTATTTATGAGTATCAGACATTACTGCCTTTGCACATGTATCTTTATTTTACATTCGTTACACTTTCTTCTTATAAGAGAGCAAACTCGCTACAAAAATACGAAAATTAGTTGGATTACATGTCAGATTTTATCATTTTTCTGTATGTGGTTCTAAAAAAAGCACACAAATGTTTAGCAAATCTGCATTGGATGATTTCTCCAAGTGGCAGATTTGCACTTGTTTCGGCTGTCTTTGCGCTTTTATAAGAAGAAAGCGTGAAATTTGCTAAACATTTTCCCCCATCATTTCGGGATGGTGTAAATGCGACTATTTATTTACAAATCTCTCAAGATCTTTCTTATAATTCTCTCGTTGGCTTCGTTGATGGTTGCCACGTCTAACGACTGTAAGTAAATCTGTGTGGTCTTGAAGGAGTTGTGTCCCATTCCCTCGCTGATGGTGGCTATCGGTATGTTCATGTGCAGAGCGATGCTTGCCCATGTGTGGCGTGCCACATAGGTGGTCAGCGGAATCTTCAGTCCTATCCTCTCGCCGATTTTCTTCAAATTGTAGTTCGTGTTGTGTTCTACCTTACGGTATGCAGCATAAAGCGAAGTCTCTTTGCCTGTTAAGATAGGCAGTAGATAAAGAGAGTCTTTTGTTTGCTCGGCGTATTTGTCTATGATGATTTGCATCGGCTTAATCCACTCGATACTGAGATTTTGGTGGGTCTTTCGACGGTTGTAGCTTATCATTCCGCACTTCAAGTCACTTTTCTTCAAGAATGCCATATCCACAAATGCCATACCACGCAGATAAAAACTGAGCAAGAACAAGTCTCGTGCCTTGTCAAGAGATGAACCGCGAGGCAATTCCATTTTTTCAATCTTGCGAATATCCTTGACGGAAACGGCTCGCTTGGCAGTTCTCACATTGGCGGTCTGTATGTGAGAAAAGATGTCGTTGGACGGAGCTTGCCCTGCTTCCACTGCCTTGTTATAGAGAGTGCGGAGGGTGCGCAGATAGAACGCCACGGTGTTTTGACCTACGTCTCTGTTCCAAAGCCATGCTTGGTACATTTCCATCATGTCGCTTGTCATCTGTGAAAAGGCGAGGTCTTCGTTACCACGAAACTCCATGAAGCGATTTGCGGCACTGACATAGTTGTTCTTGGTGCCAATGCACAACATCTGCTCTTTCTTGGCTATCTGCTGTCGGAAGAATGTAAATACGCTCTGGCTTGTCGGAAGTTGCTGGATTTCCTTGGCAAGGTCATCTATGGAATAAGGGATACCCTCCGTGTCCTTTTCTCGGATGATGCGCTGCATTTGCTTCATTTCCCAATCAATCTTCGACTGAATGAGTAGCAGATGTGCCTGTCTGTCGTTGTTGTTAGTGGTGATGATTGTCGCTTTCTTGTCGTTCCACTCGTCTGGAAAGACATGATAGTCGGTACTGATCCAACGCAGATTGCGCTGATGGATAAGGTGATAATACAATGTGCCTTCCTTTCCCTCTACAGTGGAGGCACGAAACTTTACTTTTACTGTTGCCATAATGCTTTACTTTTAATGGTGAATAATGTTTTTTCGGTTTACACTTTTTATTATATAAGCAGTAAAAGTTCTGTTTGCCTCCGCCTTCTGATGGATGGGATATGCTTGCCTCTCCATTTGCAAAAGTCAAGGTAATCTTTTTCTATGTCACGCATTCCTCGCTCAATCTTTTGCAGGAGGCGGCTCTTGGGAAATCTTTTGTTCCCTAATATCTTGTAGGGACCGACATTATAGGCAAGTACGGCAAGGAGTAGTGAGTCCTTGCCATACTTGCGGAACATGGCACATAACTTGGTGAGGTCTGAGCGCAACAGGGAGTCGGCTTGCTGATAAGTGAGATTATTCTTGAACTTCTCATGCGGCAATATCCGATGTCCCCATCCGATATAGGGATAGTTGCGCTTGATGTCGTGCCACCCCTCATAATACTTGATGCACCGCACGGCTCGTTCAAATGGTGGCAATGCGAAGATGCCCAAGTCTCTTTGGCTTGGGCTATCTGTTGTGGGTGTCTTGTTCTGTGCCATGATATTCTGGCACAGTAGCAAGAGCGTTAGGAGAATGTATGTCTTTATCTTTTTTATCATGGACGTTGTTTTTGTTTTGGGGATGTCATTGTTTTGTCACCTGGCATTCTTCTTGTTGAAAATCTCCGCTATCATGGCTTTCACGTCCTCGCCAACTTGCACGAAGTTCTTGTAGAGGATGCGCTCACGCTCATCACGGCTCTTGAAGGTGTAGAACTTGGGCAGTGGCATATACTCGCTTTCCTCTTTCTTGATGTCTGCCATATTGAAGTCGGTCTTGCAATAGAACTTACTGGTCTTGAACTCGTCGCTTTCCTGTATGTTCATACTGCCATTCATGCCAGTCTTGGTTGCCACAAAGTCTCTTGCGGTCTGTCCGCAGATCCATCCTGTCGGCATATCCGAAATTTTGGAGGCAGGGACAAGGCTGTCCATGTTCTCGTTCAAGTTAATACTTGTTTTGTCTCGGTCGATGGTCACACCTTTCTTCAGTTGCACCACTTTTCCGAAGATGTCGGAGGACAGCCATTCGAGCGTTTCCTTGCTTCGTGCCGAACCGCTCACCACATTGCCTACGGTGGTGATAATCTTCTGCATACCAACCTTGCCATAGTCGGCTTCCAACTGCGGCAACTCCTGAAAGCCCAGGGCTACGCTCACCTTGTTGCTTCGGGCTGTGCCTATCAGTCTGTCTATTTTGTGGAAGTAGAGGGTCGGCAACTCGTCCACGATGATGCTCACGGGGATGTTCTTGCCTTGTCCTGTGTTCACTCGTGTTACTAAGCGATTGAGAATAAGGGCGTTCAATGCTCCAATGATGCTCTCCATCTCAGGGTCGTTAGCTATCAGCAAATAACTTGGATTCTTCGGGTCGCTGACCTTCAGGTCGAAGTCATCACCATCCTTGTGGAATATCCAATAGCTCTCCTTGGTGGCAAGGCGAGAGGTATAGACACGCAGGGTACCAATCATACCCTCCAACTGCTCCATCGCCTTGTTCTTCAGGGCGGTCTGGAATGGTCCGAGCAATGGAGCCACCTCGTTGTCGGTCTCCAGTACATTGAAGATGGTCTGGTAACTTTCGTTCAGAAAACTCAGAATATGGGGCATATCGCTGTACTTGCCCAACCAATAGGCTGGCTCCACTTCTTCTCCTGCATGGTTAAACACCTTACCGGTCGGCTTCATCTGCATGGTCTTCGGATCAAGTACTTTCTCTGCTATCAGCATCTTGCCGTCTTTGTCGTATGGCTCCTTACCATAGTTGATGAAGAAATAGATACAGGCGGCGAGGAAGTTGACGGCTGAGGTCTGGAAGAACTGGTCGCTGCCGCCACCGCCTTCTTTCTTGCCTTTTTGCAGTGATTCTAGCAGTGTCTCTGCTGTCTCACTCGCTGCCGCCAAGTTATTGATATACTTCTGCTGTATCGGGTTCACTCGCTTGGAGTATTCCACATCCACAAAGTTGATGATGTTGAACTTGCAGCCTTCTGGCAGCTTGCCCAACTGTTGGTTCTTCTTGTAGTGGTAGTACAGTTTGGTTGCCAAGGTCGGGAACTTGTAGTCGTAAACGACCATGGCAAAGCCCTTTGCACTGTGCTGACGGATGAACGGTTCGATAATAGAAAAAGTCTTACCGCTACCAGGCGTACCCACCACCCATGTGCCACGGAAAGGGTTCACGATGTTCACCCATCCCTTGCGGAACTTACCCTTATAGTAGTAGCGCATAGGGATATTCACGCTGTATTTGTTGTATTCCTCCTTCTGGCACTGCTCAAAACTCTCGTTCTCAAAATTGAAACGGTCTTTCATCAGTCCTTCCTTCAGGAACTTCGAGATGTTGTCCAAGGCGATATGCACCAATACCGTTCCGATGATGGTTGTCACCATATAGAGAATGGTGTTCAATCTTAGGGTATAGAGACGAGTGTCCATCATATAGCCAAAGAGCCACACGGACAATACCAACAGCAGCACGCCACTCACCAAGGGGTACAGCACCTGCCTTCGAGCATCAAATTCCAAGTGTTTTTTGTTTCTCGTGCCTACACAGGTGATGCACACCAGCAAGAACGTCACCACCTTGCTATACACCAGGTTGCCGTCATGGTAGATGAACCACTGCTTGATGCGGTCGTGCAGGTCGCACACCACACCGCCAAAGCCGTCTATCGCCCTTGGGTCTATGGCATACTCAAAGAACTCCATCAACACGGATATGTAGATGACCGCCCTGAATATCTTGTAAAATCCTTGTAACTCCTTGCTTTCTTCCATTGGATATGATTGCTATTTTAGAAAAATCGGATTGAATGAGTCGGCTGACAGCACATCGCTATAGTTCACTTTCAATGAGATGGTGCGACCGCTGATTTGGTTCTCCGTCATTTCGATGGTTAATTGCTTGTCATTCGGGAATGTCATTTTCCGAATGACAAGCACATTGCGGTAGCCATAGCGGAAACGCTTGGTCTGCTCCAACGTGAAGACTGGATGCAACTCTACCATCTGTGAGTTGGTTGCCTTTGTGGTCTTCTTGTCAGATAGCTTCAATCGTATTTGGTCTATGTCAAACGGTATGTCTGTCTTGTTCTCCACCGAGAAGTCCAAGAAGAAATAGTCGCCCGATGAATAGATGTTGTTCAGTCGCATCACCATTTTATGCGCTTTGGTCTTCACATTGTTCACATGGGCTTCCGAACTCCAAATCTCACGAGCATAACGAGCCATGTCCGTAGAGGACAATGTGACCGCAGGATTGTTATAGGCATTCTTCTCTATCTGTTGTATCTCCTTATCCGTCACTGCCTCTTGTAGTCTTGTGGTATAGAGCAGCGCATATTGTGTGCGGTATCGTTCCGTCACAATGGTCACGATGGCAAGCACTTCACCATCTTCATGCATTCCTTCCTTGGGTTTCAGACGCACGGTATTGTTGATGGGTTGGTCTCCTGCTATCTTGTCGGTGGATATATCCACAAAGCGGATGGGCTCACTTGCCGTAATGACCGTGGTCACTTGCTCGTTCACGGTCAGCTGCTCCATCTCCTGGTAGGTGCAGGGCTGATAGCTCTCCGCACAGGTCTGTTGTGCCATCATCGGAGTGGCACTTATCGCACACATCATCAGTGCGCCAATGGTCTTCTTGATATTCATATGGGTGTAATGTTTACTTTGTCGTGTTTAATGTTTACTTGCTCTTGGTGTCTTTGCTGTTTATCAAGTACACAAAGGTGCCATATTTCAACTTTACCTTGTTCTTTTTGATAGCCTTGCCTATGGCATTGCTTGTTTTCTGATAGGCATTCTGCATGGTCTGCATGCCCCATTGCGAAAAACTGCTGCCTGTATTGGTGGTGTTCATATCCACATTGCCGGTTACGGCTCCGCTTGCCACATCCTTGGTGGTCTCACGGAACTGGCTGCTTGGCACATACAAGCCTTCCATGCCGTCTGTGTCATAGAGTGACAGGTTGATTTTCACTATCTCGTCATCCACCAGCACGCTTTTCACCGTTCCTTTCACTCGTTGCGAACTGAAACCGCTCATAATGGCATACAGGTATGCGCCTTTCTTCACTATCATCTCACCGATTTCTACATCATCGAGTAGTCGCAAGCGGACACGGCTTCCATCCACGGCTTTCACATTTTCGTCAATGATGGCCTTTATCAGTGTAGGCTCTTTCTCGTTAACTGCCAATGTGTTGAAGTAATCTGATGATGTCTTCACCTTTTTCACCACCTCACTTGGCTTGTCGTTCTCGTCCGCTTCCTTTCGGGCATTCTCATTCACTTTGATTTTGCCTTCAATGTTGATACCGCCTTTGGCTGTAGCTGTTGTTTCATCGGATGCTGTTGCTGAAGACGATGAGTTCCGTTGCGTGGCTTGCTGTCCTTTCAGTCTTGCTTCGGCAAGTGCCTTGTTCAGCTCTGCCAACGCCTCATTCTCTCTTTGTCGCTCATGGGCTTCTTGTGCTTCTCTCTGTTTTTCCATTTCTGCTTGCCTCTTGGCTTCGGCATCCAACTGTTGCAGTTCTGCATCCGAATACTTGCTTTGGTATTCTTCTTTTTCTTGCTCATTGTCTCGGTCTATATTCTCCACGGCACTATGGTCTTCTATCTTGCCGTAGGCGTTCAACATGTTCTCATACTTTCCTCCAATACCGTCACCGCCCTTGATATGGGCTTGTGGCAGGTTCGGATTCAGATATTCCGTGGTCTGCATATTGGCATCCTGCTTCTCCGCTACCTTGGTATCAAAGAGGTCGAAGATAAAGTAGGATGCACCGAGCAGTGGGAGATAGACAATCGCAGGTAGCATGTACTTGGGTTGTCTGAAATTGATTCTTTCTGTCAGCTTCATCGTTATTTGTCTTTATGAGGATGGCGTGCATCCTCATTGGTTCTTACTATGTTCTTTGCATTCCCCATATTCTGATGGCGAGCCTTTATCAGCGAGTCCTGTCGCTCCGTGGCGGTGCGTCGCTCTCCCTGATAGTGATAAGCTCTTGCCATGCGATAGATGTTGAAACTGAAGCTCACACCTACAAAACCGAACACGATGACCAGGAACAGTGTCTTATGCAGGTCGGCAAACCTCTGTACCTTGGCTGCCGCCTTGTCTATTCTGCACATCTTGGCAAACTTTCTTCCGGCTCTCACGTCTCGCTCATAGCGTTCCTTGTATTTGGGGTCGTCCTTGTCGGGCATCTTCTCCCCAATGAGCATCTGCTTAAATCCTTTTGTGTTCATCGTTATTTCTTTTTTTACCTTTTTACTTCTTTACCCTTTTACCTTTAATAGTTCGACTTTGTCTTCTGGTCAATATCCTTGTTGAGCAAGGTTCTCCAGTTCACTATCAGCAATCCATGTGGGTTGTTGTCAGTCCTCGGAACTCGTTTTAGTTGTCCTGCCGTCACCAGTTCACGGGTCAGCACATTGGTTCTGCGCTCGATGCGCTGTCTGCCGTAGTAGGTAAACTCCATCTTCTCCTTGTTGAACTTGATACTGTCACAGAAGATGCTGAACACGGCACTTGTTCCCATGATGTTGGAGTAGAAACCCTTTTCCTTCAGCGTATTGTACTGCGCCAATCCGGTCTCATCCACCAGATACATGGCTTTCTCCATCGTGTATTTGATGTACTTGTCATCGGGTGCCAATGTGAAGAAATAATGATGGAACATCTCGATATGGCTCTTTGCTTCCACATCCAGTGTCTCATCCATCGTCGTACGCTGCACCAGGATAGGCACATTGCCGTCCAACACATAGATTTTGTTCTGTGCATCCACCACCATGTTCTTCGCCGTCCAGATGCTACTGATACTGATCAGCACGCATCCAACCAAAAACAGGCTACAGATGATAGTCACCAACTTTACCTTATTCTCTAAATTCTTGATTACCATTGCTATTTCGTTTTTTACCTTTTTACTCTTTTACCTTTATCAGTGCATCACATGGGCAAGTGTTCCCTGTGCCGACATTTTGGCTTGCTGTGCCACACCCTCACCGAAGTTTCTGGTAGAGAATGCGGTATCGCCCTCTGGTATCATCCATGCCGCAAGGTCTGGAACCAAGTTCAGACACTTCAATGCCACGATGCTTGCTGCCATTAGATACCCTGCAGAGAAGAACGAGTTCTGCAGATATGCTGCCATCGTCTGCTCACTGGCAGTGATTGCAGTCAGGTTCTCCACCTGTATGCAAAGCACAATGTCGAAAAGTAGCAGTACGTAGAAGCCCACGAAGTAGAGCATGGCTCCATAGAAATGCACGGTCAGATACCTTGTCAGCCACTTCGCCCAACTGCTTTCCCATTTCGGCAGTAGCGAGAACGCCCATTGTATCGGTCCGAATATCGTCAGCATTCCCAATAGTATCTGCTGGCAATAGATGGTGCTCCACCAACCGATACGGAAGACGATCAATGCTATCAGCATTACTATCTTATCGATGTTCACCACTGCTCCTGCTGTCAAAGAGGTAAACCACAGCTTGGCTGCGTCCTTTTCCATGTTGGTCACTTCATCCACACCTGTCTGCTCCATGGTCGATTCCACCAGATTCGGGTCTGTTGTTCCCTTATGGGCAATGTCTGCCTGGGCTTGTACGTTGGTGTACATCGTGTCTCTGGTGTAGATAAGCTGCTGAACTTCCGTAAACTTGTCCTCTATCTGTGTGGCTTCCGCCTCATATAGGTCATGGGTATAACTTCCGATGGAGTTTGGAATGTAACTCAGGAAGTCCAATACGCACCAACTGCTACCACTATTTGTCATGCCAGTATCGGCTGGTGGGTACCACCAACAGAGGATGATGCTTATCACCAGTGGCTTGAATAGTTTCATCACATCCAGTGGCTCATGCTTCACCATCATCTTGTAGGCCATGTTCGCTGCCACCACGATAGAGAAGAGGGCTGCGAGTGCCATACACATTTGAACGACCCACCAAAAAGGCCCATTCGAGCCTGTGAAAGTAGCGTCGCACAGGAACTCGTTGGTCTGGAAAATCACGTCATCAATCTCTTCTTCCAAGATGTTGATGCCGAAGTCGGATAATATGCTGCTGTTGTCTGCCATAACTCCTTATCTATTTATTTTCAAATCATTGTCATCCTCGTTCGAACCGTTATTACTGCCAGAAGATGTGTTGTTTCTCACTGCCATTCCTGCCTCTCGCCATTTGCTGGATGCACTGCTGATGACGCTTCGTTTGTTGGCGGTCTGGTAGTTGCCGTTTGCTGCCAACAGTTCCTTGGTCTTGCTGGCATTCGATATCTGCACCAGTTGCTTCACAAGTGTCTCGTTCTGTTTTGCCACATCTGCATAAATCTGTAGGTACATCTTCTTACGCTTGGCATTGGGCATATAGGCATCCTTGGTGGCTTTGATGGCTGTCTCATAGACATGATAGTATTCTGTCCAGCGTTGCTTGTCACCGATGGATCCGCCTACAGGCAGGATGCGGTCGATGTTGCTCTTGAAGGCATTCATCTTGCTGTTAATTTTGCTTCCTTCCACTTTCCAGGCGAGGTCAATCTGACGGTCTGCCATATTCAACGCCTCAATCTCTGCTCTCTTGGTCAGGGCAGAGTCGATGGCTTCGGCATATTCCACTTGATTGTAAGCTCCGATTCCTGCCGTGGTACGAAAACCGAGTTTGTTCTTGCTGGCAGCCGATTTCTTGTAACTGCTGTGCAGTAACTGATAGTACAATTCTGGTGACAGACTACCACTACCGATTTCCATCACCGTTATCTGGTTCTTTTTCGAACTGTCATGATTGTATGTCACATAACTCTGGGCATTGCATGTCATGGCTATGCCCATCATCATCAAAACGGCTACCGCCTTTATCTTATTTCTATCCATATCTATACATTATTATATATAAGGGTTACTAACTCTCACTATTTGCTAACAAATGAGTTCTTCACTCTTCGCTTAACTTTAACTAATATCCAAGTTTTCCAGCTACTCGCCATCGTCCGAAAGCATCTTCCAATATTTGCTGTTTGCTTTTGGTTCGGTAAATCTTTTCTTTCCAATAGCCGATGCGCACTTGGATGTATCGCCACGACTCAAAGTAGCTTTTGTTCAGATGCTTCTCTATGTTGTCAAGCGAGGTGTTGATGCTTTCCAATACCACAAGAAGGTCTGCCGTGGAACACGCTGCCGCTCCTGTGGCATACAGCACCAAGTCGCTCACGCTTTTGTAGAGGTATTCGCCTTCATTTGCGATATTCTCTATGGCTCGTCGGTTGATGCCTATCAGTATGGTATCGGCAAGCGAGATGCGCTTTCGTTTGATGACTTTTTTGTTGTAGTCATCCAACAGCTTTTTATAGTCCGATATTCTGTCGCTCACACTCTCGTAGGTGGAGTACACGTTCAGACTGGTTCGTAAACTTTGATATAGCACATCTATCACATCAAATGCCCTGGTGTACTTGTCAAGGTCAACGTTCAGTTCCTTGTATGCCTTGGTCTCGTCCTTACTGTAACTGTGCAATAGTTTATTGCTGTATTCCAAAGTGCTTCTTGCAAGCAACAGGCTCCGCTGTTTCTTGTGGTCATTGATGTAGGCTTCCACACTGGCAACATCAAATCCCCATTGGGCGAATGTTTTAGAGGGGAGGGCGAGGAGCAAGATTGCTACCAGCAATGTTCTCACAATATCCATTCGTCGCTTCTTGCTCACTGACCCTGCAACCCTCTCCGCTGCATCAGCCTTGTATTCTTTTCTATTTCTCATTTTCATTGTCTTCATCATTAAACTTGCCGTGATAGTCATCCGAGTGTTTGGTGCTCGCTGCTTTCCTTAACCAACGTTTCTTGCATTTTTCCACAAGACTCAATCGTCGTCCTTCGTCAGCATTGATATGTGGAGCGATGTCCATCAGTACGTCGATGATGTTGCGCTTGTAGTGCATCATCTTCTCCAACGATACCAAGTCTGCGTATATCTTGGTGATTCTGCTGTCCACCTCCCTGGCTATCTCTAACCTATCGCTCGACCATAGCAGGTGATAGGTGTCATCGGTATTGTTGTCATCGGCAGGTGCGCTCTTAGCATATTCGGTGGTTATCTTGCACGATGGATATTCCTGTGCTATTTCCGATATGCGCTTGTTCACCTCGTTGGCCTTTTCCTGCTCGGTCTTGCTTGGGTCAAGCGTTATCACATCCACTACCGAGGTGTTGGTGTATTCCGATGTCAGCTCCCAACTGATCTGCAGGATGGCTCTGTGTATCTTGATGCCTAAGAAATATTTCGGCTTTCGGGCGATCTTCAATGTCGCCTTGAAGGTGATGATGCCGTTGATGTTGGGCATAGTGGCTTTTCTGATGTAAGTATAGCCGCTCCATGTTCCTTCCCCTTGCCAAGTCAGATTATAGGCACTCTTGCAGTCGTTCATAATGGCAGGTATGCGATAGTAGTCATCCGTCGCCACGTCATTGTCCTTTCCTGCCTCTGCCTTGGCTTCCTCTATTTCCCTTTGTTTCTGTTGCCATGTGGCAAGTTCTTTGTTCAGTTGTTCGATGGAAGCCTTGTTCTTGTTGTATTGCTCCCGATACTTGGCTGCATCTTCCACACTTGCATTGGCGATTTGCTTGACAAGTGACTTGTTCTCCGCTTCCAACTGACTGATTTGCGATTGCAAAGAGGCTACTTTGGCATTGGCTTCCTGCTCCTGCTTATACAAATCTGAGAGGTCAAGGTTGTTCTCTGTCACAGATGTTGTCATGGCGCATTTCTTGCTGTGGTCATTCAGCGAACCGCCACAACTCTTGCATTTGTATTGTGTGGTGCCTTGCCCCAACTGCACGCCATCGCTACATGTTACGCTGATGGTCACGCTCTCGCATCCCTTCAGTTTGGCGGCATCGGTTGCCTGATAGTAGTTGCGTGCATCACTGCCTATATAATAGGTATAGCCTTCCTCGTTGTCATTCCATTCACTCAACCGGGCTTGCAGCTGTGCCTTGAATGTGTTCAAGTCCATCGAATAGGAATCGAAGACTGCCTCATACACTTCTTCTGTTCTGTTCCAACTCTTATACACCTGTATCTCGTAGGCGTATGCCTTCTGTTTCTGTCCTTTTTTCTTGCTACTGATGATGTAGCTGTTCAACCAGTAGCTGATATTGTAGGTAAAGCCGTCATTCTGATTGTTGAGCTGCTGTACCCTTGTCCTTGACCATCCTGCATGATTCTCCGAGTTTTGCAAGATGGCTTCCTTTTGGCTGCTGTTGGGATAGAAGTTGGCATCCTTGGTGTTGATTCTGTACCAGTGGTCGCCTTTCAAGATGCTGTTGTCATCGGTGGGCGGTACATAGTCGCACAGTTTTTCTTCTCCTTGGTCTCGTCGGGCGATGTACCACCTCTGCGTGTAGTAGTTTCCTGCCGTCTCATCCAGATAGTCCGTCATCCAAGAGGTAAGGTTATAGTTGGCAAGAGAGAAAAGTCCTGCCACGTTGTCCTTGCCTCCAATCATGCCCAAGAGGGTGTTGCCTACGCTCTTGTCGAGACTTTTGAACAGCGAGGAATAGTTATCCACAATATCGATGGCTGCACTGAGTTTGCCTTGGAAGAGGTCGTTGAACTGGCTGCTCTGCAACAGGGCATTGCCGATATTGTTCATTCCTGCTCCTGCAAGGTTGGCCCCTGCCTTATACAGATTGTCGATGTCGGCTTTCAGATTGTCCACTGTAAAATTGCCTGGCACCTTCGACAAATCGTCCAACATCTTCTTCCAATCCACGTTGCCAATCTCTGAAAGTTTCAAGATGGCTGCTATCTCCTGGTTGATTTGCAGAAAGGCAATGTCCGAGAATGTGAGGGTGCTGTTTGTTACCACACTCTCAAACTGCATACACAGGTTCTTGGTGTCATCACATATCTTCACGAGATAACTTCCCCAATAGAGGGCGGTCTGCGGACTTTTCAGCATCATGCCTGCCACCGTCCATATCTTCGGCATGATTTTGCCCGACACCATGTTGTAGATACGGCGGTAATAGTAGTTCTCTGTGCTACTGTTCCAGATGCCCAACTCTGTCATTGCCTTGCGCTCCAAGAACTTGGAGGCGAAGATGCCGGCACTCGCCACTTCTGCAGCATTATAGTGTTTCAATATGTTCTGCACCTGCTCGTTATAGTATGCCTCTGCCACGGCTTCTGTTCCGTAGGCAGCAGCCATAGCAGCCACCGTCTGCTTGTCATAGTTCACGCTGTAGTACTGTGCGTCAGCCTTTGCCAACACACAGACTATCAGCATTATGATGGATAGAAGTCGTTTCATCTTTGATTACTTTTTATTTTTGTTCCCTAAATTCAGTACTTTTCCTGCCTGATTTACCTTTTGAGCAAAGGCGAGGCTCTTGCTGATACCACTTACATCCCAATCCCTGCAATAGGCTTCGATGGCTTGCTGATGATTGCATTTCAACTCTCGCTTGTAGAGTTTTAATGCTTCCTTCTCCGCTCGTTCCGTGGTGTAGGTCATATAGCACTCATGCGGTTCTTCCACACCATACACATTACTTGTCTGTCCTCGCCTGATAAAGACCTCACGGAAGAAACTGCGTCCTTCCTTATTCTCCAAACGGTTGATGGTGAATATCTTCTTGCAGTCCACATCGGTCAAACCGAGTATCGCCTTGATGGTGTCAAAGCGTTCCTTGAACTTGCTCTGGTCGAGCAACATCACCACATCCGAATTGTTGATGATGGCTTCCTTCACTATCTCACTGCCGATGATGTCCTGTATCTCCTGTGTCACCACACCCACGCTTGCCCAGAACTTTCTGGCGGTCTTATACAGATATTTTATGTATTCCGCCATCATGGGCGAGGCGATGGCTTTCCATGCCTCCTCGATGATGAGCATCTTTCGGTTCTTCTTGATGCGCATCTTCTGCAGGAACACGTCCATGATGATGAGTGTCACCAGTGGAAAGAGCAGTGGATCATCCTTGATACTGTCGATTTCGAAGACGATGAAGGTCTCATCAAACAGACTGCTGTCCATATTCTCATTCAGCGTCACATCGTGGCTGCCTCCTTTATAGAAGTCCTTCAACAGATAGTTGTAGGATGACAGGTCTATGCCATGCAGACCGTTCTCCTCGCATATCTTCGGCAGTCGCTCCGTACTGAACTCATAGAAGCTGTTGAAACAGAGGTTGCTCACTCGCTTGGTGGTGAAGTAGGCATCGTAATACTCGTTGATGACTTGCTCTATCAGTCTGTCCTCGGTCTTGCTCACCGTGCCTTGACTTCCTTTCCATATCAGCATCACCAGGTTCTTCAGGAATCCCAACTTCTCGATGTTCCATTCCTCTCGCTTGATTTTGAAAGGGTTCATCGTGATAGGATGCTCCTCGGTATAGGAAATGTATTTTCCGCCGAAGTATTCACACAGTCCCTCATACGAGTTACCTGTATCTACCAGCACGATGTCGGTGTCCTGCTCATGAGCTTGGCGCACCATGGAGTTTACATAAAAACTCTTGCCGCTTCCCGAAGGACCGAGGACAAAGAAGTTGCTGTTGTCGGTCAGCTTGTTTCGTCCCTCTTTTCCTGATATGTCGATGGCTACTGGCACTCCTTGGCGGTCGGTGTAATAGACCTTAAATGGGGTGTCCTCGCTATGCACAATCTTCTCCTTGTACATCAGGCAGGTGGCAGCATCGCCCAAAGTCATAAATCTGTCGTAGTCGGCATTCATCCCATAACAGTTGCCGGGGAATGAGTTGACAAACAATTCCAACTGGTTATAGGCTCGCTTCGAGATATGGATACCCATCCTGCCAAAGGCATTCTCCAGATGGTTGGTGCACTTCTGTATATCCGTGTCGGGCTTCACCGTCACTATCAGATTATAGTGGGTATATACCAGCTGCTTGTTTTCTCTCGCTATCACCTCCTGCACTCGCTTGATGTCCTCCACGGCTATCAAGTTGCTTGGGTTTGGCATACTGGCATGGCGGTTCTTCTTTTTGTCTAGCAGGGCAAGCTCACGCTTCTGATTCGGCACAAAGATGATTTGGTTATACACCACACTCTCCACACCTGGTATGCTGTCCACTAATGCCACCAAGTCCACTGGCATACTGGTGTTGTTCACCTCGATGTTGGTGAATGGACGTATCTGTGTCGGCAGATTGGCGCTATCGACATCCACCAGACTATACACCTTGCAGCGTCTGTCACCCATACCTATCATCTCGTCATCCACCTTGAATCCTGTCATGCTCACCATCTTGTCACGGAAGTTCATGGCAAAGAAGCGGTCAACATACAGACTTGCTTCTTGCTTGTTCAAGAACTCCGACTTGATACCGGCATCCTTCAGTTGGTCTTGCACCTTTCTGATTTTCACCAGGAAATCTCGCCATTTCTTGTTGTCGAAAGACATCAGACGGCTCTTCTTGTTCTCCTGCGTAATGGTCAGATAGGTCATGCTGTCCGTATATTCTCTTCCGTTGAAATAGCGGAAGTAGGATTCTGACAGGAACTCATGTCCCTTGCCACTCTCATCCTTGAACTGCTTTCTGGTAAAGATGTCCTGCTTGTGCAGGGCATAGCCTTCACCCAGAGTCTGTGCGATGGCAGCAAACAGATTGGTGAACTCATAATAGCTGTCTATATTGGCAGAATACTTCTGCACTGGGTTCTCCATTCTCAGAATAGCAGAATATTCTCCAGTCTTGGTATAGAGCACACCGATACCGTCCGTGTCTTCCACGGAGAAGTAGATGTCCTGAAAGATTTTCTTCCGCTTGCCACCAGTGCCAAAGGCATAGACCGATATGGTCATGCCGATACATGTAGCTACGAAAAATAAGATTACATATAGTACCATACTCGTTTATTCTTCTGTTTCTTCGATGGATGAATGATGTTCATTTGTATTTCTTCCAATGGTATTGCTGTTTGTAGATGTACTGTCCACAGCAATGGAATCAGCATTGTTCGATTGTATCTCCACGGTTGCAGGATGTTCTTCGGTCTCTCTCGCCCAAGCTGCCCTTGCCTTGTCAGCACTCCTCATGGCATCCAATGCGGGTGGCGTGTAGGTCTTATCCTTGCAAGAAATTAGCAATATGCCAGCCAATGCCATCATGATGGTGTTTTTTGCTTTCATGCTCATAACTATTCTTTTATGTCGAAGATGTAATGTTTCTTGGCAGAAACAAATAAAGGTAGACCCACACCCTTGGGGGAGAATGAGCCTACCAGTC